>Ga0265319_1002492_pt1 | contig 10016 bp, 9 predicted proteins | sample 4824metaG_FD_192443 | JGI IMG/M metagenome (GOLD analysis project Ga0265319, IMG submission 192443) | Rhizosphere microbial communities from Carex aquatilis grown in University of Washington, Seatle, WA, United States - 4-8-24 metaG | ecosystem: Host-associated > Plants > Roots > Rhizosphere >... | reverse complement strand
CAATGCGGTCAAGAATGCGGGTTGTGGCCACGGAAACGTCCCGGCCCCTGATCAGGCTTTGGATGCAATTCCAGGAAACCACGCCGGAGAAAATCAACACCATGAGCGCCAATCCGAACGCCCAGCGCAGCCAATCGGCGCCACGGGCGGGAGGGGCGTTGCTGGAAGGTTCACTCATGGGTGGAGGATCGCAAAAGGCCGACAGGTTCAGTGAAAGAGGATATACTATAATAAAGTGGCTCGGGGGGCAATTCGTTTATCGGCCTTATGAACCCCGCTCCCATGGGGCGCCCATGAGTTTTACAACATTTTCACTTCTGGCCCCCGCGATTCGCTCGCAAACCGCGAGACCGCAAGGGCCTCCGCGCGCGTCCGGCAAGGGCAAATCAAACGCCTTCGGGCTGAAAGCGAACTGGGTAGGTAACTCTCTGTCCGTCTGGCGGCGGATTCACGTTGGTCAGTGAATCCATCACCGCTTGAACGGCGGCATTGAACGCCGGGTTACCTGAAGACCTTGTAATACGCTTTGCCTCCACCGCGCCGTCGGCATTGATCGTGATTTCCACATCGGCATATTGTCCCGTGACCCCACCCGGGGCTTGAAACCGGCCTTGCAACAGGGCACGCAAATAGGCCAGGTAATCAGTGTCTGTACCCGGCGACGCCAAAATATTGGGCCGACCGCGGGTGGCGCCGCTACCCGTGCCACCGCGGGTCAAGGGGGTGGTGTAATTATTTGGATTAAGGCTTACATTGGGCACGGAACCCCGCCTTGAGATGGCCGGGTTGGCCGTCCCGGCATTGGTGGGAGCGGTCGCGGGATGCTGTTTCTGCCAAGTCTGCAAATCCATGGAAGTTGTCTGCGGCTTTTGCGTCGTGGCGGGGCGTTGCGGCAGTTGCGGCTTGGCGGTGGTCACCCCCGGGCCGGGCTTCGGGGTATTAGTGGCTCTTGCCGGACTGACCGGCACCGGCGGCGTAGGCGGCTCGGGTCTTACCGTTTGGGGCGGGCTGGGTACAACCTCCGGGGGCGCGGGCGGCAACTCCGAAATATTGGGCAATTGCGGCGCGGTCAGCATGCTCGGCGCTGCCGGACCCGGGCTGTCGTCCGCATTCGGGTCTGCGGTCGGCGCGGCGTAAAGCTCGAACGACCGTATCTGAGGCATTGGCGGCAGGGCGTGCCCCCAGAGAAATGCGATCAATCCGGCGACCACCAAACCATGCAGCAGCACCGACAGGCTGAAGGCCAGCGGCGTCCGGGACGTGTCGCGAAAGGGTACGGAAAAGGTCATCTAATTTACCACAGTGGGAACGGCCAGTTTGGTCAATCCGGCCTGGTTAATCATCGTCCACACATCAATTAACTGTTGGATCAGGAGTTTGCGGTCCATGCGCACATTGATAATGGGCGGGTCGGCTTCGGCGGCGAGCGCCTTGAGTTGGGCGCGCAGGCCGTCCGCCGAAACGGGATCCTTCTCATAAAATAAATTTCCCTGGGCGTCCATGGTGATGTTCACATATTTCTGCTTGGTGTCACGCGCCGGTGAGGCCCCCTGCGCCTGGGTGGGCAGCTTGACGGGAATGGACTGCTCGATTACGGAAGCCGTAATCATGAAGATGATCAGCAGGCAAAAAACGAGGTCGAGTAACGAAGTGACGTTGATCTCCGACATCGCGCTGAGGCGGTCCTTGCGTTTGAAAGTACGGGCCATGACGGTAAAAGCTCCGGGATAACGGCAAAATTATTCCTGGTCGGAAACGTCGAAGCGCAAGTAGCGTTCAGTGGCGGGCGGCGGGCGGGAAGCCGGCGGCGGGGGCGCAGCTGCGGTGCCCGGCGGAAAATGGGGCACGGGTGAACCCGGCAATGCGTGGCTGGGCCCGTGGCCCTGGAACGGCACTACTTTCTGCGCTTCCATCTCCAGCTCCATGCGGTCGGCGAGCCAACTGGCGTAATTTTCCAACTCGGTGATCATGATCTTGGCCTGCGACAATAGAAAATTATAACCAAACACCGACGGAATGGCCACGAGAAGACCGGCCACGGTCGCCAGCAAAGCCGAGGCCACACCTGGGGCGATATTGGCCAGAGTGCCCACGGCGCCGGGCTGGGCCATGCCATTGAAAGCCACCATCACACCCACGACGGTGCCGAGTAATCCCATGAACGGCGCGCCCGATACCAGCGAACCCAGCAGCACCATCCTGGTCTCATAACGGACACACTCTGCGCCCACGCCGCGCTGCAGCGCATTTTCAATCAGCCCCATGCGCACGGCGGCATCGCCGGCGGCGGCGTGCTGGCGCGCGGCTTCAATGGCATCACAAAACAAACGCGCATACGGTCCGCCCTGGCGCAAATTCGGCGAGATCGTCTGGCCCATCAGCGCCTCGGTGTCCCGCAGGCGCAGCTGAAAGGCCAGGTTCATCTGCCGCCACGTTTTCAACTCGAGATATTTGCCAATCATGACCGTCCAGGCCAGTAAACTGAAAAAGAGCAGCAATATGACAATGATCTGCCCAAAAACTTCGGCGCCCTGAAAAGTCTCCAGCAAATTAAAATGGCCTCCACCCGCCGCCGCCAGCAGGCCGGGCGCGGTCGCGACATCGAATAGGTTCAGGGAAAGCGTCAGCATGAGATTCAGCGGAAAGAATTAACCTTTAGATGGGTGAAAGGCAACAATTGTTCAATCAGACCGAAACTTTCGCGAAAGTAATTTTTTTACTTCATCCTTTATCCATCGTCCGTCATCTTTACGCGCATGCCCGACTACAAACAAGCAACACTTGACGAACTCGCCCGCAAGGGCGATGCCCTAGGTTCCCGATCCGCCCTCGTGGGTCTCGACGGGTTTGTGGACCGTATCATCCATGCGGTTGCGCAACGCACCGGCCTCGGCCATGATTATATCCCGTTTACCGGCCTCACGGCCTTCGGCGAGCGCATCTGCGCCGCTGCCGGCAAGAGTACGAATATCGAGCTCTTTCTGGAGCGTGAGCAGCTCGGTGGCAACGGCCCCCTCATGGCGAACGCCATGCTGGCGGCGGGTGTCGCTGTGCGCTATGTCGGCGCGCTTGGGCAGCCGCGAGTGCACCCGATCTTTGAGGATTTTGCCCGGCGCACCCGGGCCCTATCGGTCGCCAACCCGGGAATTACTCATGCGCTGGAGTTTTCAGACGGTAAATTGATGCTGGGCGAGCCCGGCGTGCTGGAAGAACTCACCTTTGCGCGGCTGCTCGCATCGGTCGGCGAAAGGGCCTTTGCCGAATTGCTCGCCCCGGCCGACCTCATTGCCCTGGTCAATTGGACGCAATTGCCTTACATGACGGAAATCTTGGAGGGCGTGCTGGCAAAAGTGCTGCCCGTGCTCGACCCGCGCCCGCGCCAATTCTTTTTCGACATCGCCGACCCCGCCAAACGCCTGCCCGAAGAACTGCTCGCCGCCGTAAAAGTCATGGCGCGTTTCCAGAAATTCGGCCAGACCACCCTGGGCTATAATTTGTCCGAAGCGCAACAAGTAACCGCGGTTCTCGGTGTGCCAATGACGTCGCCTTCCCCCACTCCCGACAGCCTGCAACTTGCCGCCACGCGTATTCGCGAGAAGCTGGACGTCGGCTGCGTGGTGATTCACCCGATCAACGGCGCGGCCTGCGCAACCCAGGAAGGCGCCTGGTGGGTAGACGGCCCGCATTGTGGCAAGCCGGCCATCACCACCGGCGGCGGCGATAATTTCAACGCCGGTTACATGACGGCGCAGTTGCTCGGCCTGCCGCCGCCCTGCTGCCTGACCGTCGCGGTCTCCGTGTCCGGCTTCTATGTGCGCCACGCGCACAGCCCCAGTCTCAGTGAAGTCGTGGCGTTCTTGCGGGAATGGTAACCCAATTTTTTTCCTGCCGTCCCCGTGGGGTTACGGTGGCGCCTGCAACTTCATGATTTGTACCGTCGAGGGCGAATTCGATTTTATCGGCGGCGGCAGCGGCGTGCCGTCAGCGCGCAGGAGGCGCAGGGGCATGGCGGTGTCGCCGTCATCCTTAATTTCATAGCGGCCCACGGCCCCGGTGTAGCTCTTCAGGGAGATGAAACTGCTGCGAATCTTCAGTGGGTCGGCGGTCGCGGCCTGTTGCGCGGCGGCGGCGAGGGCGCGGAGGCTGTCGTAGGCGTAGGCCGCGGGCAAAAGGGGTTCCTCGCCGAATTTTGCCAGGTAGGCGTCGGCAAAGACACGGCCGGATTCAGTGCTGCGCGGATTCGCGGCAAAGTCGGGCAACGGGTATGCCGCCGTCGCGGCCAGACCGACTCCAGCCGACAAGGGCGCGAGACCGGACACGCTGGCGTAGCCCAACACCTGTCCGGTCCAGCCGGCAGCGGCAAAGTCCGTGAGAATTTTGGCGTACTCCGGGCCGTCCCCTGCGAGGATGATGGCGCCATCGTTCACGGTCATCATGGTTTTGGCCAGCAGGGCAAATTCATGTTCGCCCGGGTCATAGGCCTCGGCGGTGGTGAAAATGGCGTGATTGCCGCTAAATAAATATGCGAGAAATTTGCTATTGCTGAGGCCCGCAAGGTCGTTCTGGTAAATTACCGCCGTGCGCCGGATGGGTGACGATTCAATAAAACCTTCAATCGCATGGCCCTCCTGGTCGCCATTCAGATAAATGCGGACGCCATTTTTGGGTGTCAATTGCGGCACAGTCACGTAGTCGCACAAAAACGCCACCAACTGCGGATAGCCCGCCAAATTCTCCGCCTGATCAATGGCCAGCGGCCCATCGCCCACCACCAGCAGCGCCTCGCCATGATCGCGCAACGCGCCCAGCGCCTCTGCACCGGACGCCAGGTTAACCCCGCTGTCCAGCACGTCGAGCTGGACCTGCTGGCCGTTGATGCCCCCGGCGGCATTAATCTCTGCCACGGCCAATTCCAAACCGCGCTGCATCGCGCGTCCAGACGCCGCCCGCAGGCCAAACAACGGCAAAACCGCCCCTACGCCAAAGCCGTGCGGGTCCTTGGCCGGCAATTTCGGCGGCGCGGCAGCGCTCCAAGTCTGCTGCCCAACCCCGTCAAAGGCAGATGTCGGGCCATTGGGTTGCGTGGACAGTCCGTGAGTGTAATCCTCGACGGCCTGACAACCGGCAGCCAAAGCCGCCGCCATGGCGCAAGCCCCGGTCAGCATCAGCCGGTCTAATCGTGATAATTGCATGACCGCAGTTGGCCCGTTCTGAAGCAGGCTGTCAAGAAATCGGCATGGCAGAAATGGGTCATTTGGGGAGCAGCGGCGGCTTGGTAGTTCAGTGCCTGGGTCACCGGACGATGCAAATTTCATCCGTTTCGTGCCGTCAACCCGCGCTTTCGTGACCAAATAATTATCGTTGCGCCCAGGGCCACCATGAACAGCGAAAAGAACGAGCCGCGGCTGAGGCCCAGCAGCAGCCCCGCATCCGGTTCGCGAAATTGTTCGCAGAAAATGCGCACGAGTGCATAGCCGATCAAGTATTCACCTGCCAATTGCCCAGGCGGGAGGGCGCCCGGCTGGCCGGGTTTTGCGCTGTTCCACCAGCGCCATTGCGTGTAAATCAGCAGGAGCAACCCTTCAGTGGCCGCTTCATAAAGTTGCGACGGGTGCCGGGGCTCCGTCCAGCCGACTATGACATCGCCGTCGCGTTTGGGAAAAATCATCGCCCATGGCACGTGCGAAACGGGCTTTTTTCCCCATAGTTCACCATTCACGAAATTGGCGAGCCGCCCAATCATCACTCCGGGTGGAGCCAGGGTCGCGACGACATCGCCGAGGGCCAGGAAGCTGATTTTGTCGGCGCGCGCATACCACCACATCCCGAGTATCCCGCCGATAAATGCGCCGTGGCTCGCCATGCCCCCCTCCCACACGCGGAAAATCATCAACGGATGGGCGAAAAACTCGGCCTGCCGCACGGGGTCGCCGAGAATGACATAAAACAAATAATAGCCCACGCGGCCGCCCAGGAGGACTCCGAGCACGAGGGTCATGAGGAGCGTCGAACGTTGATCGGCATCGAGTGACAAACGGTTCTTGCGCGCGTAAAGCCACATTAACCAAGAGGCGATCAGAAACCCGGCGACATAGGCCAGCCCGTACCAGCGAATGCCCGGCAACACCCACCCCGCCGGAAATTTGACGACAAACGGGTCAAACTGTGCAACGTAATATTGGGCCGCTTCCGGCGGCAGGGGCGCGGCTTGGGCCGAGGTCACGGCTACGGCGGACGGCGCCGCGGCGCCTGCCGCCAGTGCCGGGCTGACGAGTGCGAGAGTAAGTAATATCAGGGTAATCAGGCGCTTCATTCGCCTGTCAGGCAAACGACTTCGGCCCAAAGCAGCAAGCACGGAGCGATGCTCGCCAAAGTTTGAATTTAGGTGTAAAGCCCTGCGCCATCCCTGCCATGCCCGCCCCCGACCGCTACATGCCCGGCTACACTCCGCGAATCGTCTCGTTCATGACGCGCCGCTCGGCGGAGACGCATGCCGCCTTCTTCCTCCCCTGCCTGCGCCCTGGCATGCGGCTGCTCGATTGCGGTTGTGGGCCGGGCAGCATCACCCGAGGACTGGCCGCCCGCGTGACCCCAGGCGAGGTCATCGGCGTGGATTTGGAGGCATCGCAACTCAACCTGGCGCGCGATGAACCGGGATGCCCGCCGAATTTGCAATATGTGCAGGCGGGCGTCTACGATTTGCCGTTTCCGGATGGCCATTTCGACGCCGTGTTCGCCCATGCGCTCTTTGAACACATTGCCGCACCCGTGCGCGCCGCCCGGGAAATTTGCCGGGTGCTGAAGCCCGGCGGCCGCGTTGGCCTGTGCAGCCCCGACTGGAGCGGTTTTATCTTCGCGCCGCCCGCAGCGGAACTGGACGGCGCGGCACAGCTCTTTCGGCGCATCCAGGAATCCCACGGTGGCAACACCGTCGCAGGCCGCAACCTGGGCCGGTGGCTGGTGGAGGCGGGCTTCGCCACCGTAAAATTATCCGCCCGCTACGAATGCCAGGAGGACCTTGCGGTAATGGGCGATTTTTTGTATGACCGCCTGGAGCGCGCTCCGCAACAAGACGACATCATACATAAAGGCTGGGTGGACCAGGCGACGCTCGACCGCATGCTGCTGGCCATTCGCGCCTGGGAAAAGAAACCGGACGGCCTGTTTGCCCTCGCGTGGGTGAACGCCATCGGAACGAAAGCGCTTTAGTTCACGGTTTTTAGTTTCGTCGCCAGCTCGCCTGCTTTCCATGGAGGAAGCTTCCCGGCCAACAAACAGATACCCATGAACCAGAAGTTAGGAAACTTCATTCTGCACGATCTGGTCCAGCGCCTGGCGTTTGCGAATTAAGCGCAGCTTTCAACCAGCCTCGAGCAGCGCTTCGGGCGCTTCAGGAAAGGAATTGTAATTCTTGGCGCTCATCCCCGCGCAATACGCGCCCGCACCCTCAATAACGCACAGATCGCCAACCTCGGCGCGTTCCAACCACCGTGGCGCCAACGTTTCCGCCTGGCCTGGCGCGGGCGTCAACAAATCGCCCGACTCACAACAATGACCGACGACCAGATATTGCCGGTTTTCCTTTTTGGTCTTTCTCCGGCCCGAGGCTGGGACGGTCACAATGGCGTGTTGCGATCCATAAAGGCTCGGGCGCAGAATTTCAGTCATGCCCGCGTCCAATTTCAGGAACTCATGCCCGGTTTTGCCGGTGGAAACGATGTCCTGCACCGAACAAACCAACGCTCCCGCCTGGGCCACGAGATAGGTGCCCGGTTCGATTTCCAGACGCAGGCGCTGTCCCGATTCCCGCGCCCGGGCCTCAAACAGGGTCTTGACGGTTGCGCCGACCATTTGCAAATCAGTCGTCTTTTCGCCGGTGACCCGCGCAACTTTGAAGCCGCCGCCGAGGTTGACCGTTTCCAACTCGGGAAATTCCCGCGCGAGCGTCAGTGTCATTTTGGACACCCGCTGCCACACCGCCGGGTCCGTGCCGGAGCCAATATGGGTGTGAATCTTTACCACCCGCAGGCGGTGGTTGGTGACGATATCATGAACCTGCTCCATCCATTCGTGCCAAATGCCGAAGCTTGAGCCCGGGCCCCCCACGTTGGTCTTGCCAGAGTGCCCGGAGCCGAGGCCGGGATTAAAGCGAATCCCCAATTTCCCGCCGGGGAATTGCCGGCCGAAGCGTTCGAGCTGGTTTAAGGAGCAGGCGCTAAAGAGAATCCCGCGCTGGTGCAGGTCGGCAAAATTCGCCGGCATCTCCTGGGTGGCGAGGGAGATCTTGCCCGGAGCCACCCCGGCCCGCAAGGCCCGCGCGGCCTCCCAGCCGGAACTGGCGTCGAAATGCAGGCCGAGGCTTTCGAAAAACCGCAGGATGGCGGCATTGGGGCAGGCCTTCATCGCAAACCGCACGGTCAATCCGAAGGCGTTGGGGAATGCGAGGCAGGCTTGAGCATTGCGGCGCAACGTCGCCTGGTCATAAACATAGATGGGCGTGCCAAATTGCGCGCGGGTCGCGGCGACCTGGGCGGGCGTGAAAAAGCGCAGGGCTTCGAGAGACGGGGAAGATTGCGGTGAGGGCATGGGCGGAAAAGTCACGGGGGCGACCTAGGCGACTAAGGCGACGGAGGGGAAATTGCAATCCAAAGGCAGTAACGACTTGCGGAAAAATGGAGGCGGGGGGTGGCCATGCCCCCATTCACTTCATTATCTTCCTTCGCCTCGCTGGCTCAACTTTTCGCCGTCCAGTGCCGCAGGGACCGGAGAAGGAAATATTCGAGCGCGGCATCCTCCTTGAGGTTCACTTCGAGCAGGCCGGAGATTTTTTCCAAATCGGCGATGGCGCGGCCCAAGCGGGTGGCGCGGGCGGCGATCGCCGGGTCATCGGGCCGGGCCAGGGCGAAATCGCGGGTGGCCTGTTCGATTTCGACCAGCAGACTCGCCCGCAAGCCTTTGTGCAAACCGGCCTGCATCGCGGTGATTTCTTCATCGTCGAGGTTCTCTGGCAACGCCGCCTTGGTCAATTCCCAGGCGGTGGCGGTCAACCGCTGCAGAATGGCCTCGAAGCGGGCGCCAAGGCCGTAAGCGGTCAGCACCAAATCGCTGGCCGGGATTTTTTCGCCACCCGCCAGCCGCGCGAGCCACGCCGCATAATCCGCCCGCCACGCCAGCCATTCCGCATCCACCAGCGGCGCGGACGCCGCGGGGAGCCGCAGGTGAAAACAGCGGCTACGGATGGTTGGCAGCAAATCATTGGGCCGCGTCGTCAGCAGGAAGAGCGTAGTGTCCGCTGGCGGTTCCTCGAGCGTTTTGAGAAAGGCATTCGCGGCGGGCGCCTGCATCCGGTCAGCTTCATAGACGACGCCGACTTTGCGCGGTCCGGCCGAAGCGGTCAGTTGGATCTTGCGCAGGAATTCGCGCAGATCATCCACTTTAATGAACCGCGCCTTGCCGGCGGGGCGTAGCGCAAAAAAATCCGGATGCGAAACGGTCTCACCGGCATTGAGCAATTGACCCGCGAGTTCCAGACAGGCCGCTTCCAAGCCGGGCGGATGATCGCCATGCACCAGAATCGCATGAGCCAGCCGACCCCGGGCCAGCGCCGACGTGAAGGCGCGCAGGGAGCGCGGGGTGGTATCGGCCGTTTCAATCATGGCGGCGGGTAAACTCCTGCCAGATGATTTGGGTGATATGCTCTGACGGCAAGGTGCCGTCCACCACGAGAAAGCGCTCGGGCAACGAGCGCGCCAGCAGAAGGTAGCCGTCGCGCACCCGTTGATAAAAGTCCAGGCTCTCCTGTTCCATCCGGTCCGGCAGGGCGGAGGGCCGGCGGCGGGCCCGGGCGAGGCCGACATCCGCGGGCAAATCGAGCACGACCGTCAGCGACGGCAGGATGTCGCCCACGGCAAAACGGTTGATGGTGGCCACGGGATCTGCGGATAACTTGCGCGCCACACCTTGATAGACGGTGGTTGAATCCAGAAACCGGTCACACAAAATTATTTTACCCGCCC
>Ga0265319_1002490_pt1 | contig 10023 bp, 15 predicted proteins | sample 4824metaG_FD_192443 | JGI IMG/M metagenome (GOLD analysis project Ga0265319, IMG submission 192443) | Rhizosphere microbial communities from Carex aquatilis grown in University of Washington, Seatle, WA, United States - 4-8-24 metaG | ecosystem: Host-associated > Plants > Roots > Rhizosphere >... | reverse complement strand
TCCGTTAGTGCGCGGCAGTGCCGGCAGAGGCGGCGATCTTGACGGCCGCATACAGCGGATGGCCGAGTGCGACGCGAATGCAGTCCTTCTCGAAGTAGTCGATCTGCGCGTCGCTGTTGTTTTCGACGGCAAAGGCTTGCCGGAAGGACGCCGGGAAAGACCCGTTGCGGCGCGGACGGATTTTGATGGTGGTCGGGTCGACGCCGGCAACCCAGGGGCCGGCGGAATAGCAAACCCCGCACCGTTCGCCATTGTGGGTAATCGCGGTCTTGCTGATCTTGATGGACATGTGCGGCTCCCGTTTCTGGAAGCCACTATAGTCGGAATTCTCCGACTGTCAACACCAAAATAGGAAAACTCCGACTGAGAAATTCACAGATTTTCTGCTACCATGGCGAGCATGATCCGCGCCGCCGCTATCGCATTGGTGGTTATGGTTATTTCGGTCGCAATGGCGGCCCTCGCAGTAATCTGGAGCGAAGATGACAGCCGGCGCGGGTGCTTCGTAATCGGCGCCGTCATGAAGCTCGGATGCCGCTGAAAAAAAATAAATTACAGTCTCGTGATCTTGCAGGCGACTCGGCCAACAATTCGGACCGGCTCGATCAGGTCGACCTCGAACGGGTCATAACCAGCATTCAGAGGCTTGCAGCGGATTCGACGCCGGACCCCCGCCTCGCGGACCAGTTCGACTCGCCGGATTATCGGTGCGCCAGTATCATCCACAACGAGCGCGAAAATCCCACCCTGGCTGACATCGGTGTCATCGAGGTCGATCACCGCCCGGTCGCCCGACTTGAGGATGTCTCCCATGCTATCTCCACGCATCGGGAGGATATGCACCCTGCCCGGCCGGAGACCCATTTCGTCGCGCAAAAAGGGGGAAGGAACTCCCCAGTAGGCGCGGACAGAATTTTTGGAGACAAGTTGGCTGCCCCGTTCCACGGCCCCATCGTGGTGCCCAGCGCCGTCGTTCCAATCCGGGCACGCGGCCGGCGGCCTCGACGGCCCCGATTTTAAGCCTTTCCAGGCGGCGAACTACTCGCGCCCTCAATTCATTTTCTCGGCCCATGAGGCGGAATTATCCGATATTCGCGGGACCAATACGAATGGGAAAAATCCGTCAGGGCGGGGCTTGCAAGGTCGGAGTTTTCCGACTATGCTCCGACCATGGAAGAAGAAATGCGACTGCATCTCCGCGCCTGCGCCGAAGCCTACGCTGCGACCCGCAAGATTGGCCTGACGACGGTTGGCCGGATCGCCGCGGGCGACTGGCGGTTCTTTACCAAACTGCAGAACGGAGAGACGACTTTCACCGCGCGCAAATATGACGACGTGATCAGTTGGTTTTCCGTCAACTGGCCTGTCGACGCGGCGTGGCCGGCGGAAGTCAGGCGGCCAGTCGTCACCGCCTCAGCCCCGCAGGCCGCCGAATGAGCATCGGCCCAACTGACAGGCGCGGCCTGATTTCGGCTGCTGAGGTCCGGCGGCGCATGGCCGACCTTTCATCGCCTGTCCTGCGGGCACCCATACAGCAGCAGCACGCGCCCGACGGCGCGGCCCGGCCCGCACTCGACGGAGCCCCGCGACACGATCAGCGCCAGTGCGGCGATGCCGGCGGCGAGCACGATCACGGCGACGGTTACGCGCATGCTGACTGCCCGCTGATCGCGGCCGATGCGCTGGCCTCAGACATCGGTGACATCGGCATCCTCGCGGCGGTCGGGCTCGGCTTCATCATCGCCGTCGGCGCCTCGTTCGCGATGTGGGCGGGGTGGCTATGAAGGGCTTCGGCAATCATCTTTGTGAGGGGCGGCTGTGCAGGACACACGCCGATGCGCGCAGGGCACAGCGACAACGCGCCCCTCACAAAGGTGATTTCATCGTCGATCCCCGCCTCCCATCGACGGTGGAGCGCGGGGCCGGTTGTGCCAGCGGCCGGTCCCGTCCGCGCTTTTTCCCTTTGCTTGATCGTCCCTGCATTCACGTTCTCCGCTGCCACGGCGCCGGCAAGCGCCGCTGTGCTCGTCTCAACCGCGAGCAATCTGGCAGTGGAGCGTTTGCAGATATCCGAATTCTTGTCGGAGAGCAAAGCGTGTTGGTGCGCCGCATCGCGGAGCCTCGCGATGTCGGTGACAGCGTCAAGGCAGCCATCGTGCGAGCGGCACGGCGCCTTGGCTTCCCGTTCAGCCGCACGAAAGACCTCTGGTACGGCGATGCACGACGAATCGACGCGAGCGAAATGGACCGGCTTCGAGACCTCGCAGCAAAGCGTGAGGCCGAACTGCTGCGCTCGCGCCTTCTGGCGCTGCGCGACGGCCTTGCCGCGACCGATGCGGAGTTTCATCGCGAGACGATTGACGCGCTTGAGCGCGCGCTTCGCAACATGGGCTGTGACGTTGGCGCCGTGGGACTTCGGGAGGGGTGACTGATGAGCGCCGCGCCCACTGTAGATCGCCGCTACCTGTTCAAGCTGTACCCGGTGCTGGCGCAGAACGACGTGCTGCACGACCAGCGGCGCATGATGGCCGATCTATGGAATGCGCTTTTGGAAATGATCGAGGATCGGTTTCGCCGCGACCAGCAGCGGCTGCGCTGGATTGATGCGCATGGAATTCCGCGTAAGGGCGTCAGTTGTCATGTCGCCGAGCCGTTTCGGCTCTCGAAATACACGCTGCAATACTGGATCAGCGACCTGTTGGCCGAATGCCCGGAGTGGCGCGCGCTTTCGACATGGACGCCGCGCCGCCTGGCGCAATCTCTCTACAAGGCATTTGCGGCATTCTTCTCGCGAGCCAAGGCCGGGGCCGGCGCCCAGTCCGGCTATCCGCGCCCCAAGCGCAGGCGCGACGCCATCCCATATCGGTTTGCATCGGGCTGCAAGATGCTGCCGCGACGGCGCGAGGGCTGTGATGGCATAGCAGACGCGGCGAGCGCTCGCGAGTGGCGCGTTACGCTCAAAGGGGTACCGGGGCAACTGCGGGCACGCGGCTGCTTTCCCGCAGCGCCTCTCGCCTATACCGATGTCGATGTTATCTGGCGTGGCCGGCAGTGGTGGCTATCAGTTGCCGTCAAATTGGCGCCGCGGCTGAAGCCGGGCATTGATAAGGTTACGGTCAGCCTTGATCTGATCGACGAGTTCGCGCGAGTTGAGCGCGCGGAAGGCCCACGCGGGGCCTGCGATGGAAGCGCTCGCGCTTCCGCGCAAAATCCCGATCATCTCAACACCTTGGCGGGAGGCCCTGACAACGTCGTCGATGCCGGTCGGGATGCGCAGGACCATCGGCTGCACGGTGACGATGCCGGGCGGCAAACTGACAACATAGCGGGCGCCGACAGGGATGCGCGGGCCCTGGCCGTCGACCATCCTGACACAGTAGCGGATGCCGAGGACAGAATTGACGAAATCCGCTCCGCGATGGATCGCCGCTATCCTGTCAAACCATTCCAGCGCAGCAGTTGGCGGCGTCGGCGTGAGCTTGGTCGCATCGCGCGGTTGAAGGCGCGGGCGGCGCGCTTCCGGCGGGAGTCGCTGCATGTCTGGTCCAGCAGCCTTGTGCGGATGGCCAGTGATCTCACCGTCGTCACATGCGCGATCAAGGATCATACGACATCGGGACGCGGCACCGCCGGGAACTGGGGTGCACAGGTCGCGATAGCGGCAAAGATCAATCGCCACGTGCTCAATCAGGCTCCAGGCGCAGCCGTGAGCATGCTCACCTATAAAGCCCGTGAGGCAGGCATTCGGTGCGATGTCATCATGCGTGATGACGCGCCGATCACCGTCGGTCGCGACCTCGTCACGACCGGCAAACTCGTCCGGCGCGCCAAGCGTCAGATCAGAAAGGCAGCAGCATGACTACCGCTTCAATCAAGACCTTCGAACTCACTCTCGCCAGCGAAGCGCTGACAAACCTGCTTCGCGCCGCCGACAAAGGCATTGCCGATATTCAGCAGGGCCGCCTTGTCGTCGGCGCCAGCAACGGAATGTGCCGCGTCGTCAAGACCGACATTGAGCGGCGTCTGGCGGCGCCAAAGCTTGCCGCGATTGAGCAGCCCAAGGCGTCGGACTCTCGCTTGGCCGCTTGATCGGCCGAGGGAAAATAGAACTCCACTACGGCATGAGGAATGGAATGCAGGACGCCACATCAACATCGGACGCGACATCCGTTCCCATGCCCTGGCCCTCCCCCGAAGCGGACGCCGTGATCCGCGAGCGCTGGCTTGCCGGCGTCAACGACATCAGGATTTCGCTCGACCTCGGGGTGAGCGCGGATCAGGTCACCAAGCGGCGGCGCAAGATCGGGGTTACCGAGACAGCCTACCCTAATCGCGTGGCGCAAGAGGTTCGCGCGTTCTGGACGCCGATGCATGACGACGTACTGCGGCGACGCTGGGATGCGGGATGGAGCGCCAAACGCATCGCCGCTGAGTTCTGCATCAGTCAGACCTCAGTCCTGCGAAGGCGAAATCAACTTAAGTTACCAAAAGAGCGCGTCGTCACGAACGCCGCGAAAGCATCGTTATGGTGGAGCGACGAGCGGATTGAGCTGGTGAAGCGACGCTGGAGCGAAGGCGCCAACCCGACTCAGATCGCCGCCGAACTCGGTGACGGCGTCACCCCGGCCAAGGTCTCCGGCAAGATTGATCGCCTCGGGCTGAGAGTGCACGGCGCACCTCGCAGGCAATCGCCGCCCGCACCGCGCCAGGGCAACCCCGCCGACGCCGGATTGGCCACCCAAATCGCCAAGATCAGCCGTGGCGAGCGTGCGCCCCGCGCCGCGTTCCCGGTGCTGGTCACCGGCGAGGCTGTCGGCTCCAGGCTCAACCCCGACGACGTTCCGATCGGGCAGCGCAAGACGCCGTTCGACCTGACGAACGATACCTGCCGCTGGCCGTACGGCGATCCCGGCACGCCGGGGTTTTTCTATTGCGGGGCGATGGATGCAAACAATGCTGGCCACCGACCTTACTGCGTTTTTCATACCAGAATTGCGTATGGCCGCGTTCCTCCGACTACGCAGGAACGCGAGCGTCGCCACGCTCTCGGCAAGACGATTGCGGCACGTAACAATCGCAGGACCGCCTGAGAGACAGGCAAGAGCAAAGGAGACCAGCAATGGCGAAGAAGGATGGCACCAAAGCAGATAAGCCAAAAACCGGAGGCCCGCTGCCTCACCAGTCCGGCCACAACTCTGAACTGAATGACGACGAGAAGGCGGCCGAGTTCTTCCGCTTCAAGAAGAAATGGAGCGCAGCGAAAAGCGCGCTGAGCGCGGTCGAGGAAGAAGCTAAGACCGCGCTTGGCAAGTACGCCATCCGCGACTTCCGCACCGCGATTGCGCTGGAGACGCCGGAAGGCGAGGAACGCATCAAGGAGCGGATCGAGGCGCAGCTCCGCGTCGCGCGATGGAATGGGCTCGCGCTTGGCTCGCAAGCCGAAATGTTCGGTGATGATCGTACACCAGCGGTGGACCGCGCCTTCGCGGAAGGCAAGCGTGACGGCCTCGCCGGCGATCCGTGCAAGCCGGCCTACGCGCCGGAGACCGAGCAGTATCGCGAGTACATGCGCGGCTTCCATGACGGCCAGGCCGTGTTGGCCAAGGGCATCAAGAAGACGGAGGCCCAGGTCGAGACCACAACGGAGGCACCCGCGGATGATGACCGCGACGTGCGGCCTCGGCATCTAAAGCTCGCCGAGACCGAGCACGCATCGGACGTGCAAGCCCTGCCGCATTGAAGGATAGCCCATGGGCTTCATCGGCATTGTCTATGGTCTCGACCTCGGTGTCCGTACCGGGGTCGCGTTCGGCGTTGCCGGTGCCGCCCCGACGGTAACCGCGGTCAAGCTTAAGAAGCCGGGCGAGCACCGCGCCGTCGTGTTCAAGACATTGCTGGATTTTCTGGTCCGCGCCTTCGAGCAGTCGCCGCCATGCCTTGTCGCCAAAGAGTCGATGCTGCAGACCGCGGCGCTGCTGAAGCTCTCCGGCGGCAGCGACGACAATATCCGGGTGCACGCCGGCCTGCATGCCGTGGTCGAGGCGGTGTGCGGCAGGTATGGCGTGCCGTGGACCGAGGTCGCCGACTCCACCGTGCGCAAGCATTTTCTCGGTGTCGCAAAGCTCGGCGACCGCAAGAGCACCAAGGCGGCGGTGGTTGCCCGCTGTCACCTGCTGGGACTGCTCGGCAAGGCCGTGCATGACGACAACATGGCCGATGCCGTTGCCGTGCATGACTGGGCCACGGCGACGTACTGCCGGCAGTCGGCATCGACGCGTGAACTGTTCATGTGGGGCGAAACCGCGCGAGGTGCGGCATGAACTCGTTTCAGGAGATCGCAGTGCTGCGATCCTGCATCGACGAACTAATTGAGGAAAACCGGCAACTTCGCGAGGCGATGTACGGCGAACTGCCGCTGCCCGGCAAGCTTGGGCTCTCCGTCACCCAAGGCCGCATCCTGGCGGCGCTGTACCGGGCTCGTGGCCCGGCAAGAATGGCGGTTCTGCTCACCGCCCAAAGCCACGGCAGAGCGGAGATCGATCCGGACTTGATAAGGATCTACATCTGCAAAATCCGCCGCAAGCTGAACCCGTTCGGCATCGACATCAAAGTCGTTTGGCGCTTCGGCTACGAGCTTACGGCACCGTCTCGAAAAATCCTCGACGGCATGGTTGCGGCGGCCGGTGCCGAGCATCGGGCGCGCATGGGGCTATCACGGCAACGACTGAGGGCGGTGCCATGACCCACATCGAGCCCACATCCCCGGCCTATCGCCGCCTGCTCGCCCCGGTGCGGCTGTGGGCCTACCCTGCCAAGGTTGATCTCGTCGTGGCGCTACGCGCCGGTCTTGTTACCCGCGACGAGGTCAAGGCCGTGCACGGGCTCAGCGATGCCGTGCTGACGCGCTGGGAGGGGCTGTTTGAGCGCGGCGGCCCCGATGCGCTGCGGGCGCGGCCGTATCGGCCCAGGAGGGCGGCATGAGGTTGCCCTGCAGCATGGTCGATGCCGTCCACGCTCGGTTGCTCAGCCGATACGATGGGTGCGCGCCGGATTTCATCATCGGTCCGCGCGACGCGCCGTATCTGCGTCGATGGTGGATCATCCCGCGCAGCAGGTTCTTCAACATCTATCTGCACAATTTCTTGCGTTCTGATGACGACCGAGCCTTGCACGATCATCCATGGCTCAACGTCTCACTGATCCTGGCCGGGAGCTACGTCGAGCACACCATCGCGGCCGGCGGCGTCAACCGTCATCAAAGGTTTACCGCCGGCGATCTCCGCTTTCGCGGCGCGCGGACGGCGCATCGCATCGAACTGGACGACGGCCCCTGCTGGACCTTGTTCATCACCGGACCGGTCATTCGCAAATGGGGATTCCATTGTCCGCGCGGCTGGCGGTATTGGAAGGAGTTCGTTGATGCGCGCGATAGTGGGCAGGTCGGGAAGGGGTGCGAATGAGTGCCCTTGCGCCGGAAGCCATCGACGGCCGCGCCGTGCTTTACTGCGGCGACTGCCTTGTCGTGCTGCCGACGCTTGCCGAGAATTCTATCGACTCCTGCGTCTGCGATCCGCCCTATCACCTCACCAGCATCGTGAAACGGTTCGGGGCCGACAACGCCGCGCCGGCCAAGGCCGGAAAGACCGGGGCGTATGCTCGGGCATCGGCCGGATTTATGGGGAAGAAGTGGGACGGCGGCGACATAGCCTTTCGCCCGGAGACATGGACTGAAGTCCTGCGGGTGCTGAAGCCTGGCGCTTATCTCTTGGCCTTTTCCTCGACTCGCACATTCGGCCGCATGCAGGTCGCATGCGAGGATGCCGGCTTTATCACGCATCCGTTCATTGCATGGATTTTCGGCCAGGGATTTCCGAAGGCAACACGAGTGGACGACGATGCATGGGAGGGCTGGCGCTACGGCACGCAGTCTCTCAAACCGGCGATCGAGCCGATTTACGTCGGGCAAAAGCCTTTTGAGAAAGGGCTGACCGGAACTGAAAACATACGTAAATGGGGTGTCGGCGCGGTCAATATCGACGGGTGTCGGGTTGCGACCAGCGTGACTGATCAAGATGCGATGGCCCGTGTGGTTGGTTTTAATAAGAGCTATTCGCACGGCGAGCCTGGGACGACATTAGCTGGAAGCGCCGATGGATCCCTGCACAAGAGAGACCGTTCGGAATTTGACGCGACGCGAGGTCGCTGGCCTGCCAACGTCATTCACGATGGCAGCGACGAGGTGTTGGCGGCGTTTCCTGACCTTCACGGGGCAGGCCATGTCCGCGAAGAGCCAGGCGGCGGAACCTATGTGAAAAGCAGCAACGATTGCGATTTTGGCGGTATTGGAATTGGGATGAAGGGCTTTCGCATCGGCGATTCCGGTTCCGCAGCTCGCTTCTTTTACTCCGCAAAAGCAGACGACGGCGACCGCCTCGGCTCCAAACATCCAACCGTCAAGCCCGTCGACCTGATCGCCTATCTGGTACGGCTGATTACGCCCAAGCGCGGCACTGTGCTCGACCTGTTTGCTGGAACGGGCACCACCGGCGAAGCGGCCTATCGCGAGGGGATGCGCTCCGTCCTGATCGAGCGCGAGGAAGAATATCAGGCCGACATCCGACGGCGCATGAAGCTTGCCATGGCCGGACCTGACGAGCGGGCGCGTGAGACCGTCAAGGCCAAGATGAAAGGCAAGCCGGTGGACAACGGCCCACTGTTCAATGCCGGCGACGAAACCCCGGAAGCAGCGGAATAAGCGCCATGGCAAGAATCCGCAGCGTCCATCCCGGCCTGTTCACCGACGAGGCATTTGTCGGCCTGAGCGCCGATGCCCAAGTTTTCTTCATCGGGCTTTGGACCGAGGCCGACGATCAAGGTGTATTCGAGTGGAAGCCTCTGCAGCTCAAGATGCGACTCCGCGGCGGCAAGGACGGCCCGGTGGAACCGATCCTCGAAGAACTGCGGGCAGCGAACTGCATCGCCAGTTACGAACTGAGCGACCGTAAATACGGGGTAGTTCGGAACTTCAGGCGGTTTCAGAGACCAAAAAAGCCGAACTGCATCCACTTATTGCCAGACGAGTTCCGAACCTATGCCGGTCTTAACTCGCCTCAGTTCCGAACTGGCGACGGTTCAAGTCGGAGCAGTACCGAACCGGAGGGACTTAATGGGCACGACAGTACCGAACCGGAGCGAGTTAAAGAGCCTCCAGTTCCGCCAGATCGGCCACCCGGTTCCGAACTTTCCTCGCTGATGGAGGGGAGGATGGAGGATGGAGGGAAGGAGAAGGGGGAGAGGGAAAAGATTCCATCCCAGGAGTTATTTCCAGAAAACAACAACCAAGATACGCGAAAACCTCGCAAAAATGGGCACAACCGGGAGCCCTACGCCTTTGAGGCCGGGGTTATCAAACTCGCACAGTCGGACTTCGACAAATGGAAAAAAGCGTTTCCAAACATAGCACTTGAGGCCGAATTGCTGGGGCTTGCCGCATGGGCCGAACAGCAGCCGAAATGGTTTCATGCCGTGTCCGGAGCGCTGGCCAAAAAACAGCGCGAGGCCATGGCCGGGATCGAACGGGCCAAGGCCGATGCCGCAGTCCGTGCCCAGGGACCGCCGAAACGGCTGTACGATCCAGCTATCTGAAAAATCACATGGAATTGTCATCTGCGCATGTCCGAAATCCGATGATCGTGATCGATGAAAACCGCCTCGCAAATCCTTGCCGACCACAAGATTTGGACGCGATCGAGCGATCCCGGCCGGTACTACGCGACGTGCCCGCAGTGCAGCCCAGGGCGAAAACCGGCCCATCGGAAGCTGAAATGCCTCGGGGTCACCATCGACCGTGACGGTGTCAACTGGGGCTGCAACCACTGCGACTGGCGGGGAGGGGAATTCTATGAACAGCGAAACGGTACGTCCGCTCAGCCCGGTGCACGTCGACTGGCTGGAACGTCGCGGGCTCGACCCGGAACGGGCGGCGGCTATGGGGGTCTACAGCGCGAAGCAAAACTCGGCTGG
>Ga0265319_1002488_pt1 | contig 10027 bp, 9 predicted proteins | sample 4824metaG_FD_192443 | JGI IMG/M metagenome (GOLD analysis project Ga0265319, IMG submission 192443) | Rhizosphere microbial communities from Carex aquatilis grown in University of Washington, Seatle, WA, United States - 4-8-24 metaG | ecosystem: Host-associated > Plants > Roots > Rhizosphere >... | reverse complement strand
GGCACTCTCCTTGTCATCACCGCGCATTGAATAAAAGTGCGTGCATATGCAACCATTGGGCTTATCAAGGGTCGCAACGGAACTCCTTCCGACGAAATCCCCGATTTTGCCCCAACGTTTTCCCATGCGTCTGCCGCGAATCGATGCCTGCCTCCTGCTCACGGGTCTGACCCTCGCCCTGCCCCGGGCCGGCCGGGGTGAGGATGCTCTCACCTACAAGTACGAGGATTACCGCGAGGCCGACGGGCGGATTTCCGTCCGGACGCAAAGCGCACAGGTCGAGCAGGACCTCAATCCCGACACCAAGATCAAGCTGTCGGGCACCATCGACGCCATCACGGGGGCGACGCCCAACGGCCAGCCCGCCCCGGCCGGTACGGACCAGGTGGTGCTCGTGCAGATGCACGACCGGCGCAAGGCCTGGAATGGCGAGTTTGACCGCCAGTTCGCGCGTGTCGCCGTTTCGCTCGGGGTCGCGAACAGCCGCGAAAGCGACTACGTCTCCACCGGCTGGTCGCTCAACACGGTCACGGATTTCAACCAGAAGAACACCACGCTCCTTGCCGGCGTGGCGGGGACGGACGACGACGTGAAGGTCTTCTTCCAGCCACAGTATGTGAAGAAGCGGAGCAACGATCTCATCGCCGGCGTCACCCAGCTCCTCGATCCGCGCACATCGGTGACGTTCAATGTCTCCTGGGGCCGGGCGACCGGCTATCTGGCCGACCCGTACAAGCTGGTGCAGAAAAACATCGAGGTGATCCCGGGGATCTTCCTCCGCTCCACCTTCGGCGAGAACCGTCCCGCGGAGCGCGACAAGTGGATCGCGCTGGCGGCGGTCAACCGGGCCTTTCCCAAGTTGAACGGCACGCTCGATGCCAGCGCGCGCTTCTACCACGACACCTTCGGCACCAACTCCGGCACGCTCGACCTCGCCTGGCTGCAGCGGCTCGGCGGACGATTCATCCTGACCCCGCACCTGCGGTATTATGAGCAGGGCGCGGCGGACTTTTACCACTACCGTCTCGATGACACCAGTATCGTCCCGGTTGGTGGTCCACCGAATCCGCAGGGTGTTTTCTACTCTTCCGATTACCGGCTGTCCGCGCTGCGCACCGCCAGCTACGGGTTGAAGGCGGTCTGGACGATCACCGACCGGGTTCAGCTGGATGCCGCGCTCGAACGCTACGAGATGCGCGGCACGGACGGGGTCACGTCGCAGAGCGCCTATCCCCGCGCGACGATCGCGACCGGTGGCGTCAAGTTCTCCTGGTGAATCAACCCGGCGCGCCATGGCCATACTCACCCAATCCCAGCGCACGCCTCCGCCGGCGGTGGCGGTCGGCACTTCCGCCGGGCCGTTGCGGCGGCTGAAGTTCCCCGCGCTCGGCACGACCTGTGAGGTGCAGTATGCCGCGCCGGGCGGCGACACGCAGGCCGAGGCGTTCGAGCGCGCGGCGGTGGGGTGGGTGCAGGCGTTCGAGGCGAAATACTCGCGTTTCCGACCGGACAGCCTCGTCAGTCGCATCAACGCCGCCGCCGGGCGCTCGTGGGTGGAGATCGACGCGGAGATGGAGCAGATGCTCCAGCTCTGCGGCACGTTGCATTTCATGACTCAAGGGGTGCTGGATCCGACGGCCCTGCCGCTGATCCAGCTGTGGAACTGGAAGGCCGAGAAGCCCCGCGTGCCGGCCCCGGAGGAAATCGCGGCGGCGCGCCGGCTGGTCGGATGGACGAAGGTGCGGCGGGAGCCGGGCCGCGTGTTTTTGCCCGAGCCGGGCATGGCGCTCGATTTCGGCGGGTTCGGCAAGGAATACGCGGTCGACATCGTGGCGGCGATCGCGCTCGACCACGGCATTGCCGACGTGCTCGTGGACTTCGGCCACGACCTCCGCGCCCTCGGCGCGCCGCCGGGCCGGCCGGCCTGGCACATCGGCCTCGAGGATCCACAGCACCCGGGTGCCTCCTGGGCCAGTGTCGGCCTCAGCGGACGCGGCATTGCCTCGTCCGGCGATTACATCCGTTGCTTCCAGATCGATGGGCGCCGCTACGGGCATATCATCGACCCGCGCACGGGCTGGCCGGTGGCGAACACCTGCCTGCAGGCCACCGTCATCGCGGGCACCTGCCTGCATGCGGGGGTTCTTTCGACCACGGCGTTCGTGCTCGGGGTGCCGAAGGGCGTGGAATTCGTCCAGTCCTTCCCCGGGGCCGAGGGGCTGTTGGTGACCGACAAGGCCCGCGCCCAGACCCGGGGATTTTTCCAATATGTCGCATCGAATTAAAATCTGTTCTGTCGCCCTGCTCGCTGCCGGGCTTGCGTTGACCGTCCGGGCCGGGGTCAAGGCCGGCGATGCCTTTCCGCCGCTGGCGGAATCCGGCCTCAGCGGTCCGCTGCCCGCGACCGCCGGCCGCGTCGTGCTCGTCGATTTCTGGGCCTCGTGGTGCTCCCCCTGCAAGGACTCGTTCCCCGCGTTTGCGAAGCTCCACGGCGATTATGCCACCCGCGGGCTGGTCATCCTTGCCGTGAGCGTGGACGAGCGGGCGCCCGACTACGCCGGCTTCGTGAAGAAACTTCATCCGCCCTTTGCCACCCTGCTCGACCAGGGGCACACGCTGGTGCGGCAGGTTGATGTGCCGACGATGCCCACCAGTTACCTGCTGGACCGGGCCGGGCGCGTGCGCTTTGTCCACGAGGGGTTCCACGGCGATCAGACGGACCGTGAATTGCGCCGGGAAATCGAGACCCTCCTGGCGGAGAAAAACTGACCCCATGAATCCCCTCCATCGACCCTCCCTCCGGCAACTTGGTTTTGCGGCGACGCTGGTCGCGGCGGCGCTGGCCCTCGGTGGCTGCGCCGGCTTCAATCCCGTGCGGGTGCAACCGTGGGAACGCGCCACCCTGGCGGATTACACGATGCGCCCCGATCGCGACCCCCTGGCCACCGCGATGGCCGAGCACATCTATTTCTCCCGCGAGTCCGCGACCGGCGGCCGAGGCGTGGGCGGCAGCGGCTGCGGCTGCAACTGATCCGGCCGTGCACGGGAAAAGCGCCCTGAGGACACCCCATGCGCATCCTCGTCATTGAAGATGAACCCCAGCTCGCCGGCCACATCGCCCGCGCCCTGCTCCGCCGCGGCCACCTGGTCACGACGCAATCCGACGGGGCCGAGGGCCTGAAGGCCGCGCTCGGCGAGCCGCCCGACCTCATCGTCCTCGATCTCAATCTGCCGGGCCTTGACGGCCTGACCGTGCTGGCTCGCCTGCGCCAGGTCAACGGCTCGACCCGGGTGCTGATCCTGACCGCACGTGGCGAAGTGGGGCACCGGGTCAAGGGACTCCAGGCCGGTGGCGACGATTACCTGCCCAAGCCCTTCGCGATGGACGAACTCGTTGCGCGGGTCGAGGCCCTCGGGCGCCGCGCGCCGACCCCGAATGCCGCGGACCTGCTGAAGGTGGCCGACCTCCACCTGGACGTGCATCACCGCCGGGTCACCCGCGCCGGGCGGGCGATCGCGCTTTCCCCGCGCGAGTTCGACGTGCTGCAGGTCCTGATGCAGGAGCCGGGCCGGCCGTTTTCCCGCACCGAGCTTTGCGAACGCGTGTGGCAGCGTGATCACGAATATGACACGCGGACGGTGGAAATTTTCATCGCCAGACTCCGCAAGAAGATCGATGCGGGATTCACACCGCCTCTCATCGTCACCTTCCGCGGCGTCGGTTACGCGGTGTGCGCCGACGGCGCCCCGGCCGCATTGCCCCCCCCATCCCCATGAAAGCCCGCCATGCCCTCGTTCTCCTGCTCGCCCTCGTGGTTTCGCCCGGTCTGCTGCGGGCCCAGGCGGTGATTGAGGGCCGGGTGCCGCTGCCGAAGGGGCGGACGACGCCGGTGATGAACAAGCGCTATGAGATTGTCGCCCAGGGCGGGGTGCTTTCGACGAACCCCCCGCTGGCCGTCGTCTACCTCGAGGGTTCGTTTCCGGCGCCCGCGACCGCCCCGGTGGCGCAAATGATCCAGAAGGACCTGACATTCGTTCCGTCGCTCCTGCCGGTCCAGGCGGGCACGAAGGTCGAGTTTCCCAACCTCGACGACACCTATCACAATATCTTCTCGTACTCGGCGGCCAAGCGCTTCGACCTCGGGCGCTATAGGTCCGACGAGAAGCCGGTGCCCTCGCAGGTGTTCGATGTGCCGGGACTGGTGACGCTGCACTGCGACATCCATGAGCACATGCGCGCGCTGATCCTGGTGGTCGCGACGCCGTATTTTGTGATGACGGACACGGAAGGGCGTTTCCGGCTCACCGGGCTGCCGGCCGGGCGCTACACGCTGAAGGCCTGGATCGACAGCAATACCACCCTCGAGCGGGTGGTGGAATTGCGGTCTGACACAACGCTCCAGGCCGACTTTCCGTGATGTCCCGGCCCGGTCCCAGCCCTTCCCGCGTGGCCGGCTTTCGACGCCGGCTGCTCGTGGCGATGATGCTGGTGATCTCGGGCTGCACCGCGCTCGCGCTTTACTTCGCCCAGCGCAACCTTGAGGCGAACGTCGAGCATGACCTGCAACGCCAGTTCCAGGCCGAGCTGACCGCGCTGCACAACATCCAGGAAACCCGCCAGGCCGCGATGCTCGAGCGCTGCCGCGCCCTGGTCCGCCGGCCGCGCATTCACGCCGCCCTTGAGGACAACGCGCTCGATCTGCTCTATCCCAGCGCCGAGGACGAGTTGCACGACGTCATGGGCGGCGTGGACGAACCACCGGCCGAGCCGGCCCTTCATGCGCGGTTTTACCGGTTTCTCGATCGCGCGGGCAGGGTGATTTCCCCCCCGGACCCGGAGAAGACAGGGCGGCTGAGCCCGGAGGAGGAGGAACAGCTTGCGCTGAACGGGGTGCCCGACCGGCAGCAGCTGGGCTATCTGCCGGGGCGACCCGGCGATGCCGTCGCCGAGCTTTCGGAGGTCGTGACGATGCCGATCGTCTCAAGTGAAAACGGCGAGGTGATCGCCGCCCTGGTCCTGGGATTCAAGCCCGTGCAGCCCGGCGGCGCGGGTTCCGGCATCCGCAGCGGGGTCTGGGTGAACGGGCGGCTTTATGCGTCCTCCTTCGATGCCGCGGCCCAGGCTGTGTTGTCCGGCGAGGTGTGGCGCGCCGCCGGCAGTGCACCGGAGCACGCGGAGAGCAGCATCCGCCTGCCCATCGATGGCGTGCCCCAGCTGCTTTTCTACAAGCGGCTGAACCCCGGATCGCTTTTCCCCCCGGCCTACGAGGTATGCGTGTATCCGCTCGCCGAACTGCAGGCCCGCCAGCGGCAGCTGCGCTGGCAGGTGCTCGGCGTGGGCGGCTTGCTGCTGCTCGGGGGCCTGGGCGCCAGCCACGTGCTCTCGGCCCGGCTCTCCCGCCCGGTTGAAAAGCTCGAGGTGGACTCCGCCGAGGACCGGACGCTGCGCGCGCGCGCCGAGGCGGCGCTTGAACTCACCAGCGCCGAGTTGCAGCGCTCGGCCCGTTTTTCCGCCGACGCCTCCCACCAGCTCAAGACGCCCGTCACCGTCCTCCGCGCCGGACTTGAGGAATTGCTCGCCCGCGAAAACCTGACCCCCGACGAGTGCGACCAGCTGTCCGCGCTGATCCACCAAACCTACCGCCTCTCGAGCGTGATCGAGGATCTGCTGCTGTTGTCGCGGATGGATGCGGGCCGGCTCCACCTCGTTTTCAGCCCCGTGAACCTGACCCAACTGATCGAGGCCTCGCTCGATGACCTCGGGGCGCTGCCGGACGAACTCAATCTTGCGGTCGAGACCGACTTTCCCCCCGACCTTTACCTCGCGGGCGAAAAGCGGTTCACCTCGCTCATCCTCCAAAACCTGCTGGAAAACGCCCGGAAGTACAATCGGCCCGGCGGGCGCATCCGGATCACGGCCCGGGAGGAGGAGGGCCGGGTCTTCCTGGCCATCGGCAACACCGGGCGGCCGATTCCGCCGCAGGCCCAAGCCCACATTTTCGAGCGGTTTCACCGGGGAGCCATGGGGGAGAATGTCCCCGGCTATGGCCTAGGCCTGAATCTCGCGCGCGAGCTGGCCCGGCTGCACCAGGGCGAACTCCGGCTGGTGCGCTCGGATGACGAGTGGACGGAATTCGAGGCCAGCTTCCGCCTTGTCCGCGCGCCCGAACCCCCCGCCGCCTCCCCTGCATGACCTTGCTCCGCGGCATTTTTTCCTGCCTGTTGCTTGGCGCGGCCGGTGCGCGGGCCGCCGACGATTTCCTGGATGAAGTCGACCAGGCGCTCACGGTCAGCGGCTGGGAGGACCAGGTCCGGCTGCGACTGAGCGGCAGCCTTGAACTCGAGGGCTACGAATTCCCCGCACCGGCCCCGGCGCTGATCGATGCCGGCGGCCATGAGCTCTTCAACCCGCGGCTGGTGCTCTTCCTCGATGCCCAGCTCGGCGGGCACGTCTACGCCTTCGCGCAGGCGCGCGTGGATCGCGGCTTCGATCCGTCAGACGACCCGCTCAGGCTGCGCCTTGACGAGTACGCCTTTCGTTTCACTCCCGCCCGCAACGCCCGTGTGAACCTGCAGGTCGGGAAATTCGCCACGGTGGTGGGCGGCTGGGTTCCGCGCCATGGCTCGTGGGACAATCCCTTCGTCGGCGCGCCGCTGCTGTATGAAAATCTCACGGGCATCTGGGACACCGAGCCAGTCCCGTCGCGCAATGTGCTCCTGCAGTGGGCGCACGTCCGCCCGGGGCTCCCGGCGCGCATCGCCGCCGGGGAAAAATACCTGCGCATCCCGATCATTTGGGGCCCGTCGTACGCGACCGGCCTGGCCGTTTCGGGCACGCTGGGCCGCTACCAGTACGCCGTGGAGCTTAAAAACGCGGCGCTTTCGTCGCGGCCGGACGAATGGAACGACCTGGGCGATGACTGGCGCCACCCGGCCGTCAGCGCACGGCTGGGCTACACACCCGACGAGCGATGGAACCTCGGGCTGTCCGGCAGCACGGGAACCTACCTGCGGCCGGACGCGGCCCCGCTGATTCCCGCCGGGCAGGGGTTCGGTGACTATCGGGAAGATCTGCTCGGGCAGGACATCAGCTTCGCCTGGCATCACCTGCAGTTGTGGACGGAGTTCTACGAGGCGTGGTTCTCGAGCCCGGTCATCGGGCATGCGGGCACGTTCGCGTACTACACCGAGGCGAAGTACAAGTTCACCCCGCAGTTTTCGGGTGCGGTGCGCTGGAACCAGCAGATGTTCGGCACCATCGCGGATGCGGCCGGGGCCGCGCCCTGGGGCCGCGATGCCTGGCGGATCGATCTCGCCCCGGGCTATCGCTTCACGGCCCACACGCAGCTCAAGCTGCAGTACAGCCTGCTGCATGACGGCGCGGGCCCGCGGATCTATACCCACACGCTGGCCACGCAATTTTTACTGCGCTTTTAAAACAGGTCACTCCGGGCGCTGATGACAGTGGTAACAGCCTCGTTACGATCCTCCGCTTTCCAAACCGGCCCGTTCGACAAAATTGGTTGAAGCCGCCAACCGGGCGGAACGTCACCAACCCAGATCGTACCACTGACCGATGAAACTGTCCTTCGCGCTCCAACGCCGTGTGCAATGGCTGAAACTGCCGACCCTGTCCCTGATCGCGTTGCTGCAACGCACCCCGCTGGTGCGGATTGCCGCGACCGGAGGGGAACTCGCGATCTCGTCGCCGGTGGGCGCCGTGCTTCGGTCGGTCGCCACGGTTGCCGCGCTCGGGGCCCTGCATTCCCGGGCGGGTGCGACGACCCTCACGAGCAACATCGACAGCCCCTTGCAGGCGACCGTTGGGAAGTCCATCGGCTCGGTCGCCTTCGGGCTTGAGGGCACGCAGACCAATCCTTCCTCCTGGCAGATCAACGGCTCGCTTCCGCCCGGACTGAACATCAACGGCCGCACCAGCCTGGGCTTGTTTATCACGTCCAATCCCGTGCTCAGCGGCACACCCACATCGCCGGGATCGTTTACCCTGACGCTGAGCGGATCAGACCAGGGCTTTGTCTCCCCTTCGTTTGACTACACGATCAATGTCACGGCGGCCGGGGGTGGTTCCACTGCGCCGGCGATCTCCACCCAGCCGCTGGGCCAGACGGTGGCATCCGGCGCGAACGTGACGTTCACCGTGGCAGCAAGCGGTACACCGAGCCCGACTTTCCAATGGCAGCAAAACGGCGTGGCAATATCCGGTGCCACGAGCAGCACGCTCACGCTGACGGGGGTTACCACCGCCAGCGCCGGGACCTACACGGTGGTTGTCACCAACAGCGCCGGATCGGCGACCAGCAACGGAGCGGTCCTCACCGTGTCTCCGCCGCTGGGTGCCGCTCCCGTGATCACGGTTCAGCCCGTGAGCCAGACCGTGGCCCCAGGTGGCTCCGTGACGTTTACCGTCACTGCCACCGGCACGAGCCCGACGTATCAGTGGCAGAAGAACGGGGTGGCGGTGGGGGGAGCGACGACGAACACCCTGGCATTGACGAACCTCCAGGCGTCGGACGCGGCGTACTACACGGTGGTGGTGACGACGGCGGGAGGGACGACGACGAGCCGGTATGCGCAGCTGGTGGTGGACACGCCCAGCCTTGGACGGATCGCGAATCTTTCCGTGCGGGCCCCGGCGGGCTTGGGCGGCCAGCCGCTCATCGTGGGCTTCATCGTGAGCGGAGGCAGCAAGCAGCTGTTGGTCCGCGCCTCCGGTCCGGCACTGGCCGCCTTCGGGGTGAGCGGCACGCTGCCCGATCCGGTCCTGCAGGTGCACGAGACGATCAACAACACGGACACGGTGGTCGCGAGCAACGACAACTGGAGTTCCGATCCCAACGCCGCGGCCATCGCCGCGGTCCCGGGGCCATTTCCGTTCACCCCGGGCAGCAAGGACTCCGCACTCCTCCTCAATGTGGATAGTTCGCGCACGGCGCTCGTGAGCGACGCGAACAACGGCTCCGGCGTGGCGCTGGTGGAGGTCTACGATGTCGGCACGGGCAACTCGCCGCGGCTGGTCAATGTTTCCACCCGCAATTTCGCCGGAACGGGGGCGAGCGTGCTGATTGCCGGGTTCATCATCAACGGCAACGTGCCGAAGACGCTATTGATCCGCGGGGTGGGACCCACGCTCGCCGGCTTTGGCGTGGGTGGGACGCTGGTCGATCCATTCTTGGAGATCCACACGACGATCAACGGGCAGGACACGGTCGTGGCGAGCAACGACAACTGGGGGGATGACGCCAATGCCGCCGCCGCGGCGGCCGTGCCTGGTCCCTTTGCGTTGAATGCCGGCAGCAAGGACTCGGCCTTGCTGATCACCCTGCCGGCCGGCTCCTACACCGCCCAGGTTTCGGGCGTGAACCAGACCACCGGCGTCGCCCTGATCGAAATCTACGAGGTCCAGTAATACCAACGTCCATTAACTTTTGGACTATAGGTAGGGCGAACCGTCCCGGTGAGCCGTTCGACAGGCTCACGATCCAAGACCGTGGCTCGGCAGGGACGCCTCGCCCTACTCACGGACACCCGGGCGGCGATAGTCCGTTTTTAAGAGCTGTTGGTATAATGCCGATTGCGGGACGGTTGACCGATCAAAACCGATGGAGTGGCGATCCGGTGGCTGCATTCAAGCGCTTGGGCAGGTCGCGTCAGTTTGGTTATTTCATGTAAGGAGTCTGCTTGCAGGCGATGTAGGGGCGCACTTTATGTGTGCCCGGTTTCATGCCTGCGACGGGCGCACCTGAAGTGCGCCCCTACAAGGAATCGCCTGCAAGCAGGCTCCTACAACTGCAGGATCCGGATGGGCCCGGCCTACGACTTCATGCTCTGGCTGGCCTGGAAGACGGCGCTGACGATCGCGAAGGCGATGAAGCCGACGAAGATGAACACGCCGAGCAGCACCGCGGTGGCGATGATGTTGGTGAAGAAGCTGAGCTGCGTTGAAATCTGCTTCTGGTAGGCCTGCGCGACCTTCTTCAGGCTTGGCACCACGTTGCCGGTGTTTTCG
>Ga0265319_1002484_pt1 | contig 10033 bp, 5 predicted proteins | sample 4824metaG_FD_192443 | JGI IMG/M metagenome (GOLD analysis project Ga0265319, IMG submission 192443) | Rhizosphere microbial communities from Carex aquatilis grown in University of Washington, Seatle, WA, United States - 4-8-24 metaG | ecosystem: Host-associated > Plants > Roots > Rhizosphere >... | reverse complement strand
TCAACCGCTCGGAAGCCGATTATCTGGCGATTGCGGCCAAGGAGCTCAAGCTCACCGCCGAAGAGGTGAGCGGTTTCCCGCTGGCCACGATCGCCGCTGGGAAAGCCCTACCATTGGCCGCGGGATTAAATCCGGCCTGGGCGACGGCGGTCGCGGCTTTACGTCAGGCGGTGGTCACCCCGGTGTTGGGAGAGGACAAATCCAGCCTGACCGAGGCGGAGTGGGGTATGCTGGACGCGAAGTTTGCCGCTTACGAAGGCTGGCTGGCGGTCAAGGCCGGCGGCAGTGTCGAGAAGCTCGGGCTCCCGCGCGTGAAGGAAATCCTCGCTGGAAACGGCCGGGAGGCCCTCGCCCAACTCATCGCGGCGGACCTCGCGCTCGAGCCGGAGTTCAAAGCGATTGGCGAGGTCGAGCGCCTGACGCGCTATCACCGCGACCTGCGGGCCCTGCTGCACAATTTCGTCAACTTTGCCGATTTCTATTCGCGCGACCGGTATGCGATTTTCCAGGCGGGCACCCTCTATCTCGACAGTCGCAGCACGGAGCTGTGCCTGCGCGTGGACGGCCCGAATTCCCTCGCCGCCACCAGCAAGGTTTACATCGCCTACTGCCAATGCACGAGGGCGGGCGGGATCGCGATGACCATTGCCGCCTGTTTCACCCAGGGGGACAGCGACTACCTTTATGTCGGCCGGCACGGGGTGTTTTATGACCGGCAGGGGCGGGATTGGGACGCCGTGATCACGAGCATTCTGGACAGCCCCATCAGCGTGCGGCAGGCGTTCTGGGCGCCGTACAAGAAATTTCTGCGCATGATCGAGGAGCAGATTGCCAAGCGGGCCAGCGCGGCTGACGCGGCGACCACGGCCAAGCTCGAGGCCGGGGCCGAGACCACGGCGGATACCGCCGAGGGCAAGCCGCCGGAAAAACCGAGGTTCGACGTCGGGACCATCGCCGCGCTCGGGGTCGGCTTGGGCGCGATCGGCACCTTGTTCGGCGGACTGATCGGCGGGTTCATCGGCCTCAAGTATTACATGCCGCTCGGGCTGCTCGGCATCATGCTGGCCATCTCCGGGCCTTCGATGGCGATTGCCTGGCTCAAGCTCCGTCAGCGCACGCTCGGGCCGATTCTCGAGGGCAACGGCTGGGCCGTGAACGGGCGCGTGAAGATCAACGTTCCGTTTGGTTCGGCGCTGACCGATCTGGCGGCGCTGCCGCCCGGCGCGCAGCGTTCGCTGGAGGATCCCTACGAGGACGAGGAGGCGGCGCGGCGCCGGCGCCAGACGATCACACTGCTGGTGCTGTTCGTGCTGGCGGGCGCGGCCGGCTGGATCCGGTACGATGCAACGAAGCATGCCGGGCCAGACGGCAAACCGCGTTATTTCTGGGAAGACCGTTCCGCCCCCGCCACTCTCCCGGCCGCGATCCCGCCGGCCGCTCCTGCCGCGCCGGCGAAGTAATTTTTCAGAGGGAAAACCAGGGCCCCTCTCCCAAGTTTACCGCGTCTCGATCGGTCGAGCTTCGGAAAGGTTATTGCTTGGAAAGCGCAGTTGAAACGCGGAGGACGCGGAGAGCGCGGAGTTAAAACCTTGGATTTTTGCTGGCCGTCAGCATTCACTTATCGAACGAATGTCTGTCTGGCCTCGTTCGTGGTTCTGTCCGCTGTTTTTGTGCTCCTTGCGGCTTGGTGGCCATTCCTTCTGCCGAATCTAGGTTTTGTCGGCATCCGTCCATTTCACCGGTCCGGATAGGGTGAGCCTCCGGGCGTGCCGCGGATGAGCGGCGGCGATGATCTGTTTTTCGGGAGCCGCGGCCTCACACGGGCTTGCCTGACAGCTCCAGCACTTCGCCGCCGGTGAGGTCGCTGAACTGGCCGAGTTCCGTGCCAGGGAAGCTGCCGAAATGGCCGGGATGGCAGCGCAACAGACCCTCGCGCGCGAGTCGGACGATACTGCGGGTGTTGGTCTCGGGGTCGTTGCAGAAAAAATGCGGCCGGGATTTGTTGGGCCAGATGAGGCTGCCGCAGAGCACGTCGCCGATGAGGGCCTCGCCGTTGGCCAGCACCACGGAAATGGAACCGGGCGTGTGGCCGGGGGTGGGCAGGATGTGGCCGCGGATGCCGTAGGGATCGAGGGAAATGCCCTCGCGGAAAAGCAGGTCGGGTTCGAAGGCTTCGAACGGTTCATCGACGAACGGCCGGAGGAAGCGCGCCGACGGGGTCTGCGGGGTGAGCACGCCGTTGCGGCCCTGCCGGACCAGGGTGGCGTCGCCGGCGTGCAGAGCGATCTTGGCGGCGCTGCGCCGGCGCAGCTCGGCGGCGCAACCGGCGTGCGCGCTGTGCCCGTGCGTCAGCAAAATGAGCGCGAGATTTTCCGGCGCGACCCCCTGCTGCTTGAGGCCGCCGAGAATGCGGTTCAGGTCTCCCGGCGCCCCGGCGTCGATGAGCACGGGCTTCTCGCCCAGCAGCAGGTAGCAGTTCGAAATCGCACCTTTGATCCGGATCAGCATTACTAGGGATTGCTTTTACCACTAAGGCACAGAGGCGCTGAGTGGATTTCTTTGTGAACAAATCTCTCGTTTTGGAAAACGGGTCCGAAAACAATCCGATGAATATCCTCTTTCAGGACCGCGGCATTAAAATTGATCAAGAGTCCCAGGGGCTTGCGGCATATCTTCAGGTAGGTGAGCAATTGTGCCTGGTGTACGGGGAGGATTTCCGTGACAGACTTCAGCTCTACAATCAGTTCATCTTCGACGATCAAATCCAAACGGTAACTACAATTGAGCGCGATGTCCTTGTAGATTAGCGGTATCTCCCGCTGTCTCTCATAGTTGAGGCCGGACTGACTCAATTCATACCCGAGGGCTTCCTCATAGGATGATTCAGGGAGTCCGGGGCCCAACTCCCGGTGGACTTCAATGCAGAACCCAATTACGCGGCGACTGAGCTCATTCAGCCGGTTTCTTTGCGCCTCGGTGCCTTCGTGGTTCATTTGAGGGATCTCTTCAGAACTTCAGATGTTTGACCGTGACACCCTTGTTGATGAGCTGTTTCAAGGAATCGATGCCGATGCGCAGGTGCATCTCGACGTGCTTGCGATCGACCACCCGGTCGCTTGCGGAAGTCTTGACGCCCTCGGGAGTCATCGGTTCGTCCGAGACGAGGAGCAGCGTACCGGTCGGGACCTCGTTGGCGAAACCGGTGGTGAAGATCGTGGCGGTCTCCATGTCCACGGCCATGGCGCGGATCTTCTTGAGGTACTTCTTGAACTGGACGTCGTGTTCCCAGACCCGGCGGTTGGTGGTATAGACGGTGCCGGTCCAGTAGTCGCAGCCGTGGTCGCGGATGGTGGTGGAAATGGCCTTCTGCAACGCGAAGGAGGGGAGGGCGGGCACCTCGGGCGGAAAGTAGTCGTTGCTGGTGCCTTCGCCGCGGATGGCGGCGATGGGCAGGATCAGGTCGCCGAGGCGCGCACGATGTTTCACGCCGCCACATTTGCCGAGGAAAAGCACCGCCTTCGGACTGATCGCGGTGAGGAGATCCATGATGGTGGCGGCGGTGGCGCTGCCCATGCCGAAGTTGATGATCGTGATTCCGCCGGCGGTCGCGCTGGCCATGGGCTTCTGACGACCGTGCACGGGCACGCGGTGCCATTGCGCGAAAAGCTCGACGTAACGGTTGAAGTTGGTGAGCAGAATGTAGCGCCCGAAATTCTTCAGCGCTACGCCGGTATAGCGCGGCAGCCAGTTCTGCACGATTTGCTTCTTGTTGGTCATGGCGACGGGTGTTGGCTGTTACAGACTAAAGTTCACCCACGTGGGCGCGAGATTTTTCCGTGGAAACGCCCGTCCCTGGTCCGTAGGGGAGCAGTCTCGCTGCGCCCGTTCGACCGCGCGGCTCCTTGGGCGCAGCAAGACTGCGCCTCTCCGCCAAACCCTACTTCAACTCGCTCGCCGGGATGTCGCGCTCCCAGCGCTTGGCGTTGGTCTTGTCGTAGCAGGCGATGGTGAGCACGCGCGCCTCCTTCGGGCCGCGCAGCGAGAGCACGCAGTAATTCTGGTCGGCCACCATCGTGCCCTCGACCCGCTGGGGATCCTTGGTGCGCTCGCTGTGCTCCACATCCCACGAGCCGGAGGAAAACGGCGACGAGGTCAGCTCGTAGACCCATTGCGTGCCGGCGAGCTTCTTCTTGGCGAGCTCGGTGAAGTGCACATCGCCGCTCAGGAACACGACCCCGGTGATGTGATGCAGCGCGATGAATTTGAGCAGATCCTCCCGTTCGGCCGTGTAGTAGCCGAAGGTTTCGCTCGTGCCGCCAAAATCGGTGATGACCTGCCCGCCGGTGACGATGAACTTGAAGGTGAAGTGCCCGAGCTTTTGCGCGAGGATCAAGGATTGCTTGAGCCAGTCGCGCTGGTGCGCCCCATACTGGGTCTTCATCTCCTGCGTGGCGGACGGATCGATGAGGTCGTCGTCGCGGTACCAGCGGTCGTCCATCATGAAAAACGCCGCATCGCTCCAGAAAAACTTGTGGTACACGCCCGGGTGCCCCTCCTCGCCGTAGGTCGGGTTCGCCCAGTACGACCGGAAAATCCTCAGGGTTTCGTTCTTGAATTCGAAGCTGCGGTTGGAGTCGTTCGAGCCGTAGTCGTGATCGTCCCACGTGGCGTAGTGCGGCATCGAGGCCAGCAGTTTTTGCAGATCGGGCGTGGCGCGGTCGTGTTGTGCGCGGTACCACAGCCCGCTGACCGAGTCGAAATCGGGTTCGCGATAATACCAGTTGTCGCCGGCCCAGATCATGAAGTCGGCTCCGCTGTCCGCCATGAATTTGAAAATGGCTGTGCCCTTGCCGTAAGGTGTGCCAGGGCGGTCGTAAGCCGCTTCGTTGAGGTAGGCGCAGGAGCCGAAGATGAACTTCGCGTCGGGCGGCGGCGTGCGCCATTCCCACAGCGGATGGGTGCGGAACTTGAGCGGATAAGCGAACGGCTGTTCCCGGCCGTCGATCCGCAACCGATATTCGTAGGTCGCGCCCATTTCCAACAAGCCGGCGCGGAAGTGCGTGATTTGTCCGCCCGCCGGTGTCGTCGGGAGGTCGTTGTTGCTGAGGGTCTGCGTGGTTTCGGGCTGGCCGGCGAGCCAGTAGTCGAGGGCGACTTCGTGGGCGCCTTTCGTCTCGACCCAGAGCATGACCTCGCGATGGGAGGAGTAGCCGAGCATCGGACCCGAGACCAGCGAACCGGCGTGGACGGGGAGAACAGAACCGAAGACGGACAACAGAAGACAGGTGAGGAAACGCAGCGGCGGTTTCATGGCAGCAGCCTGGCCGGCCCGAGTCTGAAGGCAAAGCCGCAATCAGCGCGGGATGAAAAATGGAGGTGACGGCAAGGCGAACCGGGCCGGCTGTTTCCATTGTGGGCGGGGTGCCCTCACCCCGCAGTCACCGGTAGGGGCGCTTGCCCTCAAGCGTCCTGGCATCCCGAAGACGGGTGGGGCAGCCGCACCCCTACCGGGCTGCCTTGCCCGGGCTCGAGAGCAGAGGTAGGTTGCGCGCTTGCCGCGCAACCGAAAGTGGCGAGACCAGCTCGCCACCTACAGGGGCTTACCTGGCGAAACGAACGCGACAAACCGCGGGGTGAGGGCACCCCGCCCACAGAGGAAGACCTCGCCTACAGAGGACGACCCTGCCTACAGAGGGAAAGGATCCTCCCCATCAGGCTGGGCTTGAAAATGTGGGAGCGAGCTTGCTCGCGAAATCGAACGGGTCGCGAGCAAGCTCGCTCCCACAAACTGGCTGGGACTTGCCGGGAAGGTTCCGGCGCTTGCTTCGCGATTTTTATTTCAGCCGAAAGACGCGATACGAATGTGGGGCGAGCTTGAACGCGGCCGCGTGATGATGCGGCACGGGCGCCTGCAGGAAACGACGGGAAATGCTGCGCACCTCGACCGGCAGGTTTTCACCGGTCAGCACATCCTGGATACCGGTGCGGTCGAGGCCAAAGTCCACGGCCACATCGACCGCCTCATCGCGGAATGATTCGACGATGAGCATGCCGTTGTCGTAGAGGAAAAGACTGACCTTGCCCGGCGCCTCGAGCTGCACAGGCAGGCTCGCGGTGAGGGTGGCGCGGATGGCGTTGAGTACCGGTGCGGGCAGTTCGTAGAGATCGGAAAAATTTTCGGGAATGGTCAGGACGTACAGATGCCCCTTCGCATAGTCGGCATCGTGGAGCAGCGGCCAGCCGTTGTCCCCAGCGACGGCGGAAACGAGTTCCCACGAATCGTTGGTGCGGTAGGTGATCTGGGGAATCAGGATGGCGGTGTCGCCGTGCGCCGGCGTCCAGCCGACGTTGTAGTCCTTGACCGAGGCCACCCGGCCGGAGTCCTCGATCTCCGCAATGCGGCCGAGGCCCTGGCCCTGCATTTTTCGGACGAAGCCGGAGGTCACGACGACCTTTTTGCCCGCGTGCAGCTGGGCCTCGATCTTGTCGATGATCTTGGGATCCGCCGCCGCCTGGGCGGTCAGCAGCACGATCTCGGCGTCGGTGGGGAACTCCGGCACGATGTTCATCGGCAGCCCGATCATGCCGAGGTAGTTTTGGAGAAACGCCTCGTCCCCGGTGTGGAACGGCTTGTACGACTTGATCCCGACAGGTTGGCCGAGCTGGCCGGCGAATTTGTCGACCGCCGAAAAGGTCTGTCCTGCGATGCTCGCGAAATTTGCACAGGTGGCCGGGAGCTGGCTGAAGTCGAAACTGGTCCCCTGGCCCTGCCACGGGGCGCGCAGCCGGGGCGGGATAGGCAGGCCGATGTCGGCGAAGTTGAACAGCGTGATTTCGCGGGCCTTGGCGAAGAGCGTGAGCCAGAGCTGCTCGGCGTAGCGGTCGGCGCTGCCGATGCCGTAGGGATCGACCCAGCCGCCGCCGTTGCGTCCGGGCGCGAGATTTTCGAAATAGCGGATGATGGCGTACCCGAGGTAGGGTTGCAGGTGCTGGGCGGACTGCGCGGCGTCGCGCGTTTCCGTGCCGGTGTAGATGCCGTCGAAACGCTGCGGGCCGTCGGCGAGGTTAAAGCCGAGGCTCTGGAAATGATCGTACCAATTCGGGTACTTGATGACGACTTTCACCTTCGGGTTCACCGCACGCGCTGCGCCGATCACCAGGTCGCGGGCGGCGCCGACCATGACCTCAAGACGGTAATCCGTCCAGGAGCGGTCGCCTTTCGCGGCGATGTCGAATTCGGATTTGGTCGAGGTGAAGAAGAAGTCGTCGAGGATGAACTCGTCGAAGTGCTCCGCGGTGAATTCGGCGATGCGTTTGACGGCGGCGCGATGGTCGGGGTTGGAATACGAGAACGTTTCAAAGCGGTTCGGCTCGCTGACCGTGAACGTAATGCCGCCGGCGACCTGCACTCCGTGGGCGAGGAAGAATTTCTTGGCCGCCTCGATCGCCGCGTCGTCCACCAGCAGCTGGTCGCGATGGGTCTCGATGTAGACCTTGTCGACGTGGACCTGCGATGAAATCTCGTTCCAGCGGGCCTCGAGCCAGGTGAGGTCGGTCATCTTGGCGACCTCCTGGGCGCGGCAGTAGACCGCGACATGGAAGTGTTCGTAGGCAGGGAGGGCAGAGGGCAGGACGAGACCGGCGACGAAAGCGACGGGGACCAGACAAGACGGTAATTTCATAGCAGGGTAGGCAAGGGTAAACCTTGATTCTGCCAAGGCGCGGGTCCGCCGCCAGAATAATTCTTTCGCGCCTCGATCAGTGGCGAGGTTCGCCTCGCGCTGCGTTCCGGGACAAAAGTCCCAGCCCGGCCAGCGCCAGAGCGAACCACGCTTCGATCGAGCCGCCCCCGCCTCCGCTGCTGTCGCCTGATGGCGTGGGGGTGGGGCTGCTGCCAGTGCTGCCCGAGCCGCCGGTATTTCCGCCCGAGTTGCCGCCGGAACCGGTGCCTCCGCTGTTGCCGCCGGAGCCGCTGGTGCTGGCGAGACTGAGCATGAGCGTCGTGACCCGACCTGAAGGATCGATTTTGCGGAGGGCGGCGTTGCCGGTGTCGGCGACATAAAGATTGCCGGTGGCATCGAGGCAGAGGGCCTGCGGCTGGTTGAAAAGCGCGCCGGCGGTTCCCGGGCCGTCTTCCAAGCCGGCGATGGTCGGCAGGCCGGCCAGGGTTGTGACCACGCCGACGGCGGTGATCCTACGAATGGTGGAATTGCCCGTGTCGGCCAGATAAAGATTTCCGGCGCCGTCGATCGCCAGTCCGCTGGGACGATTGAATAAGGCGTTCGCTCCCGTGCCGTCCGTGCTGCCGCTGACGCCGGCCAGCCCGGCGAAAGTGGTCACCGCGCCGGCGGGGGTGATTTTGCGGATCGTGTTGTTGTTGGTGTCGGCAACGAAAAGGTTCCCGCTGGCGTCGACAGTGAGGCCGGTGGGCAGATTGAAGCGCGCGGCGCTGCCGGTGCCGTCGGCGCTGCCGTTCGCGCCGGGCGAGCCGGCGAAAGTGGTGACGGCTCCCCCCGCAGTGATTTTCCGGATCGTGGCGTTCATCGAGTCGGCGACAAAAATGTTGCCGGCTTGGTCGACGGCAACGCCCAAGGGATTCGAGAAAGAGGCTGTGGCGCCGGTGCCGTTGGTGTTGCCGCGGGCGCCAGCGGAGCCGGCGAGGGTGGTGACCATGTCGCTGGCGCTCAGGCTGCGGAGGGTGGCGTTGGCGGTGTCGGCGATGATCAGCGTGCCAGATGGAAGCAGCGCGAGTCCGCTTGGTTGATTGAACCGCGCCGCCGAGCCCAGCCCATCGGCGGAACCGGCGGTGCCGGCCTGACCGGCGAGCGCACTGATCTGACCAGCGGCATTGACCTGTTGGATGGTATTCGTCTGGGCGTCGGCGACGAAGAGATTGCCGGCATTGTCGGCTGTGATCGCGGTCGGATAAGGGAGGAGCACCGGAGCCACGGTCAGGGTCACGACCGAACTGGTGGACACCGTTCCGCTATTAGTCGCGAGATAGCGGTAGCGGCTTCCGTTCTGGGCCGCGCCGGCGTTGGAGAGGGTCAAAGTCGAGGTCGCCGTGCCGCTGTAAGTGTTGTCGTTCGAGAGATTGGCCCAGTTGATGCCGCCGTCGCTGGAAACCTGCCATTGGATGGTGCCGGAGGTGTTTCCGGCCGAGAAGGTCGCGTTGTGGCCGGAGGTGACAATTTCGTTGGCGGACGGATTGCCGGTCGAAGCACTTACCGTCAGGGTGGCGGAGCGCCCCACCGTCGCACCATAGGCAACGCCGTTGGGGATCTGGGCGCCGGTGGGATCGCTCTCCGAGATGAGGACGGTGTAGACTGCCGCGTCGCTCGCTGCGATGTTGTTAAGAGTAAGCATGCTGCCGGTGGCACCGGGGAGGTTCGCTCCGCCCTTTTGCCATTGGTAGGTGAGCGCGGATTTGCCACCCGCGACTACGGTAAAAGTCACCGAGCTACCGGCCGACGCGACCTGGTTGGCGGGTGGCGCGGTGACATTGAGGTAGTCGGTGATGGTGACGGCGCCGGCGGCGTTGAACAGGTCGACGTTGGCCGGATTGCTGACGACGGAGCCGGCGGGATTGGAAACCACGACCGTGTAGGTGCCGACTTCATTCACGGAAACGCCCCCGGTGAAATTGAAGGAACTTCCGGTCGCACCGGGGACATTCACGCCGTCCTTCTGCCATTGGTAGTTGAAGTTGCTGGGCGAGCCCGTCGCCTGGACATTGAGCGAATCCAGCGACGGGATATAGGAGCCGGGATAGGCGGCCAGATTGACCGGCTGGGTGGTGATGGTCGGGGCGATCTGGGTGCTCGTGAGCGTCAGCGTGGCGGCGCTGCTGACGGTGACGGAGTTCGGCACTGAGGTGTCGGAAACCACCGCCGTGTAGCTGCCGGCCTCGCTGGCGGTGACATTGGACAGGTTGAGGGTGGTGCCGGTGGCGCCGGAAATATTTGTGCCGCCCTTCTGCCACTGGTAGCTCAGGTTCGACGAGCCGGTGGCGGTCACACTAAAGCTTGCGCTG
>Ga0265319_1002481_pt1 | contig 10046 bp, 8 predicted proteins | sample 4824metaG_FD_192443 | JGI IMG/M metagenome (GOLD analysis project Ga0265319, IMG submission 192443) | Rhizosphere microbial communities from Carex aquatilis grown in University of Washington, Seatle, WA, United States - 4-8-24 metaG | ecosystem: Host-associated > Plants > Roots > Rhizosphere >... | reverse complement strand
TTGTGGTGACAGGCCGCGTCCGCCGACACCGCCCAGTTGGAGACCTCGTACCACCCCAGGCCGGCGGCGGACAGCGCCGCGTCGGCGACTTCGTAGCGGTCGGCGAGCGCGTCGTCGTCCGGCGCGGGCAGGGCGCCGCGGCGCACCTGCGCCGCCATCCGCGTGCCCGGCTCGACGATCAGCGCGTACGCGGAGACGTGGTCGGGCTCGGCCGCGAGCGCCGCGTCGAGCGAGGCGCGCCAGTCGTCGTCGGACTCGCCGGGCGTGCCGTAGATGAGGTCGAGGCTGACGTGCTCGAAGCCGGCCGCGCGGGCCTCGCGTGCGGCCTCGGCCGCGCGGCCCGGCGTGTGCGTGCGCTCGAGCGTCGCGAGCACGTGCGGCACGGCGCTCTGCATCCCGAGCGAGACGCGCGTGAAGCCCGCCTCGCGCAGTGCGGCGAGCGAGGCGGCGCCGACGCTCTCCGGGTTCGCCTCGGTCGTCACCTCCGCGCCCGGGGAGAGCCCGAACGTATCCTCGATCGCCCCCAGGATCTCCGCCAGCTCGCCGGGCGCCAGCAGCGTCGGCGTCCCGCCGCCGAAGAAGACCGTCTCGGCCGGCGGCGCCGCGTCGCCCAGCACGCGCCGCGCGAGCGCCAGCTCCGCGCGCACGGCGGCGACGTAGCCCGCGCGCGAGCGCCCGCCGCCGTCCAGCTCCGACGCCGTGTACGTGTTGAAGTCGCAGTAGCCGCAGCGCGTCGCGCAGAACGGCACGTGCACGTACACGCCGAACGGACGCTCGCCGAGGCCGGCGAGCGCGCTCGCGGGCAGCGCACCGTCGGCCGGAGCCGGGTCGCCGTCGGGAAGGCGTGCGGGCATGGCGTGAAGTGTGCCGCGACCGGCGCGCGATCAGCGTGCGGCGGCCACCGGGACGTCGCGCCCGCGCACGAACCCGCGCCGGCTGGCGGCGAGCGAGACGCCGACGTTGAGCACCGACAGCGCGAGCAGCACGACGAGCGGCGTCGTCCACCCGCCGGTCGCGTCGTGCAGCGCGCCGACGGCGATCGGTCCGAGCGCGGCAAGCGTGTAGCCGACCGACTGCGTCATCCCCGACAGCGCCGCCGCGTGCGGCGCGTCGTGCGCGCGCAGCACCATCAGCGCGAGGATCAGCGTGAAGCCCGTGCCGAAGCCGATCCCGAGCAGCGCCGCCCACAGCGACGGCGCGGCGCGCGGCGCGGCGAGCACGCCGAGCCAGCCGCCGATCACGAGCAGCGCGGCGGCGAGCGCGATCGGGCGCTGGTCGCGCATGCGGCCGGCGACTGCGCCGACGACGAAGCCGAACGGGATCCCGACGATCAGCGCGAGCGACAGCAGCGCTCCGGCGCTGGCCTTGCTCATGCCCTCGTGCCGGTAGATCTCCGGCAGCCACGCGACCATCGAGTAGAAGAGGATCGACTGGATCGACATGAACGCCGTCACGCGCCACGCGATGCGGTCGCGCCACAGGTCCACGCGCACGCGCGCGGCGGCCGCGGCGCGCGTCGGCGTCTCGCGCAGCAGCGGCAGCCAGACGATCGCCGCCAGCAGCGCCGGCGCCGCCCACACCGCCAGGGCCGCCCGCCACGAGCCGCCCAGCCAGCGCTCGCTCGGCACCGCGAGGCCGGCCGCCAGCGCCGCCCCGATCCCGAGCGCGACCGAGTAGACGCCGGTCACGAACGTCGCCCGCTCGCCGAAGCGCCGCTTCACGAACGCCGGCATCAGCACGTTCGCGACGGCGATCCCGGCGCCGGCGGCGAGCGTGCCGGCGAACAGCAGCACGACCGACGGCAGCGGGCGCAGCGCGAGGCTCGCGGTCAGCAGCAGCATGCAGCCGACGAGCGTGCGCTCGATCCCGAAGCGCGCGGCGAGCCGCGGGCCGAGCGGCGAGATCAGCCCGAACGCGAGCAGCGGCGCGGCCGCGAGCAGGCCGGCGGCCGTGCTCGACAGCCCGTCGCCGGCGCGCAAGTCGCGGATCAGCGGCCCGACGACCGTCAGCGCCGAGCGCAGGTTGAGCGAGACGAGCAGGATCGCGAGCACGACCAGCACCAGCTCGCGACGGCTGCGCAGGCCGTCCGCGGACGCTCCGGCCGCCGCCGCCGCGCCCTCGCGCGCGGCCGCGCTCACGGCCGTCCCCGTCGCCTCGTCCATTGCGATCGAACCTAGCAGCGGCCGGCGCGGCCGGGCTCGCCGCGCGCGGCCTAGAAGATGCCGGTCAGCGCGCGGCCGGCGTGGGCGGCGAGCTGGAACAGCGGCTGCGGGACGATCCCGAGCACGACGGTCGCGGCCGCCGCGATCCACGCGACGAGCAGGACCTCTATCTGCGGCCCGGCCGCTGCGGCCTCGGCGAGCGCGTCGGCCTCCTGCGAGCCGCCGGCGATGACCGGCAGCCCGCCGGGGCCGACCGTGACGGGAGCCGCCGGCGCCTCGGGCGCGTCGCGCATCCACATCGTCGCGACGACGCGCAGGTAGTAGCCGAGCGAGATCATCGAGCCGATCACGAGCACGACCGCGAGCCACGTGTAGCCGCCGTCGACGAGCGCGTCAATCAGGTAGACCTTGCCGATGAAGCCGGCCGTGGCGGGAACGCCCGCGAGCGCCAGCATCGCGATCGTCAGCGGCCAGGCGAGCAGCGGCTGCGTGCGGCCGAGGCCGGCGAAGACCGTCAGGTCGTCGCTTCCGGCCAAGTCGCTCGCCCGCTCGCGCGCGACGATCACCGCGAACGCGGCGAGGTTCATCGCGAGGTACACGACGAGGTAGAAGACGGTCGCCTGCGCGCCGAGCTGCGTCGCGACGATCACGCCCGCGAGCAGGTAGCCGGCCTGGGCGACGCCCGAGTAGGCGAGCATCCGCTTGAGCGATGTCTGGCCGAGCGCGCCGACGTTGCCGACGACGATCGTGATCGCGGCGAGCGCGGCGAGCAGCGGCTGCCAGTCGTTCTGCGCGCCGACGAGCGCGGAGTCGAGCAGGCGCAGGAGCACGCCGAGCGCGGCCGCCTTCGTCGCGACCGCCATGAACGCGGTGACCGGCGTCGGCGCGCCCTCGTAGACGTCGGGCGTCCACTGGTGGAACGGCGCGACGGAGGCCTTGAAGGCGAGGCCGACGAGCGTCAGGCCGATGCCGGACAGCAGCAGCACGTCGCCGCCGACCCCGGCGCCGTTCGTGATCGCGTCGTTGATGCCGCTGTAGTCGGTCGAGCCGGTCGCGCCGTAGATCAGCGCGAGCCCGTAGACGAGCGTCGCCGAGCCGACCGAGCCGACGATCAGGTACTTGAGGCCCGACTCGAGCGAGCGCTCGCGGCGCAGCTCGGTCGCGCACAGCACGTACAGCGGGATCGACAGCAGCTCGAAGCCGAGGAACAGCGTCACGAGGTTCGTCGCGGCGACGAGGATCGCCATGCCGAGCACGCTGAACAGCAGCAGGGAGAAGAACTCGCCCGGGCTCGCCTCCTGCGCGGCGCGCGAGCGCCACGCGAGCAGCACCGCGCCGATCCCGGAGGCGGCGAACGCGAACAGCAGCACGAGCGTCAGGTCGTCGGAGATCAGCGCGCCGGCGACGAGCGACTTCGTGTGCGGGAACTGCCAGATCCCGAGCCCGATCGCGGCGCCGAGCGCGACGATCGCCAGCAGCGGCGTCGCGTGCCGGACCCAGCGGCCGGGCAGCAGCCCGAGCAGCAGCGTCAGCAGCGCACCGCCGCCGAGGGCGAAGAAGGGCGAGAGCCCGGCGTAGTCGATGTGCGGCGCCTTGGCGTGCGCGGCGGCGATGACGAGGGCGCTCACGGCGTGCTCCCGACGCTCGCGTCGGCGACGGCCGCCGACTGGGTGGTCACGGCCGCGACGGCCGTCTTCGCCGCCGGCTCCGAGCGCTTCAGGCCGAACTGCGGATACAGGGCGAGCGCGAGGATCACGAGCACGAGCGGCGCGAGCACGAGGAGGTCGCCGAACGTCACCTCGCGCGAGTCGACGTTCGGGCCGACGCGGTTGTGCATCGCGCGGATGAACGCGCGCAGCACGTAGACGGAGGCCATCGCGACGCCGATCGAGGCGACGAATGCGAACACGACCTTCGCCTTGAAGACGCCGAGCAGGATCAGGAACTCGCCGACGAAGTTGGCGGAGCCGGGCATCGCCAGCGTCGCGAGCCCGACGATCAGGAAGATCGACGCGAGCACCGGCGCGCGGAAGGCGATCCCGCCCATGTCGCGCAGGTCCTCGCTGCCGCCGGCGCGCGCGGCCAGCAGGCCGACGATGAAGAACAGCGGCAGCGTCACCAGGCCGTGGTTGACCATCTGCAGCAGCGCGCCCTGCACCCCGTCCTGGTTGAGCGCGAAGATCCCGAGCGTGATGAAGCCCATCTGGGCGACCGACGAGAAGCCGATCACGAGGCGGGCGTTCGTCGTCGAGAACGCCATTGCCGAGCCGTAGAGGATCGACGCCAGCGCGATCAGCAGCAGCAGCGTCTGGAAGTGCACCGAGGCGGCCGGGAAGATCGGCAGCACGATCCGCAGGAAGCCGTACGCGGCGACCTTCGAGACGACGCCGGAGAACGCCGACAGGGCAGGCAGCGGCATCGTGCGATAGCCGTCGGGCAGCCAGCCGTGCAGCGGGAAGGCCGGCATCTTCACGAGGAAGGCGGCCGCGAAGCAGAGGAAGATCCACTCCTGCGAGCCGCGCGAGAGCGGCAGTCTCGCGAGCGCCGCGAGCGAGAAGGTCAGACCCGTGTTGTGCTGCTGCGACGCGAGCACGCCGGTCGCGACCGCGGCGACGAGCATCAGCAGCGAGCCGACGAGCGTGTAGATCACGAGCTTCGTCGTCGCACGCACGCGCTCGCTGCGCTCGCCCGCGCCCCAGATCCCGGTCAGGAAGTAGAACGGGATCAGCATCAGGTCGAAGAAGGCGACGAACAGGATCAGGTCCTGCGCGCAGAAGGCGCCGAGGACGGCCGTCTCGCCCGCGCCGAGCCACAGGTAGAACTGGGGCGAGCGCTCCCACTCGCGCAGGTTCGCCGCCAGCGTCGCGCCGGCGAACAGGACGGTGGCGAGCAGCACGAGCACGACGTTGAGGCCGTCGAGCCCGAGCGAGTAGGAGATCCCGAGCGTCGAGATCCACGAGCGGTCGGTGACGAACTGCAGCCCGCCGCCCGTCTTGTAGCGCACGACGAACGAGATCGCGATCGCGAGCGTCACGAGCGAGCCGACCAGCGCCAGGCGCGGGGCGACTCTGCTGCCCCAGATCGCGCCGAAGACGGCGACGACGAGCGGGAGCCAGATCAGGATCGAGAGGGTCATCGAAGCGGCACCTAGCTCGCGGAGATCAGGAAGTAGAGGAGAACGGCGGCCCCGCCGAGCAGCAGCAGCGCGGCGTAGTAGCGCAGGAAGCCGGTCTGGATCGCGCGCACCGCGGCCGAGCCGGCGCGCACGATGCCGGTCGTCCCGCCGACGAGCGTGTCGTCGACGAACACGCGCTCGAACGTCCCGCGGGCGAAGTTGCCGAAGGCGGCGAACGGGCGCACGACGAGCAGGTCGATCGCCTCGTCGAACCACCACTTGTTGACGAACAGCGTGTACACAGGCTTGAGGCGCGCCTGCCAGGCGGCGGCCGAGCCGGGCTTCAGCACCCACACGCGGTACGCGAGCGCGATGCCCGACAGCCCGATCACGGTGCCGATCACGAGGCCGAAGTTCACGAGCGTGTTCGACGGCTCGTGGTCGACCCACTTCGAGTCGGCGAACGTCGGCTGCAGGAAGTTGGTGATCACGTGGTCGACGTGCGGGATCTGCACGAACCCGGCGAACGTCGCGCCGATCGCCAGCAGCGTCATCGCGACCTTCATCGGAATCGCCCGCTCGGCGATCGTGTGCTCCGGGCCGGGGAAGCCGACGTCGGTGTCCTCGACCTCGCCGTTGGCGGGGTTCGTCGGGACCTCGGCGTGCGCAAGATGGCCGTGCTCCAGCTCCTTCGCCTCCGCGCACGGCTCGCCGAAGAACGCGCGGAAGATCATCCGCCACGTGTAGACGGCGGTCAGGAACGCGCCCGCGTAGCCGACGACGTAGAGCACGTCGAACCAGCCGCCGCGCGAGCCGACGAAGGCGAGGATCTCGTCCTTGCTGAAGAAGCCGGAGAAAGGCGGCACGCCGGACAGAGCGAGCCCGCCGACGACGAAGCAGCCGAACGTGAACGGCATCGCTCTGCGGAAGCCGGACATTCTCTCCAGCGACTGCCCGCCCGCCATCGCGCCGATGATCGAGCCGGCCGCCATGAACAGCAGTGCCTTGAAGAAAGCGTGCGTCATCAGGTGGAAGAGGCCCGCGACGTAGCCGCCGGCGCCCACCGCCATGATCATGTAGCCGATCTGCGACATCGTCGAGTAGGCGATCACGCGCTTGATGTCCGTCATCACGAGCCCGATCGTGCCGGCGACGAGCAGCGTCACGCAGCCGACGATCGCGGCCGTGTCCGCCGCCGCGGGTGCGCGCTCGAACAGCGGGTGCATGCGCGCGATCAGGTAGACGCCCGCGGTCACCATCGTCGCGGCGTGGATGAGGGAGGAGACCGGCGTCGGGCCCTCCATCGCGTCCGGAAGCCACGTGTGCAGCGGGATCTGCGCGGACTTCGCGAAGGCGCCGACGAGCAGCAGCAGGCAGCCGGCCGTGAGCGAGCCCTGGTGCCCGGCGAACGCGCCGCCCTCCGCCGCTCTGAACGTGCCGAGGAAGTCGAGCGTGCCGCTGTGGCGCAGGATGAAGAAGGTGCCGAGCACGAGCCCGACGTCGCCGACGACGTTGATCACGAACGCCTTGATGCCGGCCTTCGTCGCGGTGCCGCGGCGGTACCAGAAGGAGATCAGCAGGTACGAGGCCGCGCCGACGAACGCCCACCCGACGATCAGCATCAGGAAGTTGCCGCCGAGCACCAGCACGAGCATCGAGAAGACGAAGAAGTTGAGGTAGGCGAAGTAGCGCGAGTACCCGCGGTCGCCTCTCATGTAGCTGACCGAGTAGAGGTGGATCAGCGTCGAGACGCCCGTCACCACGAGCATCATGTAGACGGACAGGGGGTCGACGAGGATCGACAGCTTCGCGTTCACGTCACCGGTGACGGCGTAGTCCCACAGCGACGAGACGAGCGCGCGGTCGTTCGGCGCGTGGCCCTGCAGGCCGATCAGCGCGGCGACCGCGCAGACGAACGCGAGGCCGATCGCGAGCGTGCCGATCGCGCCCGCGCCGCCGCGGCCGAGCTTCTTGTAGCCGAGGCCGTTGACGATCGCCCCGGCCAGCGGAAACGCCAGCACGAGCCAGGCCCAAGTCGTTGTGCTCATCCCTGCAACTCCCGCAGCTCGTCGACGTCGATCGGAAGGCGGCGGCGGAAGATCGCGACGATCAGGCCGAGGCCGACCGTCACCTCGCAGGCGGCGACGACCATCACGATCAGCGCGAAGATCTGGCCGTCGCTGTTGCCGTGCATGCGCGCGAACGCGATCAGCGCGAGGTTCGCCGCGTTCAGCATCAGCTCGAGGCACAGCAGGATCACGAGCGGGTTGCGCCGCACGAGCACGCCGCCGGCGCCGATGCAGAAGATCAGCGCAGAGACGACGAGGTACCAGTCGATCGCCATTACCAGCCGCCCTCTTCGTCGCGCCCGGCGGGCGTCGTCACGGGCGCCGCCCCGGGGTCGCGGATCGCGCCGACGGCCTCCGCCATCGTCCCGCTGAACAGCGAGCGCGGCGTGATCCAGTGCGCGGGGTCGCGCTCGTCGTCGTCGAGCGTCGTGCCTCTGCGCCGCCGCGCGAGCACGACCGCGCCGACGGCCGCCACGAGCAGCAGCAGCGAGGCGACCTCGAACGGGAAGAGGAACTTCGTCAGCAGCGCCTCGCCGATCGCGGCCGGCGAGCCGAAGCCGCTCACGTACGGAGCGCCGTCGCCGGAGACCGCCTTCAGGCCGGAGCCGAGCACGGCGATCGCCAGCTCCACGAACAGCGCGAGCACCGCGCCGCCCGCGACGAGCCGCAGCCCCGATCCGCCGGGCGTCAGCTGACGCACGCCGCTGCCGATGTAGGAGACGACGAACAGGTACAGCACCATCACCGCGCCGGCGTAGACGACGACCTGCGCGGCGGCGATGAACTCCGCGCGCAGCAGCAGGAACAGCGCCGCCAGCGACAGCAGGTGCCCGACGAGCGCGAGCACGCTGTAGAAGGGGTTGCGCAGCGCGACGACGCCGATCGCTCCCGCGATGGCGCCGATCGCCGCGACGAAGAAGACGACCGCCGCCATCTACTCGTCCTCGCTCCGCAGCGGCGTGCGCTCGAGCGGCTCGGCGAGCAGCATCTCCTTCGTGAAGATGAGGTCGTCGCGGTTGTAGTCCGACAGCTCGAAGTCGTGCCCCATCGTGATCGCGTCGAACGGGCACGCGACCTCGCAGTAGCCGCAGAAGATGCAGCGCGACATGTTGATCTCGTAGACGGCCGCGTAGCGCTCGCCCGCCGAGACGCGGTGGTCCGGCTCGTTCTCGGCCGCGACGACGCGGATGCAGTCGGCCGGACAGGCGGCCGCGCACAGCGAGCAGCCGACGCACTTCTCCAGGCCGGTGTCCTCGAACTTGTGCAGCTTGTGGCGCCCGCGGAAGCGCGGGTACACGGGGATCTTCTCCTCCGGGTACTGGTAGACGATCGGCCCCTCGACCAGCCGGCCGAAGGTCGTCTTCAGCCCGCGCAGCGTCTCGCCGAAGGCGCGGTAGAGGCCGCCGGCGCCGCCGGGCTCGGGCCCGCGCTGCACGGCGATCACGTCCTCGCCGGGCGGGGTCCAGCGCTTGATCTCCAGGCTCATCACTTCACCGTCACGATGATCGCGGTCACGAGCGCGTTGGCCGTGGCCAGGGGCAGCAGGACCTTCCAGCCCAGGGACATGAGCTGGTCGTAGCGCAGGCGCGGCAGCGTCGCGCGCACCCACACGAAGATGGCGATCACGAGCGTGAGCTTCACCAGCACCACGATCGGGTCGACCCACGTCGGCGGGTCGATGCCGAACGGCAGCAGCCAGCCGCCGAAGAACATCGTCACCGCGATGCCCGACGCGATCACCATGTGGAAGTACTCGGCCGCGTAGTAGGAGGCGAAGCGGCCGCCACCGTACTCGGTGTTGTAGCCGGCGACCAGCTCCGCGTCGGCCTCGGGCAGGTCGAACGGCGGGCGGCTCGTCTCCGCGAACGCGGCGACCATGAAGACGACGAAGCCGACGAACTGCGGGATGAACAGCCACATGCCGGCGCTGTCCTGGTGGGCGACGATCTGCGTCAGCGACAGCGTCCCGCACGTGATGATCACGCCGACGAGCGAGAGGCCCATCGAGACCTCGTAGGAGATCAGCTGCGCGGCGGAGCGCATCGCGCCGAGGAACGAGTACTTGGAGCCGGACGCCCAGCCGCCGAGCATCAGCCCGTAGACGGCGATCGCGCTGAAGGCGAACGCGAACAGCACGCCGATCGACGGGTCGATCCCGTAGAGGCCGACCTGCGTGCCGAAGATGTCGACGGTGTTGCCGAACGGCACGATCGCGAACGCGACGCAGGCCGTCACGATCGAGATCGCGGGGGCGATCGCGAACAGGAAGCCGACCGACGTGCGCGGGCGGAACTGCTCCTTGACGAGCAGCTTGAAGATGTCCGCCATCGGCTGCAGCGCGCCGAACGGGCCGACGCGGTTGGGGCCGTAGCGGTTCTGGAAGCGGCCCATCAGCTTGCGGTCCATCATCAGCGCGAGCGGGACCATGCTGAAGCCGACGATGAAGATCACCAGCGACTTCAGGATCTGGATCCACCAGGCCTCGGAGTAGCCGACGGTGGCGAGGACGGTGCTCATGCGGGGACCTCCACGCGGGCACGCTCGACCGTCACCGTGCGCGGTGCGCCGTTCGTCAGCTCGCCGGCGCCGCCCTCGGGCAGGCCGGCATCGAGGAAGACGGTCCCGGCGGGGGCGTTGCCGCGCAGGGCGACGCGCGCCTCGACGGTGCGGCCGTCGGTCGACACGGTGACGCGGTCGCCG
>Ga0265319_1002478_pt1 | contig 10058 bp, 7 predicted proteins | sample 4824metaG_FD_192443 | JGI IMG/M metagenome (GOLD analysis project Ga0265319, IMG submission 192443) | Rhizosphere microbial communities from Carex aquatilis grown in University of Washington, Seatle, WA, United States - 4-8-24 metaG | ecosystem: Host-associated > Plants > Roots > Rhizosphere >... | reverse complement strand
TGATCTGGCGCGGCGAGGTGGCCGGCATGCGCGAGATCAGGATCTGGATCATGGGCTGGGGCGCCGACGCGGAAGTCCTCGAGCCTGCCTCGCTCCGTGCCGACGTCGCCTCAGAGCTCGCCCGCGCGGCCGAGCATTACCACCGATGAAGGGTCCTGGTGCTGGCTGGCTCCGAAGGCACCGAATGGTGATTGCCCACGTGCACGGCTACTGGGACGGCGGGTAGAAGGTCCCTCCGACTAGGCAGACGTCAAAGCCGCTCGATCCGATGTCGTCGCGAGATTGTCCCGATTGGAACACCGTTGTCCCGTCTGGAGCAAACAACAACGCGACCGCCGCGCGCTGAACGAGCGAGAAGCCGCGAGGCCACACAAAAGGTACCTGCTTCTGAGTGGCCCCTTGTACGAATGCAACGTCCGTTCCGTCAAAGAGCATAGTGATCGACCCAAAGGATGTAGCCGGGCACGCGAAATTCACTCCAGACGGAGGCGGTGTAGCCGGAGGCTCCGTCGACAGTTGCAGGACTTTGTCACCAGACTTGGCGGGGTACGGCGTTCGCGAGTCGATCGTTGGATTGCCCGCGAAAGAGCAAGCCGAACAGATGACGGCAAGCGCGACAGTGACCGCAACGGATGGTACGGCTAGCAACTGAGACTTAGGCACAGCAGCGAACGCTGAAAGCAGACCGTCCGCGGTGGATGTGACCCAGAGCCGGCATTATTCCGGCTGAACGCGCGCGAGCAGGGTGCGACAGGCCTCGTTGAACCGGGCCAGCCAGTAGCGCCACATCTGGTCGTGGATATCGACCTGGTCTGGCGGCAGTCCGACGTGGCGCAGCGTGACCCACGTCCGTGCACCGTGGTCGATCGCGTCGAAGGCGACGACACTGGCCGCGCCGAGCGGCCGCTCCAGCCAGTCCCAGGTGAAGCTGATGTGCTGTGGCGGATCGAGGGCCAGGATGCGGCCGACGGCCTGCGCGTCCCTCAATGTTGCCCGCAGCTCCCCGCCGACCCGCGCGTCCAGCGTTGCCGCGTCGAGCCAACGGCGCAGGCCGTCGGCCGTCGCCAGCAGGGGGAAGACAAGATCGCGCGGCGCCGCAACCTCAGCTTGGAGCTCGACGCGATCGTTCACAGCGCTTCCTCGTGGCGTGGCGAAGGCCGGAACCTGAAATACGCCCAGAACGCAACCGACGCGATGCCGAATAGCACGAGAAGCGCAATCAGCGTGACGAACGGCGTGCGCGTGGTATCTGACAGGTATCCGGCGCCGGCCGACGGATCGAGAAGCACGTGGGCAAAAGCGAAGATGCCGAGGCCGAGAAGCGCGATCCAGACGATACGGTTCCACTTGTACACCGCGGCACCGGGCAGGAAGCGCATCGGCAGCATCGCGAAAACGGCGTTCTCGATGCCCGCGACAACAACAGTCACCGTGGCCGACTGGAGCAAAGCGTTGGTGGTCGGGTCGCCGCCAGCGGCTCCGCCGCGAATGAAAGCCAGCAACACCCACGCGACGAACGCCGCGCCAAGTGACGTGCCGGCGGCCCACGCCTCGGCCTTGCCCTCGATCTGTGGCGTCAGCTCGTGTGCGAAGAAGAAGCCGACGACCAGCCCGTACAGGTATCCGGGCTGGAAGTTCGCGATCCGGCTGACCAGCACGCACACGAGCGCGATGATCAGCGATGCCGGTAGGGCTCGAACGGTCAACGGGATGCGTTGATTGCGCGAGAAGTAGAAGAGCGGCAGCCCATAGGCGATGAGGATGATCAGCAGCCCAACGGCGAGGCCGACGAGGGAGGCCAGCGACGTGAGGCTGATGCCGAATGTGGGATCGAGGAACGAATAGCACAGCGCGGATATGCCGACGAAGCCCAGGATGCCGAGCGGGGTGCGCCAGACATCGCCGACCGGCTGGCCTGGAGCGGTCGGCAGCGGAGAACTGGGCGCGGTGGCTTCAACGGCAGCCTCGGGTGCCGGACCGTTCGCAGTCGGCGGAAGCGTGATCGTCGGTGGCTGGCGCCGGCGCGCGACCTCGGCGCGCAGCCAGGCGAGAAAGCGCAGCCACCAGTCGCGCAGCTTGCGGCGGACCCTGCCGATGCCGGCCAAGACCGCGTCGTAGTTGTCCTCGAGCGTGCTGTTGAACAGAGCCGACGGGAAGGGTACGAGCAGGACCACGCCGGCCGTGATGGCCACCGACACGGCAACGACGACCGGGTCGAGGGTGATCTGCGTCGGATCGGGCACGGACGAAACGAAGCTCCGGACGACCGGCGCAAGACCCGTCGGCGACAGGAGGGTCTGGAGCGAGTAGGTCTGTGACTGGCCGGGCGCGAGATTGACGGGCCACGACAGCCCGGCGCCGTTGTCGAGCGCGAAGTCACATGCGCAGGTGTTCGGGAGCGCCTGTCCGTTGATGGCGAAATATACGTCCGAGTAGACGCCCTCCATGTAGCTGCTGCCAGCCGTCAGTGGCTTGAACTGCTCGACGCGCGACCCCGGGTCCTTGGTCACGACGCACGATGGCGCTCCGTCGTCGACGCGTCCGAAGCCCGTGTCAGATTCCTGGAGGAAGCAGTCGCCGGCGTGGTAGAGAGTCCCCGTCTGGGCCACGGGGCCGCCGTTGGTGACCTTGATGTCCGTGCGGTAGACCTGCGTCCCAAGTACATAGCTGTCGGTCTGCTCGACGCGCAGGCCGGTCCCGGCGGCATCGACCGTCGTGACCACACTCAATGGATCCGCGGCAGAGCCACTGCCGGCCACGGCCGACTGGCCGGCACTCGTCCACGGCGTGATGTCGACCGGGAACGCGCCCGACGACACGACAGCCGGCCCATACAGGCTGCCGCCGACGAACAGGAACGTGCCGCACGAGCCGGTCGGGTCGTCGCTCGCGTAGAACTCGTAATCGACATCCGCCGCGTGGGCGATCTGGCAGTTCAGGTCGGGCGTGATCAGGACGTGCGTCAGTGGCCCGGCAGAGCTGATATCGGCGGCCGCGGCGGCACCGGCGAAAAGCAACAGCTGGCCGCACAGCAGGCCGACAACAAGCAGCACACGAACAATGCGCATTCCGCTCAGCATCAGGCGACAGGATAGGTCTCTGCGGGAACGAAGAAACCGGCCCGTTTCCGGGCCGGTTCCCCGCGGCGGGGTCGGATTTGGCGGTCGCTCCTGCTAGAGCTCCTTGACCGCGGCGACCAGCTGGGTCAGGCCGTCCTTCGCGTCGGCGAAGAGCATGCCCGTCTTGGGGTTGGCGTACAGCTCGTTGTCGATGCCCGCATAACCGGGCCGCATCGAGCGCTTCATGACGATGATCGACCGCGCATGGTCGACATCGAGGATGGGCATGCCGTAGATCGGGCTCTGCGGGTTCGATCGCGCCGCCGGGTTGGTGACGTCGTTCGCACCCACCACGAGGGCAACGTCGGTCCGATCGAACTCGGGGTTGATCTCCTCCATCTCCTTGAGCTGCGGGTAGGGCACGTTGGCCTCGGCCAGCAGCACGTTCATGTGGCCCGGCATCCGGCCGGCCACCGGATGGATGGCGTACGAGACCTCGACCCCACGCGCCTCGAGCAGGTCACCGAGCTCGCGGCAGGCGTGCTGCGCCTGGGCCACGGCCAGGCCGTAGCCGGGGACGATGATCACCTTCTGGGCGTAGGCGAGCTGGATTGCGGCATCGTCGAGGCTGACCTCGCGGATGGTGCCGCCTGACGCGCCCGCGCCGGTTGCGGAGCCTGCCGCTGCATCACCGGTCCCGAAGCCACCGACCATGATGTTCGCGATCGAGCGGTTCATGGCGTCGGCCATGAGCTTGGTCAGGATCGCGCCCGAGGCGCCGACGAGCGCGCCGGCGATGATCAGCACAGGGTTGCCGATGACGAAGCCGGCCATGGCCGCGGCCGTGCCGGTGAACGAGTTCAAGAGCGAGATGACGACGGGCATGTCCGCGCCGCCGATGGGCAGCACGAGCGTGATGCCGAATGTCAGCGCCGACAGGACGACGAGGCCCAGGACCAGAAGCTGAACGTCCGAGGTGAGGACGACCGCGCCCGCCGAGGCAAGAACGAGCACCACGAGCCCGACGGCGACGATCAGCGCGGTGAGCGCGGTGACCAGGCGTGAGCCCGGGAAGATGATCGGCTGGCCCGGGATGAGGCCCTGGAGCTTGCCCGAAGCGATCAGCGAACCCGAGAAGGTCACGCTGCCGATTGCGGCGCCCAGGACCACGAAGATCGAGGTGGAAACGGTCAGCTCAGGCTGGCCCGCGATGCGCACGAAGTCGTCGATTGCGACCAGGGCGGCCGCCCCTCCGCCGACTGCGTTGAACAGCGAGACGAGCTGCGGCATGGCGGTCATGGCGACCTTGCGCGCCATGTACAGCCCGATACCGCCGCCCAGCACGAAGCCGACGACGATGATCGCGATGGCGGTCAGGCTCATGCCCCCGGCATGGATCGCGTTACCGGGCGTCAGCAGCCACAGGAAGGTGACGATCACGGCCAGGGCCATGCCGGCCGCGCTGAGCTGGTTGCCGCGGCGCGCCGTGGCCGGGCTGTTCATCTGGTGCAGGCCGAGCACGAACGCGGCCGCGCCGGCCAGCCAGCTGAAGAAGACGAGTGTGTAGATCCAGGCGTCCGACATGACTACTTGCCCTCCGCGGCGCCGGCCGCACCGGTGCCCGTGCCGGGAGTGCCGGCCGGAACGCTTGCCGCCTCGACAGCAGGTGCTGCCTTCGCCGGCTCGCGCCGTCGGAACATCTGGAGCATTCGGTCGGTGACGACGTAACCGCCCACGACATTGGCCGCGCCAAAGACCATGGCGATGAACGCGAGCACGTAGCTGAACGGGTTGTCAGCGGCCGCGGCGATGAGCATCGCGCCGACCATGACGATGCCATGGATCGAGTTCGCGCCCGACATCAGCGGCGTGTGCAGAGTCGCCGGGACCTTGCTGATGACCTCGAACCCGACGAGGATCGCGAGCAGGAAGATCGCCAGCGCATTGAGCAGGTCTGGGTTCACTTTGTTGCCTCCGGGGCGGCCGGCTGGAGGAGCTTCTTGGTTGCCTCCTGCACGACTTCGCCGTCGCGGGTGATGACCGTCGCCGATTGGATCTCGTCGGTCAGGTCGAAATTCATGGCCCCGTCCTTCATGAAGTGGACGAGGAAGGTCGACATGTTGCGAGCGTAGAACTGGCTGGCACCGGCCGGCATGGTCGCCGGCAGGTTCGTCGGCGCGACGATCGTCACCTCGTTGTCGGTCACGACCGTCTCGTCGGGCCTGGAGAGCTCGACGTTGCCGCCGAGCGCGGAGGCTGCCATGTCGACGATGACCGAGCCTGGCTTCATGCCCGCGACGGCCTTGGCCGTGACGAGCAGCGGCGGCCGACGGCCGGGCACCTGGGCCGTGGTGATGACCACGTCCATGTTGGCGATGTAGCCGTTCAGCTCCTCTTGCTGCGCGGCCTGCTCCTCGGGCGTCAGTGCCCGGGCATAGCCACCGGCGCCGGTCGCGTCGGCGACCGACTTGAGGACGATGAACTGCGCGCCGAGCGACTCGGCCTGCTCCTTGGTCTCGGAGCGGACGTCATACGCCTTGACGATCGCACCCAGCCGGCGCGCCGTGGCGATTGACTGCAGACCGGCGACGCCGATGCCCAGGATGAGCACGTTGGCCGGCTTGGCAGTGCCGGCGGCGGTCGTCAGCAGCGGGAAGTATCGGCCGTACTCGAGGGCGCCCATGAGCACCGCCCGATAGCCGCCGACGTTCGCTTGCGACGAGAGCACGTCCATCGACTGGGCACGCGACAGCGTGCGCGGAATGGCGTCGAGGCTGATCGCGGTGACCTTGTTCTTGGCCAGGGTCGCCATCAGCTGCGGATCGATGAGCGGCTGGAGCAGGCCGACGACGACCTGTCCCTCGCGCAGCGACTTGACGTCCGGGCCGTCGGGCTTCTGGACACGGGCGATGACGTCCGCGTCCTTGTACAGCTCGTCGCGCGCCACGATGCGCGCGCCGGCATCGCTGTACAGCCGATCGGGGATCGCGGCGCTATCGCCCGCGCCCTGCTCGACGAGGATCTCGGCACCGGCGGCGATCAGCGATTTGAGCGCGTCGGGCACGAGGGCGACGCGTCGTTCGTTGGGCGCGCGCTCTTTGACCACACCTATCTTCATTGGGACCCCTGGGCGACGAATATGATCGAGAAAGTAGGCCAAGCATAGTCAACCGGGACGGGGGTGTCGCCGGACCCACAGCCCATCGATGGTTTGACCAATGGACCGACCTGAGCGGGCCGGTTGGCCGGCCCGCGCAGCGAGCGTCTAGCCTTGAGGCATGGCGGATCTCGCGGCACAGCTGAGCGCGGCGCTGCCCGACATGCGCGTCCTGTCCGACGCGGCTGATGTCGAAGGCTTCCGCTTCGATGAGACGGCTTTCCTGCACGCCGGCCGGCCCAGGGCAGTCTGCTTTCCGCGCTCGACCGCAGATGTCGTCGCGATCGTCGGTGTCGCCACGGCGGCCGGCGTGCCGATCGTGGCGCGCGGCGCTGGTACGGGTTTGTCAGGCGGCGCGGTCGCGATCGATGGCTGCCTGACGGTGTGCTTCACGCACATGAACCAGATCCTCGAGATCGACCCGCTCAACCTGACCGCGACGGTCCAGCCGGGCGTGATCAACGCGGACCTCAACCGCGCCGCCGACGAGCACAGGCTGCTCTATCCGCCTGATCCGGCGAGCTTCGAGACGTGCACGATCGGAGGCAACCTGGCCGAGAACTCGGGTGGCCTGCGCTGCGTCAAGTACGGCGTCACGCGCGACTGGGTGCTCGGACTCGAGGTCGTCCTGGCCGACAGCAGCGTCATCCGCACCGGTGGCAAGAACATCAAGGACGTGGCCGGCTACAACCTGACGGGGCTGTTCGTCGGCTCCGAGGGGACGCTCGGCCTGATCACCGAAGCTACGCTGCGTCTGCTGCCCAGGCCGCCGGCAAACCTGACCCTGATCGCGTTCTTTCCGTCGATCCACGCCGCCGGCCAGGGCGTGGCCAACATCACCGCCGCAGGCATCCGCCCGGTCACGCTCGAGCTCATGGACGCGTTCACGATCGCCGCGGTCGACGACGCGTACCAGCTCGGCCTGGACCGCGGCGCCGCGGCGATGCTGATGGTCGAGTCGGACCTGGGCGGCGACGCCGCGGCGCGCGAGCTGAAGGCCGGCGAAGAGGCGTGCCTCTCCGCCGGCGCCTCGTCCGTGCTCGTCTCGGCCGACACGCAGGAGGCCGACTGGCTGCGCCAGGCGCGGCGCGGCGCCCATGGCGCGCTCGAGAGAGCGGGCGCCGCGCGGATGGACGATGTCGGCGTGCCGCGCAGCCGCGTGCCCGAGATGATCGACCGGATAGTCGAGATCGCCGCGCGCCACGAGCTGCCCGTCGGCATCTTCGGCCATGCCGGCGACGGCAACCTGCACCCAACTTATGTCCTCGACCGGAACGACCCGGACGCCGAGCGCAAGATCGACGCGACGCGCGACGAGATCTATCGCGCCGCGCTGGAGCTGGGCGGAACGGTGACCGGAGAGCACGGCACGGGCCTGGCCAAGAAGAGATGGCTCGAGCTCCAGCGCGGCGCGCGCGGCGTGGAGGCGATGCGCTCGATCAAGCACGCGCTCGACCCGAACGAGCTGCTCAACCCGGGCAAGGTCTTCTGACGGCGGCGGGTGCCGCTCAGTCGCGGGTCGTCACCGTGAACGTAGTCGACATGTGGGCAAACTGACCGACAACTACGGTGTAGCGACCGGACGGCACTGACCCGTCCCAGTCGAGCTGGCCGTGGTTGCCATGGAACACGGCCACGGTGTCGTCGTTGGCATCGGCGATCCTGACCCACACCGTCGCGCCGCTCGACCAGGCGACGGAGACGTCGACCTTTCCGCTGAGTTGGAACGAGTGGCTCACGCGCTGCCTGTCTCGGTCGACGTGGCCGCGCCACGTGTCGGTGGGCGTCGTCTTCGGTGTGGGATCCGGGCTTCCCGAGTTTGCCGAGCTTGCCGCGCGCAGGGCGCGCGCCGCGTCGACCCGGCCGTCGACCACGCCACGCACGTTGACCGTGCTGTGAAGGATGATCGACTCGATGCGCGCACGGCTCAGGCCCGGGCTTTCACTCTTGATCAGGGCGGCGATGCCGGCGATGACGGGCGTCGCGAACGACGTGCCGCACCACCACGTCCAGCGAATGGGCCCGGTCGATCCCGTGTATGCGCAACCAGGCGCCGACACCTTGACCCACGAACCGTGGTTGGACCAGCTATAGAGGTTGTCACTGCCCGACGTTGCGCCGACGCTGATGACGCCCGGCAGGGCCGCTGGGTAGAAGCGCTGTGACGAGCCTTCATTGCCGGCTGCGGCAACAACCACGACGCCGTGATTGCGCGCGTAGGCAACCGCTTTCGCGACCACATCTGATTCCGTCGCGCCGGCCAGGCTCAGGTTGATGACGTCCGCGTTGTGGTCGGTCGCCCAGACGATGCCCGCGGCGATGTTCGAGTGCGAGCCGCTGCCCGCCGCGTTGAGGACCTTGACCGGCAGGATCTCGCATTTCCAGCACATGCCGACGATGCCCACGCCGTTGTCGGCTCCCGCGGCCGCAACCCCGGCGACGGCCGTGCCGTGGCCGTTGTCGTCATTTGCGTGGGCGTCGTTGCCGACGAAATCCCAACCGCGCAGTACCCGTCCGCGCAGGTCCGGCTGTGACGGATCGACGCCGGTGTCGACGATGGCGATGATGGTCTTGGAGCTGCCCGTGCTTGTGTTCCAGGCGGCCGGGGCATTGACCAGCTTCGGTCCCCAAGCCTGGGTCCAGTGCGGATCGTTTGGCACGACCGTGGCCTGGTCCGCGCTGTCCTGCTCGACTGATACGACACGCGGGTCGTGCCGGAGGGCCGAGAGGATCCGGTTTTGTCGGGCCACGGGAATGCTGAGGACATGTGCGCCGATCTCGTCGATCTGGCCGATCTCGGTCGCGCCGATGGCCTTGACCAGCCTGGATGCGGCGCTATCGGCGATGTCGCTTCGGAACTGGACCAGCCACGCGCCCTGGGCCGTGCCACTGCCAACGAATTGATGCACGGTCGGAGCAGCCATGGTTATGGCCGGAATGGCGACCGTCGCGAGCAGCGCGACACCAAAGACGAGCACCATCGACTTGATCCGGGCGGTTGCGCGCGCCGCGGACGGCGCGGGAAGGCTGCGCTGGGCAGGCGCGACGCGATAGGCCATCAGCTGACTGTTTCCCTCTCGACGACGAGAACGACACGACTTCCGCGACGCGACGTGATTGCGCCGTCGCCGCCGGGATGATTGCCAGCCCATCGTCAGCGCCCAATGGCCCGGGCGGAACCCGCGCCTCGGTCCCATAGGCAGGCGAAGATCGTCCGGTCTCCCGCACGGCAGACGCGCATCTGGCTGCGACAATTCGCCGTGCGAGCCAGACGAATTCGGAGCACTGCCGTGGCCAGCGCAGGCAATCACCAACCCGACGCACACGATCCCGGCCCGGACATCGCCGGCGAACGCGCGGCCGGCGTCATGTCCGCTGCCGCCGACCCGATCGTGCTACCGGGCGGTGGCGCGACGGTACGCATCGGCACCGCCTCGTGGACGGACCCGACGATGACCTCCGGAGCGGTCTTCTACCCGCGCGGCGTCGACACGGCCGAGGAACGCCTGCAGTACTACGCGGCGCAATTCCCGCTCGTCGAGATCGACGCCACCTACTACGCCCTGCCGGTTGCGCGTGTCTCGGAGCTGTGGCGCGAGCGAACGCCGCCCGACTTCATCTTTGACGTCAAGGCCCACGCGCTGATGACCGGCCAGCCGACCGAGACGCGCCGGCTGCCCAAGCCGATCCGCGACGAGCTGCCTGCCGAGCTCGCCGCCAAGCCGCGGCTCTACGCCCGCGACCTGCCGGCGGAGCTGCGCGAGGCGGTCTGGCGCACGTTCCTCGAAGGCCTCGAGCCACTGCGCGCGGCCGGGCAGCTCGGCTCGGTGCTGCTTCAGTAC
>Ga0265319_1002477_pt1 | contig 10062 bp, 11 predicted proteins | sample 4824metaG_FD_192443 | JGI IMG/M metagenome (GOLD analysis project Ga0265319, IMG submission 192443) | Rhizosphere microbial communities from Carex aquatilis grown in University of Washington, Seatle, WA, United States - 4-8-24 metaG | ecosystem: Host-associated > Plants > Roots > Rhizosphere >... | reverse complement strand
CGTCCTCTTGCAGCTGATCGAAAGCCAGCACCTTGTGCGGCACCGTGAGGTTGAGGCCGTGAAACCCGGCGCGGTGCAACTCGACCAACGCTTGCTGCAAGCGGGCGGGCGGGACGTCGAAACGGAAATATTTCCACGAACGGAATTCATCCCGGCTCGATCCCGCCAGGCTGGCGAGCGCGGCGTTGTGCATCGCCGGGCTGACGGAGTGTTTGATCGGATGACCCAGTACGGCCAGCGCCGTGCCGTTGAAAGACCAGGATGTAAGGTCGGCGAGCGTCAGGGTCGTGTCGTCGGTCCGATAATTCATGCCTTGCGCCGTCTTTGATGGGCGCGAACGGGTCGAATAACCAGCCCGATCTTCAGGGACGCACGTGGCGTTCGTAGGCGGCCTCGAATTCCGCGACGAAGCTGGCGAAAAGCTGGGCGTTGGCCTCGTCCCCGGCGGCGGCGTAGTGCCGGGTGAGATTGCGGCAGCAGCGGCAAAGCACCTCGCGCACCGGCGTAGGCGCGAGATCCGACAGCTGGGGCAGGTGGTTTTCCTGGCGCAGCCGGGCAAAGACGTCGTCCGGGGCGAGGATCTGGCCGCCGTTGAACGCGTCGATGTAGAAAGGTCCCTCGGGCTCGTAGCAGCCGACGAAGAAATGTCCCGGGACGCCGACCGGTTCGAACTCCAGGCCCAGCCGCCGGGCGACCAGCAGGTAGACGATCGAAAGCGAAATCGGCAGGCCGAGGTGGCGTGCCAGCACCTGGTCGAGCAGGCTGTTGCGCGGATCGGCGTAGTCTTCGCGGTTGCCGCGCAGGCCGAGCTCCTGGAACAGCACCTGGTTCAGCAGACGGCATTGCTCGTGCAGGCTGGCATTGACCGGACAGAGCTTCCTGCAGCGGGCGGCGAGCGCATCCAGCTGGGTGCAGATGGCGGCGACATCGAGGTCCGGGTTCACCGTGCGGTTGAGCAGGAGCATGCCGGTTTCCAGCTCGTAGCTGAGCGAGCGGATGAAGTCGCGGAACTCGGCCGAGGGATCGGAAAATTTCAGTTCCCGCAAAAAGGAGCGGGCGGCCAGGGCGGCGAGGCGATTCTGGGCGCCCGCGACCTCGCGCAGAAACCGGTTCCCCTCGGAGCCGAGGCGCGCAAACTCGGCGAGCAGGGCCTGGCGAACCGAAGGGGACGGATCGTCGAGCAGCGCGACAAGCGCCTCTTTTTCTCCGGTCGTGAGCCTCATGCTGTCCACGGCCTCCATGCGAACGTCTTTCGCGGAGCGATGCAACGCGAATCATGCGCGGCCGCAAAAAGTCCCGCCGTTTTTCAGTCGCGCGGACCGAAGAGCGCGCTTCCGATCCGCACGAGCGTGCTGCCTTCCGCGATGGCGGCGGCGAAATCGCCGCTCATGCCCATCGAGAGTTCGGGCAGCGGATGGCCGCTGCGGGCCGCGAGATCGTCGCGGATCACCCGCAGATTCGCGAAGGTGCGCCGCGCGAAGGCCGCCGTCTCGTCCGGCGTCGCGCCCAGCGGGGCGATCGTCATGAGCCCGTCGACCCGCAGGTGCGGCCGGGCCAGCGCGGCTTCCAGCAGGCCGAGCGCCTCCGCGGGCTCGGCGCCGAACTTGGCCGGATCCCGGCCGGCGTTGATCTGGAGCAAAATGGGCAGCGTCCGGCCGAGCTCGCCGGCGGCCCGGTCGAGCGGGTCGAGCAACTTCTCGCGGTCGACGCTTTGCACGCGGTCGAAATGCGCCACGGCGAGACGGGCCTTGTTCGACTGCAGGTGGCCGATGAGCTCCCAGCGCAAGGCGGCGGCAACCTGCGCACGCTTGTCCACGGCCTCCTGCACGCGGTTTTCTCCCACGGCATCCAGACCATAGCGGGCGACGTAGACGGCGGCGGCGGCCGGGTGGTTCTTGGTGACAGGCAGCAGAGTCACCGCGCCCGGGTCGCGTCCCGCCGCCTCGCAGGCAGTGGCAATCCCGGCGTTCAGACGGTCGGTGCGGAGACGGAAGGTATCATAGTCGACAAACATCTATGAGGTGTGCTTTTAATATGGATTGCCGATTAGAACTTTTTATATTGGCATTTCACTTTCTCGGCTATGCAAATCGAAAACTTCAAAATTTTTGCGGACCTGGTCGAAACGAAAAGTTTCTCCAAGGCCGCCAAACTAAACGGCATCACGCAATCCGCGGTCAGCCAGCAGGCGCGGGCAATGGAGCGGAACTTCAAGACGCTCATGATCGACCGCAGCCAGAAGCAGTTCAACCTCACCCGCGAAGGCCAGCGCATCTACGAGGCGGCCAAGGAGATCCTGCACACCTACGACAAGCTGGTGAGCGAGCTGCAGGAGATGAAGAAGGTCATCAGCGGCACCATCCGGATCTCGACCATCTACTCCATCGGCCTGCACGAGCTGCCGCCGTACATCAAGCGCTTCCTCCACGACTATCCCTCGGTCAACGTCCGCATCGAGTACCGCCGTTCCAACCTGGTTTACGAGGACATCCTTCACAACTCGGTCGATTTCGGTCTCGTGGCCTTTCCGCAAAAACTGCGGCAGATCGAAAGCATCCCCTTCCGCAACGACCGGCTCGTGCTCATCACCCACCCGAATCATCCCCTGGCCAAGTCCGCCGACGTCGACCTCAAGACCCTCTCGGGCCACAAGTTCATCGGTTTCGACCCCGATATCCCGACGCGCAAGGCCGTCGACCAGATTTTCCGCGACAACAAGCTCGAGATCACCCCGGTGATGGAATTCGACAACATCGAGACGGTGAAGCGCGCGGTCGAGATCGACCATGGCATCGCCATCGTGCCGCAGGCCACGGTCCAGCAGGAGATCCGGCAGGGCACCCTCGCCGCCGTCCCGTTCAAGGGCCGGGAGTTCATGCGGCCGCTCGCCATTTTGCACCGCAAGGGCCGGGTGCTCACCCCCGCGATGAAGAAATTCATCGAGACGCTAAGCGCCGAGGGCGCCAATCTGAACGCCCAGGAGTGAACCACCCGCGGCGGTGCCCGGATAGGCGGACGGCCCGTGCAAATGGCGGGAACAAGTTGTCGCCTGCGTGCCTCCCACGACCAAGCAACCTCATGAAACACTTCATCCAACCCCTTTTCGCGGTCGCGCTGATCGCCGCCGCCCTCTCCGTCCGCCTGCCCGCACAGGAGGCCGGACCGATGGTCAACCGCATGGCCCCCGCGTTGACGTTCAAGAGTCTGGACGGTCACGACGTCAGCCTTGCCCAGTTCAAGGGCAAGGTCGTGGTGGTCGACTTCTGGGCCACCTGGTGCGGGCCGTGCCAGATGGAAATCCCGGGTTATATCGAGTTGCAGAAGAAATACGGCAAGGACGGGCTGGTGATAGTCGGGGTGTCGCTTGATGAAGCGGGCCCGGACCACGTCAGGAAATTCGCCGAGAAAAAGGGCATGAATTACACGATCGTGATGGGGGACGAAACCACGCAGACGGCCTTTGGCGGGTTCGACGGCATTCCGACGACCTTTTTGATCAACCGCGACGGCAAGATCGTTCATCAGAAGACGGGTGCCTGGCCGCACGAGGACTACGAGGAGCTCGTGAAGAAGTATCTTTGAGCCAAAGGCGGGAGCTTTGAGCTGGAGCCGGGCCGTGAGGTCCGGCTTTTTGGTGGGTACATGGGTTTTCCTCTTCACCTGCTGATTCCCGCGGTCTGCGCCTTGGTTTATGTGCTGGCGGCGTTGGCGCTCAGGCGGGCGGCGCTGCTCGGCGTCGGGGTGTGGCGGACCAGTTTTGTCGCCAACTGGATGATGGCGGCGGTGTTTCTCCCCTGGTGGTTCTGGCGTCAGGGCACGTGGCATCCGGCCGGTGAATACTGGCGGCCGGCGTTGACGGCCCTGACCTTTCTCGGCGGCCAGGTTTTCATTTTTCTCGCTTTGCAAGACGGGGAGGTGTCGGTGACGACGCCGGTGATGGGCACCAAGGTCCTGCTGGTGGCGTTGTTCAGCCGGATGCTGCACGCCGGTGATGTTCCTTGGCTCTGGTGGGTGGGTGCGGCGCTCAGCCCGGTGGCCGTGGTGTTGTTACAGGCCGGCGAACCGCACGGCCGGCGCCGGCACGTGGCGCGGACCATTGTCCTGACCGTGTTGAGCGCCTGCTCCTACGCGTTGACCGACGTGTTGCTGCAGAAGTGGGTGCCGGTCTGGGGCAGTGGCAGCTACCTGCCGCCCATGTTTCTGCTGACCGCGCTGTACTCGTTCGCGTTCGTGCCGTTTTTTCACGGGCCGCTTCGGAAGCTCGACGGCGAGGCGTGGCGCTGGGTGGCCATCGGGGCGTTGCTGCTCGCCGTGAACAACGCCGGCATCGTTCTCGCCATCGCGCTCTGGGGCGGCGCGACGGCGGTGAACATCGTGTACAGCGCCCGCGGCCTGGTGAGCGTGGCGCTGGTCTGGGCCGCCGGGCACCGGCTGGCCGCGGCGGAGGCGAGGCCGGAGCCGCGGGTGCTGCGCTTCCGACTGGCCGGGGCCGCCTTGATGCTGGCGGCGATTGCCCTGGTGCTGTTCTAAGGTGAAGCAGAGTGACGAGATCGGACGTGGCCAGCGCGGGCCGGTGCCCGGATCAGGGCCGGTGGAACAGGTAGTGGCTGACGTGCCATTCTTCGCCGTCACGGAATTTCCAGAGTTCGGCGCAGGCCATGAAAAACACCCGCCAGTAAACCCACCACCTCGTCGCCTGGTCCGCGCCGTAGGTCTCCGCCAGCCGGGGCCGGATCTCCCCCTCGTGCGCATCCATGTTTTGCAGCCAATGCTCGGCGGTCTGCGCGTAGTGGCGCCCTTTGACCGTCCACTCCTGCACGAGCTTGAGGTCGTCCTGAAAAAGCGGGAACAGGCCACGGGCGGGCATCATCCCGCCGGTGAAAAAATACCGGCTCATCCAGTCGGAGTTGTCGCGCGCCTCGAAATGGTAGGCGTACTGCGCGTGGACGAAGACATGGGCGAAGAACAGTCCGCCGGGACGGAGCCAGCCGGCCAGGCGTGCCATCAGCCGCGGCCAGTTCTTCATGTGTTCGAACATTTCCACCGACACGATGCGATCGAACGAGCCGGCGGGCAGGGTGAGGTTGTTCATGTCGCAGGTCAGGATGGTGATGTTGCCGAGCCCGCGCCGCCCAGCCTCGGCGAGGATGTGCTCGCGCTGGGTGCGCGAATGGGAGACCCCGGTGATGCGCGCGTGCGGAAAATTTTCCGCCAGCCAGAGCGTGAGCGAACCCCAGCCGCAGCCGAGCTCAAGAATATCGAGTCCGTCGGCCAGTTGGGCGCGCGCGGCGGTGAGGGCAAGCATCTTCTCCTCGGCCTGCGCCAGGGTTTCGTCGCCGCGTTCGTAGTAACCCGACGAATATTTCAGCCGCGGGCCCAGGCAGCGCTGGTAGAAGGCGGTCGGGACCTCATAGTGCTGCGCCTTCGACTCCGCGGTGTTCACCGCGATCGGCAGCGTCCGCAGGGCGGCGGCGAATTCCGCCACCTGGGCCTCGGGCGAGGGGGCCGCGATTTCGCGCAGCCGCTGCCGCAGGAGCCGGCGGATCCCGACGCGGATGAGCCCGTCGGGCAGAAGATTTTTTTCCAGGAGAAAACCGATCATGTTTGAAGTATTTAAATCATTCCGACGAGAGGCTGGGGCAGCTTGATTCCGACGGGCGAGAGATCAGCGCGGAGGGACGGCGGGACGCCGGCGGAACCACGGGACGAACGCGCTGGTGGTCTGTTGATACTCACGGTAGGCGTCGCCTTTGGACCGGAGCGCCTGCTGCTCCGTGAGAGGGATGCCGGTCACGCTGAGCAGCAAAAAGAGCATGGTGATCGGTCCGACGCTCGCCAGCCAGCCCGAGGGTGAGGCGAGAGCCAGGACAAAATACGCGACCCAGACCAGCCATTCGAAAAAATAGTTCGGATGCCGGCTGTAACACCAGAGACCGGACCGGCACACGCGTCCGCGGTTCTCCGGGTCCCGTCGAAACGAGGCGAGCTGGGCGTCAGCGGCGGTCTCGCCACCCAGGGCGAGCAGCCAGAGCGCGGCGCCCGCGATTTCCAACCCGTGGAAGTGCGGCTGCGGGTTGAGGGCGGGCAGCAGGAAGGGGAGGCTCAGCAGCACCACGGAGGCGGCCTGCAGCTGGAAAAACCCGAACATTTTCGGGCCAAAATTCCCGACCCAATCCCGGCGCAACCGGACGTAGCGGCCGTCCTCGACCGGATGGTGTCCGGCGACCCGGCGGCAAAGATGCGTACCCAGCCGGAGGCTCCAGAGGATGGCCAGTGTGGCGACGAGCAGGCGGCGCGGCGGCCAGCCGGGGTTTGCCAGCGCATAAAATCCCGCGAGCAAGGCGAAGGCGTACGACCAGGCCACGTCGACGATGCCGTAGTTGTCGATCCTGCGGGCGAACCAGTACAGACCCGCAAAAAGGGCGGAGAGACCGGTGAGCGCGACCAGGAGGAGGGGAAACAGACTCATGCCCCTGAGATACGCTTAATCCAGGGACTTGGTTGCCTCGGTCTTGAGACGTTTGACCTCCCGGAAGACCGGCAGGAGGGTGAAGTAGAGCAGGGCGATGAAAAACGGAGCCACAACGGCCCAGGCCGTGACCGCATGGGCGGCCGTGGAACCGTATTCGCGGAAGAAAAGCAGGGGCGAGTCCCAGAAAAGGCGGTGCATCCGCTTGAGATTGAAGGAGGCGTGCGGGGCCTGCCAGATCGCCTCGCCGAGGCGGACGCAGGCGAAGATCACCGGCACATGCACCGGCCAGAGGGCTTGGTTGAGCAACTGGATGATCGGCTGGTTCAACCGCAACAGCACCGCGATCAGGAAACACAGCAGAGTAGTGGTGCCGAGCACCGGAAACAAGGCGCAGGCGCAGCCCACGGCGACCGTCAGCGCGAGTTTATGCGGAGTGATGCCCTGCGTCAGCTGAGCGACGAGGGGATCCCGGACGCGGCGTTGCCAGAACGAGCGGCGGACCGGGGGCGTGTGCTGCAGGGTATCCACGGAATAGCAGCAAAACTGCCGGCGAAAGCCTAGGCGAGGAAAAGAATTGCGCCGCCCGCCACCGCCAGCGTCGGACCGAACCAGTCAACGCCTTCGTGTCGCAGGGTCAGGACATCCTGCAGCCGGCTGGTGCGCGGCACGGCGAAAAGCTCGCGCAGACAGTAGGCCGACATCGCGATGTTTCCGAGCAGCATGATCGCCGCAAACCACGACAGGCGGGCCAGCGGCGAAGTCTGTTTGGACCACACCCACACATAAAAAGTCAGGAATCCCCAATAAGCATCGAAGAGCGTGGCGATGAACCATGGATGAGTGGCGACGGCATGTGGCACGGCGAAGAGCGGGCAGTGCAGCCCGGCCCAGGTCGTGACGGAAAGCATCGAGACGAGGACGACGGCAAAGAGCAGGCGAAGAAAGATGAGCATCGGATTGAAGCAGGTGGAGCCGGGCGGGCGCGACGGAGCTCCGGCCAGCAATCGTTACGGCCCGGGCCCGGCGATGGATGCGAAAAACTACAGCGCCAGGTTGTTCGGCCGCGTATGGACGGTCTGCACGACCGAGATGTTGCGGAGGGCGAACGCGGCTTCGCAGTAACACAAATAGTAATCCCACTTCCGGACAAAACGATCGTCGAATCCCAGGTTCCGCACCTGCTCAAGCTGCGCGTGGAAGCGATCGCGCCAGGTGCGGAGCGTGCGGGCGTAGTCGCGGCCGAGATCCTCGAGCCCATGCAGGACGAAATCCCCCCGTTCGGCGAGCAGGCGGTTGAGGCGGTTGAGGGAAAGAAGCAGCGAGCCGGGGAAGATGTGTTTCTGGATGAAATCCACGCCCCGGCGGAATTGTGGGTAGCGGCGGTCGGGGCAGGTGATGAACTGCAGGGCGAGCAGGCCGTCGCGCTTGAGCACCCGGGCGCACGTGGCGGCGAAATCCGGCAGGTAGCGGTGGCCGACGGCTTCGAGCATCTCGATCGAGACGATCTTGTCGAAGGTGCCCTGCACGTCGCGATAGTCCTGCAGGCGGACGTCGATGCGGCCGGCCAGTCCGGCTTCGACCACGCGACGCCGGGCCAGGTCGAATTGCTGCTGGGAAATCGTGAGCGTGGTGACGCGGCAGCCGTAGTGTTGCGCAGCGTGCAGGCTCCAGCCGCCCCAGCCGGTGCCGATTTCGAGCACGTGGTCGGCCGGCTCCAACCGGAGTTTGCGGCAGAGCGAGTCGTTCTTGGCGGCCTGGGCCTCGGCGAGCGTCGCCTCGGTGCGATCCCAGCGCGCGCTGGAATACATCAGCGACGGATCGAGCCAGAGCGCGAAGAAATCGTTGGAGAGATCGTAGTGCGCGGAAATGTTGCGCTGCGCCCGGGTGCGCGAGTTGAAGCGAAAAAGATGCCCGAGCCGGTTCACGGCGTGCAGGAGGTTGATGGCGAGCGTGCGCGCCCGGCGAGACCCGGAAACGGTGGGGGCCTGGTCGATGTTGAGCACGAACCAGCCGATGACCGCCGTGAGATCGGGGGTTTCCCAGTCGCCGTCGATGAACGACTCGGCAAAACCGATGTCACCGCCGAGGATGCATTTGGCGAAAAACGCCGGACGGCGGATGCGGATCAAGGCGGAGGTCGCCACTCCCGGAGCCGCTTCCGGGGCGAGGAGCCCGGACGTGCCGAATTCCCGGACCGTGCGGTCAGGCAGTTCGAGACGCAACCGGCCGAGTTTCATCGCGGCGAAGGCGGACAGGACGAGCCGGGCGGCGAGCGGGTGGTCCGGCCTGGTGCCGGCCGCGGAAAGGGAAGCGGGGGAGATGTCGGCGGGGTTCATGGTAGTTTGGCGGCGGGGGCGATGGAAGGATGCGGGCGGTAAAGGTCGCGCTGGGCTTCGGGTCGGGCGGCCTTGGCGAACCATGGGACCTTTTTCCACCAGAGTTGCAGGGCATGCCAGTGTATGAGGGCGATTATTTTCAGGGTGACGAACGGATATTTGAGCGTAAACCACGCCAGTTTTGCATCGGTCAGCGGCTGACGGGCGCCGACGAGGGTGCTGGTCAGCGTGCGGTTCGCTCCCTCGTAGTCATCGATCTGCACAGACAGGCGTTCGCCGGGGTTGCGGAGGGTGAAATCGAAGGCCACATCCATGTCGCTGAACGGCGAAACATAAAAATATTTCGGGGTGCGCAGATGGAAGGCGGTTCCGGCGGCGGCATCCCGGCGCGTCTCCGGCCCCAGCAGGAAGGGTTTCATTTCGCGAAACGTATTCGTGACCTCAGCGAGGGCGGCGAGCGGCGCGCCGGTGCGGTCGAAACAGAAGTAGAACGAAACGGGATTAAAAAGATAGCCGAACACCCGGGGCAGGGTGACGAGCACCACGCGCCCCCCGGCCAGGTCGACGCCGCGGCCCGCGAGATATGCGGCCACTCGCTGCTTGAGGGCCGGGACCGGGAGTTCACCCGTCGCGCGGCCCGGGGTGGCGGGGGCGCCGGAAAAGTGCGGGAGTTCACCGACCGGCAGGTAATCGCGGTCCCGAAAACTGTACAGGTTGCGCCGGTGACGGGAGAAAAGGCGCAAGCGCCGCGGCAAGGTCTCCAATTCGTCGAGATCGAGCGCGAACAGGAAGATGCGGTAGGCGAACCGGTGCGGCTTGGGCGCGAACCGATGGTGCATGACATGGCACTCGTAGAGGCAGGAATTCATGCAACGAGGAGTTTATGCGCAAGCCGGCTGGACCGCAAGCGACGGCGCCGTCCAGGCATCGCGACCGAGCAGAAGCCCGGAGAGATTGACGGCGGACCAAAGACCGTCCTCGTGAAAGCCATAACGCGTCCAGGCGCCGCAAAAATAGGTGCGGGTCGAGCCAAGGGCCGTTTCGTTGAGCCGGGGGATTTCCGCTTGCGCCCGGACGGCGCCGAGCGAGAAAAGAGGGTGTTCGCAGGCGATCGTGCGGAGCACGCGCGCAGGATCGATGCGGTCGGGCCGGTTGATGCTGACGAAATAATTCTCCCGGTCGGACACGCCCTGCAGCCGGTTCATCCAATAGTGGGTGGCGGGAGCGAGTTTTCCGGCGGCATCGCGGGCCACG
>Ga0265319_1002474_pt1 | contig 10067 bp, 8 predicted proteins | sample 4824metaG_FD_192443 | JGI IMG/M metagenome (GOLD analysis project Ga0265319, IMG submission 192443) | Rhizosphere microbial communities from Carex aquatilis grown in University of Washington, Seatle, WA, United States - 4-8-24 metaG | ecosystem: Host-associated > Plants > Roots > Rhizosphere >... | reverse complement strand
CACCGGTGATCGCCTCGTAGATCGCCGGCGCGGACTGGACCGTGCCGTCGAGCACTATCGCGAACTGGTTGCCGACATTACTGCTGCTGTATTTCGAGAACAGCGACGAGCCCGTGCCCTTGAGCGTGAAGTCCACCGCACGCTGGCCGGTAGTCTGCGACGTGCCCGAGGTGGCCGAAGCAACCTGGTCGCCTGAGAACAGCACGCACTCCGCTGTGAACGTCGTCGCGCCCGCGGCGCACGCAGGCAGTGACGTGCCGAGCACGGTGCCCTGGTCGACACCGGTCGTGCCGGCGGGGATGGGCACGAAGTCGAGGCGACCGGTCGAGCCGATCAGCTTGCGCACCGTGTCGACGTCCGTGACGCCCGGAATCTGGACCACGATGCGGTCCGTGCCCTGGGTCTGGACGATTGGCTCGGAGACGCCGTACTGGTTGATGCGGTCCTCGATGATCGTCTGGATCGTTGTCAGGTCATCCGCGGTGACCGCATGGTCTAACGTTGGCAATGCCTGGTATTCGCCTTCAAGGCCGCCCTGCAGGTCGAGGCCGAGGCGTGTGTCGATGCAGCCGCTGCTGATACCGGCCGACGGCGCGCACGGCTGGTCCGTGAACGGGCGCGGGATGGTCAGAAAGTCGATCGCGAGGGCAGCAATCGCTATTGCCGCGACCAACCAGGGAAGGATGCGACGCATTCGCTCGGGACTATAACAACGAACTTGCGATCAGGCGTCGAGCCCTTCATGGATCCGCTCGGCGAGCGAGCGGCTGATGCCGGGCACGGCCGCGATCTGATCGACTGTCGCGCCGCGCATCTGCTTCGTCGAACCGAAGACGCGCAGCAGAGCGCGTTTGCGCGCCGGCCCGATGCCGGGCACCTCGTCGAGCACGGACCTGGTCTGGGCCTTGGCGCGCAGCTTGCGGTGATAGGTGATGGCGAAGCGATGGGCCTCGTCGCGCAGGCGCTGTAGCAGGTACAGCGCCTGCGAGTTGGAGGGCAGCACGAGCGGCTGGCCGATGCCGGGCAGGAAGATCTCCTCGCGCTCCTTGGCCAGGCCGATGGCGGGCATGTCCGTCAGCCCGAGCGAGTCGAGGACCTCGCGCGCGATGTTGACCTGGCCCAGGCCGCCGTCGATCACGACCAGGTCAGGCAGCCGCCAGCGCAGCTCCTCGGCGACCCCCTCCTCTGCCTCCAGCGCGCGGAAGAAGCGGCGCCGCAGCACCTCGCGGTGCGAGGCGAAGTCGTCGGGCCTGCCGGGCGCGACCTCCGGTGTCCGCACGCGGAAGCGCCGGTACTCGCCGGATCTCGGCCGGCCTTCCTCGAAGACGACCATGCTGCCCACGGTGTTGGTGCCCTGGATGGTCGAGATGTCGTAGCACTCGATGCGCAGCGGCGGCGCTCCAAGGCCGAGCGCGCCGGCAAGCTCCTCGAGCGCCGCCAGCGTTTTGCCCTCGTCGGCCAGCCACCTGGCCTGCTCGCGGCCGAGCGTGTCCGCGGCGTTGCGTGCCGCGAGGTCGAGCAGCTCACGGCGCTCGCCGCGCTGCGGCACGGAAACCTCGACCCTGTGGCCGCGGCGTGCCTCGAGGAACGTGACCAGCTCAGCCGTGTCCGGTGGCAGGAAAGGGACAAGGACGCGCGGCGGGATCGATGAGGCCGCCACGTAGTACTGCTTGATGAACGCGGAAAGTGCCTCGTCGTCGGACGAGTCGCCGACGTTCTCGAGCAGGAATACGTCACGCGCGATGATCGTGCCCTCGCGGATCGCGAAGAGCTGGACGGCAGCGCCGTTGCCCTGGCGGGCGAAGCCCAACAGGTCGAGCTCTGTACGCGCGAAGGCGGCCATCTTCTGCGATTCCATGGTCCGCTCGACGGAGCGCACCTTGTCGCGCAGCTCGGCGGCCCGCTCGTAGTCGGTTCTGTCCGACGCCGCGCTCATCTCCTCGCGCAGGCGGCGCACGACGAGTTCCTGGCGGCCTTCGAGAAAGTGCATGACCTGCTCGATGTCGGCGCGATAGTCCTGTTTCGAGATGGCCTCGATGCACGGGCCCTGGCAGCGCTTGATGTGGTACAGCAGGCAGGGCCGCGGCAGTGCCCGCTTGCCCTCCTTGATCTCGATCGTGCACGTCCGGAACGGGAACAGCCGGCGGATGAGGTTCATCGCCTCATCGACACTGCTGGCGCTCGCGTAGGGCCCGAAGTAGCGCGAGCCGTCGTTGGGCAGCTTGCGCGTGCGCTCGATGCGCGGGAAGTCGTCGGCCAGCGTGACCTTGATGTACGGGTAGCTCTTGTCGTCCTTGAGCCGCACGTTGAAGCGCGGCTGGTGGCGCTTGATGAGCGTCGCTTCGAGGAGCAGGGCCTCGCTGACGCTGTCGACGATCGTGTACTCGACGTCCGCCACGCGATCCATGGCCTGCTCGATGCGCAGCGGCGCCTGGCTCCCGCTGCGGCTCTTCTGCCAGTACTGGCGAACTCGGCTGCGCAGGCTCTGCGCCTTGCCGACGTAGAGCACGCGGCCGCGGTCGTCCTTGAGCAGGTAGACACCGGGTTTCGTCGGCAGCTTGGCCAGCGTCGCCTGGATCTGGGGTGAGATCGTGGAGTTCTTGGGCATCGGGCTAATTCGATGCTAAGTCAGACGTAAGTTCGCGGTAAGCAGCGCGGCCGACCATTGCCGGCGTGTCCCTGCATCCAGCCGTCGAGGAGCGCCTCGCTCGATTGGCGCCTGACCAACGTGCCGCGGCAACCGCGCCACCTGGACCGGTGTTGTGCGTCGCGCCCGCCGGCTCGGGCAAGACGACGACGCTCGTGGCGCGCATCTGCTGGCTCGTGGCGAGTGGCGCGTCGCCGGCCACGATCACAGCCGTCACGTTCAACAAGCGCGCCGCGGACGAGCTCGGCGAACGGCTGGCCGCGGCCCTGGCACCACTCGAGGTTCCTGAGGGCACGACGCCGCGCGTCCGCACGTTCCACGCGCTCGGACGCGAGATCCTGGCCGATGCCGGCGTTTCCGTTGCGAACCTGGTCGACCGAGCGGACGTGCTCCGAGCACTGAACGGCGGCCGGCGAGTAAGCCCCGCGAGCCTGCGCCGCTTCGACGACGGCTTCTCGCGCCTGAAGCTCGACCAGGGACTGACCGCCGACGCGGCCACCGAGCTGTTGCGCGCGCCCGACTCGCCGCAGGCGGAGCTGCTCCGCGCGTTCGTCGCCTACGAGCGCTGGCTGGCCGAGCACGGTGCTCTCGATTTCGACGACCTCGTGTGCCGCGCGCTGGCCCTGCTACGGCGCGACCGCGCGCTGCTCCAGCGTTGGCGCGAGCACTGCACGACGCTCCTCGTCGACGAGGTCCAGGACGTCGACCGGTCGCAGCTCGACCTGGCCGTGCTGCTTGCCGGCGAGCGACGCGATGTCTTCCTCGTCGGCGACGACGATCAGACGATCTATGCGTGGAGATTGGCCGACGTGCGCCGCGTGCTCGACCTTGCCGCGTCGCTGCCCGGGCTGCGGCGGGTCGACCTCGTCACCAACTACCGCTGTCCGGCGCCGGTCGTCAGTCGGGCGGTGCGCCTCATCGGCGTCAACAGCGAGCGGTTCGCAAAGACGATCCTGGCCCGGCCGGCGGCGCCGGGCCGGCTGCTGCTGTGCCCGGACCCCGGCGACGAGCTGGCGCGAGCGCGCCGATTGCTCGACGAGTGGCTTGCGGCCGAAGAGGGCGTCCATGCCGTGCTCGCGCGGACCAACGCCGAGCTGGCGCCGTTCGCGGCCGTGGCCCTCGAGCGCGGCGTTGCCTACCGCGCGGCCGAAGACGGGCTGCTGCTCGACGACCCCGGCATCGACACGCTCTTGGGCGAATTGGACGAGTGGCGCTCACCGCAGGCGACCCTGGCGCACCACGCTGGCTCAGTCGCCGCGATGCTGCTCGCCTGGTCGCTGCCGTATCAAACGGTTCACGACCTGCGCGAGGCCATCGGCCGCGCCCGCGCCAAGCGCCATGAGCTGCGCCGCGACGATGCCTCGCTCGTCCTTGCCACGGCCCACGGCACGAAGGGGCTCGAGTTCGATCACGTCGCTGTCATCGGCATGGACGAGAACGTGTTTCCCAGCAGGCGCACGATCGAGGACGCGGACCATCCCGTTCGTGCGGTCGAGGAGGAGCGCCGTTTGGCCTACGTCGCCTGGACGCGCGCCAAGAGGTCACTGACGCTCGTCTACGACCCAGTCGCGCCGTCAATCTTCATGCGCGACGCGTTCAGCGACGCAGAGCTCGCCGCCTGATCGAGCGGTCGAGCACAGCGCGCACCACGCCTTCCTGCGTGGCGAGAGATGAAGTCCAGTCGGCACCTCTTGTTATGCGTTCTGCGCGGCTAACCGCATTTGTCCACCTGTCGACCGCTAAGCAGCGCCAACGCGTTTGCGCGAAGCGGGATGTAGATCCTTGACAGTGCGATTGCGGTGCTGCTACCTGTTGACCGCCGCGTCGGCGCCGTCTGACACGCCCTCCGTATTGCGATCGAGAAAGTCGACCGCGATCGAGCGCCATACGCGTTCTGGGCCGTGGACGGTAAAGACAAAGCGGCAAGCGGATGTTGATCGGGCCGCGTAATCCGGGAGGGCGCAGGCATTCACGGCGCCATCGAGAAGCTATCGCGCGACAGTTGGCACTTCATCAGTCCCGATGTGGAGCGACCATCGGCCTAACGTGCTGAAGGTGCCTGAATGGAATTCGACTACTTCCGTAGAGCTTCCGCGGCGAATCAGGTAGGCCGTGTCCCCGTCAATGAGCGTGCCACCTCCCCAGAATGATCCGCCGTCAAGCACTGTTGTTGGCACGGTGCTCCAAGAGCTTCCTCCGTCAGCGGTTCTGTACAAGCCATCCGAACCCCAGATGAGGCCATCACCAGACGCTGTCATCGAGAAGCCTTGGACGTAGTCGTCGAGAAGCCCCTGGAGTGACGTGGCGGGACTGGCCCGCCCACGGTAAAGCACTGTTGTTCCAGGCGTCCCAGCTCTCACCAGCGTCCAATCCTGGCCGATGTCGTTGGCCACGGCGAAACAAAGTGCGTATCCTCCGCCGTTCGCTAGAGCCTGAGCACGGTATACAAGCGGCGTTTCGGTCGGGCATGGGTTGGTCTGAGCAGTCCAAGAGTTACCTCCGTCGGTGGTCGCATACAGGGGGCCACCGGAAGGAAACTGCTCATGCGCCCAGCCATAAGAAGGATCGACGCTAGCAAACGTTGGATCAACCAGCCGTCCGGCGCCCAAATCGCGCCAGGAGCCTCCGTCGTCGTCGCTAACGAAGAGGCACGATGCTGGCCCTGGTCCGATTGGAGTCCCGCCTGCCGAAGGCGGGAGACAAGGTCGCGATCCGACCAGTCGGTCTGGACCGGAGTAGGCGACTGAAGTCAGTGCCGGAATTGCCGCGGTACGAATCGACCAAGCGGCTTGACTGGAGCTCGATTGGGCCACGACCAAGTCGCCTTCCGAGTCGGCGGTTCCACCCACCGCTGTTATCGTCCCAGTTCCATTCACGGCGACGGCCCAGACGGCTAGCTGCGTTTGAACTCCGCCGTTTCCGCCCGCGCCGAGCCACGTCGCGACCGAGACGGTCGCGAGCGCGACAAGAAGAATGAACGCGACCACGACAGCCGCTTTACGTCGCGTCACGTGGATCAGCCGTTCGCGCCATGCAAAGCCTGATAGACCTGCACCGATTGAGATGGTTAGCCGTTCGCGGTTACGCTAGCGCTTCCTGTCTGGGCGTCGACGGTGACGACCGCCACTGCCAGCGACGAGTCGTGAGCGCTGACGACCCACGACAGTTGCTGATCGCCCGAATCGTTGAATGTGACTTCAAGGTCGACCGAGTCTGCGACCCACGAGCCTGACCCGAGAGTCTGCAACGCTATCGCTCCCGCTTGATCCTCCGTGATGCCAGGGGTACCCGGCGTTGAAAACGCGAGCGAGAGGTTCGTGTATCCGAACACGGCTCCTGTCGCTGGGTTTACGGAAACCGACCTGTAGTCGGGGACGAGGACACCGTTGATCCGCGATTGCCACTCAGCCAAGTATTCCTGCGCATCTCCGTGATTGAGCAGGCGTACGGTAGGCGCGGCCGCCGGGACAGGGACGTGCGCTCCGGCGATGAACGACGATGCAATCTCAGCCGCGCGGGCTGACGAAACCTTAACGGCCGCCGTGGTTGGGAACGTGTCGCTCCTCGTAAGCGTTCGAACCGTTCCGTCGTTCGCATCGACATCGGCAGAGACGTGGTCACCCCTGAGCTGGTAGTAAAGCTGACCCTTGCCCTCAACAGGTCCGGACACCGACAGCGTCTCTGTCACGCCAAACGCACGAACGGCCGCTATGGCTGAGCTCGCGGTCAAAGCCACTTGCTTGTGTGGGTCGCCAGTTCGGCTCAGGCTCACCCCGGCGAAGAACAGGGCTGCAAGCATGGCAGCGCCGAGGATCGTGACTGTTCGCATGTTCCTCATGATGGCCACCCTGTTAGTCCATACGATGCAGGTAGGATCTTGTCGTTGGTGCGCCAATGACCGTAGGACGTATCCCAACCCCACGGATCCAACCAACGATTCTTAACTTCCACGCCGGCCTTCCACACCGCATAGTCGACTGTCGACCCCGCAGCGAGCTCGGTTCCGAGGAACGTGGCGTAGTCGTTACCCATAGGCCAATAAACGAGGGCCGTGAATCCAAAGACGTCATCGACGTGATCGTAAAGCGCAGCCAGGTCAACCAGATTGCCGTTCCGGAGGGACCCCGGCGCGCCGTCCTGTCCAGTATGACAACCGGCGAAAACCATCAGCTTGATGTCGTCAAGCGAAGACGGGTAGTTGGCGAGGCAGTCATTTGAGCCCCCGCCGCACGACCCTACACTCGAGTTAGCGTAAAGCCATGAGTACGTGTTCGTATCGCATGTCGGCGTGTTGCAGTAGGTAATCGTGCCCTTGTTGGCATGCCCAAACGTGACCCAAATGGCATCGCTCTGCGCGTATGCGGTCCCCATGGCGATGTGTGCCGATTTATTCAGATCTTTGTACCGCGCGTAACCGGTGCCGGCGAGTTGGTCGTACAAGCGACCTGCAGATTCTGTCGTGTCGAGGTTCGTCCAGGAGGAACCAAAGATGTCAGCCCAAGGAGGCGAATACTCGGTTGCGGCAGCCGGCTGCGCGCTCAACAGGAGAGCCAGCACGCTAATCGCGAGCGCGATCCGCCTCAGACCGCGGTGAGGACGAAGGACCGGTGGCATGACCCCTCCTCAATTGCTTGTATAGAAACTCTAAACTTCATGTCAACTGTATATCTAAGTCCCGCACCACTAGAGCGTGCCGAGGTTCTTCGACCGGCGTCCCGCCGGTCGAGTCCGTGCCGAACGCGGTCAACGTCGTATCTGGAAGTGATCCGGGTTACGTCCAGACGTGGGCTCCGGTGTGGTTAGGTGCGACGGAGGGCAGTCGGGACTTAGGGCCCGCGCATTTGCTCAAGGCGCGATCGTGTAATCGGTGGCCGCAAGCAGGGTCCCTGAGTTGACGTCTCGGAGGACGATTCCGTAGCGGCCCGTCCCTTGCAGACATTGGGCACCGGCCTCCTCGACTCCCGATACGACCTGCCGCCACTGGCCTGGGGCCACGTTGTAGTAGTCCAGCATCGGGGGTGACTGCGTGTTCGAGGTGATCAGGGGTCCATTGACCCCATCGCGATGAACCTCCCATATGACGCTCGCGACGTACGTCGGGAGTTGAACGGTAAGCACGACCTGGGACGGTGGGTCGCTGCAACTGAGACGGTCCGGCCCGAGCGCGATGGAACCCGGAGTCGTTGGCGCGCCGTTGAGGATGTATATCGCGCCGAGGGCGATGCCGCCGAGCGCTACCACCAGCGCTCCGACCAAGACATAGAAGGTGCGCCTGGAAAGCCGACCGCGAGTTGGCGCGCTCGGTCCGGCAAGACGAGTCCCACAGGCTGCGCAGAAGGGTCCGGACCGCGGGGTCCCGCACCGATCGCAGAAAGCGGCCGAGTGGGCCTGCTGGGGAACGTCCGGGCTGGGCGATGGCTCTTGTGGCCTCTCCAGTCCGCCAGCATACGGATCGCTTCCCGTGGCGGCAAAGGTTTGGACGTTAGTGGCTCCGGTATCCAGCTCGGTGCGTACGGCTCCACAAGTCGTGCACCGTCTGACGCGACGTTCGTTGAGCGAGTGGCACTTAGCGCAGAACCAAGAGTCAGCAAACATCCCACATCCCCCAAGCGATTTGACAGGGCCATGCTCTGCGTTGGCCGCTGCCTTCGACAGCGGCCAGTAGTCCGGACAGGCCGGAGCGTTTGATGCGGGTTAGGTGAGATGTGGCGACTGCGCGCTGGGCGAGAGTGATGAGTGAATGAAACCTGACCGCCGATGCCTCGTCCGACTCGAGGCCCGACAGAAGCATCGTGAGGAGGGGCAGCGAGCGAGCATACGGCGGAGGGGCCAGAGACAATCAAAGGGCTGAAGTTCCTGGTCAGCTTGTCGACAACTTGAACCAAGATGCCTCGCCCAATGCCCGGTAGCTTCAGCGGTCACGTTGAGAAGGCATTGAGGCTTGGGGGGCGGGCGGCAGAGGGCGCAGCGCTACAACGTATCTGGAAGCGAATAGATGGTCGTTCAGACATTTATGCATGGAGGTTGGCCGATGTGCGCCGCGTGCTCGACCTTGCCGCGTCGCTGCCTGGGCTGCGCCGGGTCGACCTCGTTACCAACTATCGCTGCCCGCGGCCGGTGGTCGACCGTGCCGTGCGCCTGATCGAGGTCAATCGTGAGCGCTTCGCCAAGTCGATCCGCGCTGGCCCGGCCGCGGACGGGCGGCTGCTGCTCGCGCCAGATTCGGGTGATGAGCTGGCGCGCGCACGCCGCCTGCTGGCCGACTGGCTGCCACGCGAACCAGGCGTTCACGCCGTCCTGGCGCGGACCAACATCGAGCTCGCGCCGTTCGCGGCCGTGGCGCTCGAGCTTGGCATCCCGTACCGCGCGGCGGAGGACGGCCTTGAGCTGGACAACGCCCGCGTCGACGAGCTGCTTGCACCGTTGCCCGGCGACGGTCGGCCGTCGCTCGCCCTGGCGCGTGAGAAGAGCGCCGTCGGGCGCACGCTGCTGGCCTGGTCGGTCGGGTATCGAACGGCGGTTGTCTCGTCTGCCGCGTCCCTGTACCAGAAGATGGCGCTCGCCAACCGGCTCGCGTACTCCCGAAACGGTTCAGGTAAGCCAAACGCGAGCCGTCGGATCGCCATGTAAGTCGATTCAAGATCTGCCTGCGTGGCAGCCGGACCGGGAGGCCACACCGCACCGGAGCGCCAGAACGAGAAGAACGCCTCGTCCGCTTCGTGAAGACGGGCGATGATCTGTTCCGCAGCCTCAACACCGCGCCGCCGTGACTCCTGCCGCGATGCCGAACTGTCGGCCATCCTCTGGCTGATAAATGAGAGGACCACGCCGAAAATCAGGCCAATGACTCCACCGATGAGAAGGCCAGCCAGTGCGTCGGCAGTCATCGGCGCAGGGTAATGGCTACATCGTCGCGGCAGGCACCGTCTGGGCCGGCTGCTTCTTTGACTCCTTCCACGCACGGCTGGCGTCGTCCTGCTGCTGGACGTTCGGCAGCCACGGTTCGCACGGACCAGTCGCCGACCAGTGCAGCCGCTGTGCGTCGCTCAGGTTCGGCTGCATGCGACCGTTCCACGGGTCGCGAAGGAGGCCGAAGTTCGCGGACTCGGCCCTGGCATCTCCGGTGAGCCGAAGTCCCGAGGCGGTGGATGTCCGAAGTCGGCCGACGACCGTGGTAGAACTCTCATCCTCGGCCCGGAGCGCGCTACCTGTGCGGGACCTGTCCTACGACCAAACCATTTATGCGTGGAGATTGGCCGACGTGCGGCGCGTGCTCGACCTTGCCGCGTCGCTGCCTGGGCTGCGCCGGGTCGACCTCGTCACCAACTATCGCTGTCCGCAGCCCGTGGTCAGTCGGGCGGTGCGCCTGATCGGTGTCAATACCGAGCGTTTCGCGAAGACGATCGTCGCGGGACCGGCC
>Ga0265319_1002471_pt1 | contig 10080 bp, 11 predicted proteins | sample 4824metaG_FD_192443 | JGI IMG/M metagenome (GOLD analysis project Ga0265319, IMG submission 192443) | Rhizosphere microbial communities from Carex aquatilis grown in University of Washington, Seatle, WA, United States - 4-8-24 metaG | ecosystem: Host-associated > Plants > Roots > Rhizosphere >... | reverse complement strand
ACTATGGGCTGGACTACGTCGAGGAGCGGCATTTCGACGCCGGGGGCATCGCGGTGCCGGACAGCCCGATCTATCGACGGCTGTGGAGCGGTGACCTCACACCGGTGCCGGCACCGTGAAGGTACACCGAAATTGTGTGAGGCCGTTGGTCCGGCAGGCAGGCGCAAAAAAACCCGCGGCAAAGGCCGCGGGTTGAGAATGATTTAAAGGTAAATCAGGCCTTTTGGACGAGGCCGGCCTTGATGGCCTTGACCGAGACCCAGACCCGCTTGGTGCCGCCGTTGGCGGTCTTGATCCGGATCTTCTGCAGGTTCGGCCGGAACTTGCGCTTCGTGATGCTCGTCACGTGGGTGCCGATGCCGCCGCTCTTCTTGGACTGGCCCTTGCGGTTGATGATGCTGCCCTTGACGGGACGCTTGCCGGTGATTGCGCAGATTCTAGACATGATGGTTTCGATTTGATTAAAGGTTAGGAAGTAAAAGGTGCACCCGGGGTGAAGCAAGGGGAATTTTATACCGGCGGATTCCCGCGCCACGCATGCATCACTTGGAATTTCTGGCCGAGATGGGACGGATGCAGCAGTTGCAGCAGGGAGAGTTTGCGCGGGCTGAAATGAGGAGCCTCGGTCGAGGAGAGCCGGGCAATGAAATCCGCGGCGTGATGAATGAAGAAGGCCTCCTGAGATTCGACCACCGGCGCGTCGAAGCCCCGGCAGGTGAGTGCATCCGCCAGCCAGTCCCAACACACGTGGCAGGTGAGATCCTGCTGACCCGGGTGCGCGAGAAGGTCGTTGCTCTGGGTGTGGCGGAAGTAGGCGCGGGCCGTGCCGTTCGGATAATTTTCCGCGAGTTCGCGGAAGCCGCGTCCGTAGTCGCACGCCAGGAAAAGCCCAGTCCAGGGAAGCGATGCAACCTGCGCGGCCAGTGCCGTTGCGCCCGAAGGGACGTCGAAGACATACCCTTCGGCAGGCGACGCCGGCAGGATTTCAAGCGGAACGGATGCCAGCTCCACCTCAGCCAGCCGGCCCTCCTTCAAACCGACCCCCAATTCGAGCCAACGTTTTTGCCGGAAAATGAACCGTTGAAAGGGTTGGGCATCGAAGAGCTCGTTCGAGAAGACGACGCATGGGCCGGTGAGTTCCAAAGGCTCGCCCAACCGGCGCGTGACGCTGCCGCCGAATGGGTGATCGATACCCGCCAGGACGTGCCGGCCGGGCTCAGCGCCAATTTCCACGAAGGTGAACGACGCCAGGTCTTGTTGGCCAAGCAGCGTGGCGCAGGCCGTGCAAATAAGTTCGCCAAAAATCGGCCCGCTCGTGCTGGCGGTGAAAAAGTCCGTGCCCGGTCCATAGCCCACCCGCGGCCGGTCCCGGCGGTAGTACCCGAGTTCAGGATGATAGAGGGCCAGCTCCATGAAGCGGGCAAACGACATGCTGCCGGAGGGGCCGGCCGCGGCCGCAAAGGCGGCAAGGAAGCCGGGAACTTCATCCGCGGACGTTGGGAGGCTTGACGAACCCATTTACAAAACGAAGCGGATGACCACAGTCAGCGGCATGATCAAACGCATTCTCGCGGTGGTGGCCGGAGTTTCGGCCGGTTTTGGTATCGCGCTGGTCGCCTCGCATACCGCCCTCGCGTGGGGATGGTTCGGGCATCGCGACCTGGACCGGTCGTCGGACTATGTGCGCGAGGTGCTGCAGCTGGTGAACGAAAACTACGTGGACGGGAAGGAGGCGGAATACGACAAGCTGGCGAAATCCGCGCTTCACGGGATGATCGAGTCGCTGGATCCGCATTCGGAATTTCTCGAATCCAGCGATTACCGCGAGATGGAGGAGGAGATGAGCGGCAAGTTTGGCGGCATCGGCATCCAGGTGGAGATCCGCCAGGGGCGCGTCGTGGTGATCGCCCCGATTGCCGGAACACCCGGCGAGCGAGCCGGCATCCTGCGGGGTGACGAAATTGTGCGGGTCGATGACAAGCCGGTGGAAAAGGGTGCGACCATGAACGTGGTCGTCGATCAGCTCCGGGGCCTTCCGCACACCAAGGTGAACGTCAGTTTCTACCGGCCGGGGACGGGCCAGACCTTCGAGGTGACGCTGACGCGGGAAATCATCAAGGTGGAGAGCGTCCGCGACGTGCACGTATTGCCGGGCGGAGTCGGATATCTGCAGCTGACCGAGTTCTCGGAGCACACCGGTGAGGAATTTGTCCGGGCGCTGGATCGCCTGCGCGCGGACGGGGCGACGAGCATGGTGCTCGACCTGCGGAACAATCCCGGTGGCCTGCTTGATGCGGCGGTGGACGTGGCCGAGCCGTTCTTCCGGAAAGGCGAGCTGATAGTCTACACGCAAGGCCGCAAGGCCGACGATCGCGACGACTACCGCTCCGAGGAAAAGGGTGAACCGATCGCGATGCCCATGGCCGTGCTGATCAATGCGGGGAGCGCGAGCGCCGCGGAGATTGTCGCTGGGGCGCTGAAGGACACGGGGCGGGCCGTGATCGTCGGGGAGCGCTCGTTCGGCAAGGGCTCGGTCCAGTCGGTCTTCAAGCTGAAGAACGGCGAAGGCCTGCGCCTGACCACGGCCCGTTATTACACGCCCAGCGGCGTGAGCATCCACGAGAGGGGCATTGAGCCGCAGGTTGAGGTCGTGATGACGCCGGCCGAGGACAGCAAGCTGCAGCTGCAGCGGGCGCGCTCGGACGTGACGGCGCCGCAGGAGTTCGCGGAACGTTTCGAATTCACCCCGATCGAGGATCGTCAGCTGCAGGCGGCCGTTGAGGTCCTGAAGGGTGTCGGGGCATTTGCCGGGCGCCTGGCCGGGCCGACGTCGCGCTGACCCGGGATGATCCTGGCGCTTGAAAGTTCCTGCGACGAGACGGCGGTCGCGGTTTTCGACCCATCGCGCGGACTGGTGGGAGAATGGATTCACAGCCAGATGGCTTTGCATGAACGGTACGGGGGCGTTGTGCCGGACCTGGCGACGCGCGAGCACCTCAGGCATTTCGGGCCCTTGGTCGAGGAGGCGAAGGCGGCGGTGGACTTCGGGGAGATCACCGAAGTTGCCGTGACCCACGGCCCGGGACTGGCGGCCTGCCTCGCGATCGGCGTGGCCGCCGCCAAGTCGCTGGGGCTCGCGCTGCATGTGCCTGTGCGCGGCGTGAACCATCTGCGCGGGCACGTCTGGTCACCCTTTATTCCGGTGCATGCCGGGGCGCCGGCCGGGTTTGAGCAGCGGATGGAGGGATTGCTGCCGCATCTCGGGCTGATTGTCTCGGGCGGCAACACGCTGCTTTTCACCCTGGATGCCGGCCGCCGCGTCACGACGCTGGCGGCGACGCGCGACGATGCGGCGGGTGAGGCGCTCGACAAGGGAGCCAAGCTGCTGGGGCTCGGGTATCCCGGCGGACCCCTGATCGAGCAGCAGGCCGCATCCGGCCGGCCGGATGCGTTTGATTTTCCGCGGGGGATTGGCCGGCGTGACGAATTGGATTTCAGCTTCTCCGGGTTGAAGACGAGCCTGCGTTATCAGCTTGAGAAGATGTCCACGGTCGAGGTGCAGGCGCGCCTGGCCGACCTTTGCGCGAGCTATCAGCAGGCGGTGGTGGATGCGCTGGTGCGCAAGACCGGCCTGGCCGTCGAGCTGCACGAATCGGGATTTCGCAGCCTTGGGTTGTCGGGTGGGGTGGCAAACAACCGCCGCCTTCGCTCGGCGATGGAGCAGCTGGCTGACCGCCACCGGATGCCGTTTCTGCCGGCTTTGCCCCGGCATACCGGTGACAACGCCGGCATGATCGCGTTTGCCGCGTGGGCGGATCGCGGTGCCGCCGGCCAGACCGGCGGCATGGACCTCCGGATCGCGCCGGGTCTGCCGCTCGCCTGATCAGGTGTAGTCCCGGCGCAGGTTGCTCGGCAGCAGGCCGAGCTCCTCGCGGTACTTGGCAACGGTGCGCCGGGCGATGTTGATGCCCTTTTCCTGCAGCTTGGCGACGATCTCCTGGTCGCTGAACGGCTTGGATCGGTCCTCGGTCGCGATGAGATCGTGGATCATCTCCTTCACGCTCTTGTTCGAAACGGAGGCGCCGCTGTCGGCCTGGTAGCCCGGGGTGAAAAAGAATTTCAAGTCGAAGACCCCGTGAGGCGTCTTGATGAACTTGTTGGCGATGGCCCGGCTCACGGTCGTTTCGTGGACGCCGACCACGTCGGCGATCTGGGTCATCGTGAGCGGCTTGAGCTGGGAGACGCCGCCCTCGAAGAATGCTTCCTGGACCTTGATGATCTCGCGGGTGATGCGCTCGATGGTCTGCTGGCGCTGCTCGATGGAGTTGATGAGGAACTTTCCGGAGCGGATCCGTTCGCGGAGGTAGTCGCGTTCCTGCTTCGACAGGGTGCCCTTGGCGATCAGCTCGCGATAGGTATTGGAGATGCGCAACCGCGGGATGTAATCGTTGTTGAGCGAAATCACCCATTTGTCGCCGTCCTTTTCGACGGTGACGTCAGGGACGACGATCCGGTTGTTGTCCTCGGCAAAGCGCCGGCCTGGGGCCGGGTCGAGCGAGCCGATCTCCTCGATGGCGACCTGCACGTCGTCCGCATGGGCGCCAAGCTTGCGCGCGATCTCCGGGATGCGGCGGCGGGAGAGCAGGTCGAAGTGGTCGCGGACGATGCGCGCGGCCATCGAATCCTTCCGGCCCTTGGCGGCCAGCTGCATGATCAGGCACTCTTCCAGCGACCGCGCGCCGATGCCGGCGGGATCGAATGTCTTCAGCAGCTTCACCGCCTCCTGCACGGCCTCCAGTGGCAGGCCGGTCTGGAGCGCGAGGTCGGCCGGTGTCTGGGCCAGAAATCCGCGGTCGTCCAGGCTGCCGACCAGGTAGCGCATCGCCTCGAGTGCCGGCGCTGAAAGATCGGCCAGCTCGGCCTGCTGCATCAGATGTTCCTGCAGCGAGGTCTCGGTGACCAACGAATCGAAAAAGTGCTGGCGCTTCTCCGCGTCCTCCGTGGTGAAGGGCTGGGCGCCGCCGGCGCTGGCCATGTGGTCGCGCCAGTCCTCGTCGAGCTTGTTGAGGATCTCGAATTCCTTGGAGAAATCCATTTCCTCGCGGTTCTCCGAGGTGTCCGAATCCGCGGGCGAATTGGCATCCGCCCCGGACTTCTCGGTGTCGTCGCGCTCCTTGTCGAGGCTCACCCCCTCCATCGGGAGTTCCTCGAGCGTCGGGTTGGCCTGCAGCTCCTCCTGGATGACGGAACGCAGGTCCAGCGCCGCCACCTGCAGGATCTTCAACGACTGCCGCAATTGCGGCGCGAGGATCAGAGACTGCGATTGGCGTTGGCGTAGGTCTTGGCTAAATCCGGGCCCGCTCATGGACGATTTGGACTATGACGTTGGTCATGGGTCAGGAGATCGTGGTGGGGGGGCGGGAAGAAAGCGTGGCGGCAATCGGCTCGTCGTGGCCCATGATTTCCTTGAGGTAAACGCCGAGCTTCTCGTTGGTGGGGCCGTAACGGTCGCTGTAGAGGTACATCTCGAGCTCGTTCAGCACCTCATAGGCGCTCTGGTGGCGCTTCTCGCGGTCGCGCTGGAAGGCCTTTTGCAGGATGGCCTCGAGCTTGGGGTCGATGTCCGGCCGCAGCTGGGAGAACTGCGGGATGGGCATGGAAAGGATGTTGCGCCGCGACTGGGCCCGGTCGGCCGCCCGGAAGATGTTCCGGCCGAGCAGGAGCTCGGTCAGGACAATGCCGAGGGGAAACAAGTCGGCCCGGGCGTCGGTCACGGCGTAGCTGGCCTGCTCGGGGGAAAGGTACTCGTCCTTGCCTGCGATGACCTTGCCTTCCTCGTTGTACATCAGGTCGAGGGCCTTCGCGATGCCGAAGTCGGTGAGTTTCACGTCACCCTCGTAGGCGATCATCACGTTTTTGGGGCCGATGTCACGGTGCACGATCCCGAGCAGCCGGCCTTCGCTGTCGCGCTTTTGATGGGCGTAAGTCAGGCCCCGGGCGATGCGCGAGATGATGAAGGCCGCGATGTCGATCGGCATTGTGCGGCGGAGGGCGCGATGCCGTTCGAGGAACTGCTCGAGGTTCACCCCGCGCACGAATTCCATCACCATGAAATACTGCCCTCCGACCTGGCCCAAATGGTAGGTCTGGACGATGTTGGTGTGGATGAGATCGGCCACGAGGCGGGCCTCGCCGATGAAATTCTTCTGGAACTCCTCGATCGCGGAATACTCCTCGCGGATCAGCTTCACCGCCACGACCTTCTTGAAGTTGCCGGCGCCGCGCTGGAATGCCTCGTAAACGACACCCATGCCACCCTCGGCAACCTTGCGCACCATTTCGTAATGGATCTCGTTAAATATGTGTTTGATCGACGCCACGCCGCCACAAAAAGGCAGGGGCGGGATACTGGCAAGGATGCAAATGATCGTTGGCACGAAATTTGCAGCCGAACGTTTGACAGGACGATGCGGTGTCCTAGGTTCGGGACATGATCACCCTGACGCCCCGAGCCGCCCGACGCGTGCGGACCATGCGCGATGAACTGGGCTCACCGGAGAAACGGCTCCGGATCTTCGTCGAGACCGGTGGATGTTCCGGCTTCCAATATGGAATGTCGTTCGACGAGCCGAAGGCCGGAGACAACGAACTGGAGAGCGAGGGAGTCGCGTTGCTAATTGATCCGGCGAGCCTCGCCTACCTGCAGGGTTCGGCGGTGGATTTTGACGACGGTCTGCACGGGAAGGGCTTTGAGATCAAGAATCCGAACGCCCAGAGCACCTGCGGCTGCGGAAAATCTTTCGCCTGATCGGGACCGGCTCCGTCGCGCGGCGTTATTTCACCGCCTCGTGCAGGGCGACGATGCCGAGCGTCATGCCGCTGGCGGTAACGCATGAGAAACCGGCCCGCTCGAATTCGACCGCGAGGGTGCGCCGGTCGGGAAACTGCTCGATTGAACTGCAGAGATAATCGTAGGCCGAGGACACGCCCGTGACCCAGCCCGCGAGGCGCGGGGCAAAATGCCTCATGTAGAAAAAATACAGCGGGCGGAACCACGACGATGGCTGGGAGAACTCAAGCACGAATAGGCGGCCGCCCGGGCGCAACACGCGGCGCATCTCCGACAGGGCCTTGCCCCGATCGGCCATATTGCGCAACCCGAAGGAAATCGTCACGACATCGAACGAGGCATCCGGCAAGGGCAGCGCAAGTCCGTCGCCCTGCCGAAAGGTCACTGACGAGTAGCGTGGGCCCGGCCCAGCCGTCTCCTTTTTTCGCACGGCTTCGTCGAGCATGGGCTGGCAAAAATCCATGCCCAGGATTGGCAGTCCCGGGGACAGTCCGCGAGCGAGTGCGAATGCGACATCGCCGCTGCCGGTGGCCAGATCCAGCACGTTCCGGGGAGCGTGCTTTCGAACCTCCGCCACCAGCCGGCGGCGCCACCACAGATCCATGCCGCCACTCAGCAGCCGGTTGGCTAGGTCGTAACGCCGCGCCACCTGGGCGAACATCGTGTTGACGGCGACGGGATCAGGCATGGAAAGGTATGAAGCAGAGGGAGGATGCGCCAATCGGGATGGGGGGCCGACTCGCTGTCTATTCGACGCGCCCAAGCAGGGAGGCGATGGAACCACCGGCCGATAAGCGGATCTGTCGTTTGATAGCCGTCAGCATGAACTAAGTTTCACGGGCTTTTAAAAAGCGATTGGCCATAATGGGTTGACGTAGTCCGGCATACGCAAGTAACTTTAAAGTACATCAAGGTTTAGAGTGACTTAGGAAATTTTACCAACCAGGAGAAAATCCCCCATGTCCACCAATCTCACCAAACGCGAGATCGTGCTCGAGATCTACAAGAAGACAAACTTCCCGCAAAAGCAGGTCGTTGAAACGGTGCAGCGCACGCTCGATATCATCCAGAATGCGCTGGCCGCAGGCCGCAACGTGGAACTCCGCAACTTCGGCGTGCTGGAAGTCCAGGTGCGCAAGCAGCGGATCGGCCGCAACCCGAACAAGCCGGAGGCTGAGGTAGTCATTCCCCAGCGCGCGGTCGTCAAGTTCAAGTCGGGCAAGATCCTGAAGCAACAGCTCGCGAAGCTCGACCTGACGACGCTGCAGTAACGCGCGGTCGGAACTTCCTGGTGGCATCCGGTTCCCGCGCGCGGGTGTGCCGGTAAAAATGATTCGCCCTGCGCCCGGGCGCTTTGCAACGTGGCGGTTTCCATGGCAACGTTCCAGACCCTGCCCGGTTTCCGCGAGTTTTATCCCGAGGACCTGATCCGCCGGAACCATGTCTTCAGGCTCTGGCGGCAGACCGCGGCCGCGTTTGGCTTTGCCGAATACGATGCTCCGGTGCTCGAGCCGCTTGAGCTCTACAAGGCCAAGTCCGGCGAGGAGATCGAAAACCAGCTCTTCAGCTTTGTGGACAAGGGCGGCCGGGAGGTCGCGTTGCGCCCGGAAATGACCCCGACCGTCTGCCGCCTTGTCGGTGCGCGGGCCAATGCGCTCAAGCGGCCGATCAAGTGGTTCAGCATCGGAGAATTCTACCGCTACGAACGGATGCAGAAGGGCCGCGGGCGCTGCTTTCACCAGTTCAACGCCGACATTTTCGGCGAGTCCGGACCGGAGGCCGAGATCGAGCTGATTGCGCTGCTGGTCCAATGCCTGGGAGCGTTCGGGCTGACCGAGCAGGATTTCTATGTCCGGCTCAGCGATCGAAACCTGTGGTTCTACTACCTTGAATCGCTGGGGCTCGACGATGGACGCATCCGGGGGGTGCTCGGGGCGGTGGATCGCTTCGAAAAATATGGCGACGACGCCTTCAAGGGTTACACCGACCAGTTCGGGCCGCTCGACGCGGGCGTGAAGGAGAAAGTCCTCGCCTTCCTGCGGGTGAAATCGCTCGAAGAGCTCGAACGCATCCTCGCCGGATCCGGTGCGGACAAGGTCACGGCGCGGCTCGCGGACTGGCGCAAGCTCCTCGGCGGCCTCGCCGCGATGGGACTCGGGCATTTCATCCAGGTTGATCTCGGCGTGGTGCGCGGACTGGCCTACTACACGGGATTTGTCTTCGAGGCGTTTGATCGCAAAGGCGAATTGCGGGCCCTTGCGGGCGGCGGGCGATACGATGACCTGGTGGAAAAGCTGGGCGGTCCGGCCCTGCCCGCGGTGGGCTTTGCGATCGGGGACATGACGTTTGCTCTCCTGCTCGAGCAGCGGGGCCTGATGCCGAACCTGGTGCAGGCGCCTGACATCTATTGCGTGATCGGTGGCGAAGCCGAGCGGCGCGTGGCGTTCGCCGACATCCATGCGCTGCGGGCGGCGGGGTTCCGGGTCGACTACCCGCTCAAGGAGGTGGCGTTCGGCAAGCAATTCAAGGCCGCGGCCGATTCCGGCGCGCGCCTGGCCCTGATCTACGGGGCGGACGAGCTCGCCAAGGGAGTCGTGAAAATCCGCGACCTGGCGGAGCGCAGCGAGCGGGACGTGCCACGCGCGCAGATCCTGGCCGAGATCCGCAATTTTCTCGGCGGTTGAACGGGGCAAATCCTGCCCGGATTTATTTCAGGTTCTTGCGGCCGAATGCGGCGGGCAGAAGCCGATCCAGCGTCGTCTCCAGGCGTTTCCGTCCGGAGCCGATGCAAATGACGAGGGCGCGCGGACCGAACTCGTTGATCACCTGGCGGCAGGCTCCGCAGGGAGCGGTGGGCGCCGGGGTCGGGGTGTAGACGACCACGGCTTGGACTTTCCGCTCGCCGGCCGCGGCGGCCGTGAAGAGGGCGGTCCGCTCGGCACAATTGCAGAGCCCATAGGACGCATTCTCGACGTTGCAGCCGGTGAAGATCTTTCCGGAGCCGGCCAGGACCGCGGCCCCGACCCGGAACCTGGAGTAAGGCGCATAGGCGGTAGCGGCGGCTTTCCGCGCGGCCCGTTCCAGGCGCCGGCGGACCGATGGAGAAAGAGGCTGGCTCATATTTGCGGGCTCTAAGTGTTTGCATCGTGCGGCCGTTGGCCTTCGTGTCGAAGCCAAATCCGATGGCCAACCGCTTCTACAACGCCTTTGACAGCGAGACGCTCGGCGGC
>Ga0265319_1002470_pt1 | contig 10082 bp, 10 predicted proteins | sample 4824metaG_FD_192443 | JGI IMG/M metagenome (GOLD analysis project Ga0265319, IMG submission 192443) | Rhizosphere microbial communities from Carex aquatilis grown in University of Washington, Seatle, WA, United States - 4-8-24 metaG | ecosystem: Host-associated > Plants > Roots > Rhizosphere >... | reverse complement strand
GGAAGAGTAGCGGGGTGTGAAGGCGTCTGGGTGACTGACCACCAGGATTTTTCCATCAGGGAGATTTCAGCGACGAGTTTTATGAACAAGTACTTGGAGATCCTTCGAACGTAGTGATGCTTTAGCCATGATCCGGTTTTATCTTTTTTTGCTGGTGTGGGGACAATTTTGCGCTGGCTGCGCTTCTTACACAAATTCCACCCCACGGCAATATTTGGAGGGGGATGACGCCGGCAATTACGAGCGGATATTGGGTGCCAAACCGCCGGAGAATGTGACGGTGGTTCATTCCGTGGTGGTGACTTATGCCTGGCGGCTGTTTGTGGTTACCACGGATGATTTCGAGTTCGAGCTGCTGGTGCCGAAAGCGTGGATCGAAGCCCAAGTAAAATCCCATTACCTGTTTTCTCCCGGCCCGGGCCGGTCCGGAGACGAGTTTGACCGGCGGAAACAACATCCCATTCGCGATTGGTATGCGACAAAGAGCATTGATCATTATGTTTCCTATCGGGACCGAACCGATGTTGGATATGTGCATCTGCTGGTCGAACAAACGCCCGAGGCGGACGGACGCTGGCGGGTGTTCATAAGCAAGCATTAGTCCATTGAATGACGTCAGGTTAGTGTCGGTTCCAAACCAATACAATGAAGCCATGCAGATTTTGAAAAGCAGCATTTCGACTTGATTTTAGGGGCGATTCTCCATTACTTGACATTTATTCAGGAACTGGACATTATCCTGTCCATATGAAGGCGATTACTTATACTGCAGCGCGTGAGGGTCTGGCATCGACCATGGATCGGGTGTGTGAGGACCATGATCCGGTAGTCATTACGCGGAATCGCGACCAAGCGGTGGTCATGATGTCTTTGGAGGATTATGAGTCGCTCCAAGAGACAGCCTATCTGATGCGATCCCCCGCCAATGCGCGACGGCTGTTGAAGTCCATTCGCAACTCGAAAGAGGGAAAACTAATCATCAAGACCTTTGCGGATTTGGGGATTGAATGAATACGTCGTTCACACCCGAGGCCTGGGAGGAGTACCTACATTGGCAACAAATGGACAAGAAGGTGCTGAAAAAGGTAAATGAATTATTGAAGGACATTGCCCGCCATCCCTTTGAAGGCATTGGCAAGCCGGAGCCACTAAAATTCGATTACGCTGGCCATTGGTCCAGACGAGTAACTGACAAGCATCGTTTAGTCTATCGAATTGAGGATGGTAATATCATTGTGGTGCAGCTTCGCTACCATTATTAAACGTTAGCGAACGAATTTTTTCATGAACATTGCCTTCATCACCGGAATCACAGGGCAGGACGGCTCGTATTTGTGCGAGCTACTGCTGGAGAAGGGCTATGAAGTGCATGGGCTGGTGCACCGGCCGGAGGGGCTGACCTCGGGCAATCTCGGCAAACTCGTCCAGGACGAGTCCATCAACAACAAGCGCATGTTTTTGCACACGGGGTCGTTTGAAGACACCACCCACCTGCGCCGCCTCATCATGCGGGCGAAGCCGACGGAATTTTACCACCTCGCGGCGCAATCGAGCCCGCGACTCAGCCTCGAATTGCCCGAAACCACGATGGAGAGCGTCGGCATGGCGACCGTGCGTCTGCTGGAAATTTTGCGCGATTTGGACAATCCGCCCAAATTCCTCTATGCGTCCTCGTCGGAGATTTTTGGCGAGCCGCTGGGGCTGCCGCAAGATGAGATGACGCCCATGCAGCCCTCGACCCCCTACGGCGTGGCCAAGGCGCTCTCGACGCAAATGGCGAAAATCTACCGCTCGGCCTACGGACTGAATACTTGCGCGGCCATCCTTTACAACCACGAGTCGCCACGGCGCAGCGGACAGTTTGTGACCATGAAAGTGGCCCGCGCGGCCGCCCGCATCCGCCGGGGCCAGCAAAAGACCTTGCAACTGGGGAACCTGACCGGCCAGCGTGACTGGGGTTGGGCGCCGGATTATGTGCGCGGGTTCTGGATGATGCTCCAGCAAGATAAAGTGGATGATTTTGTGCTGGCGACGGGAAAATTGCACAGCGTGGAGCAGTTTGTGGCCCGGGCCTTTGCGGTGGTGGGCATGGATTGGCATGATTTTGTGGAGCTCGACCCCAAATTGAAAACTGCAGTCGAACCCGCCCGGCTGTGCGGCAATCCGGAAAAGGCCAAACGCCTGCTCGGCTGGGAAAACACGGTCCCCTTTGACACGATGGTCGAACGTCTGGTCGTGTCGCAGTTGAATTAAAGTCGGTATTGAAACACGGAGGGCGCGGAGAGCACGGAGGAAATTTATAATCCAAGCCCATTTTATAGCTCTTGCCGCTACCCGTTCAAAATATATCTTTCTCCGTGTCCTCCGTATTCTCCGTGGTTAACCTCTTCTTCTCCCTATGAAACGTGCTCTGATTACCGGCATCACCGGTCAGGATGGTTCCTATCTCGCCGAGCTCCTGCTCGAAAAAGGCTACGAGGTTCACGGCATCGTGCGCCGCAGTAGCAGTCTCAATCGCGGCCGCATTGACCACCTGCGCCCCTGGGAAACCGGCAAGAAGCAAAAGTTGTTTCTGCATTACGGGGATTTGGCGGACAGCGTGTCCCTCGTCAAGTTGCTCTACGAACTCAAGCCGGATGAGATTTACAACCTCGCCGCACAGAGCCATGTCCGCGTGAGCTTCGACATTCCGGAATACACCCTCGACGTCACCGGGGCCGGCGCCGGGCGCATCATGGAAGCCATTCGCGAGAGCGGCCTGGCGAAGAAAGTCCGCTTTTACCAGGCGTCTTCCTCGGAAATGTTCGGCAAGGTGCAGGAAGTACCGCAGACGGAAACCACGCCGCTGTACCCACGCTCGCCGTATGCCTGTGCGAAGGTGATGGCCCACTACCTGACGATCAACTACCGCGAGTCGTACAATCTTTTTGCCTGCAGCGGCATTTTGTTCAACCACGAAAGCCCGCGACGTGGTGAATCCTTCGTCACCCGCAAAATCACGCTGGCGGCGGCGCGCATCAAGTTGGGCCTCCAGAAAAAGCTGGTCCTCGGCAATATTGATTCCAAACGCGACTGGGGTTTTGCCAAGGAATATGTCGAAGGTATGTGGCGGATGTTGCAACAGGATAAACCCGACGATTACGTGCTCGCCACCAACGAAACGCACACGGTGAAGGATTTTCTCTCCGCCACGTTCGGCGCGCTCGACATGGATTGGAAGGAGCACGTGGCGTTCGACCCCCGCTTCCTGCGCCCGGCCGAAGTGGACCTCCTCATCGGCGACTATCGCAAGGCGAAGAAAAAACTCGGGTGGGAACCAAAGACGCGCATGGCCGGTTTGGCGAAATTGATGGTGGAGCACGATTTCGAGCTGGCCAAGCACGAAGCCCGGGCCGCTCAGATTTAACCATGTCCATGAACGTCTCGGTGGTGATTCCCGCGCGGCTGGCCTCGACCAGGCTGCCGCGCAAGGTGCTGGCTGATTTGGGCGGCAAACCCGTCCTGCGGCATGTTTGGGAGCGCGTGGCACGCATGAAGCGGGCGACCGAAATATTAGTCGCCACTGATAGCGAGGAAGTGGCGACCGTCGTCGCGGAGTGGGGTGGGCAGTTTGTCATGACTTCACCGGACTGCCGCAGCGGCACTGAGCGCATTGCCTCGATCCTCGACGGTTTGAAAGGCCAATTCATCTTGAACGTGCAGGGCGACGAGCCGTTTATTGATCCAGTTTTGCTCGACGCGCTGGTGGAGCGCTTTGCCAATTTCGGTGGTGACGTCGTCACCCCGGTGTATCCCATCCGTGAATGGGCGACGCTGGTGAACCCGGCCGTGGTCAAAGTCGTTCGCGGCACCGACGGGCGCGCGTGGTATTTTTCCCGTTCACCCATTCCCCACCTGCGCGGCGTGCCCGTTGAACAATGGCCGGCGCGGGGATTGCACTGGGGCCATTTGGGCGTGTACGGCTACGCCCGTTCGAAACTGGCGGTGTACGCCAAACTGGTGGAAAGCCCGCTCGAAGGGATCGAGGCGCTCGAACAACTGCGATTTCTGGAAGCCGGCTGGCGCATTCAGACGGTCGAAACCGATTATCATGCGGTCGCGATTGACACGCCGGAGGACTTGATTCGCGCCCGCTCCCTGCTCGCCCCTCCCGCCACCATTTGCCCATGAACAAGAAATCCACCCCTTCCGCCCGACTTTCCGCGCTGGTAACCGGGCGCAACGTCCTGGTTGCTGAGTCCAAGGCGCTGAAAATCGCCGCCGCCGGCCTCGACGAAAACTTCTCCCGTGTGGCTGCGTTGATCCGCGTGGCAACCGGCAAGGTTGTCGTCGCGGGCTTGGGCAAATCCGGCTTGGTGGCGCAATCCATCGCCGCCACCTTGTGCAGTCTCGGCACCCCGGCCGTTTTTATGCACGCGGGTGAGGCGGCGCACGGGGACATTGGAGTCGTGCAAAACGGCGACGTCGTCATTTTCGTATCCAAAAGCGGTGCCACGCCGGAATTGATTCGGCTTTGTGCCCCCGTGCGGGCGCTTGGCGCAAAATTGGTGGCCCTCACGGGCAATCTCCGTTCCCCGCTGGCCGGCGAAGCCGATGCGCTGCTGGCCGCAGTGGTGGATCGCGAAGCCGACCCCTTGGACTTGGCGCCGACCAGCAGCGCCGTGGTCGCGCTGGCCCTGGGCCACGCCCTGGCCGTCGCCCTCGCGCAGGCCCGCGGGTTTACCGAGGAGGATTTTGCGCGGACCCATCCGTCGGGCCAATTGGGCCGCAACCTTTCTCTGCGCGTGGCCGATGTCATGCATGCTTTGACGGAAATTTCCGTAATGGCACCGGGCGACAAGATGCGCGATGTGGTGGTTGCCATGACTCGTCGGCCCCACGGCGCCGCCTGCGTGGTGGACAAACGCGGAATCCTCGCTGGCATCATCACGGACGGCGACATTCGCCGGGCCCTGCAAAAGCACGATGACATCCGCCCGATGACGGCCGCGGATGTGATGACCGCAAATCCGGTGCGCGTCACCCCGGAAACTTTGCTGGGTGACGCCCTGCGGCTGATGGAAGACCGTCCCTCCCAGATTTCAGTTTTGCCGGTGGCAGACACCGGCGGCCACTGCCTCGGCCTCTTGCGGCTGCATGATATTTACCAGCACTAGTTCGATGCCCGCCGCGCGCGATTCAGCAGTCACACCCACTTTGCGGGGGCAATTCCCCACGCGACCGGCGGAAGTTACGCCGCCGAGTCGGCGCGAAAATATTGTCCTGGTGCTGGTGGGCGTGGCTGTGCTATTGCCACCCTGGTTGGTGGGCGCGTGGGAAAACTGGGCGCAATGGGCAACGGCAGTTTTCGCGTTGCTCGCATTTGCGGCGTTATTTGCGCCGACGTTTGATTTGCGCGGATGGCCGCCATCGCGGCCGGCGCAGGAAAATTTGCGGCGATTGGCAGGATTTCCAATTTTTTGGCTCGGTTTGGCGATCATGGCCTACGGAATGGTGGCCGCTTTGAATCCGGGGCGGGTTCTAATGGTCTCAAACGGACGGCAATGGTTGGAGGTGATTCCGCACCTGTCTTGGCTGCCCCAGAGCATCACCGCCCCCTTTTGGCCCATGAATGCCTGGCACGCCCTCCTGGTTATTGTGCCGGCCTGGCTGGTCACGTGTGCGGCGTGGATCGGCCTCGAGACGGAGCGCGCCTGGCGCTGGCTGGTGGGGGCGGTGGCGGTCAACGGCCTGCTGCTGGCACTGTTGGGCATGGCCCAACGCTTGAGTGGAACCCATGGAATTTTCTGGATCTACAATCCACGGCCTGACTATGCGGAGGCGGTGTTTTTTGGCCCGTTCTTTTATCCGGGCCATGCTGCGGCGTGGATGGTGCTGGCATTTGGCGCGGCGGTGGCGATGCTGGATTTCCACTTGCGCCGGCGCGATCCTCTGCAACCGCCCAGCCGGTGGGGGTGGCCGATGAAGCGGGCCTCGATCTGGCTGGCCGCGCTGGTGGCGATTATTTTTGCCCTAAGCCTGTTTGTAAAACCGGATTTTTGGGTGTTCGCGGCGGGCGGCCTGATTATTATCGCGGCGGTTTTGTGGTTGGCGCGTTTGTGGCAGGCCGGGCAGAAGCGCCGGGCCGCCTTGTACGCCTTGCCCGCATTGGTGTTCTTGGCCGTGTTGCTCGTCGGAATCGGTGTGGCCACTTGGTGGTGGCGGCAGGGCGGGGGCGGCGCCTCGCTGGAGGTCAATCCCCACGACCCCGGCCTGCCCGTGCGCTATGCCATTGCCCGAACTTCGGCAGCCATGATCAAAGATGAACCGGTGCTGGGTTGGGGACCAGGCAGTTTCCGTTACGTGTCCCCGTTTTATTTGCGGAAGAATCCGTTCTTCACCGACCCGGCCCATCCGGAAAATCTGCTTTACACCGCGCACTACGCATTGAGTGACTGGGTGCAAATCCCAGCCGAATGGGGTGCCGTGGGGGCCAGTTTGTTTGCCGCAATTCCCGCTTGGTGGGCGTGGCGGGCGTGGCGGCTGCGCCGGGTGCTGCCGGGTGAATCCTGGATAATTTTAGGCGCGGTTGCCCTGGTCTTTTTGGGCGCCATTGCCGATTATCCGCTCTACAATCCCGCCGTGCTGGTGGCGTTGGGCCTGTTACTCGCCGCCGCAGTTAAAGTGGGTGAATTTGCCGGGCGGCCCCGGCCAACCCTGAGTAACGTGTTTATCGCCTGCCCATGAAAATCGCCATTGTTGGCATGGGATATGTCGGACTGCCGCTGGCTTTGCGGTTTGTGCGCGCCGGTGCATCCGTTTTGGGTGTGGATGTGGACGCCGCCAAGTGCGCCGCGCTCAATTCCGGGCAAAGTTATATCAAGCACGTTTCTGCCGCCACGGTGGCCCAGGCGCGGGGCGCCGCCCTGCTTGAAGCCACGGCGGATTTCTCCCGAATCCGCGAGGTCGAGGCGATTTTGCTCTGCGTCCCCACGCCACTCACGGCGCAGCGCGAGCCCGACATGACCTACGTTTTTGGCACCGGCGAAAGCGTCGCGCCGCATCTGCGCAAGGGCCAGCTCGTCGTTTTGGAATCCACCACTTATCCCGGCACCACCGATACAGACTTGCGCGCGATTTTGGAGCGCGGCTCGGGCCTCGTGGCCGGCCGCGATTTCCACCTGGCCTTTTCACCCGAACGCGAAGATCCGGGCAACGGCTTACTCGACGCCCAAAAGATTCCCAAAATCGTGGGCGGCCTGACCCCGGCCTGCCGGGACCGCGCGGTGGCTTGTTATTCCCTGGCCGTGGAGAGCATCGTTCCAGTCTCGTCGTGCCGGGTGGCGGAAGCGGCAAAATTGCTGGAAAACATTTTCCGATCCGTGAATATCGCCCTGGTGAACGAGTTGAAAATGGTTTACACGGCCATGGGCATTGACATCTGGGAGGTCATTGCCGCAGCGAAAACGAAGCCGTTTGGTTTCATGCCCTTTTATCCGGGGCCGGGCTTGGGCGGGCATTGCATCCCCATTGACCCGTTTTATCTCACGTGGAAGGCGCGCGAATTCGGCCAGCACACCCGGTTTATCGAACTGGCGGGCGAAGTGAACTCCGCCATGCCCGCCTATGTGGTGGAACGCGCCGCCACCGTGCTGGGTCGGCCCTTGGCGGGCGCACGCATTTTGCTCCTTGGGCTGGCGTACAAGGCGGATGTGGATGACGATCGCGAATCGCCGGCATATGCGCTGATGGAGATGTTCGAGGCGCGCGGCGCCGACGTGGCGTACCACGATCCTCATGTACCGGTCATCCGCCCCACGCGGGAGCATCCGCAATTTGCCGGGCGCCAGTCCCAGTCCCTGGTCCCTACCGGGCGCGACCTGGCCGTGCTGGTGACGGCGCACCAGGAATATCGCACGTTTGATTTTTCCGCATGGCCGATTCCCTTCGTGGACACGCGGAATTGCGCCACGCGCCGTCCGGTGCAATACTTCCAAGCCTGACCTGGATTTTTATGGTGAATCAATTGCAGGCAGAGCCGACCGTCGCCACCCTCGAAAAGGGCACCGTGGGCCGGGCGGAACGCCAGGTGACGAACCTGATTTGCGTCTGGCTGGTCATTATGCCGTGGCTCGTTGGCGCACGCTTTTGGTGGGTGCAGGCGCTCACCGCCGTTATCGGATTGGCGGCCCTGGTGGTGGCGGTGCGTTCGCCCGAAGGCCGGCAAACTTTGCTCCGGTTTCCCGTATTCTGGATTGGCCTGTTGTTTGTCGGTTATGTGGCCTGCCAGGCGCTCAATCCCTGGGGCGTGGCCACCCAGCGCGTGCCGGGCATAAACGTGTGGGACGTGACCACCCGCGACCACGTCGCCTGGCTCCCGTCGGGAGTGATTGCAGTCTACGCCCAAATGGGCACCTGGCGGATGTTTACTTATTGGCTCGGGCCCTGGTTGCTGGTGTGCGCGTGGTGGGCGGCGGTCCGCCGACGGCGCAGTGGCCATCGTTTCGCGCTGATTGTCTTCATCAATGGCGTCGCCACCGCCGCCGTCGTGATTTTTGAATTCTTTCATCACCCCGCCAAGATCCTGGGCGTCTATGCCGACCCCGGTTTCGAGCCAGATATAATGGCCGGATTGACCTCGTCAGCGGGATTTGTGAACCATAATGCGGCGGCGGCATATTTGTACTTGGCCTTGGCGGCTGGCTTGGGCGTCGCTTGCCGGCTGCAAGCCCGTGCGGCGGAGGAGGTCCGCGACAGCGGCGTGACCTGGATTCCCCTGCTGGGCTGCCTGGTCATTGTCGCGGGTTTGTTTGCCGTGGGCAGCCGGACCGGATTAGTTTTGGGCTGCGCCATTTTCTTGATCGGATTTGGTTTGATGCTGGCGTGGTCGCTGTTCGCGGTGAACCGGTCACCGGGTTTATGGGTGGGCGGCCTGATCTTGTTGGTGGCCGCCGGCGGCCTTGCCGCTTACGAATTTCACTCCGGAAATTCCGGCACACTGGAACGGTGGCGGTACCTGAATGCGCATCCGGAGGATCAGGATGTCCGCGCCATCTTGCGCCAGGAATCCTTGCACATGATGCAAGCGCATCCATGGCTGGGATGGGGCGCGGGCACCTTTCGCTACGTCTCGCCAAATTATTTCTATGCGGACCAACGCTTCCTTAGTTCCTCTTCCATCGGCGGTTTGTCGCTGTGGACGGATTTCGCCCATTGCGACTGGCTGCAATTCCCATTGGAGTATGGTGCCATTGGCGGTGGGCTCGTGCTGGCCATGTTGATTTACGGTCTGGGCACCGCGTTGTGGCATATCCGGCGGCTGGGCCTTCCCGGGGTGATGGCCCTTCTCGGTGCCGGGGCGATGCTCGCCCATTCCGCGGTGGATTATCCCATGTTTAACGCCGCGGTCTTTGCGCTCTTTGCGCTATTGGTGACCACCACCCTGAAAACCGCAACGCTCGCGGTGCGGCGTTCCGGGCGATCGTAATCCATCCGTCATGGCTCCGGCCTTTATCATCACGCTCGACACCGAAGGCGACAACCTTTGGTCGCGACCCCGCACGGTTACCACGCGCAATGCCGCCTCGCTGCCGGCCTTTCAAGCCTTGGCCGAAAAGTTTGGCTTTCGCCCCACTTGGCTCGTGAATTGGGAAATGGCGCACGCGCCCGCCTGCCGGGAGTTCTTGCAGGATGTGCTCGCCCGCGGCACGGGCGAAGTTGGCCTGCACTTGCACGCGTGGGACACGCCGCCGCTCGAATCCCTCACCGGCGATGATTCGCAACACCATCCGTTTCTTGGTGAGTATCCCGAGCCGCTGATGCGGGCGAAAATGGAACGCCTTGCGGGCGCGTTGGAGGATGCGTTTCAACAACCGTTGCGCAGCCACCGGGCGGGGCGGTGGGCGTTTGACGGCCGTATCGCCCGCTGGTTGCGGGAGCATGGTTTTACAGCCGACTGCTCCGTGTGTCCCGGGATTGATTGGCGTTCCACCAAGGGCGACCCCCAGGGCACGGGCGGGCCCGATTATCGCGGCGCGCCGTCTGAACCGTATTATTTGGATGAGCGCAACGTGATTAAGCCCGCCACCAGTCCGACGACCAGC
>Ga0265319_1002469_pt1 | contig 10084 bp, 8 predicted proteins | sample 4824metaG_FD_192443 | JGI IMG/M metagenome (GOLD analysis project Ga0265319, IMG submission 192443) | Rhizosphere microbial communities from Carex aquatilis grown in University of Washington, Seatle, WA, United States - 4-8-24 metaG | ecosystem: Host-associated > Plants > Roots > Rhizosphere >... | reverse complement strand
CCGTCCTGAGGACGCGACTCAGCCCTGAACCTGCGATCGGCCCTCAGGCGCGCTCGGCGATGAAGATCGTCGCGCCTGAGGGCAGGTCGACGGTGCCGGGCGCGCCGATCCCGGATTCACTGAACAAGCTGGCAAAGCCGGCGTGGTTCCACAGGCGGGTGCCCTGGAAGAGCTGGTCGAGCTGGATCCCCCACATCATCGCGCCGTGCAGCGAGCGTGATTCCTCGATCGATTCGGGCAGGCACCAGTCAAGGACGACCAGCCGGCCGCCCGGCTTGACGCAGGCCCAGGCTGCCCGCAGCGAGGCGACCGGGTCGGGCTGGTCGTGGATGGCGTCCTGGAAATAGACCAGGTCGAACTGGCCCGGCCAGGGCAGGTCCTCCCCGGGCCGGCTCTCGATCATGACCCGGCCGGCGAGCCCGGCCTCCTGGACGTGGAGCACTGCCCGGTTCAGTGAATCGGGCTCGAGCTCGACGCCGACCAGGCTCGTCTCGGGGAAACGCGTCGCGATCGCGATCAGCCACTTGCCGCCGCCACAGTGGACGTCGAGGACTCGCCCTCCGCGGGCCAGGCTGGCGGCCAGGTCGGGCAGCGCCGACAGGCCCTCCTGGAAGAAGACGGCGATGTCCTGGGCCGTCAGCGCCTAGATCGCCCGGTGGTAGCGGGGCGGCCGGACCTCCATCCGCCGCCCGGTCCGGGCGAACTCGACCAGGCCCTCGTGGTCGAGGCTGCTGACCACCGTCGAGACGACCTGGCCGCCGAGGTACTCGGGGCGCTGGTCGTCGAGGAGGACGGCGGCGATGTGCTCATCGATGGCGACCCGTTCCCCGTCGAACTCGACCAGGTCAACCGCGTGGGCGAGGCGGACCCAGGTCTCGATCACCTCGGGCTCGCAGCCGGCCTGGGTCGCCAGCCCGGCGGCAGTCAGGCCCGATGGCGCCGCGGCCCGGATCCGGCGGAAGAGCCCGAGCTCGAGGCCGAGGTAGGCCGCCCAGGTCCGGTAGAAGCCATCCAGGCTGGCGGCCAGATCGTCGAAACGATCGTCGATCGACATCGGCGCGATTGTCGCACGGGATGGGCCGCGAACCGCGGCCTGATTCGTTGGGAACGGCCATCCGAATTACTGGCTAGCGCGAAGTAGCCAATGACAGCCAAACCGGCTACGATTGCGTCGACAGAGCAGCTCCGAAGGAACCACCGACCATGTCCAGCCTCGCCCGCCCGATCGGCCTGGGGCTCGCCGCCCGCGATGACATCGGCGATGTCGTTGGCTGGGCGCTCCAGGCCCGTGACGCCGGCCTCGATTCGATCTGGGTCCACGACTCGTATTTCGAACGGGACGCGATCACCTTCGTGACCGCCATCGCCCGGGCCCTCGAGCTCGACGGTGAGTCGGGCGAAGCCGGCTTCCGGGTGGCCCTCGGTGCGGTCAATCCGAACACCCGTCATCCGGTCGTCCTGGCGATGACCGGCTCGGCCCTCGACGAGGTCCTGCCCGGCCGGATCGTGATGGCCCTGGGGACCGGCCTGCCCCTCCGCCTCAAGCAGATGGGCATTCCCTACGCGCCCGATACGGCACTCGAGGATGTCTCGAAGGCGATCGACACCCTGCGCCTGTTGTGGCGCGGCGAGCGGCTGCCTTCTGCGACCCCCGGCCTGCCGCCGATCCAGCCGATGTTCCCGCCGACGCACCGGATCCCGATCCATATCGCCGCCTACCGGCGCGAGTTCGTGACCCTCGCCGGCCAGAAGGCCGACGGCTACCTGTCGAGGCCGGCCGAATCGATCGCGTCCCTGCGCGGCATCCTCGAGCGCCTGTCGGCCGCCGCGATCGAGGCCGGGCGCGACCCGGGCGAGATCGAGACCGAGGGCTACCTCCTGTCGCTGGTCGACTCGACCCGGCGCGAGGCACTCAACCGGGCCAAGCGCGAGCCGTTCGTGATCTACATGATGTCGGTCCTCGGCGACGTCTCGCTCAAGCGGGCGGGCTTCGAGCCTGAGCTCCGCGACCGGATCGCGGCCGCCTGGCGGGCCGAGGATTACCACGGCGCCGGCGCCCTGATCCCCGACGAGCTGCTCGACGCCTACATGCTGTGCGGGACGCGCGAGGACGTCGCGGCCAAGGCGCTCGCCTTCCACACTGAGGCGGGCCTCGGGCTGCCACTGCTCCAGCCTGTCCTCCAGGAGGATCGCCAGATCAACGAGCTGGTCGCGGCGGCGGCGCTCTACGCCGGGCTGCCCGAGCCGGCGACGAGCCGGGCGAGGGCGCGCCTCGCGCCCAAGGCGGGCGTCCCGGTCGGTGTCGCCGCCGCCGAGTCGGCGCCCGGGACGGAGTCCGAGGTGAGCGGCCCGGGTGCCGTTGGACTCGCCGACGATCGACGCCTCGGCCTCGGCGATCGTGCCTATCGCCGGCTCGGCGCCGTCTGGGAGATCCTTCGGCCGTTCGCCTATACCGCCTCGGTGATCCCGGTCCTGACCGGGGGCGCGCTGGCGGCCGTCGACCACAACTTCAGCTGGCTGCCGTTCGTGGCGGCGCTGCTCGGCGGCGTCCTGCTCCACTCGGGCACCAACATCGTCAACGAGATCTACGACGTCCGAAAGGGCATCGACACGATCACCTCACCGCGGGCCAGCCACGCCCTGCTCAAGGCCCGGATGACCGAGCGGCAGGCGTTCGTGACCGCCTTTGTCGCGTTCGCCCTGGCCGTCGCCATCGGCGTCTACCTGATCGCCTTGCGCGGACCGGCGATCGTCGGCCTGGGCCTCGCCGGGATCCTGGGCGGCTACTTCTACACGGCTCCCCCGTTCGAGTACAAGTACCGCGCCCTGGGCGTGCCGCTGGTCTTCCTGCTCATGGGTCCGCTGATGGTCGTGGGCACGTTCTTCGCAGTGACCGGCACCTGGAGCGCCACCGCCCTGGCGGCTTCGATCCCGGTCGGCCTGCTGGTCACGGCGATCCTCGACGGCAACGAGTGGCGGGACATCAGCGAGGACAGCCGGGCCGGCATCTCGACCCTGTCGGCCCGGATCGGCCGTGAGCGGGCGCACTACTTCTACGTCGCCCTCGTCCTGGGCGCCTACATGGCCCTCGGGCTGACCGTGGCGATCGGCTGGCTGCCACCGCAGACGCTCATTGCGATCGTGTCCCTGCCGTTCCTCGCCCAGGTGATCCGGGCGGCCGAGCTCGGCGCAACCGGCCAGCAGCGAGCGATCGCGATGATCGACGTCCAGACTGCCCGCCTGCACATGACCTTCGGTGCACTCCTCGTTGCCGGGATCCTGCTGTCGGCCGTGCCGCTGCATGGCTGAGTCGCAGACTGAGCGGAGCGGCCCCGGTTCGCTGCCGCTGGTCGTCGGGCTGGCCGGCGCGATCGCGGCCTTTAGCGCCACGTTCAACGGACCGCGCGACCGGTTCTGGAGCCGGATGACCTGGACCGGTGTCGGACTGGGCAGCTTCGCGCTCCTGACGTCGGCGCAGTCGCGCCGCCTGAGCCCGCGCTGGTGGCACCTGCCCCTTGGACTTGCCTCGGCGGGCATCCTGTACCTGACCTTCCGGGGCGGCGACCGCTTCGCCCGCCGGTTCGTGCCCGGCGGCGATTCCCAGATCCGCGACATCTATGCGCTCCGGACACTCCGCCCGAAGCAGGAGATCGCGGCGCGGCTCGCGCTCCTGGTCGGGCCGGCCGAGGAGATCTTCTGGCGCGGCCTCGTCCAGTCGGCCCTGATGCGCCGCTACGGTCGCTGGCGCGGAGCCGTCCTGGCTGCCATGGCCTACGGCGGTGTCCACGTCGTGACCGGCAACTTCACCCTGATGGGCGCTGCGGGGGTGGCCGGCGCCCACTGGTGCGCGCTCTACGCAGCGGGCGTGCCGCTCGGGGCGCTGATCGTCAGCCACACGACCTGGGACATCTGGATCTTCCTGGTCCAGCCCACTGGCGAGATCGACGCGATCGACGGCGCGGGCCGGAGCACCCGCCTCAACCTGGCGGCCACCACCGCCTGAGTCCGCCGTGTCGAGGTCCGTCCTGCGGGTCCGTGGGGCGCTCGATTGTCAAATTCCGTCTGGAGCGGCGGTATGGTCGAGTTGGGACCCGTCGAGGGTCGGATCGAGCCAACCGGGTCTCGATTGGTGCACGGGTCCGCTGCAGCTCGGCGCCCTGGGGGCGATGCTGGCCTCAGATCCGACCATACGGCGGCTGGGAACGGAATTTGACAACGGGCCGCGGCGCCGGGCCCGGCGAGCGTGCAACGAAACTGCGGACGGCCGTGTTATGAACGGGTGATGGACGTAGCGACCCGATCCGAGACGGCCGACGGCACCCCCGCGGACCTGCGACCCGCCCTCGCGGCGAACCTCGACGCGGCCTTTCCGGCGTTCGTCGAGGCGGAGATGTCCCGGATCTACGGGGTGGCCCTGCGCCTGACCGGCCAGCCGGCGGACGCCGAGGACCTCGCCCAGGACACCCTCGTCCGCGCCTACCGGGCGCTCGCCACGTGGGAGCCGGCGCGGATTCGGGAGTTCAATGTCCGGCCGTGGCTGGCGAGCATCGTGGTCAACCTCGCCCGCAACCGGGCCCGGGCCCGGCTCAGCCGGCCGACCACGGTCAGCCTGGTTGACGAGCTGGCCCACGCGGGGATCGCCCTCCACGAGACGCCCCATGGGCGGCTCGAGCGGCGCGAGGCAGCCGAAGCGTGGGCGGCCCGCCTGCTCGCCCTGCCCGAGCGCTATCGGGCGCCACTGGTCCTGCGCCACGTCGACGGCCTCTCGTACGACGAGATCGGCCAGGCCCTCGAACGGCCGGCCGGCACCGTGAAAGCCCAGGTCCACCGCGGAATCGCCCTCCTCCGACTCGCTCTCGACGCGGAAGCCGGCGCCGGATTCGCTCCGTCCTCAACCCGACCCTCACCAACCGTGCGCCAGGAGGCAGCCCGATGACCCCAACTCGCCGTGACCTGAACGACACCATCGACGCCGCCATCGAAGCCGGCCTCGATCAGCTCGCAGTCGAGGCACCCAGCGGGCTGGCCGACCGAACGCTCGTGGCGGTCGGCCTGGCTGAGGCCTACGCCCCGATCGAGACCGTTATCGGGACGATCTGGGTCGCGTTCAACGGCCTGGGCGTCAGCGCGGTCGAGGCGGCCGAGTCGAGCCAGGCCTTCGAGGCCCACATGCACGCAGAACATGGCCGGCCGGCCCATCGGCTCGAGGCATTGCCGCCACGCCTGGCCGGCGCGATCCAACGCCGCCTCGCCGGTGACCGCCGCGTCCAGATCCCGCTCGACCTGCGCGGTCACTCGAGCTTCGAGACCGATGTCTGGATGAAGGCTCTCGAGATCCCCCGCGGCGAGGTCCGGCCGTACGGCTGGATCGCCTCGGAGATTGGCCGGCCGAAGGCGGTCCGGGCGGTGGGAACCGCGCTCGGCCACAACCCCGTGCCCCTGATCGTGCCCTGCCATCGGGTCGTGCGCAGCGATGGGATGCTCGGCCAATACTCGCTCGGTGGTCCGGCCAACAAGCGAGCCCTGCTCGCCTCCGAGGGGCTCGACCCGGACGGCATGGAAGGGCTCGCCCGGGCCGGCATCCGCTACGTCGGCTCGGACACGACCCATGTCTACTGCCTGCCGACGTGCCACAACGCGAAGCGGATCACCGACCGGCATCGGGTCCTGTTCCGCTCCGCGGCGGCCGGGATATCCGCTGGATATCACGCCTGCCAGCACTGCCGGCCGGTAGCGGCGGCCGCCTGACCGACGGAGAACGCCGGGCCGCTCGCGCGGGCGTCAGGCGTTCGCAACGCCGGGCGTTGTATGCTCCCCACTTGGACCAGCCGACTCAGCCAAGTACCGTGACCGCGGCCGACGGCCGCGTCAGCGCCACGGCCAGCCCGATCGCGCTCTGGCTGGGCCTGCTCGTCATCTATTTCGTGTGGGGCTCGACGTACATCGGCATCCGCCTTGCCGACGAATCGATCCCGCCGTTCCTCATGGCCGGCGTGCGCTTCCTGCTCGCGGGTAGCGCCCTCCTGATCTGGGAGTACGTCGCGATCCGGCGGATCCCGCGCGAGGCGCCTGCCGGCAACGCGATCGATGCGCACGATCGCGGCCACCTTCCGACCCGGCGCCAGGTGCGCGACTCGGCGATCGTCGGCGGGGCGCTCCTCCTCGGCGGGATGGGCCTCGTGGCCCTCGGCGAGAAGACCGTCCCAGCAGGCGTCGCCGCCTTCCAGATCGCGCTCCTGCCGGTCTGGATCGCCGTCCTCGGCCGGGTGTTCTTCGGCGAGCGGTTGCCGCGGATGGTGGTCGTGGGCATCTTCGTCGGGCTCGTCGGGGTTGCGATCCTCGTCGACCCACTGGGTGGCAGTGGTCCGGCTTTCGACCCGTTCGGGCTCTTCGTCCTGCTCTGCTCGCCGATCTGCTGGGCGTCGGGCTCGCTGTTCTCGAGCCACAAGGCGGTCCTGCCGCGCCGGCCGTTGACCGCGACCGGCCTGCAGATGGTCTGCGGCGGAACGCTTCTGCTCATCGCTGCTCTCGCGACCGGCGAATTCGCCAGCTTCAACATCGCGGCGGTCACCGGCCGGTCGTGGCTTGGGCTGGTCTACCTGACCTCGATCGGCAGCTTGGTCGGCTTCACCACCTACGTCTGGCTGCTGCGGGTCGCACCGCTGCCCAAGGTCGCGACGTATGCCTACGTCAACCCGATCGTGGCCTTCGTGCTGGCCGGATTGCTCCTGGGAGAGACGATCGAACCGCGCACGGCGCTGGCCGGGGCGGTGATCGTCGCCGGCGTGGCGCTCATCGTGACCGCCCGTGGCCGGCCGGGCCGAGGCAGCGGCGAAGGTGCCACGAACACGAGCGCCGGACCGGCGCGCGCGGCCGAAGTCGCAGAGATCGGCTCCGCCTGAGCCCGGCGAAACCTAGCTCGCCCGGGCCTCGCTGACCACGGTTCGGGCGACCCGCCGGGCGAGGGCCATGACCGTCAGCATCGGGTTTGCGCCGAGGGCCGTCGGGAAGAGTGATGCGTCGGCGACGTACAGCCCGCCCACGACCTGGTTCGAGGTGCCGCTCCGGACCCGGCCGCCCGGGTCACAGGGGTGCAGCCGCGGATCCCCGCCGAGGCGCACCGTGCCCATCTGGTGAGCCGAGAAGATCGAGCCTCGATTGGGGGCAAAGTCGAAGGCGCTGAGGCGCTCCTCGAAGGCAGCGAACGAGCCGTCCCCGCCGCCCGGCCCGAACACCTGCGGGCCATACCAGGCCGGCGGCGTGCCCATTGCCACGAGCTCGAGCGCCCCGGCCGCCCGGCTCATCCGGGCCATCTGGACGAGCGCGTGACGGAGGGTGGCGACACCGGTTGCGTCGAGCCGGTAGTCGACCCGGACCGAGCCGCCCTTGGTCGCGCTGACCCGACCGTCGCCGCCATCCCGGGTGATCGCGATCAGCGGCGCGAAGTTGCCGATCCGGGTCATCAGGCTCGAGTGCGCGTCGGCGCCTTCCCACGAGAACGCCAGGGCGATCAGGCCGGGATGGCCGGGCGCCGACTCGATGACGTAACCGTTGCGGCCAGGCTCGCCGGCCATGAACGCGGTCGAGCGAGCTGCCTGCATCACCCCAGACCACATGTCGATCGACTGGGCGAATCGGCCGGCAACGAGGGGCACCGGGTGGAGGCGCAGGTTGCGCCCGATCCCGGGATGGGTCAGGCCGCTCCTGATCAGGATCGCCGGGCTGCGCAGGGCGCCCGCCGCGACGACCACCTGCCGGGCTCGAACGACCAGCCGGCGCGATGCGCTGACCGTGGCGCCGCATTCCGCCTCGCCCGTCAGGGTGGCCTCGACGCCCACCGCCCGGCCGCCGTCAAGCAGGACCCGCTCGACCCGTGCCCCCGCGATGAGCCGGGCCCCGCGCAGGGTGGCGTCGGCCAGGTGCGCCTGGAGTCCCGAGCGCTTCGTCCCTGCGCGGCAGCCGAACGGGCAGGATCCGCAGCTCGTGCAGCTCGTCGCGTTGCGGTCAGTCGGCGCCGCTTCGAGACCCAGGGCCATGGCGCCCGCGACCAGCGCCGCATCCTTGGGTGGCAGCGCCGGCGAGGCGGTGACGCCCAGCTCGCCCCGGATCGCGGCGTAGTCCGCGTTGCCCTCCGGACCGTCGAAGCCGCTCACACCGTGGTCGCGGGCCCATTCCCCACGGACCTCGTCCGGGGCGGCCAGGCAGGTCATCCAGTTGACGGTCGTGCCGCCACCCACGACGGCCCCGGCGAGGATCGAGACCGAGCCGTCCCAGGTCGACGTCAGGCCATGGTCGAGGTACAACCGGTCAAAGGCCGCCATCTCGTCGGTCGGCATCGCCGGCTCGGGCACGAACGCCCCGGCCTCGAGGACCAGCACCGCCCGGCCGGCAGCGGCCAGCTCCCGGGCGATCACGCCTGCCCCGGCGCCCGACCCAACCACGACCACGTCGGTTTCGAGGCTGACGTCACCGGCGCCGGCGGGCGGGTTGAGCGGGCGAATCGGTGTCGGCTGGCTGGTCAGCGGCGCAACGTCCGGCCGATACCCGATCCGCGCCCAGTTCGGGTTCGTGACGCCGCCCTCACCCGGATCGGCGTAGGCCAGGAAGCACAGCAGCTTGCGCAGGGCCTGGTAGGCGCTCCGGCGCTGGGCGAAGCGCGACGTGCTCCAGGCCAGCAGGTAGCGCTCGCGGGCGGCCTGGTTCAGGTCGCGGAAACGAGCCGGACCGGCACCCAGGGCGAGGTTGACCAGCGGCTGCTCGAAGAGGCGCAGGACCATCCGCAGCTGGCGGACCTGCCCTGGATCGGCGGCCAGGTCCAGGACGGCCGAGGCGAGCCCGGCCCGGCGGGTTGCGGCGCCGCGCACGAACGTCTCGGCCACTGCGGCGAGGGTCGCGAGCTCCTCGGCCGACCACGTGCCGGCCGCGTTGGCCGGCGACGAAGGGGCCGCCTGGCTCATGCCGGCGAGGCCGCCGCGGCAGGGCGCTCGAAGCCCTGGGCCGGCCACGGCTCGCAACGCAGCGGCCGGTCCTCGCGATAACCCAGGGCGTAGTCGGCCTGGATGAGGGTGTGGAGCTGGCTCGTACCCTCGTAGATCACGGCGGCCTTCGAGTTGCGCAGGTAGCGCTCGACCGGGAACTCGTTCGAGTAGCCGTTCGCGCCATGGACCTGGATCGCATCGAGAGCGGCCTGGACCGAGTGCTCGGTGGCGTGCCACTTGGCCAGGCTCGTCTCGCGCGTGTTGCGGAGGCCCTGGTTCTTGAGCCAGCCGGCACGCCACACGAGGAGCCGGCCGATCTCGGTCCCGGCGGCCATCTTGGCGATCATCTGCTTGACCAGCTGGTGGCGGCCGATCTCCTCGCCGAACGTCTCACGCTCGTGGGCGTACGTCACGCTGGCGTCGAGGCAGGCCTGGGCCAGCCCCACGGCCCCGGCGGCGACGGTGTAGCGGCCCTGGTCGATGGCGCTCATCGCGATCAGGAAGCCCTCGCCCTCCTCCCCGACCCGGTTCTCGACGGGGACCTCGCAGTTGTCGAGGTTGATGATCCCGGTGTTGCCGGCGTGGATCCCGAGCTTGCCGTGGAGGGTGCCCGTCGAGAGGCCCTTGAAGCCGCGCTCGACGATGAACGCGGTGACGCCCTTGTGCTTCTTCGCCCGGTCGACCGTCGCGAAGACCAGGAAGTGGTCGGCCAGGTCGGCCAAACTGATCCAGATTTTCTGGCCGCTCAGGCGGTAGATGTCGCCATCCCGCCTGGCCGTTGTCTGGAGTGCCCCGGCGTCGGTGCCCACGCCCGGTTCGGTCAGGGCGAAGCTGGCCAGCTTCTCACCCCGGGCCTGGGGCACGAGGTACTGCTGGCGCTGGGCCTCGGTCCCCCACTGGAGGAGAGTCAGCGAGTTCAGGCCGACGTGAACGCTCTGGACCACCCGGAAGGCGGTGTCGGCGCGCTCGAGCTCCTCGCACAGGAGCGCGAAGCTGATGTAGTCCATGCCCAGGCCGCCGTACGCCTCGGGAATCGGGGCCCCCAGGAAGCCCAGCTCGCCCATCCGGGCGAACACTTCGGGGTGCACTTCGCCGCTGCTATCCCA
>Ga0265319_1002468_pt1 | contig 10084 bp, 8 predicted proteins | sample 4824metaG_FD_192443 | JGI IMG/M metagenome (GOLD analysis project Ga0265319, IMG submission 192443) | Rhizosphere microbial communities from Carex aquatilis grown in University of Washington, Seatle, WA, United States - 4-8-24 metaG | ecosystem: Host-associated > Plants > Roots > Rhizosphere >... | reverse complement strand
ATTTCATTTTGACGACGCGATGAAAATGCTATATAGCTAAACGGTCCTAGCTGAATTTGCCGAGGTAGCTCAGTTGGTAGAGCAGCGGACTGAAAATCCGCGTGTCGGCAGTTCAATTCTGCCCCTCGGCACCATTTTTCCTTAAACCAACAGCGGCGGATGCCGTCGGGCCAAGAAAATGGTATGTGTTTGGTTCTTCTTGAATTTGAATAGCTTTCCAAAAGCATCATTTTTCTCTCCCCGGGAATATTAATGACCAACGTTTCCCCCGATTTATTAAAACCCTGCGATATCCGCGGAATTTATCCCAAACCCTTGGGAGCCGCCCAGGCCGAACTGATCGGGTTGGCTGTGGGGAGCCTCATTAAGGACGAGGCCCACCGCAATATCAAGGTGGTCGTCGGCCATGATGTCCGCCATTCCAGCGAGACGCTCAATAAGTCCCTGATCCAAGGCCTTCGTAACACGGGCCTCAAGATCGTGGACGCGGGGCTCGTCTCCACGCCGCTCCTGGCTTTCGCCACCCGCGCCGCAGGGGCTTCGGTCGGCGTCATGATCACCGCTTCCCATAACCCGTCGGACTACAACGGATTTAAGTTTTTCACCCAAGGCGTTCCCGCCTCGACCGTTTGGATTGAGAGGCTCTATCAGGTCCTCCGGGCGGGGATCTTTCGCAAAGGCGCCGGCGTGGTCGAGAAAAAGAATTTTTTCGCCGATTACCGGAACGCGCTCGTCAACGAGGTCGCCCAAAACTTCCAGGGGTTCAAGCTCGTCGCGGATGTCGGCAATGGGGCTGCCGCCTTGACCGCGCCGATGGTGCTGGAGGCCCTCAATTGTGATTTGGATGTCCTGAACGCCGATCCTGACGGAGCCTATCCGGGGCGCGGGGCGGACAGTTCCGAACCGGAGACCTTGGAAGCCCTTGGGGAAAGGGTCCGGAAAAAGAAAGCCCAAATGGGGGTCGCCTTTGACGGTGACGGCGACCGGATCAGTTTCGTGGATGAGAAAGGCAGGGAAGTTCCCAATGACGTCATGCTTTGCCTTTTCGCGGGCGACCTGCTGAAGAAGCAAAAAAATCAGAAGGTGGTTTATGACGGCAAGTGCTCGGATTGGGTGGCCCAGCGCGTCGCGGAGGAGGGGGGAGTACCGCTCCTCGAGAAGTCCGGCCACTCGTTCATTTTCGCCAGAATGATCCGGGAAGGGTCCCTGCTCGGCGGGGAATCAAGCGGCCATTTTTTTCTGCCGGGCCTGTTTCCCGGGGACGCCCTCTTCGCCTGCCTCCGGGTGCTGGAAATACTGAAGGAAAAACACACCACGCTTTCCCAGTTTTTCGACCAATTCCCCCCCCGCGTCTCAACCCACGACATTAAATTGGAGCTGTCGCCGGAAGTGATTGAGAGGCTTTATGAGGCCCTCAAAAAAAGAGCCGTGGAAATGGGCGGGGAAGTCACGACCTTGGACGGGGTCAGGGCCGTATTTGAGGGAGGATGGGGAATTGTGCGTAAGTCCGTGACCCAGCCCTGTCTTTCCTGCCGTTTTGAGGCGCCCAACCAAAAGAAAGTTGAGAGTTTGGTCGAGGAGTGGTTCCAGGACGACCCCGGGGTCCGAAAAATGGTTTTGGACAAGATTTAAATCCCTTCGATAAAACTTTACCACGAGGGAAAATCGGTCTACGAAGTTAAGCGGAAGGTATTTGAAAATAGACTGATGATTTACCCCAGTCCTTTGAGGCCTCCGTTAGGAGGCTTGCGGCGCAATAGGTTTGGAGGTTTGCGGTGATCTATTGCTACTTTGTCGGTTCCTTCAAAGATAAGAATTTTCAGCGAATGGTGGAGGATTATCACCATCGGTTGAAGCGGCTTTGGCCCGTCACCCTTCTGGAAATCCCCGAGCAGACTAAAAAAATCGAAAAACTATTAGAGGACAAAAAAAACAAGGGCGTTCTTGTCTCGCTGGACGCCCATGGGGAAAGGATGGATTCCAAAAACTTCACCCAATGGGTAACCCAATCCTCCCGGGACCTTTATTTTATCGCCTGGGGCGCTGAGGGGCCTCCCGCCGGGGTGTTGGGCCTGGGTTTGAAATCCATCAGCCTTTCCCCCATGACCTATCCCCATGAATTGGCCAGGGTTCTGCTCCTCGAGCAGCTTTACCGGGCCGGCGCCACCCTGAAGGGACATCCCTATCCCCGATAAGCACGGGTTTCCTTGAAAAGCCGTGGATATTTCTGGATAAAAAATGAAACCCCGGGGTATGGCCGTTCGTCCTATGATGGTGGCGACTTGAATGAGGCCTTGGGATTAAATCGCAACGGGAGGAAGAACATGGTGGAATCGATGAGGCTTCGTTTTATGTTCCGCGCCGTGACAGCCCTATTGCTGGCGGGACTTTTGCCGCTTCCGGGATGGTCCGAATCCGATAAAGCCGCCGCCCCCCCGGAAGGGACCGAATATACCATCGAGGATATCCATGGTTCCGCCGTTCAAGTCTTGGAGTCGGGTGAAACCCAATGGGAAGCCGCGGTCGAGGGCCAGTTGGTGGACGCCGGGGACGAGGTTAAGGTGGGGGCGGCCAGCGATGTTTCCCTCATGCTGGGGACCGAAACCTCCGTTCACCTGGACGAAAACAGCGACCTGAAGATCGAAACCCTATCCCCCAGCCAGGCGGGAGGATTCCTCAGCCGCCTGCAGGTGCTGGCCGGACGCCTGATGGCGGACGTCAAAAAAAATCTCCAGCAAAGCCAGTCCTCGTTTGAGGTGGAGTCGAACGGGGTTATTTGCGGGGTCCGAGGCACGGCTTTTGAGGTGGAGGCTGAGGGCGATGACGCCAAAGTGACGACCCATGAAGGAAAGGTGGAGGTCGCAGGCGGCGGGGAGACCCATATGGTCACCGAGGGAAACTTTTCCGCCTTTAAAAAGGGTAGGTTTCAATTGCTCCGCCGCTTGGGCCAGAATGAGAGGCAAAGGTTCCAAAGGTGGCGGGCCCTCCGGCAGATCATCCGGCAAAAGAGGCTTCAGCGCCTGACGGCGATTCAGAACCACCGGCTCCAGCCTTGGGTCCGAAAACATCCCCGGTTGGACCAGGTCCGGCCGAACCTAAATAGGGATTCGGATCTTAAGAAAAGAGCCAAGCGGAAATTACTGCGGAAGAAATTGAGGCAGGAAGCGCGCTGAGGAAGTTGATGGAATAAGCGGTTTTTTTTCGCTACACTGAACCGGTCTTGAAAGAGAGGGGCGCCGACGGCCCCTCTCTTTTGTTTTTTTAGCCAGGCCCGGGATTTTCCCCGGGAAAAGCGACCACGAGGGAGTTTCCATGAATATCGCCCAAAGACTTTCCTCGGTTGTCCGCGACACCCGCCTGGAAGACCGTCCCCAGCAAAATGAAATGGCCGAGGCCATCCGGCAAACCCTGGAAAAGGGTGGATTCCTCATGGCGGAGGCGGGGACGGGAGTGGGGAAGAGCTTCGCCTATTTGATCCCGGCCTTGGAATTTGCCTTGAAAAACGGCGGCCCGGTCATCGTTTCCACCCATACCTTGACCCTCCAGGAACAGCTTTTTCAAAAGGATCTTCCCCTGGTGTTAAAGGCCTTGGAGAAGGAGGGGCTTGGTTCAGCCTCGGCGGTGCTGATGAAGGGCCGGGGGAATTACCTCTCCAAGCGCCGCCTGGCCTTAGCCCTTGAGAATAATCAACAAATGGAAATGGGCGGAGGGGCGTCGGACTGGCTCAAAATCCAGGAATGGGCCGCCTCTTCCTCCGAGGGGACCTATACCACCGCGGGCTTTCCCATCGCCCCGGACGCTTGGCAGGAGATCAAAAGCGACCCCTTCCATTGCCTGGGGCCAAAATGCCAAACCTTCGAGACTTGCTTTTACCACTCGGTGCGCCGGAAGGGTTACGGCGCCCACTTGATCCTGGTCAACCACGCCCTGTTGTTGGCGGATCTGGCCCTCAAGATGAACGAGGAACAGGGGGTCTTGCCGCCCTATAGCGTGCTTATTGTGGATGAGGCCCACCACCTTCCTGCCCTGGCGGCGGAACATTTGGCGACCGCCGTCACCTTGTCCGAGTGCCTGGGACTGGTGAAGCGCCTTCTCTATACGGATGACAAGTCCAAGGACGGAAAAAAGGGATTGTTCGCGCTGATTCCCGTCCAGGGCGCGGGCGAGGCGGTCATGCATTTTAAGAATGAAGCGGAGGGGTTTTTCAACCAACTGGGCCTGGCCGCCATTCCCCTCAGCGGCCAAAACCGGTCCTATCCCATGCCGGAAAATCCGCCCTCGGTGGAACTCATCGCCAAGCCCCTGCAGCGGATCGAGGGCTTGTTGGAAATGGCCGAATCCTCCGCGCCTTCGGAGGAATTGGAACTGGAGGCCAGGGGAACCAGGGAAGAATGCCGTTCGCTGGTCAGGCGCCTGTCCTACATTTTGGAAAGGGGCTGGGGCGATGAGGCCTGTTACGTGGTGGATCCGGACGGGGGAGCGCTCAAGCGGGGCGTGATCACCGCTTCCGCCGTCAAGGCCATACCCTTGGATTCCTCCAGCCTGATTCGGGAGCACTTGCTGACTTCCCAGAAATCGGTCGTCTTCACCAGCGCCACCCTGTCCGTGGGCAAGGACTTCGGATATTTCAAGCATGCCTTGGGGTTGGATGGGCCGGACGAGGCGGATAAGGTCAAAACGCTTTTGGTGGGCTCTCCCTTTGATTTCAAAAAACAAGTGACCCTCTTCCTGCCCCGCTCCATGCCCCATCCCCGCCGCGAGGAGGAAAAATACGTGAGGGAAGTCGCCGAATACGTGAGGGCGTCGCTCAGGCATTCCCATGGAAAGGCCTTCGTCCTGTTTACCAGCTTTAAAATGCTCCGCCAGGTCCTGGAAACGGCGAGAAAAGACATGGACGAGATGGGGATCACCCTTTTGGTCCAAGGGGAGGAGGGCTGGGACAGGACCAGGCTCCTCAAGGTTTTCCGGGAGGACATCAACTCGGTGTTGTTCGGGGTCAACAGCTTTTGGGAGGGGGTGGACGTTCCAGGCGAGGCCCTTTCCAACCTCATTATCACCAAGCTGCCCTTCCAGGTGCCAGAGGGGCCCCTGGTGGAAGCCCGCCATGCCAGATTGAAGGAGCAGGGATTGGAACCCTTCCAGGTGGAAAGCCTTCCGGAGGCCGTGCTTCGGCTCAAGCAGGGGTTCGGCCGCTTGATCCGGACCGCCACCGACGTGGGCACGGTGACCCTGCTGGATCCCCGCGTGACGACCGAAAGATGGGGAAGGGTTTTCTTAAGCGCCCTGCCGGAATGCGAGGTCGTGTATCTTTCCAAACCCGGCACCCCGGAAAAGAGCCCGGCGACAAAAGGCGCTTTAACCACCAAGACGCCAAGGTCGCCAAGAACAGCAAAAAAACAGATTGATTAAAACAAATATTGAATCTTTTGGCCTTCCCTGGAGCCCTTGGCGCCGGGTGGCGAGAAATGTTTTTTTATTTATAGTTTTGCCTGTAAAATAAGCCCATGCCCCGTCCCAAAACCCCGATGACCAAGCCATCCCCGGCGGAAATTCCGGAAGAGGTTCGCATGATGGATCCGGATAAGGCCGGGGAGGACCTGGAACCGACCCTCCGGCCCCAGCATTTGGCCGAGTACGTGGGCCAAAGAGCCTTGAAGGATTCCCTCCATATCACCCTTGCCGCAGCCCAAAAACGCAAGGAAGCCTTGGAACATCTCCTGTTGTCCGGTCCTCCTGGTTTAGGCAAAACGACCTTGGCCACCATTATCGCCAAGGAGATGGGCGTCAATATCAAGACCACCTCGGGTCCGGTGATTGAGAGGGCGGGGGACTTAGCGGCGCTCCTGACCAATCTGCAGCCCCATGACCTGCTGTTCATTGATGAAATCCACCGGCTTCCCAGGATCGTGGAGGAAGTCCTCTACCCAGCCATGGAGGATTTTGAGCTGGATATTATGATCGGCAAGGGACCGACCGCCAGGGCCATCCGGCTCCAGCTCCCGCCCTTCACCCTGGTGGGGGCGACGACCCGCGCGGGAAAAGTGAGCGCCCCGCTTCGGGATAGGTTTGGACTTTCCTTCCGGCTTGAATTTTATGATTCCGGGGAACTCACGGCCATTTTGAAACGCTCGGCCCAGGTGTTGAAAATCAGCATTTCCGACGAGGGGGCCGCGGAGATCGCCCGGCGTTCCCGCGGAACGCCCCGTTTGGCCAATCGATTGCTCAAGCGGGTTAGGGATTTCGCCGAGGTCAAGCGGAAGGGTTCGATCGACCAGGAGGTGGCGGATTCGGCCCTTAAACTATTGGAAGTGGACAGCCTCGGATTGGACAGGATGGACCGCCGCATTCTCTCGACGATCATTGAGAAGTTTTCCGGGGGGCCCGTCGGCATCGAGACATTGGCCATCGCGGTGGGCGAGGAGCCGGACACGGTGGAGGACGTTTACGAGCCCTTCCTGGTCCAGGTTGGTTTTTTACAGCGCACTTCCACCGGCCGAAAAGCCACGGTGTTAGCCTATCAGCATCTGGGAATCCATCCGCCCTCGGGCGCCCAAGGGAGTCTTTTGTGAGCGCCACCAAACACGGCCTGAAATTATCCGAAATGGTTTTGTACGGGGTCATCACCCTTTTGGGGGTGGCCATCGGCTTGATTTTTCCCCAATTGGACCGTTTGAAGACCGGAAATCTTATTTGGTTCTACGTCATCTGCGTCCTGGCCGGCGTCGGCGCGGCGGGGCTGATCCTATGGGTCGTTCAAAAGATCGTCCTGAGCCCCTTGGAGGAGTTCCTGGACGCCATGGAACAGGCGGCCCAAGGAAACTTGAACGTTTCCATCAAGGGGAAATATATCGGGGATTTCCAGGCCCTGGCCCAGCATTTCAACCTGATGCTGGAGTCCCTGCGCTTGTCCGTGATCCAGCTGAAAACCAGCTCGGAAGAAACCCTCCACTTGGCCCAGCAATTGACCCAAACCATCCAGCAGATGCACGGCGCCACGGAGGAAGTATCCTCCACGATCCAGAACATTTCCAAGGGGGCGGAGGAACAGGCGCTCAAGGTCCAGGAAGCCTTCAACATCATCGATAAGATGGCGGGCAATATCCAGGTGTCGGCCGAGCTCCTGAGCAACTCGGAGAAGGTGGTTTCCCGCTCGAAAAACGCCTCCGCGGCGGGAAGTTACGCGGTCCAAAAGACCACGATCCAGATGAACTCGATCCACCAGGTCGTGCAAAACTCCGCCAGGGAAGTCACCGAACTGGGGACCCGATCCAAGGCCATCGGCAAGGTCGTGGATGTCATCACCCACATCGCCGACCAGACGAACCTTTTGGCCCTGAACGCCGCCATCGAGGCGGCCCGGGCGGGGGAATATGGTCGTGGCTTCGCGGTCGTGGCCGAGGAAGTCAAGAAGCTGGCCGATGGATCGGCGGAGGCGGCCAATCAGATCGGCGTCATGATCCGGGACATCCAAAAAGAAATTTCCACGGTGGTTACCACCATGAGCGCCGGCGCGGAAAAGGTGACGGAAGGGCTGGCCGTAGTGGCCGAGGGAGGGGGGGCCTTAAAGGAAATCCAGTCGGCGTCCGACGAGGTGGCCAACCAGGTCCAGGAAATATCCAAGTCCTTTGAAAGCCAGGCGGACCAGGCCGGCAAGGTTGTCGAGGCCATCACGAATATCGTGGCCGTCTCGGAGGAAAACGCCTCGGCCACCGAGGAAATTTCGGCCTCGACGGAAGAATTGACCGCCTCGATGGAATCCATGGTGGCCGCCGCCAGGCAGTTGGAAGGCGTCGCTCAACGCCTGAAGGAAGCCTCGTCGAATTTTAAGGATTGAATATCCTAAAACGATCATTTTTACCGCAGATATCCCGCGTAATCATTGGGAAATATTATTGATGAAGGGCGGGGTCATGCCTCCCTCAACTTTATCGTTATTTGAAGGGCGGCAAACAGCCCTTGCTTTGTGCCGGTAGGGCGCTTATTTTCGGTTCCTTTGTGGTATAGTTTCCCGGGTTTTAGCGCTTAAAAAATTCTTGAATTTTTTTTGAAAATAAATATATTTTTCATCCGGGCGGCACTTCGCGCTGGTTGAAGGCGTCTTGATAGGGCGTTTTGGCAGAAAATATCCCGTAAAAGGTTTTTTCGAATGATCGAAGTCAAAGACCTGGTCAAATCCTACGGCTCCCTGGCGGCGGTGGATCATGTCACCTTTTCCGTGCCCAAGGGAAGCATTTTAGGCCTGCTGGGGCCCAACGGCGCCGGTAAAACCACCACCATGAGGGTGCTCACGACCTCCCTGACCATGACCAGCGGCAAAGTCACCTTGGATGGGTACGACGTGGCGGAAGCGCCCCACGAGGTCCGTAAACGCATCGGCTACCTCCCCGAGGTCCCCCCTATTTACCCCGATATGGACGTGATTTCCTATTTGAAGTTCGTCGCGGAGATTAAGGAAATTCCCTCCGATAAAAAAGCCAACCGGATCGGGGAAGTCCTGGAGATGCTGGACCTGGAAGCCATGAGCCGGCGGCTCATCGGGCATTTATCCCTAGGGTTCCGCCAAAGGGTGGGATTGGCCCAGGCGCTCCTGCATGACCCGGATGTTTTGATCCTCGACGAGCCGACCCGTGGATTGGACCCCAAACAAATCCTGGAGATCCGTAAGCTCATCAAGTCCCTCCGGGGCCGCAAAACCATCATTCTTTCCACCCACATATTGCCGGAAGTCTCCTCGACCTGCGACGACGTGGTCATCATCGACCAGGGCCGGGTCGTGGCGGCGGACTCGGTGGAAAATCTCTCCCAAAGGCTGGCCGGCGGGAAAACCCTGGAAGTGGAAGTGAAGGGGCCGGCGGCGGAAGTCGAAAAGGCCCTGGAAAAAACCGAGGGCGTGACAAGCGTCAAGGCCGTGGGCAAGGAAGCCAGGGGCCTTTGCAAATTCGAGATCGTGACCGACGGCTCCACCCAAGCCAGGGAAGCCTTGTTTCAGTGCGTGGTCAAGAATAAATGGGTGCTTTACCAGCTCAATCCCTTGGGCTTGAGCCTGGAAGACGTCTTCTTGAAATTAACGACTAAGGACAGCGCCGGATGAGCCGATATTCTATAAAACCGTCAAAGCGTTCGGGGCTATGCCGTCCTCAAGTCCTCTTGAATCGAGGGACGGTATGAACGCCAATAAAATCTGGGCCATCGCCCGCAAGGATATCGGCCATTACTTCGCCTCGCCCCTGGGCTACGTGGTCCTGGCTGTTTTCTTCCTGGTGACCGGCTTTTTCTTCTCCCTCATCGTGGAACAGACGCGTAGCGCCAGCATGATTCCCGTTTTCCAAAACACGATCATCGTCCTTCTTTTCATCACGCCCATGATCACCATGAGGCTTTGGTCCGAGGAGGAAAAGAGCGGCACCGCGGAACTTTTGAGGACCTCGCCCTTGACCGCCTGGGAAATCATCCTGGGGAAATACCTGGCTGTTTGTTTCTTCTTCCTGGTGATGCTGGGCGCGACCTTTGTTTACCTTCTCATCATGATGCTGGCGGGCAACCCGGATATGGGCCCGGTCCTGGCCAATTACATGGGCTACAGCCTTTCCGCCATGGTCTTCTTCTCCATCGGACTCTTCGCCTCGACCTTGAGTGAGAACCAGATCGTGTCGGCGGTTTTGACCTATGGAGCCTTGTTGATTCTTTGGGTGATGGGAGCCGCGGCCAGCAGCGTCCAGGGGCCATTGGGGGAAGTCTTCAAGTACCTGTCCCTCTTCGAGCACTTGGAGGATTTCTTCAAGGGCGTGGTTGATTTAAGCCATGTTTTTTATTTCGCGAGCCTGATTTTCCTGAGCCTTTTCTTTTCCGTTAAAGTCCTCGAAAGCAAGAGGAGCTGACCGTGAAATTCCAATCCTTCCTCCTTCTAGTCAGGTCCCGCAACGAGTCGGTCTTGGGCGCGGGATTGTTGTTGATCGCGGCCGGCATCTTCTCCGTCTTGATCGTGGATACGACCACCTGGTGGAACCTCACCCTGGTGGTTCTGGGCATTTTGACCTTGGGAGCCTTCCTGGCGGCCAACCTGGCCCAAGTGAAGGCTGCCGGC
>Ga0265319_1002467_pt1 | contig 10084 bp, 5 predicted proteins | sample 4824metaG_FD_192443 | JGI IMG/M metagenome (GOLD analysis project Ga0265319, IMG submission 192443) | Rhizosphere microbial communities from Carex aquatilis grown in University of Washington, Seatle, WA, United States - 4-8-24 metaG | ecosystem: Host-associated > Plants > Roots > Rhizosphere >... | reverse complement strand
CTCGCCGCCCGATCTCCTGTTCCTCGACATGCAGATGCCGGGCTGCGACGGGCTGCAGGTGCTGGCGTCGATCCCGGCGGAGAACCGACCCGCGGTCATCTTCGTCACCGCCCACGAGCGCTTCGCGGTCGACGCGTTCGACGTGCAGGCGGTCGACTACCTGCTGAAGCCGTTTGACCGCGAGCGGTTCCAGACGGCCCTCCGCCGCGTGCACGAATATCTCCGGACCCGCGATCCGGGCCGGCTGCCGGCCGCCGCGGCCGGCGCGCCGGCGGAGCACCGGAACGAGCGCCTGACGGTGAAGACCGACGGCCGGCTCGTTTTCCTGAAGGCCGGCGAGATCGTCTGGGTCGAGGCGGCCGACAACTACGTCGTCCTGCATCTGACCACGGGCCGGCTGATGGTGCGCGAGACCATGGCGGCGCTGGAGGCGCGGCTGGGGACGGACAGCTTTGTGCGCATCAACCGGTCCGCCCTTGTGCACCGGGACCAGATCAAGGAGCTGCAGCCGGGCCTGCACGGGGATTACACGGTGCTGCTGCGCGACGGCACGAAGCTGCCGCTCAGCCGCAGCCTGCGCGGCCAGCTGGGGAAATTCGCCGAAGGGGCCCGATGATCCCCGGCCCGGCTGGCCCCGCCGCCGGGGGCCGGTTGCCGGGCAGCCCCGCTTCACCCGGGTTTTGCCGCACTTCGCCACATACCCTCCGGCTTTGGCCCCAGATGGATTTACTCCGGGCCGGGCGCGGGCTTACCTTCCCCGCATCATAGTCAATTAGGGATCTGGCCCCGGTGGGTGAAAGCACTCCCCGGGGCTTTGATTTGGGCCGCAGCAACGCGTTGGGGTGCAGGCCGGCGTTTCGCCCCCGTCGGCGGGTCGTTCGTCCCTGCGGTGTTTTCAAACCGCGCCCGGCCGCCCAGTTTCCCGGCCGGTCCTTCACCGCACGCAGGTGACGCCGCACCGGTCCGATTTTCCCCTCCGCTCCCGCATGAACCCACCACGTCCCATCGCCCGTGCGCCCGGCGGCCGTGCTCGCCGGTCCCGGCCAGGAGTCGGGCGGCCATGAAGAAACTGCGCATCCTGATCGTGGACGACGAACCCCTCGCGCGGGAACGGCTGCATACTTTTTTGGCGCGGGAGCCGGCGGTGGAAATCGCCGGCGAGTGCGGCGACGGGCTCGCGGCCGTGGCGGCGATCCGCCGCCAGCCTCCCGACGTGGTGTTCCTCGACGTGGAGATGCCCGGCTGCGACGGCCTGGCCGTGGTCGCGGGGCTGCCGGCGGGCCGGCGACCGGCTGTCGTCTTCGTCACCGCGCACGAACGGTTCGCGGTGGAGGCCTTTGCCGTCCAGGCCGTCGACTTCCTGCTCAAGCCGTTCGACCGCGAGCGCCTCCAGCTGGCGCTGCGGCGCGCCGGCGAGCACATCCGGGCCCGGCACACCGAGGATCTCGGGACGCGGGTGGAAAATCTCCTGGCGGCCGCCGAGGAGCGCAAACCCGGGCGCCTGGCGGTCAAGACCGACGGGCGGGTGGTGTTTGTCCGCCCCGGCGAGATCGTGTGGGTGGAGGCGGCGAACAATTATTCCGTCCTGCATCTGGCCGACGGCAAGCGGCTGATGTGGCGCGAGACCCTGGCCACGGTCGAGCGGCGCCTGGGCGGGGAGAATTTCGTGCGCATCAACCGCTCGGCCCTGGTGCAGGCCGGCCAGGTGCAGGAGCTGCAGCTGGCCCGGTACGGCGACTACGTGGTCGTGCTGCGGAACGGCCTCCGGCTGCCGCTCAGCCGCAGCCTGCACGGCCGGTTGGAAAAATTCGCCCCCGACGGCTGGTAGGCGGCTTGGCCCGGGCTTCCGCCGGCTTCACCCCCGCGGGCCCGCCGGTCACCCTGGAATTCCGGCGGATGATCCCGCCACGGTTCCCCTCGCGGCCATTGTGCACACATTGCCGCCGATGTCCGTCCACGCCGGTCTAAATCACCTCGTCTGCTTGCGCCTCCCGGGCGCGCGCCGGCTGCTGGCCGCCGCCCTGATCCTCGCCGCGGGCGGGGGCGGGCCCGTGTGCCTGCGGGCCGGACCCACGCCGAATCCGGAATATTGCGCCCCCGGGACCAACCCGGACCCGGCGCAGGCGGCGCGGCGGGCTGCGGCCTTGCAGCGCGAACCGGCGAGCACCCAGCGGATGGCCGCACTGCTCCAGCAGATCACCCGCGACGCCGACCCGCTGCGCAACCCCTACCGTTCCATCGAGCAGCTGCCGCTGCTCCGCGCGCAGATCGCCCGGACGACGGAGTTCGGTCCGCTCATGGATCTCCGGATGCAGCTCGTCCAGCACCTGCTGCAGGCGGGCCAGCCGGACGAGGCGCTGCGGGAAAACGAGGACCTGCTGCGGGTGATGAAGCAGGCGGGCAGCGGGCAGGAGGACAAGTTCCTGCCGCAGCTGCTGACGACGAGCGCCCTGTGCTACCTCCGGATGGGCGAGCAGGAGAACTGCCTCCTCAACCACAATGCCGATTCCTGCCTCTTCCCGATCCAGGGCGGCGGCGTGCACACCCTCCAGCGCGGCTCGCGCGGCGCCGTCGCCGTGCTCACGGAGCTGCTCGGGAAATATCCCGGCGACCTCCGGGCGCGCTGGCTGCTGAACATCGCCTGCATGACCCTCGGCGAGTATCCGGCGAAGGTGCCGCCGCCGTGGCTGATCGACCCGCGGCTCTTCGCCTCGGACTACGACATCAAGCGCTTCCCTGACGTCGCCGCGCAGGTGGGGCTGGACCGCGAGGGCCGCGCGGGCGGCGTGATCGTGGAGGACTTCGACCACGACGGGTTCCTCGACATCATGATCTCGGGGTGGGGCCTGGACGACCAGCTGCGGCTCTTCCACAACAACGGCGACGGCACCTTCACCGAGCGCACGGAGCAGGCCTGGCTCGTCGGCGAGGTCGGCGGCCTCAACCTGATCCAGTGCGATTACAACAACGACGGCTGGACGGACGTGCTCGTCCTGCGCGGCGCCTGGCTCAACACCGAGGGCCATTACCCGGTCTCCCTCCTGCGCAACAACGGCGACGGCACCTTCACCGACGTGACCGTGGAGGCGGGGCTGCTCCGGTTCCATCCGACCCAGACGGCGGTGTGGTTCGACTACAACAACGACGGCTGGCTCGACCTCTTCATCGCCAACGAGACCGTCGGCCGCGACGCGAACCCCTGCGAGCTCTTCCGCAACAACGGCGACGGCACCTTCACCGAGTGCGCCGCGGAGAACGGCGTGGACTTCGTCGGCTTCTTCAAGGGCGTCATCAGCGCCGACTACAACCACGACGGCCGCCCGGACCTCTTCCTCTCGCGCCTCGACGGGCCGAAGCTGCTCCTCCGCAACGACGGTCCCGCCGGCCCCGACCGGTCGCCCCGCGCGCGCTGGCATTTCACCGACGTCGCCGACGACGCCGGCGTGACCGATCCGCCCTGCAGCTTTCCCTGCTGGTTCTGGGACTATGACAACGACGGCTGGCCGGACATCATGGTCACCGGCTACTCGATCTCGGACGTCGGGGACATCGCCGCGGACTACCTCCACCTGCCCCATTCCGGCCAGCGGGCGCGGCTCTACCACAACAACGGCGACGGCACCTTCACCGACGTCAGCCGGGAGACCGGCGTGAACAAGCTGCTGCACGCCATGGGCGCCAACTTCGGCGACCTCGACAACGACGGCTGGCTCGACTTCTATGTCGGCACGGGCAACCCGGGTTTCGCCACGCTCGTCCCCAACCGGATGTTCCGCAACGACGGCGGGAAGCGCTTCCAGGAGGTGACCTCCTCCGGCGGCTTCGGCAACCTGCAGAAGGGCCATGCCATCGCCTTCGCCGACCTCAACAACGACGGCGAGCAGGACATCGTCTCCGTGATCGGGGGCGCCGCCGAGGCGGACACCGGCCACAGCCAGATTTTCGCGAACCCCGGCCACGGCAACAACTGGCTCAAGCTGCAGCTCGAGGGCGTGCAGACCAACCGGGCCGCGATCGGCGCGCGGATCAAGGTCGTCGTGCAGAACGAGGACGGCGAGCGCGCCATCCACCGCACCGTCGGCAGCGGCGGCAGTTTCGGGGCCTCACCCCTGCGGCAGGAAATCGGCCTCGGCTCGGCCCGGGTCATCAAGCGCGTCGAGGTCTTCTGGCCGGTCACGGGCCTCACCCAGGTGGTGACCGGGCTCGAGATCAACCGGTTCTACCGGATCCGCGAAGGCGACGCGGCCCCGGTCCCGCTCGAACTCAAGAGCTTCAAGTGGCCGGCGGTGCCCGCCGCGCCGGGCCCGCGCTGAAGCTCCTGTTCTTCCCGCCCTGAACCGCGCCCGCCCGTCATGAAGCTTCCCCGCCCCCTTCCGCTCCTCCTGGTTTGGTGCGCGTTGGCGGGCGCCGGGGCCGGCGCGGCCGAGCCAGCCCCGGCCGCCCCGCCGGCCTATCCGCCCACGGTGTATGCGGCCCTGGGCTCTTCCTTCGCCCAGGGCAACCACCTCGACGAACTCGGGTGGACCGACGCGCAGGTCGCGGCCTTTCTCGACGGGATGCGCGCCGCTTTCCAGGGCAAGGCCCTCGCCTTCGACGAAGCGGCGCGGCGGGCCAGCGGGGAGATCGCGCAGCGGGTGCAGGACCTCGAGGCGCACAAGCTGCAGCAGACGGCCGCGGCGCTGGCGCAGCCCGGGCGGCTCGCCCAGTACATGAAGGAAATGCGCAAGCGTTTCGGCCTGCAGCTCTCCGACAGCGGCCTGGGCTACAACATCCAGTCCGGCGGATCGGGGGTCCGTCCCCGCCCCGGCGACACCGTGGTCATCTCCTACGTCGCCTATGCCGCCGACGGCACGACGCGCCTGCCCCAGCTCTCGAGCGACCACGTCCGTGTGAAGCTGGCGGGGTTGTTGCCCGGATTCATGGAGGGCCTGCAGATGATGACGGTCGAGAGCAAGGCCGTGCTGGTCCTGCCGCCCGCCCTGTCGTTCGGCGACAACGAATGGCCGCGCGGCGTGGACCGCGGCCTCCCGCTCATCTTCTACCTCACGCTGCACGAGGTGGGCGGCGACCCGCACTGACCCGCGCCGCGCCGGCGGCCGGGACGGGTCTGGCGCTTCGCCCCAAAGTGCCGGCCGTTCGTCCCTGCGGTGTTTTCAACCCGCGGGCGACCGACCAATTTCCGCCCGTTCCGGTCCGCCGCACGCTGGCGGACCACCCGCACCTCCCACCCCAAGCATGAAACTTCCCCGCATCCTCGTGTCGGCGCTGGTCGCCCTTGCCCTCTCCGGACCGTTCGCCTTCGGCGACAACGCCGTCCTCTACTGGAACAACCAGGCGCTCGACGCCACCCGGCTGGCCCGCAACCCGCCGCCGATGTCCTCCTTCTTTTTCGCCACGTTCCACGCCGCCATCTTTGACGCGGTCAACGGCATCACCCGCACCCACCACGGCTGGCTCGTCAACGAGCCGGCCCCCGCGGGCGCCGATCTGGACGCCGCCATCGCCGGCGCGGCCCACACCGTGATGATCGCCCTCTGGAGCGCGACCTCCAATCCGCACAACCTGCAGGCGGCCTACGAGAAGGCGCTCGCCGCGATCCCCGAGGGCCCGGGCAAGGCCGCCGGCCTCGCATGGGGCGAACACGTCGGCCAGCTCATCCTGGCGAAGATCGCGACCTCCGGCTACAACAAGCCCGTCCCCGGGAAATACTCGAGCACCGAGCCCGGCAAGTGGCGCGAGACCCCGTCCCAGTTCCGCCCGCCGCTGCTGCCATTCTGGGGCCGGGTGACGCCTTTCGTCATGGCCACGCAGGAACAGTTCCGTGCGCCGCCGCCGGAGTCCCTCGGCTCCGAGGTTTACGCCCGGGAACTCGCCTTCGTCGCCAAGCACGGGGGGCGCGACAACGCCGACCGCACCGAATACGAGACGCTGAGCACGCCCTTCTGGAATGACGACCTTGGTACCTGCACCCCGCCGGGCCACTGGAACCTGATCGCGGAGGACCTCGCGCGGCGCCGGAACCTCTCCGTGCCGGACGCGGCGCGGCTCTTCGCCCTGCTCAACTTCGCGCAGGCCGACGCCGCCATCTCGTGCTGGGAGACGAAATATTTCTACAACGTCTGGCGGCCCGAGACGGCGCTGCGCGAGATCAACCCGCAGCTCAACCCGAAGGCCGAGGCCATCCCGGACTTCATCCCCAACATGCCCTCGCCGCCTTTCCCCTCCTACACCTCGGGGCACAGCACGTTCTCTGCCGCAGGCGCCCGGCTCCTCGCGGTTTTCTTCGGCTCGGATGACATCGAGTTCTCCGTGACCTCCGACGCCCTGCCGGGATCCGTGCGCACGTTCAAGAAGCTGTCCGACGCCCAGAAGGAGGCCGGCATGAGCCGCGTCGTGGGCGGCATCCACACCATGGCGGACAATCTCGAGGCCCAGGCCGCGGGCGTGAAGATCGCCGAGTGGACGCTCGCGAACGCCCTGCTGCCGCTGAAATAAAGCCGGCCGGCGCAGCCATTCTCGCATGATCGCAGCCAGCGCATCCCGCGTCAGCGGAGCCACGACCGGATCCACCCTTGACTGGATCATCCGGACCGGCGTGGCCGGCTGCTTCATCGGCCACGGCGCGTTCGGTGTCATCACCAAGGCGGCGTGGGTGCCCTATTTCGCCGTCGGCGGGATCAGCGAGCCCTGGGCCTGGCGGCTCATGCCCTGGATCGGCGCCATGGACATCACCATCGGTCTCCTCGCCCTGCTCCGGCCCAGCCGGGCCTTGTTTGCCTGGGCCGTGGTCTGGACGGTCTGGACGGCGCTGCTGCGGCCGCTTTCCGGCGAGCCGTTCTGGGAGGCGCTCGAACGCGCCGGCAATTACGGTGTGCCGCTGGCCGCGCTCGCGCTCGTGGGTCTGCGCGGGGCCTGGTTCACCCGCCTGCATGCGGACGCTCCCGTCCCCGCCGGGGCCGCGCGCAACCGCCTCGCGTGGACGCTCCGGCTCACGACGTTCACGCTGCTCGCCGGCCATGCCGGCCTGGGCCTCTTTGCGCACAAGGCGCTGCTCGCCCGCCATTACACCGCGCTGGGCGTCGCCGACGCCGCGGCGCTCGTGCCGCGCATCGGCCTGGTCGAGTTCTTCCTCGCCGGCCTGGTGCTGGTGCGCCCCCGGCCCGGCCTGCTGTTCGCCCTTTGTTGCTGGAAAATCGCCACCGAGACCCTGTTCCTGGTCGCGGGGGCTCCCGTCTGGGAGCTCATCGAGCGCTTCGGCAGCTACACAGCGCCGCTGGCGCTCGCGCTTTTGCTCACCCGCCCGCGGCCGGTTCCCGCCGCCGGCTCCGTTTTCGCCACCTAACCACGCCCCACCCCATGTTCAAATCCACGCTCACCTCCGCCGCGCTGCTCTGCACGGCCACCCTCGCCATCGCCGCCGACTACACCGCCGTGCCCCTGGCCGTGCGCACCGGCCCGCCCGCGGGGGGCAAGGCCTTCACCGTGCTCACGCCCGCCGAAACCGGCGTGAACGTGCCCAACGTCTTCAACGATCCCCGCATGTGGGGCGCGCGCTTCCGCGAGCTCACGCTCGGCGCCGTCGAGACCGGCATCGCGGTGGGTGATTTCTTCCACGACGGCCGGCCGGCCATCTTCGCGGTGTCGAAGAACGGCCCCTGCGCGCTCTACCGGCAGACCGCGCCCTTCAAGTTCACCGACGTCGCCGCCGCCGCCGGTGTCACCTGCGACGAGCCGGGCTCGAGCAAGACCGGCGCCACCGTGGTCGACATCAACCAGGACGGCTGGCCCGATATTTACGTCTGCCGCTACGACGCCCCGAACCTGCTTTTCATCAACAACCACGACGGCACGTTCACCGAGAGCGCCAAGGCCTACGGCCTGGACATCTCCGACGCCTCCGTCCACGCCATCTTCGCCGACTACGACCGCGACGGCGCGCTCGACTGCTACCTCGTCACCAACATCCTCGATTTCTCCAAGGCGCCGCAGGGCCGCCGCGACTATCTCCTCCACAACGACGGCCACGGCCATTTCACCGACGTCACCGCCAAGTCGGGCATCTGGGGCCTCACCCAGGGCCACACCGCCATCTGGGTCGACATCAACCACGACGGCTGGCCCGACCTCTACGTGGCCAATGATTTCGAGACGCCCGACCGCCTCTACCTGAACAAGGGCGACGGCACCTTCACCGATGTCGTCGACGAGCGCCTGCCGCACGTCACCTATTTCTCGATGAACGCCGACGCCGGCGACATCAACAACGACGGCATGGTGGACTTCCTCGTCACCGACATGCGCGACCGCAACCACGCGGAATTCATGACCGGCATGGAGGAGATCGGCCGCGGGCTCTGGGAGATGGAGCGCGTCACGGACCTGATCCCGCAGTACATGTGGAACGCGGTCTACCTCAACACGGGCACCGACCATTTCGCCGAGGTCGCACACCTGACCGGCATGGATGCCACCGGCTGGACCTTCGGCAGCCGGCTCGGCGACCTCGACAACGACGGCAAGCTCGACGTGTTCTTCACCTGCGGGATGATCCGCAACTTCATCGACGCCGACCTGGTCGACAAGCAGAACGTCGCCCCCACGCTCGCCGCCCGCGCCAACGTCTGGAAAAACGCCGGGCCGCGGCGCGAGACCACGCAGGCCTACCACAACCTCGGCGACCTGAAGTTTGAAAACGTCTCCGCGGCCTGGGGGCTCGACCACCTGGGCGTCAGCTTCGGCTGCGTCCTGGCCGACCTCGACGGGGACGGCGACCTCGACATCATCTTCTCCAACTACAACGAGCCGCCGACCATCATCCGCAACGACACGGTGACCGGGCACCGCGCCCTCATCAAGCTGGCCGGCCGCGCGCCCAACCTCGACGGCATCGGCGCCGAGCTGCGCATCGAGACCGCCGCCGGCGTGCAGGTGCGGCAGCTCTACACCGAGCGCGGCATCGTCGCCAGCGAGCCGCCGCTCGTGCACTTCGGGCTCGGCGACGACACCCGCATCAACAAGCTCACCATCCACTGGCCGCGCGGCCAGGTGCAGGTGCTGGAAAACCTGCCCGCCGACCAGCTGCTCACCATCAGCGAGCCGGAACTGGCGGAGGGGACGAAGCCCGCCCCCGCCATCCTCAAGGCCGCGCCCGCACCCGACGCGCTGTTCGCCGAGTCGGCCGCCGGCCGCGGCCTCCAGCACACCGCCGCGCTGCGGCCCTTTGACGAGATCACCCGCCAGCGGCTCCTGCCGCGCCGGCTCAACGGCCTCGGCCCCGTGCTGGCGGTCGCCGACGTCAACGGCGACGGCATCGACGACCTCTTCGTGACCGGCACCGCCGGCCAGGCCGGCGAGCTCTTCCTCGGCCAGCCCGACGGCTCCTATAAGCCGGCGCCCTCGCAGCCGTGGGCCGACGCGGCCGAGTCCGACGATGTCGGCGCCACCTTCCTCGACGTCAACGGCGACGGCCACCCGGACCTGCTGGTCTCCGCCGGCGGCGTGCGCAGCGCCCGGGGCGACGCGCTGCTCAACGACCGCCTCTACCTCAACGACGGCCACGGCAACTTCACCCTCGCGCCCGCCGGCACACTGCCGGCCGACGGCGAAAGCACCGGGGTGGTCGCCGCGGCGGACTTCGACGGCGACGGCAAGGTGGATGTCTTCGTCGGCGGCCGCGTGGTGCCGGGCAAATATCCCGAGACCCCGCGCAGCTTCCTCTACCGCAACGTGGGCGGCAGGTTCGTGGACGTGACCGACACGCTCGCCCCCGGCCTGCGCAACGTCGGCATGGTCACCGCCGCCGTCTGGGCCGACGTCGACGGCGACAAGCGCCCCGACCTGATCGTCGCCACCGAGTGGGGTCCCGTCACCTACTGGCACAACACGGGCAAGGGCTTTGAAAATCTCACCGCCAAGGCCGGCCTCGCCGGCATTATCGGCTGGTGGAGCGCCCTGGCCGTGGCCGATGTCAACGGCGACGGCCGGCTGGACCTGATTGTCGGCAACGTCGGCCTGAACACCAAGTATCACGCCACGGCCGCCGAGCCCACGGTGCTCTTCGCCGGCGACCTCGACGGCAGCGGCA
>Ga0265319_1002465_pt1 | contig 10095 bp, 9 predicted proteins | sample 4824metaG_FD_192443 | JGI IMG/M metagenome (GOLD analysis project Ga0265319, IMG submission 192443) | Rhizosphere microbial communities from Carex aquatilis grown in University of Washington, Seatle, WA, United States - 4-8-24 metaG | ecosystem: Host-associated > Plants > Roots > Rhizosphere >... | reverse complement strand
CGCGCACATGGCCCAGCACACTTTAGGCGGCGCGGAAAAGAGCGCGGATGGATTGCTGGCCGTGCAATGGTGGCGGGAAGGGAAATACGACCAGGTGATCGAATATTGTAAGATGGATGTGAAGCTGACTTACGATCTTTGGAAGTTCGGCAAGGACAACCAGCACGTTCTCTTCGCCCACAAACAATCGGGAGAGATTTTAAAGTGTCCTGTGCGATGGTAAAACCATTGAATTAGGAATTGGGAATTAGGGGTTAGGAATTTAAATCAAAAGCATTGAAACCGGATTTTAAATCTAATCGTCCAACCCACATGGATAAGCCAAACATCATTCGAGACAAAAGTTACTCCTTTGCTTTGAAAATTATCAAACTTTATCAGAGTTTGGCATCTCGACATGAATACGTCCTCTCGAAGCAGGTGTTGCGAAGTGGAACTGGCATAGGCGCTAACGTGGAAGAAGCATTGGCTGCACAAAGCCGCCCTGATTTTCATACAAAATTGACCATCGCCTATAAAGAAGCGAGAGAAACGAACTATTGGCTTAGGCTTTTAAGTGATTCTCAAATTATGAGTATTGACTATTCATCCCATTTAAAAGATTCTGAAGAAATAATTAGGATATTAAACGCTATTACCCGGAAGACAAAATCCGCAAGGAAGTCATCCGTGGGTTTAAATTCCTAACTCCGAATTCCCAATTCCTAATTGTAGGAGAATCCCTTTGATGTCCAAGCCCCGGAAGAATAGCGTCACCATCGAGCTGCCCATCATGTCCTTCGAAACGGACTATCAGGGCATCGTCAATAACACCGAGTTCATCCGGTTCGTGGAGCGGGTCCGCTATGCCCTGTCCAAGAAACTGGGATTCTCCTTCAAGCAGGTCCGCAACGCCAAGCTTTGGACGGTGATGGCCCATGTGGAAATCAATTATTACTCGCCGGGCCGGTTCGAGGATGTCATGCTGGGCACGGGCTGGATCGAGAAGGTGGGCAATAGCTCCCTGACCATCGGGTACGAATTCCGCTTGAAGGGCGTCAAGCGCCTGATCGCCGATGCCAAGCAAGTGATGGTGTTCGTGAACATGGATTTAAAACCCACCCCGATCCCGGCGCATCTGCGGAAAAAGTTGTAACAGGATGATGAAAAAGTCCAAGAACGGGCCTTTTTCCTATTTCTGCCGCGAATCACCCCTTAACAACCAAGGGGTTTAATTCGATCCACTCCTAACTCGGGGCTGTTGACAGGGTGTAAAATCAATTTTTTACCACCCTGTTAGTAATTCCCTTTGAATTATTAGGAGGACATGCACTCTTCCCCCCCCTTGTAAAGTTTGGATTTCGGCGTTATTTTAAACCTGCTTATTCTCAAGTTGAGAGGAAGACCTCATGCCGACCAAGATGAACGCCAAGGGACTTCAAGAACAACTGATGTCCTTGAACCGCATCGGAATCGCCCTTTCCAAAGAGCAGGACCTCAACCAACTCCTCACCTTGATCCTCACCGAAAGCCGCCAATTCACCAGCGCCGAGGCGGGAAGCCTCTATGTCCGCGAGGGCCAGCAATTACGCTTCTCCGTCAGCCAGAACGATGTGCTGGAGGCCCGCAAGAGGGCCGAGATGAAGGCCTTGAAGAAACAGATGGAGATGATGCCCTCCACCTTCACCGGCTTCTATGTCTCCTTGGATAAAAGCTCCCTGGCCGGCTACGTGGGAGCCACGGCCAAAGTCCTGAACATCCCTGACGCCTATAAAATCCCAGCCAGCCGGGAATACAAGTTCAACCGCTCCTTCGACGAGAAAAACAATTACCGCACCAAGAGCATGTTGATCGTCCCCATGAAGGACGCCTCCGGCAACGTGGTCGGCGTCATCCAACTGATCAACGCCCATCGCGGAAAATCCATCGTGGCTTTTGATAAGCATTATGAGAACCTGGTGCTCTCCTTGGCCAGCCAAGCCGCCATCACGATCAAGAACGCCATGCTGACCCAGGAATTAAAGGAAGCCTATCTCGATACGATCTTCCGCCTCTCCATCGCCGCCGAATACAAGGACGACGATACGGCGGTGCATATCCACCGCATGAGCCGCTACTCCGCGATTTTGGCCGAGGGCCTGGGCTTGTCCCCCTCGGAAGTGGAAAGCATCCGCTACGCCTCGCCCATGCACGACATCGGCAAGTTGGGCGTGCCGGACTCCATCCTGATGAAGCCGGGGAAGTTGACGCCGGCGGAGTTCAAGGAAATGCAGAACCACACGGTTTTCGGCGGGAAGATTTTGGAAAACGCCAAGGCCGAGCTTCTAAGGGCTTCTGAGATCATCGCCATCACCCACCATGAGAAATGGGACGGCTCGGGCTATCCCAGGGGGCTCAAGGGCGAGAATATTCCATTGTCGGGCCGCATCGTGGCCCTGGCCGACGTGTTTGACGCCCTCACCACCAAGCGCTGCTACAAGCCCGCTTTCTCGTTGGAAGAGTCTATGAAGATCATCAAGGAAGGCACGGGCCGCCATTTCGACGCCAAAGTGGTCCAAGCCTTCGACAACAACATCGAGAAGATCCTCGCCGTGAAGGCCCAGTTCAGCGCTTAAAGGCAGCCCTCAGCCCTCCGTTTTTAGCCCTCCGAACCATTTTTTTATTCCTCATGTTTGAATTCCCTTTCATTAAGACTAAACTATTTTCATTTCCCAAATGGGGCTCACTATGTTCATTCCTAAATCCATCGTCTGTCTCCGCGACTATTCCTGGAAGTTATTCCAAGGCGACCTAACAGCGGGGATTATCGTCGGGCTCGTGGCCCTGCCCCTGGCCATGGCCTTTTCCATCGCCTGCAACCTGCCGCCGGAGAGGGGCATCTACACCGCGGTCGGCGCGGGGTTCCTCATTTCCGCCTTGAGCGGCAGCCGGGTGTCCATCGGAGGGCCCACCGGGGCCTTTGTGGTGATCGTGGCTGGCATCGTGGCCAAGCACGGCTACGAGGGGCTGGCCATCGCCACGGGGATGGCGGGCCTGATCCTGATCGCGATGGGCTTGGCCCGCATGGGCACTTTGGTGAAATTCATCCCTTATCCCGTCATCACGGGATTTACTTCCGGCATCGCGGTCGTCATCTTCAGCACTCAAGTGAAGGATTTCTTCGGGCTCCGGATGGGGCCGGTCCCGGCGGAGTTTATCCCCAAGTGGGGAGCTTATTTCGACGCGATGGGCACGCTGAATCCTTACGCCTTGGGAATCAGTTTTTTCACGGCAGCCTGTATCTTCGCCTGGCCCCGGAAATGGAAAGTTCCCGGCTCCATCGTGGCCCTCGTCCTCGTCACGACGGCCGTAGGTTATTGGCAATGGCCGGTGGAAACCATCAGTTCCAGGTTCGGCGGCATTCCCCAAGGCCTGCCCCAGCTTCATTTCTTTCTCCCGACCTGGCTGCAAGTGAAGGAACTGCTTCCCTCCGCCTTTACGGTCGCGGCGCTGGCGGCGGTGGAGTCCCTCCTTTGCGCGGTCGTGGCGGACGGCATGATCGGCGGGCACCACAAGTCCAATATGGAACTGGTGGCCCAAGGCATCGCCAACACCTTGTCGCCCGTCTTCGGCGGTATCCCGGCCACGGGAGCCATCGCAAGGACCGCCACCAACGTCCGCAACGGAGGCCGCACGCCGGTGGCGGGAATGATCCACGCGGTGGTGCTCCTCCTGATCCTGATGACCGCCGGCCCTTGGGCCGCGAAAGTTCCCTTGGCCGCGCTGGCGGGAGTCTTGGTGGTGGTTTGCTACCACATGTCCGAATGGCATTCCTTCAAGTTTATTTTGTCCGGGACCCGCAGCGACATCCTGGTGCTGCTCACGACTTTTCTTTTAACCGTTTTCGTGGACTTGACCATGGCCGTGGGAGTCGGGCTGGTGCTGGCCTCCTTCCTTTTCATGCGCAAGATGGCGGAACTCAGCCAGGTCAAGGCCCTGACGCGTGAAAAGAAAACCGAGTGGGGGAAAGGCTTGAAAGTCCCCAAGGGCGTGGAAGTTTACTCCATCAACGGGAGCCTCTTCTTCGGCGCGGCGGAGAAATTATTGGAATTGGACCGGGCCATCTTCGAGACGCCCAGGGTCTTGATCCTGGACATGAGCGCGGTTTTTCACATGGACACGACGGGCCTCAAGACCATCCGGGACATCCGAAAGCAATGCCTGGAGAGGCGGACTCGGCTCATCCTGGCGGGGGTGCAACCCCAGCCCATGATGGTTTTAGAGAAGGCGAAAAAAGTGGATAAGATCGGGAAGGAAAATTTCAAACCCAGCCTGGAAAAGGCATTGAAGGCAGTTTAAAACCACAAATTATAATTCACCCTCATCCTGGCCTTCTCCCCTCGAGGGAGAAGGGACTTTTTTCCCCCCTCGCCCCTTGAGGGAGAGGGTAGGGTGAGGGAGATCTATTACTTCTGGATCATCCCAAATCGCTTATTCTTCTCCGTCATCTTCAGGAAATAACCTAACCGCTGTTTGAAAACATCTTTCCGGTAACGCACCGCGTCAATCCATCCCACCCTGATTCTTTTGTACGCCAAGGGAAATTTCTGGAAATTCTTCCAGGTGATGGGGTCCTTCTGGAGAGCCTTTTGGATATCGGCCGGCACCTTCCAAACTTCCGTATGCTTGATGGCTCCTTTGTGGATCTTGGCTCCGCCACTCAATGTCCCTTCCAAAGCGGCTAGTCCCACAGGCGTCATGCGCTTTTCCTTAATGAGGCGAATCGCCCGATGCTTGTTCAGTTCCGAGCAGGGTGAGCCTTTTCGCCGTGGAGAGAACCTCTGGCAGAAACAGTCCTTATTAATGGCCTTCACCGTTGAATCAATCCAGCCAAAGCACATGGCCTCATCCACCGCGTCGTTGTAGGAAATCCGGGGCTTGCCGCTGTCTTTTTTGTAATAAACGAGGAAGATTTCCTTGGTGGTTTTGTGGTTCTTCCTCAACCAGGCCCGCCAATCCTTAATTTTATGGACGTAAAGGGTTTTTGTGATTTTCATTTCGAAACCTTAACTCCAATTCAATTTCACCGTCAAGACACCGAGAAAAAAATGGAAAAGCGAATGGTTATTAACGATTTGAGATTTCCTTAGTGTCTTTGTGTCTTGGTGGTGAAATAAGTGTTAATCATGATTTGTTGGTTTGGAGTCTTGGATCAGCCTTTTCCCATAGCTGAGGACCTTGTCTTGGCTGTAACCGATTTTTTCGTAGAAGGCCCGGACCTTGGCGTTGCTTTCCCGGATCTGGAGGTTGATCTTGGGACAGCCCAGATTTTTTAGTTTTTGCTCAACCTTTTTCATGAGTTCCAGGCCGATGCCGGATTTTTGATAGGCCGGATCCACGGCCAGGTAATTGATCCATCCCCGGTGGCCCTCGTAACCTCCCATGACGGTTCCAACGACTTTATTTTTTTCAACTGCGACGAAAAATAGATCGGATTGAACCTTGAGTTTTCGTTGAATGTCCTTGAAGGGATTGTTGGCGGTTGTCACCAGTCCGCAGTCGTTCCAAAGTTGAACCACCATTTTTTGGTCGGTTAAAGTGAAGGATCTAATTTTCATTTACAAAATGGCTCCCATTCCAAACGATTTGCGAACCATCAAATTCCTTACAAATCGAGTATAAAAGCAATCTTCCGTTCCTATTTGGGGAATAATTTCATTTTTAGCTTAATGAAACTGGTCAAAATGGGTTGAATGTAAAAATTAAAATAGGTTCCGATATTTTTGTAGCCTAGTCGGTCTTGCGCCCTTTCATTACCATGGCCAGCAGACTTCTTATACCATTTCAACGCTTCTTGCTGATCTTGGTTCACGCCTTCACCGATTTCATAAAAATGGGCCAATTGGTATTCAGCATTGGAATCACCTTGATCCGCGGCTTTTCGAAACCATTTGACTCCTTCTATGACATTTTTTGAAACTAAGGTTCCTCTTAAATATATCCAGCCTAATTCGGTTTCGGCGAGTAAGTTTCCTTGTTCGGCAGCTTTAAGAAACCAATTCATTTCTTCTTGTTTATTTCGGGAGACACCTTCACCAAAATGATAATGAAGGCCGATTTCTCTTGAGGCATAGGAATAACCTTGCGCCGAACTTCTTAAGTACCATTTCATGCTTTCCACAAAATTCTTTGAAGTCCCAAGACCTCTCTCGTTGATGATCCCCATATAATATTCGGCCTCGGCGTTTCCTTTTTCAGCGGAAATTGTTAAAAACTTAATTGCGTTAGGATAATCCTGTCTCGTAAACGCTTTTTTGCCGTTTTTCAATTGATCAATGCTTAGGTAATGAGTATTCCAAAACCAAATCCCAATAATCAAAAACAGAATACCCGAACAAAAACGGATAATATTTTTCATTCTTTTATGCCTGACATTTTCATTGGCTCCCTGTAGTGGACAAGTTTAGAACTTCTATCCTTAGCGGGAATTCCCACTTTCCCAGTTAGTTCCCGCTTGTATCCAACATTTCAACATTTGAATACCACCCAATTTCGAATTATTTGAGAACCATTAAATTCAAAATAAGGCGAGAATAGAACAATTTATAGGTTGAGAGTTCTTTCTGCGCAATGCTAATGTTTATTGATTTTTTTGTTAAATAATTTATGGATTTTATCTTTCAGTTGGATCGCCCTAGTACTTACATAATCGTTCTTTCGGTAATCAATAAGAGGCTGAAGCTTTTCGTCAGCCAATCTCAAAAAGTCTTGTGTCCCCTCGTTGCCACCTCTCTGCGTTAGATAAGAATAAATGCGAGAGCAATAGACAAGTGGATCTCTTTGATTTTTTTTAGAATATTGCCACGCCTTCAATTTTGATTTATCAGTTTCAATTTTTTTGTTCCAAAAGTCAGGAAAGTACTTTTCGCCATTTTCAAACTTGAATATTTTTTCATTCCATCTATAAATTTGAGGAGGATTTCCATATTTACTGTCTTTGTTTTCGAAAACGATTTCATTTGTTCCGGAATTATCTAAGTCCGTAAAAAGAGGCTTGGAATAGGCCGTACCGGAACTGACGTCAGCGATTTCTTGATATCTTTTACCGTTCCACATATAAAATTTCCAGGATCGAAAATCTGCTGAAGCGGCGCCATCGTAAGTGTATCCAAAAACTGGTGGAAATTTTTTATTTATCAGTCCAGACACTAATTCTCCTTCCCAATTAACCAGGTCAATTTCCACTTTTTCTTTGGTGCTGTCGTCAATCAGATAGATTTCAGTCTGACGTTCTCCGTCAAATTCAGAATAAAGGGTCTCTAATTTTCCATCGTTTCTAAAATCAGCCTTTATCCCATTTTCTGAATCGGCACACAATCGAGTAATAAACGAGAAAAAAAACAGTATTGAAATTAATAAGGCAAATTTAGAATATTTCAAATTCCCTCCCCATTCTGAACGATTTGCGAACCGTTAAATTCGTTGTATTTCGTTGAAAACCTTAGCCGTTTAATAATTTTGGTGTTCTTTTGGCTTTGTCCAAACTTTACTATTTCCCGATTTGATCCACTTTTTGTTCCAAAACAATTTTGGGATTAAACCAAAGCTGAAGAGGGACAACATTGCACCCAATGCATTTTCTGCAGGATGTTTCGGCCATTCATATTCATAATTCGAATGAAGAAAAAGAATGCACCTTGAGACAATCGCTTTACCTTCTTTGTTCAATGCCCATTTACCAGTAAGTTTGTGTTCATGTAAATCATCATAGGCCGTCCAAACCCTTTGCTGGATAGCCCAAATGGCTCTATCAAGCGATCGTCTTGGGGTCATATCTTCATATTGATAATTCGTAAACCCACCACTTACGAATTGTCTTAGTTTTTCTGCCAATTTCTTTCTGACAGGTTTATCAATCATCTTTTCATCGCTTCCCATTCCGAACGATTTGCGAACCATCAAATTCCAAGTAATTCGTACATTTGGCTAATTGCCAACAACTATAGTTAATCAGTCGTTGATTTAATTTTGTGAAAAAGCCGATTTGATGAAAAACCAAATTTTTTCAATAACTAATAAAACCATTTCTTTTCGATTTTTGACAAAAATCAACTTAATTAGTAGCCAAATAACGCCAACAAATAAAATACTTGCGAGAAAAATGAGGCCTAATTCGGTAAAACCACCAGCGTTTGAGGTGCCTCGTCCTCCAGGTAATCTGCCAAATTTTTGATAAAAGAGGTAAGAGCCGAAAATCCAAACTAAAACACATATGGATAAAAACAAGTTAACCCCTGTGAATGATTTCTCAGAACTTTCAATACCTTGTTCTGCGTCATTTTTCGATTTTTTCAGACTGGAGGAACCACAATTTTCGCAGTAATGATTTAGGTTCGAATTGTTCTTGCCACACTTTGGACACCGCCATATTTTTCCTTCCTCTCCATGTTTAATATTGGTTTGTATCATAAAAACGACTCCCCGAGTTGGACTCGAACCAACGCGTTATTTCCTTTATTTCACCCTAAATTCCAAATCCTTGATGAGCATCCTCCCCGTGGCTTGGTTGCCGGGGAGGTAGAATTGAACGGAATGCAGAGCCTGCAGATCCAGGATATTATTCCCTTTTTGGTTGCCCCAAACCGTGCGGCGTTCCAAATCCGATAAATCGACCTTGTAAGTCTCCCAATGACCCGTGCCCTCGAGAGAAGGGAAGGTATAGGATTCGCCGTCGGCGCCGTTGAGGCCAGTATAAGTCGCCAAGTTGGGCGCGGCCTCGCCGGACTCGGACATCATGACGTTAAAATTGATACCCTTCGGGATGAAGGCTTGAAATGTGAAGAGGTTGTAACCCCGCAAGTCCGCCGTTCCCCAATCAATCAAGGGCTTCACATTGCAGAAGATGGATTCGCCGCAGCCCCAGCCGGTCCCCGTCTCGTAATCCGTGACGATGACTCCCGTCGTGGTATTGGCGCCGGCTTTCCCGCCGCTGCCGTTATCTCCCCAAGTGTCAATGTGGGCCGTATTGTCGATTTTCAAGAAGCTCCGCACGGGATCCACCTTCATCCCTGGCTCCGCCTTGCGGTAATCCGCTTCTCCCGGGGATTTAAATTCCGCCGGCAAGGCGGTTGTGGAATCGCCGTGGAGCTTGTTGGCGGAAAGGTTCAGTTGGGCATGTTCCTTGGTCACCAGCCTGTATTCCTTGTCCTGGATGTCCACCAAGCCGTAATTCTGGGCCTCGCCGTCAAAGCGGCCCTCGGGCGACTCATCGGACCACTCGAACCAGTGGAGCCCTACGATATAGGGAAGGGACAAGAGCTGTTTCGCGAATTGGTCCAAATGGTCCGCGCGGTCTTTTTGCGTGGGGACGCTCACATCCGCGCCCTTGAGGTTGGGATCCCCGCTTTGGTTTTCCATGGCGCTGTAGGAATATTCGCTGATGAGGATGGGCTTGGCGGATTTGGCGTAAAAATTATTGAGGAAGGTTTCGTCGGCGCTCCCGCTTTTGGCGTAGACATTCACCGAGACCACATCGCAATAATGCCCGCAGGCTTCCACGACTTCCCAAGGGGTTTCCCCCGCGAAGCGGACGCCTAGGATCAAATGGTTGGGGTCGACCTCATGGATGGCCTTGGTCGTCACGGAAAAATACCGCTCGGCGACAACCCCCGCCCAGGCGTTGGCGTCGGATTTTTGTTTTTTGGTTTTGACCGTTAGCGTGATGGGCCCGTCGAATTCCTCGAAGGAATGGAACTTGGTGCCCCAAACCTTGTTGAAATCCTCGACATTTTTACTGTAACGCGACTCGAAGAACTTCCCTAAAGCCCTCTTATTGGCGTCCTCCACCGGAATGGCGGCGTATTTTTCCAACAAAGTCCTCTGCCCCTCGGTTTTCCAGCCGAAATCCCCCCACCAGGGCATTTCGTTGTCGAGGAAATAGCCGATCAAGTCCTGGTCGTCCTTGAACTTGGCGGCCTTCTGGGCATTCTCCGTAACCGCCTTCTCAAACGCCTCGCCAAAAACCCCGTCCAATACCTTATCCCATGGATTGCTTCGGGCAATATAAAGCATGTAAGTGAAAGGGAACTTTTGTCCCAAGAGATCCTCGTCGGCCCAACAGCCGATGCTGTTGAACTT
>Ga0265319_1002463_pt1 | contig 10100 bp, 7 predicted proteins | sample 4824metaG_FD_192443 | JGI IMG/M metagenome (GOLD analysis project Ga0265319, IMG submission 192443) | Rhizosphere microbial communities from Carex aquatilis grown in University of Washington, Seatle, WA, United States - 4-8-24 metaG | ecosystem: Host-associated > Plants > Roots > Rhizosphere >... | reverse complement strand
CCCGGCGGCCGTCAGGGCGGCGGCGGTGCCCGCGGTGTCGCCAGATTTCCGGGCGGCCACCCAGGCTTCGAGCTGGTGCTGTTCCTCGGCGTGGGCGGCGGCAAAGCGGGTTTCGAAGGAATGGACTTGTTCCGCCGGCACATGGGCGGTCAGGGAATTCCATGCCGCCTGGTTAAACAATACCGGCGGTTGTTCGAATTGATAAAAGACAAATACCAGCACCCCGAGTAGCAGGATGAAGAACTGCATGGGAATTTTGCAGACGGCGTTAAACATCAGTCCCAACCGGCATTCGCGCAACGACGAGCCGGAGATGTAGCGCTGCACCTGCGACTGGTCGGTGCCAAAATACGCCAGCGCCAGAAAAAAGCCCCCAAACATCCCGGACCAAAAAGTGTAACGCTCATGCACGCTCGGGGAGAAATTCACCGCTTGCAGTTTGTGGAAACTGCCGGCCAGGGTCAGGGTGTCGGCAAAAGTCAGGGCCGGCGGCAATTTTGCCAGGAGGATGAAGAATGCCGCCGCCATGCCGATAAAAATCACGCCCAACTGGTATTTTTGCGTCAGAGTGACCGCTTCGCTCCCACCCGTCGCTGTGTAGGCGGTGACCACCAAACCGCTGCAAATAATGGTCACATCAAGCGGCCAGCCAAATACGGTGGAAAGCACAATGGCCGGCGCATAGATGGTCAGCCCGGCGCCGACGCCGCGTTGAAGCAGGAACAACCCCGCGCCGAGCAACCGCGTCTTGCCGTCAAAACGGCGTCCGAGGAATTCATAGGCGGTGTAAACGTTGAGGCGACGGTAAAGCGGCAGAAACACCATCGCGATGAGGATGAGCGCAAACGGCGCGCCGAAATAATTTTGCACGAAGCCGAGGCCGTCCTGATAGCCCTGGCCGGGAATGGACAAAAAAGTGGTGGCGCTGGCCTGGGTGGCAATGACGGAGACGCCGATGACGAACCAACCCGTGCGCCCATCGCCGCTTAAATAGCTGCGCAAGTCGCGCCGGCCCCGGGTGCGCCACATGCCATAGGCGGCGATGCCGAGGAGGGTGCCAAACAGCACGACGTAGTCGAAAAAATTCACGAATACATCCTCGTCAACACGGTGAGTAAAACGACCACGACGACAAAGACACCCGTCACGAACCAGTAAACTGCAGGCCAGGTGCGCAATCCCGGCAGGCCGGTTTCATGGTCCGGCGCGGGCGGTGAGCCGCCGGGGGTTGGGGCAGGCGCGGGTGGCTTCATTTTCCCAATGACACAAGGTTGGCGAACAGGCGGTAGGCGCCGGGCACGCCGCCGGGAAGTTGCCGGAAGAACGCGAGGCTGGTGTAGACAAAATTGCCCTGGCCGTATTTGGCGATAAGCACGCTGCTGCTCGGCTGCGTTTCGCCGGGGTCGCTCATGCCGAGCAGCGCGGTGTAATCCTGCTGATCCCACGAACTGGGGAAATACGCGCCGCGTTCCTGGATCCAGCCGTCGAAATCGGCCGGGGTGATCTTGTTCGGGGTGTTTAGCGCAGCGTGATTGGGCGCGAGAAACTCGATCGGCGAATTTTCATTGGTCACGCGCATGTCCGGCGCATTGCCCGCGATGGAAAGCGGATAGGGTCCCAGCTGCGCCGTGCGCAAGCCGGTGGGGCGATTGTATTGCGCGATGACGGTGCCGCCCGCTTCGACGTAGGCGAACAGCCCCGGCAAATTCGCCGCGAGGTCGGTGCGTTCATTGAATGCCCGCACGCCGATGACGACGGCATCGAGACCGTGCAGTTTTTCCGGAGTGAGGTCGGCGCCAGTGAGGCGGGTGACCGCGTAGCCCATTTGTTCGAGGCATTCGGCGATGCTGTCGCCAGCGCCGGGAAGATAGCCGATGTTGTGCCCGCGCGTCGCGAGATTGAGGCTGACGACCTTGAGTCGCGCCGGCGGCTGAAGCAATTGCACGGGAATATGGTCGTAGTGTAGCACGATGCGGTCGTTGTCGAAATGCGCGCCGTTGAGGTCCACGCTCGCGGTCAGGCGCGCGTTGGCGGGTTGCGCCGGTGCGGTGACGGTAAAGGTGTACTTCGCCTTGTCGCCGACGGCGCCGACTTTGAACGGCTGCGACGCGGGCGATACTTTCCAGCCGGCGGGCGCGGCCAACTGGAGAGTGCCGGACTGGTTGGGCCGAAAGGCGGTAACTTCAACATCCACCGGCTTCGCCGCGCCCGGGGCAAAGAGATTAACTTCGAAGGCAAAATGCAGGGTCACCGGGGAAATTACATCCAGGCGCCGGCGGATTTCGCCTTTGGCCGGGTCGTTTGTGATTTGTACCGGTTCATCGGGGATGGACAACGTCTGGCCGCCGACTTCGAAAAGCTGCTGCATGGGATACACGGGCAGATTGTCGGGGTTGCCAATCAACGTTGGGTCGTCCACGCGGGCCATGCCGGCGGTGCCTTCGGCGCGCAGCCAATACGGCGTGGTCAGCAACGTGCTCTTGGGCAGAATCTGGCCGGAATCACGGTTGACCGCCTGGTTGGCGGACAGAGTCTGCGAGCCGGTGGAGGTGAGTTGATCCGCCACTCCCGGATAACGCGTGCCGACCCATTTGACCGGAACAGCCGAGCGCACCATCGCCGTCGAATGCAAATTCAATTCCTCGCCGGGCACCACTTCGGCAATCGGAATGATCGTTTGCACGGTGAGCCCGAGGCAATTCTGCAAAATCTTGTCCAGTTGCGCGCGCTTTTCCTCCACCACGGGGTCCTTCGCCAAGGCAATCACTTTGCTTCGAATGGCGAGCAGCGCCGGCACGCTGGCGGACGGGTCTTGTTGATTGAATTTCGCAATAACGTCATCCACAAGCGGCCCGATATCCGCGCCGCCGGGAAAGCGGCCCCACGTGTCGTCCACGCCATCGAGGAGATCTTTGGTCGCCGACTCTCCGCCGAGCAGGGAGAAGGTGGCGGTGCGCGGCCCACCGCCGCCGCCGCCGCCGGCATTGCCGAAACCCTGGGTCTTGTGGTTCGAGCGCGCACGGGCCGCGATGGAGGCGAAAGATTCGCCGGTCACAGGGTCCGCACCGCCAGCTTCAATGCGCAAAGTGGCAGCACCCGCGCCCGCCCCTGCTCCACGTCCGCCGCCGCCGCCGCCATCAAGCAGGAGCCGTTTCGGCTGCCAGGGCGCAAGGCCTTGGGCGATTTGTTCAGGAAAGGCCGTTGGATCGCCGCTAATTTTAATGGCCTCCATGGCGAGAATGGTAGAGGCCGTGTGGTGCCCGTGGGTGGGAGGGCCCCCTGGCGGGGGAAAGCGCGCAATCATCACGTCCGGCCGGAATTCGCGGATGACGCGCACGACGTCGGCCAGCACCTGCTGGTGGTCCCAGATGCTCAGCGTTTCTTCCGGTGTTTTGGAATAGCCGAAGTCAAACGCCCGGGTGAAGAACTGCCGCGCTCCATCCACCCGCCGGGCGGCGAGGGACTCCTGAGTGCGGAGCACGCCCAGCTGTTCGCCGAATTCGGGGCCCAGTTCGTTCTGACCGCCATCGCCCCGGTTGAGGCAGAGGTAGGCCGTGCGGAAATTGCGTCCGCGCGCCAAATAGGCGAGCAGGGCATTGTCTTCATCATCCGGATGCGCGGCGATGAAGAGCACGGTGCCGACTTCACGAAAACTACGCAGGTTTTCCAAAATGGCGGTGGCGGCCGGCGGCTGCTGGCCTGCGGGCGCCGACGACTGACCGCTCGCGCCGGAAATCAGCGCCGCCATCAAGGCAGCGCCCGTGGACACTGTACGGAGTATCGCGTGGCCTCGGCGCATGGCGATGGGGGCGGTGGCTGCGTTACTGTTTTAACTTGAAGCCGACTGAGTACTGGGTGGTTTCCCAAAACGCCTTGATGATGCCGCCGCCCGTGGCCGGATCGGCAACGAGGGCGATGGTAAATTCGTCTATCTGTTTGTCCAAAGTGTCCTTCTTCATGTCCACGCGCGCCAGCTCGTTGGCCTGGATGGCAGGGGTGTAGGGGATGCCCCATTGCCCGATTTGCTTGTTAATGATGAGTTTGGTCGTGCCCTTTTCGTCCGGGAACATGCAAAGGGTATAGGCACCGGCTGGAACAGTAGTGCCGCCGAAGTCGAGCGCAACCTGGGTGACGAGGGTCGTGGCTTCGTCGGAGCCCATGCGCCAGACCGCGCCCCAAGGAACGAGGGTGCCCCAGATTTTGCGAATCTTGGTGGCGTCTTTGGGGTCCTTGGAATAGGGCCGCCCATAGGTGATGGTCACCAAGGGGCCGCTGCGGGAACCGACGTGCAAGCTAATCGTCTCGTGCGGGCTGACCCGGTTGGCGGGCGCGGGCGGGACCGCGACGGCGGCGGCCGGTGCGGAGGAGTCCGCCGGGGCCGCGGACTGGGCGGCGACGGGGAACAGGCTGGCAAAATAAACGGTGGTGAGGATCAGGGAGCAGCGAAGGATTTTCATGGTAGCGGAAGCAGTTGGGGTGGGAAGACGCCTTGATTTGTCCCAAGTCCGGCCAAGTCTTTAGAAAAAGAAGCAGCCATGGCCTGAGGAAGCCAAGCTCTGCCGGGGTAAGTGGGGTGCAAGGCGAGTGGTAATTCCGCCATGGCCGAGCCCGGGAGTCAAGGGGGAACGGGAGGGGGCGATGTATGAATTAAGAATTAAGAATTAAGAAACGACTCTACCGACGAAGGCGGGATTTTACTTGGGTCGCAAGGCCAAGCCCCTTGAATCTCTGATTCTCACGCTGCGCGGCCGCAAGGTCATGCTCGACGCCGACTTGGCGGAGGTATTTGGTGTGCCGACCAAAGTTTTCAATCAAGCGATCAAACGTAACGTGGATCGTTTCCCGGAGGATTTCATGTTTCAATTGACCCAAGTGGAATGGATCAACTTGAAGTCGCAATTTGCGGCTTCAAGTTCGGAAGTTGTTGATAAGGAAACACATGAACTCAACTGGTCACAATTTGTGACCAGTTCAAAAAAGCATCGGGGTGCGGCCTATCGCCCCTTCGCTTTCACCGAACACGGTGCCATCATGGCTGCCACCGTCTTGAACAGTCCCCAAGCGGTGACCATGAGCGTCTATGTCGTGCGGGCCTTTATGCAAATGCGGGAGCAATTGGCCGCGAATTCTGCCATCCTCAAGCGCCTCGCCGAAATTGACCAGACTTTGCTGGAGCACGATCAGGCCCTGCGCGCCATCTGGACGAAGCTGCAGCCTCTACTCGCACCCCCACCCGAAACGCCACGGCGGCGGATCGGATTCAACATTGATTAACGCGACTGATTACCACCTCGGCAAAACGCGTTTCCACGCCGGGTCCACGTGTTTGCGCATTTCCAGCTCGTCGTCGCGTTTGCGGTAGGGGCATTTGGCGTAGCGTTCCTTGCCGCGGGCGAGTTGATCGTAATCGAGCTCGACGCCGAGGCCGGGTTTGTCGGTGATGCGGACACAGCCATTTTTGATGGGGATGCGCCCGCCGAGGACGACTTCATCGGTGGCGGATTGCCAGGGGTAATGGGTATCGCAGGCGTAAGTTAAATGCGGAGTGGCGGCGGCGACTTGGGCCATGGCCATGAGCGAGACGCCGAGGTGACTGTTCGAATGCATGGAGAGGCCGAGGCCAAAAGTTTTTGCGAGCCGGGCGAGTTGCTGCACCTGCCGCATGCCGCCCCAGTAGTGATGGTCGCACAGAATGATTTGCACGGCGTCCATTTTCACCGAGGCGGGGATGTCGGCAAAGGAAGTGACGGCGACATTGCTGGCCAGCGGAGTTTTGATGCCCTCGGCGAGCAGGCGTTTTCTTACTTCGGCCATGTTTTCCAAGCCGGCGGTCGGGTCTTCGAGATAGCCGCCGCGGTCGAGTTCCATGGCCAGTGCGCGGCCGACGCTCACGGAGGTTTCCACGGTCCACGCGGAATTCGGGTCAATGCGCAGCGGGACATTCGGGCCGAGGGCGCGGTAAAGTTGTTTGATGGTTTCGATTTCGATGTCGGGATCGAGCACGCCGGCCTTGAATTTAATCGAACCAAAACCATAGTGGGCGACCATCTGCTTCACCTGTTTTACGAGCGCCTCGGGCGTCAGGGCCTCGCCATATTCGTCGGGACGGGCGTCCGCGCCTTCGCCGCCGCCGCCGGCGTGTTTGTAAAAGGGATACGCGGAAAATGGCACCTCGTCGCGCACGCGACCGCCGATTAATTCACATACGGGCTGGCCGACGGTTTTGCCGATGAGGTCGAGGCAGGCGACTTCGACGGCAGCGAAGGTGCGGGTGGTGGCATCGAGCGGGTTTTCGCCGGGCACGTGGTAAGTTTGCGAACGGGCGCTGCCGCCGCCTTCGCCTTCGACCATGGGGGAAAGAAATCCGGTGAGTTTATAGGGATTCGCGCCGATGATTTGCCCGCGCAGGGCTTCGAGTTGCTTCACTTGCGCGTCGCCGCCGTAGGTCTCGGTGATGCCGATGACGCCTTCGTCACTCTCCAATTCCACAATTGTCCGCAAGGCATAGGGCGCGTGCAAGCCATAGGAACTCCGCAAGGGCGGGTCAGAGATGGCGAGGGAATGGATCCGCAAATCGGTAATGCGCATGGCGCGAGGAGTAGCGCGTCAGGGCGGAGCAATCAAGCGTTTCCGGCCACGCAAAAGATTCCGCCAGACCAAGCAAAATTATGCATTGAGGCCGCCCGGTGTCGTCTTGACCAAGCGCCGACGGTAAAAAGCCAACATCGCCGCTGCGCTGCCCGCCAGGATTCCCCAACTCGACGGCTCGGGCACAGACGCCAGGGAAAAATTGTCCAAGCCGGTGACTTCGGTGCCGTTGTGCATGTCGGCGGGAACGTGGATGGCGGTGACATTGCCAAGTACCGTGCTGATTTGACCGAGGGTGGCGGGCGTGCCGCCGCTCAAATTAAAGCCGTTGCTGGAGTTGGTGCCGCCGTCGAAGACAAAGCCCGTGCTGGCATTCAGGGCGAAGTTGTAACTCGTCCAAGTATAGGGGCTGCTGCTGGTGGCGGGGGCGGATAGGACGAGGGAAAGGGTGTCGCCCGAGCCGCCGAAGATGACCAGGGGGGTGAAGTTGATATTATCCGCTGGTTGGTTGTGGGCGAGGTCAAAGCTCAACGTGCCATTGACGAACCCGGAGTCATTGCCCAGAAACTTGGCCGGGGCGGAAAATGCGTCGTTGGCCCCTTGGGCGCCATCGGTGAACAGGATGTACCCGGAGGGATTGCCGCCCGTGGCGAAATAAGTGAGCGAGGACGCGGGATCGTTGTCGGCGAGGGTCCAACTCTCGCCGCTGGAATCGAAGTTGCTGACGACGACACCGGCGGAAGCCGCCGCCGCGTTGCCGAGAAAGAACAGGGCCAAGCCGAGGGCACGATAATGCATGAGCACAGGTTTTTTTTGGCAGATTGGAGCCTGCCGGTTAAAAATCGTCGTTTGCGGTCGGAGCAAATACCGTACCATGGCGGGGTGCCCAAACGCAAGATGATACAAACAGGGTAGGGGCCGGTGGGGAGGACTGGTCGGGTGAATCCGGATGGAGCCGGGTTGGTCGCGCTCCCTAACTCATTGAAATCGAGCGGGTTTTATAAACACCGTGCAAAGTTTGAACCTGATGCCCGAGTGTCCTCGCGCAGAGGCGCGGAGGCGCGGAGGTTTTACCACGGATTTCACGGATGACGCGGATGGGTGCGGGAGTGGCATGGGCATCCTGCCCATGATCTGGTGTAGCTGCATTCGCATGGGCGGGATGCCCATACTACTCCCGCACCTCCACCACCATTGACACGTTAGGGAACTGAGCCAGTCAGCCACAGGTTTGGAAAGGAATTCTTTCAAGGGGCTGGGCGCTCGATCCGGATTACTCAATAGATTGAGTATTTTTACTCAATACGGTGCGAAAACCGGGTCAGTCTCCCCAGGCAATGGCCAAGCCGGGATATTCCGAAAGGGGTGGCGACTACCTTGACCGCCCTTGCAATGAGAACGCCCGGACGGGGCGGACCTGATAATCCACGAGCGGAGCGAGCATCGGATGGGGCAATAATTATGGGAAACCCGCTTTTTGGCCTTGTTTTCAATTCCTGACATGGACTTAACTCATTGAAAATGAATGTGTTTTATTACCGACTTGCAAAGCTGGCATGCCATGCCATATTTGCAAGGATGATAAAACGCCGCATCCACGACAAGGTAATCGAGGCCATCAACCACAATCCCGCGGTTGTCCTGCTGGGGCCGCGTCAGGTTGGTAAAACGACGCTGGCGTTGGAAATCGGGAAAACGCGGCCTTCGCACTATGTTGATCTTGAATTGCCTTCGGCTCGCGCCAGGCTTTCAGAACCTGAAAGCTACTTGGCCGCGCATGAAGACGAGTTGGTGATTCTCGACGAGGTGCATCGGGTGCCGGAGCTTTTTCAGACCCTGCGCGGCATGATTGACAATGGGCGGCGGCGAGGGAAACGGGCGGGGCGGTTCCTGCTGCTTGGGTCGGCCTCAATGGACTTGTTGAAACAGTCCGGCGAAAGTCTCGCGGGGCGGATTTCATACCAGGAACTTGCGCCGATTGATGCGCTTGAAGTGCCGCTTGATCAACTCGACCGTCTCTGGGTGCGCGGGGGATTCCCATCCAGCTATCTGGCCGACCAAGAGGGGCTTAGTCTCGAATGGAGGCAGGATTTTATTCGCACCTATTTGGAGCGCGAAATTCCGGAATTCGGGCCGGGTATTCCCGCTGAGACGCTGCGGCGTTTCTGGACGATGCTCGCCCACAACCAGGCCACCCAGTTCAACTCCGCCGCGCTGGCACGCGGCCTGGATGTTGATGGCACGACCGTTGCCCGCTATCTCGATCTCATGGTTGATCTGCTCCTCGTCCGTCGCATGCCGGCCTGGCATCGCAACGTCGGGAAGCGGCTGGTCAAGGCGCCCAAGGTTTATGTGCGCGACAGCGGCATTGCCCATGCGCTGCTCGACATTGGCAGCAAGGAACAACTGCTGGGCCATCCGGTGGTCGGCCATACTTGGGAAAGCTTCGTGATTGAAACATTGCTGGGCGTTGCCCCTTGGGGAACCACGGCGAGTTATTATCGCACCGCCACCGGCAACGAAATTGATCTCGTCCTCACCGTGCCCGGCGGCAAGCTCTGGGCCATCGAGATTAAGCGCTCCTCCGCGCCGAGCGTGGAACGCGGGTTTCACCTGGCCTGCGCCGATCTGAAACCGGATAAACGCCTTGTCGTTTATGCGGGCACCGAACGCTATTCGCTCAGCGCGGACACCGAGGCCATCGGCGTCGCTGACTTGGCCCGGACCTTGCAGGCGGCGAAATGACCATGGCCAGTTTTTCAACGCCAAGGAGCGGAGTGCGCAGAGGTTTTTACCACGGATTACACGGATGCCGCGGATGGGTGCGGGTGAAAAAGGCGGGGGTGTTGCCCGCTGGCGCCCCGAGAGATTCGTGTGGCGGCAACGCGGCGCGGACCCCGGCCCGGGAAGGATCCGCGCCACGTCCAGACAATGGGTGCTGCGATGTCAAAGAACGAACAGAGAGTTCACTGGCCTGGTCTTTGGCGCTTAGTCGTGAAATTTTTTATTTTTATTTTGGCACGATTTAGCCCGATTAGGGTCGATTAGGTCCGATTGGTTTCGAGTTTTGGGTTTTGGGTTTTGAGTTGATTCAGCTGAAAAGGGTGAAGGGCGAAGGAGGAAGGGCGACGGGGGGGGGTGGGATTTTAACTGGACGAATCTGGATGAATCACGACTAATCTGGACAGGGGCGGACGGGCAAGTTTACGGTTTGCGGTTAATGCATTTGCGATGGGCGACGGATTTTTTTGTTTTGGCTCAATTTACCTATATTTACCTAAATTTGGCTGGGGGGCGTTTAGTTTGGAGTTTCGGGTTTCGGGTTTCGAGTTATTTCAGACCTGAGGGGGCGAGGACGACGAAGTGTGAAGAGTGAAGAAAGGGAATTTTGAAATTCGAATGACGAATTTTGAAACGAGGGAAAGAGAGGGAAAGAGTGAAGGATGAAGGGGGGTTAAGTGAGAGGGGTGTTTCGCTGTCCATGTTCAGGGTACGGATGAAATGGCACCGAG
>Ga0265319_1002458_pt1 | contig 10111 bp, 9 predicted proteins | sample 4824metaG_FD_192443 | JGI IMG/M metagenome (GOLD analysis project Ga0265319, IMG submission 192443) | Rhizosphere microbial communities from Carex aquatilis grown in University of Washington, Seatle, WA, United States - 4-8-24 metaG | ecosystem: Host-associated > Plants > Roots > Rhizosphere >... | reverse complement strand
TTCCATTTCACCGACGCCGACATGGAGGCGTATCTCAAGCAGCATCAGCTGCCGAACGAGTGGGATTATTTCGACCCGGCGAAGGCCGACGAGAAGCGCGAATGCGGCCTGCACGCGGCGTGGGGCAAGAAGGCCGTGAACCAGTAACCGTCCGGTTCGCGGTGCGCCTAAGGCGGGATTCTTTCCGCCGGGTCGCTCCGCCGCCGCATTCATCGCCGATGCACAACTACCACCTCGACCATCTCCAGCACCTCGAAACCGAGGCGATCCACGTCATGCGCGAGGTGGCCGGCGAGTTCGAGCGGCCTGCGCTGCTGTTCTCCGGCGGCAAGGACTCCATCTGCCTGCTTCGCCTCGCCGAGAAGGCCTTCCGTCCCTCGGAGCTCCCGATGCCGCTGCTCAATGTCGACACCGGGCACCATTTCCCCGAGTTGAACGAGTTCCGCGACCATCGCGCGAAGGAACTCGGCTCCAAGCTCATCATCCGCCGGGTCGAGGACGCCATCGCCAGCGGCGTCGCCGTGCCCGCGCCCGGCGAGATCAGCCGCAACCGCCTCCAGATCCCCACGCTGCTCGCTGCGATCGAGGAGTTCCGCTTCGACTGCTGCATCGGCGGCGCCCGGCGCGACGAGGAGAAGGCCCGCGCCAAGGAACGGTTCTTCAGCTTCCGCGACAGCTTCGGCCAGTGGGACCCCAAGAACCAGCGCCCGGAAATCTGGAATCTCTACAACGCCCGCATCAATCCCGGTGAAAACATGCGCGTGTTCCCGTTGAGCAACTGGACCGAGATGGACGTGTGGGAATACATCCGCCGCGAAAAACTGCAGGTGCCGACCATCTACTTCAGCCACCGCCGCCAGTGCGTGCGCCGCCAGGGCCAGTGGCTGCCGGTCACGCCGCTCATGCCGCCCAAGCCAAACGAGGAGGTCCGCGACCTCGTCGTGCGCGTGCGCACCATCGGCGACATCATCAGCACGGGCATGCTGGAATCGCCGGCCGACTCCGTCGACGACATCATCGCCGAGATCGCCGCCGCCCGCGTGACCGAGCGCGGCTCGCGCGCGGACGACAAGTCCTCCGAGGCCGCGATGGAAGACCGCAAGAAGGCGGGATATTTCTAAGTTCCCGCCCTCGCCAAATTGCGCGAACCGCCCATGCCCACTGCCCAGCACCATCCCGTCGACATCCTCCGCTTCAACACCTGCGGCAGCGTCGACGACGGCAAGTCCACCCTCATCGGCCGCCTCCTCTACGATTCGAAATCGCTGATGGAGGACCAGATCGAGGCGCTCGAGCGTTCGGCTGACATTACCGGCGGCGGCCAGATCAATCTCGCCAACCTCACCGATGGCCTCCGCGCGGAGCGCGAGCAGGGCATCACCATCGACGTCGCCTACCGCTACTTCGCCACCCCGCGCCGCAAGTTCATCATCGCCGACACCCCGGGCCACGTGCAGTACACGCGCAACATGGTCACCGGCGCGTCAAGCGCCAACCTCTCCGTCGTGCTGGTCGACGCCCGCGCCGGGGTCATCGAGCAGAGCCGCCGCCACACCTGCATCGCCTCCCTGCTGCGCATCCCGCATCTCATCGTGGCCGTGAACAAGATGGACCTCGTCGGCTGGAGCGAGGCGCGGTTCCACGAGATCCGCGACGAATTCGAGGAATTCCTGCCGCGGCTCGACATGAAGGACGTGCGCTTCATCCCCATCAGCGCCCTCAACGGCGACAACGTCGTCGATCCGTCCCCGCACACCCCGTGGTACCCCGGGCCGACCCTGCTCGGCCACCTCGAGGGCGTGCACATCGGCAGCGACTGGAACCTGAACGGCTTCCGCCTGCCCGTGCAATGGGTCAACCGGCCCAACAACCCGCAGGACCCCCGCCTGCACGACTTCCGCGGTTTCTCCGGCCAGATCGCCGGCGGCATCGTGCGCGTCGGCCAGAAGGTGCTGGCCCTGCCGGCCGGCATCACCAGCACCGTGCAGCAGATCTGGACGTACGACGGCCCGGTCCAGGAGGCGTTCTGCCCGCAGTCGGTCACGCTCGTGCTCGCGCACGACATCGATATCAGCCGCGGCAACATGATCATCGGCCTCGACCAGCTGCCGGGCGCCGGCACGGAATTGCACGCCAATGTCTGCTGGATGCACCAGCGCCCATTGCAGCGCGGGAAGAAATATTTTCTCAAGCATACCTCGAACACCGTCCAGGCCGTGGTCAGCGAGATCGAGCACCGGATCAACATCACGACCCTCGAACCCGAGGCCGCCCCCGCGGAACTCGGCCTGAACGACATCGGCGAGATCCGCCTGCGCACCGCCAGGCCGCTGTTCTACGATCCTTATTCGGCGAACCGGCTGACGGGTTCGTTCATTCTCGTCGAGCAGGGCACCAACGCCACGGTCGCCGCCGGCATGCTCCATGCGGCGCCCGAGCTGGTGAAGCCCGAGAGCGCCGACTACGTGATCTGAGGCACTGAACTTGTCAGGCCAAAGGTGGCCGCCGACCTCCGGGCGGCGGATGACCGTCCGCAGCCCAAGCGAGCCCGGCGATCGCATTCCACCCTTTCCAACGGCCCCGTTCGGCTGAGCCCAAGGCTCATGCCGGCGGCCTGAACCGGACCGCAGCCTTCCGCCCTCGCTGAGGGTGGGTCGGCTGCATGGATTTCGCAAAGCCCCGTGGCCTTGGCGAAGGTGGCTGGCGCGCCGGCGGCCACCGACGGCGCGGAATTTTCGTCGCCTCAGCGGCGCCGCCGGACATAATCCGCGCACTCATGGCCGGCTCCCGCCCAGCTCTCCTCTCCGTCCAAGTCACACCGACGCCCTCCGACGCCTTCTGGGCCAAAAGCCAGGTCACGTTCAAGGAACGGTCGCTTCGCCATGGTCACGCCGGCCGCGTCATCTGGTTCACCGGCCTGTCCGGCGCCGGCAAGTCCACCCTCGCGATCGCGCTTGAACGACGCCTCTTCGACGCGGGCAGGCAGGTCTATCTGCTGGACGGAGACAACCTCCGGCACGGACTGTGCGCCGACCTCGGGTTTTCCGCCGGCGGACGAACCGAGAACATCCGCCGGGCCTCCGAGGTCGCGCGCCTTTTCGCCGACGCGGGCCTGATCTGTCTCGCCGCGTTCATCTCCCCACGACTGGCCGACCGCGAACACGCCCGTCGGCTCCTGCCTCCGAGAGGCTTTATCGAGGTGTTCGTCAACACACCCATCGAAGTCTGTCGCCAACGTGACCCCAAGGGTCTGTATGCCCGCGCCGACCGCGGCGAAATCGCCGAGTTCACCGGCGTGTCCGCGCCCTATGAGGTGCCGGCCCATCCGGAAATCATCCTGCGCACCGATCTCGATTCCGTTGAGACATGCATTGGCCGCATCCTCGACTACTTGGGGCATTTGGAACCGCCCGTCACGTCTCTCTGACCGGCTCCGGCGCCCATCCTCCCCGCTGACGCCCTGCTATTGCATTGACACTCCCCCCGCCCCGAACCCGAAAATCCCCGCCTTTTCCTTCATGAAACGCGTCCTCCTCACCACCACGTCCTTCCAGGACACCCCCGGCGAACACCACCAGCTGCTCGCCGCCACCGGCTGGGAAATTGTCCGCGCCCGCGGCCCGCTCAACGAGGCCGACACCCTCGCCCTCGTCGGTGACATCGACGCCTACATCTGCGGGGACGACGCCATCACCCGCCAAGTCCTCGAGAAGGCCCGGCCGCGCCTCAAGGTGCTGAGCAAATACGGCATCGGCGTCGACAAGATCGACGTGAAGTCCTGCACCGAGTTCGGCATTCCCGTGCTCTTCACCCCCGGCGTGAACCACACCACCGTCGCCGAGCACACTTTTCTCCTGCTGCTCGCCCTCGAGAAAAACCTCCTCTTCCACACCGATTCCACCCGCGCCGGCGGCTGGAAGCGCAAGACCGGCCACGAGCTGCTCGAGAAGACGATCGGCATCATCGGCCTCGGCCGCATCGGCAAGGAAGTCGCCATCCGCGCCCGCGCGTTCGGCATGAACGTCATCGCCTTCGATGTCTACTGGGACGAAAAGTTCGCCGCCGCCCACCAGGTGAAACGCGCCGCCAGCCTCGACGAGGTCTATGCCGCGTCCGACTACCTCTCGCTGCATACCAACCTCACGCCCGAGACCCGCGACATGATTGGCGCCAAGTCGTTTCCCAAGATGAAAAAGGGCGTGCTCATCCTCAACTGCGCCCGCGGCGAGATCGTCAACACCGCGGACATGGTCGCTGCGCTCAAGTCCGGCCAGGTCGGCGGCTACGGCACCGATGTACTCGACGTGGAGCCGCCGGCCGCCGATCACCCGCTCCTGAAGCTCCCCAACGTGGTCGTCACCCCGCACGTCGCCTCCCGCACCTTCGAGAGCGTCGTCCGCCAGGCCACCACCGCCGTGAAAAACCTCACCCTTGCGATGAACGGCGAAAAGCCGATCGCCCAGGTCAACCCCGAGGTGCCGGTCAGGAAAGCCGTTTGAACCGCCGTCCATCTTTCTCTTTCCTCTTTATCTTTCTTCTTTCTGCCGATCCGACGCCACAAGTCGACCGCCCCTGACGAAAGAGAACGATAAGGAGGAAGGAGAAAGAATTTCCCCGCCACTTTTACTTTCACCCTCACCATCCTTCCCGCCATGTCCGAAACCTTCTACGTCGTCCCCGAGGAACAGCACAACGCCCTGGTCGCCGCCGCGTACAAGAAGCGCGGTTATTCCAGCCAGGAAGCCGCGGCCGGCGCGCGCTTCTGCGCCGAGGCCACCCGCCATGGCATCCGCACCCACAACGCGCTGAAGGCGCTGCACCTCGACCATCTCTTTGGCTCCGCCGCCGGCGGCTGCGTGCCCAAGGCCAAGATCGAGAAGGTCCCGACCCGCTTCCGCGGCGCCCAGGTCTGGAACGCCAACAAGAAGCTCGGCCAGGCCACCGGCTACGCCGCGATCGAGGCCGCCATCAAGCTGGCCGACCGCTATGGCGTCGGCATGGTCTCCGTCGACAACGCCTTCCATTACCTCTGGGGCGGCGGCTACGTGATGGACGCCGCGCGCCGCGGTTACATCGCCTACACCAACTGCACCGCCGCGCTCGCCGAGGTCGTGCCGTTCGGCGGCAAGTACCCCACACTCGGGACCAATCCGCACTCCTGGGGCTTTCCCACCACCGCCGCCATCGGGTACCCGATCGTGATCGACTGGGCCACCTCCGTCGTTGCCATGGGCCGCGTCCAGCAACTCGCCCGCGAGGGCAAGCAGCTCCCGCCCGGCGCCGCGGTCGACGTCAATGGCACGCCCACGACCGACCCGCAGCAGGCGAAGTACCTGCTGCCTTTCGGCGCGCACAAGGGCTACGGCCTTTCCCTGATGAACGAAATCATCGGCGCCTTCATCGGCGGCTCGCTCCCGACGCTCCGCAGCCGCTGGGACCAGCAGCCGGACGAGAAGCACACCTGCGCCTTCTTCTTCCAGGTCTGGCACCCCGACGCCATGAACGCCGGCGCCTTTGCCAAGGGCCGCAGCCAGACGGAGAACGTCAAGGCCGTCATCGGCGACATCCTCGGCCACGGCAACGAGGGCTGCATGCTCCCCGGCCAGCTCGAGGCCCAGGCCGCCGCCCGCAGCACGAAAAACGGCGGGCTCCTCTTCTCCGAGGCCGAGATCGGCGCCTTCAACGAAATCGCCGCCGAGGCCCGCAAGCGCGCGTGGAAACTCAGCGACCTCAAGGTCGCGGAGTAATTATTGCCCACGGAACACACGGAATACACCGAAAGTTCTCAATCTCACCGAAGCCTTCCGCATTAAACCCGCCCTCCGGAATTCTTCCGTGTGTTCCGTGGGCAACCCTTCCTTCCTCAAACTCCTCCCACTCCATGGCACTCAAAATCAAATCCGCCTCCGAATGTAAGTACGACCAGATCTCGCTCGGCGAGGTCATGCTCCGCCTCGATCCCGGCGAGACCCGCGTGCGCGTCGCCCGCGAGTTCAAGGTCTGGGAGGGCGGCGGCGAATACAACACGTCCCGCGGACTCCGCAAATGCTTCGGGCTGCGCACCGCCGTCTGCACCGCCTTTGTGGACAACGAGGTCGGCCATCTCGTCGAGGACTTCATCATGCAGGGCGGCGTCGCCACCGACTTCATCAAGTGGCGCGAGGATGACGGCATCGGCCGCACCGTCCGCAACGGCCTCAACTTCACCGAGCGCGGCTTCGGCATCCGCGGCGCCGTCGGCGTCCCCGACCGCGGCAACACCGCCGCGTCCCAGCTCAAGCCCGGCGACTTCAACTGGGACGACATCTTCGGCAAGCAGGGCGTGCGCTGGTTCCACACCGGCGGCATCTTCGCCGCGCTTTCCGAGAGCACCGCCCAGATCACGATCGAGGCCGTCAAGGCCGCCAACAAATACGGCACGATCGTCAGCTACGACCTCAACTACCGCCCGTCGCTCTGGAAGACCATCGGCGGCCTGAAGAAGGCCCAGGAGGTCAACCGCGAGATCGCCAAGTACGTCGATGTCATGATCGGCAACGAGGAGGACTTCACCGCCTCGCTCGGCTTCGCCGTCAAGGGTGCCGAGGATCTCAAGCACATCGAGACCGGCGCCTTCAAGGCGATGATCGAGACGGCCGTGAAGGAATTCCCCAACTTCAAGGTCGCCGCCACCACACTGCGCCACGTCCACACCGCCACGGTGAACGACTGGAGCGCCATCCTCTGGCACGACGGCAAGTTTCACGAGAGCCGCCAGTATCCCCGCCTCGAGATCCTCGACCGCGTCGGCGGCGGCGACAGCTTCGCCAGCGGCCTCCAGTTCGGCTTCCTCTCGAAGAACGACCCGCAGCTCGCCGTCGACTACGGCGCCGCCCACGGTGCGTTCGCCTCCACGACTCCCGGCGACACCTCGATGGCCACGCAGAAGGAAATCGAAAAGCTCATGAAGGGCGGCAGCGCCCGGGTCGTGCGTTAACGGTTCGCCCCCAAGTCTGCCTGGCGGCCGGCGTCAGTAGCGTTGCCGGTAGCGGAACGAAGACCCGCCGTCATCCGGAACGGGGGAATACTCCTGCAGGCGCAGGCCGGGTGCCGGTCTCCGCAGCGGCACCGGGTCCCTCACGCGGTTGGGCGCGGCCTGATAAAACTCCCAGACCTCTGCCGCAACATGGGTCGCGGTGCTGCCGGCCGGCGCGGTCCACGCGATGACCCCGCCGTACATCACCACTTCGGCCCGACTGTCGTAGATCCACAATTCAAAGCCCCTGCCCTCGCTGCGGAACAAGGGCACACCCACCGCCGCCATCGCCTGCTCCGCCGTCATGCCGAGCTTGAGCTGCGCCCAGCCGTCCGCCCCCCGGGCTGTGCCGGGTTGCAGCAGGGACAGCTGTGCAAGCAAGAGCAGGTATTTCCTGGCCATACCCGCCTATATCGGCAGCCCGGCGGAAAACTTAGCCGTGATCCGTCCGTCAGCCGTTCGATTCATCATCGCCGTTCATCTCCGCCACACTTCACCGTTGGCCTTGCCGGCTCACTGACCGGTCGCCAGCATCCGCCGAATGATGAGCTTTTGCCCCTCTCGTCTTGTCGCGCTGATTGCGTCGGGCCTCGCGGCCGCCGGATTCGCCGCCGAGATTCCCGCCGAGATCCCGCTCTGGCCGGGCTCGGCCCCCGGATCGGAAAAACTTACCATCACCGAAAAAATCACCGAGCGGAGCACGGACCCCGCTAAGCCCGACCGGATTTACACGCAGATCGTCCACCCGTCGCTGACCGTCCACCGTCCTTCCAATCCCAACGGCGCGGCCGTGATCATTGCCCCGGGTGGCGGTTATCAGCGGATCGTGATCGACAAGGAAGGACCCGATACCTCGGCCTGGCTGAATCGATTGGGCGTCACCGCCTTCGTGCTGAAATACCGCCTGCCCGAGGAGGGGCACGTCAACGCCCGGGATGTCGCGCTGCAGGATGCCCAGCGCGCGATGCGCGTGGTCCGGGCCCACGCCGCGGAATGGGGACTCGATCCCGCCCGCGTCGGGTTCCTCGGTTACTCGGCCGGCGGCCATCTCGCGGCCTCGCTCGAGTTTTTCTCCGGGCGACAGGTTTACCCGGCGGTCGATGCCGCGGACCGGCTTAGCGCCCGGCCGGATTTTTCGATCCTGGGCTACGCTTTCGCCGGCGAAAAGGGACCCCGGCCCGCTTCGATTGACGGGCTCCCGCCCCAAACCCAGCTGCGATGGGAATACCGGATCGAGGCGACCCCGGGCGTGAAATATCCGCCAACCTTCATTCTGCAGGCGGACGATGACCCGACGGTCAACCCACAGGATGCGGCCACCATCTACTTCGCGCTCAAGCAGAATGGCACTTCGGTGGAAATGCACATCTTCCGCCGTGGCGGTCATGGCTTCGCGATCCGCGACGCCAAGGGCCCGGTCACTCGCTGGCCCGACATATGTGCCGACTGGATGAAGGAGATTGGCGTCCTGCACTGATCGGCTGCCGGACCACTTCCGTTAGGGCGCAGTCACGCCGAGCCGGCGCGACCAGCGCGCAAATTCCTTCTGCAGCCCGGGCTCGATCGGAATGCCTTCGCGCTCCCTTCGGGCCGCTGTGATCAACTGCGGGTCGCCAGGCACCATGATCGGCAGGCGTGGGTCGGACTTTGGCTGGGCGCGGGCCTCGCGGGCCGCTCGGCCCGCCACGATTGGCAGGTTCCGCCCGCCGGCGAAGCGGCGCGGATCCACCACAACGAAGAACGAGCCCAAACGCCGCCGCCGGTTCAATTGCGCGTACATGAGCGGAATGTGCGGACCGAAGGGCATGCCGTTCAGCGGGCCACACAGCAGGTCGATCATCAGCGCCAGTCCATAACCCTTGTAGCCCGCCAGCGGCAGCAGGCACCCGACGGAGTGCGGGTCGGTGGTCGGATGACCGCGGGCGTCCAGCGCCCAGCCCGGTTCCAATGCACGGTTCTCCCTCCGGTAGTTCATCACACGGTTAAACGGCACGGCACTCGTCGCCATGTCCAGGCAGAGCGGCCGACCCGGATCGCGGGTCGGCACCGTGATGCAGATCGGATTGGTCCCGAGGAATTTTTTCCTCCCGCCATGCGGCGCCACAAATGCATCGGAGTGCGTGAATCCGATGCTGACCATGCCCGCTGCCGCTGCCGCCCGGCCATAGAGCCCGATCGCCCCGCAATGGCTCGAATTCGAGACGCCCACGACTCCCACCCCGTTCTTCCTCGCCAGGGCGATCGCCGCCGCCATCGCCCGGTGGCAAACGAGGATTCCATGACCGTGCCCACCATCAAGCTGGGCCGAACAAGGTCCGGTGCGCTTCAGCCGGAGTTTTGGCCGCGGCTCAATGGAACGATTTTTCAATCGCGTCAGGTAATGTCCCAGCCGCGCGATGCCGTGCGAGTCCACGCCCCAGAGGCTCGTCTGCACGAGGCTGCCGGCGATCAAGCGCGCCTCCGCCCGGCGCACCCCCACCGCCTGCAGGCATTGTGCGGCCCAGTCCGTCAGCCGGTCCGATGGCATCAGGATCGTCGCTTTCTCCACTCGCTTCACGGTCTTGGTCGTCATGCCGGGATTGAAATGAGGGACGTCGCACCGCGGAGCGATCGTCCGCCGGTCCAGCATCGCCAGGGATTTCTCAGGGACTCTGCAACTCGACGTGGGTGAAATGCATGCCAGCGACCAGCCCCGCCATGAGGCCGAAATACAGCGCGGCCATGCCCCAGCGCTGCCAAGGTGTAACCTCAAAGTAGCGTTTGTCCTCCTCGCTTTTCGGGCGGAAGAGGCTGAAGAGGCGGGGCAGCGACATGATGAAGATCAGCAGGAGTATGAGATTGAAATGCGTGACAACCATCACTCCTAAGATTCCCAATCCCGCCACCCACAGCCACGGCGAGATGGCTGTCGCGATCCGCCCGCCGTCGAGCGGGCTGATCGGCACCATGTTGAACAGGTTCAGGAAGAAACCCGAGTAGGCTATCGCGAGGAACAACGGGTTTTGCGTCGGCCAGAACAGCGCGCAGCAGAGGGCCGACCCCAGCGCGCCAAATAGCGGCCCACCGATGCCCACGCACGCCTCCATCCAGGCGTTG
>Ga0265319_1002454_pt1 | contig 10122 bp, 11 predicted proteins | sample 4824metaG_FD_192443 | JGI IMG/M metagenome (GOLD analysis project Ga0265319, IMG submission 192443) | Rhizosphere microbial communities from Carex aquatilis grown in University of Washington, Seatle, WA, United States - 4-8-24 metaG | ecosystem: Host-associated > Plants > Roots > Rhizosphere >... | reverse complement strand
ATCTCCGGATCGGATCCGTCGCCTTCGAGCAACTCGTACCTGCCGTCGCGGTAGAGCACGAGGCCGGGCAGCTCGTCATGCAGTGAGGCGGTACTTGGTATGTCGATCGGCGTGCCGCTGATGCCGTTCGCCGCTTGCGCGATGCGATGCGTCGGGAAGATCGTCAAGCCTTCCTGGTCGGTCGGGACGATGACGACCATCATCCAGGCGCTCTCCTCGGAGCCCTCGCGCTCGTGGAACGCGAGCGTCGTCTCGTAGCGATGGTGCCCGTCGGCGATCAGCAGCTGGGCGTCCGCGAGCTCCGCCGTGAGCGCGTCGCCGAACTCTGCGTCGAGCCGCCAGAGCCGTGCGATGACGCCGCTGTCCTTCGCTCGGAGGTCGGGCTCGCCGAGACCGTCGAGTGCGATCGTGCCGTCCCAGAGCAGGAAGATCGGCTCGAGCTGCGTCCGCGTCGCCTCGAGCAGCCGCAGGCGGCCCTCCTTGGGGCCGGCGTGCGTGCGCTCGTGCGGGAGGATCACGCGGTTCTCGTAGGGCTCGACACGGAGCGCGGCGACGAAGCCCTCGCGCGTGCGCGCGACGCCGTCGGGGCCGACGTATTCCTGGGCCAGCCACCAGTAGGACGGCTCCTGCTCCTCGACGAGGACGCCGGTCTCGCGCCAGTTCGCGAGGTCGCGGGCGGCGTCCTCCTCCGAGTCGGGCAGCGTGAGCCGGACGACGTTGTGCGGGCTGCGGTGCCGGTACTCCTTGCGCTCCAGGTCGGAGATGACGTCGTAGGGAGGCGCGACGAGGTCGGCGAGCGGCCCGGCGACCCCTTCGTCGAAGCGGAGAGCGCGAAACGGGCGGATCGTGGCCATCGCTCTGACCGTACCAGCGGGCCGGTCACGGCCGGGTTCGCGCCTAGACTCAGCTCATGACCGCGATCGCGCAGCTCGAGGAGAACCGCACGGTCGAGGGCGTCTACGCGGTCGCGAAGAAGGAGCGGCTGCGGACGAAGAACGGCGCGTCGTACCTCGCGCTCGAGCTCGTCGACCCGAGCGGCCGCATCTCGGCGCGCGTGTGGAACGACGTGGAGCTGCTCGACTCGCGCTTCGGCGAAGGAGATGCGGTGCACGTGCTCGGCCGCGTGGAGAAGTTCCGTGACCGGCTGCAGCTCGACGTGCGCACGCTCGAGCCGGCGGAAGGCGTGGATCCCGGTGCGATGGCGCCGGCGATGCGGCGTGACGCGGACGAGCTCGAGGGCTTCCTCGAGTTTCTCGTCGCGGAGATCACGCACCCGGGTCTGCATGCCGCGGTGGAGCACGTACTCGACGCGGAGACGCGCGCGGCGATGCGCTCACTGCCCGCGACACTCGAGGGTCACCATTCGTATGCGGGCGGCCTGCTCGAGCACACCGTCGGTGCTGCGACGCTGTGCCGCGAGACGGCGCAGCTGCACCAGCGCCTGCGCATCGACCTGCTGCTCAGCGCTGCGCTCGTGCACGACGTCGGCCGGACGCGCGAGCTCGGGCGTGGGCCGGTCTTCCGCCCGACCGACGAGGGACGGCTGCTCGGCCACGTGCACCTCGGCTTGCGGCTGATCGAGGAACGCGCCCCGGAGCTCGACGCGGGTGTACGCGCGGAGCTGTTGCATGCCGTCTCGTGCCATCACGACGTTCGCGGTGCGCGCACGGCGGAGGCCGCGGTGCTCTACCACGCGAACCAGCTCGACGCCGTCGCGGCGACGAGACCCGTCAACGATTGACCGGGATCCTGCTGGCTCTGGCCGCGAGCCTCTCGTGGGGTGTCGCGGACTTCGGCGCGGGCGTGGGCTCACGGCGGCTCTCGGTGCCGCTCGTGATTGTCGCGTCACAGACTGCCGGGCTCGTGTTCGTGATGCTCGTGCTCGCGATCTTCCGGCCGAGCGTGCCGAGTGTCGGGCAGCTCGCGTGGGGCGGGCTCGCGGGGGCGGTCGGCGTCGTCGGCCTGCTCGCGTTCTACCGTGCGCTCGCGATCGGCGCGATGGGGATCGTGGGGCCGATCAGCGCGACCGGCGTCGTCGTGCCGCTCACGTACGGGCTCGCACGCGGCGAGCGGCCGTCCACGTTGCAGCTCATCGGCGTGGGGCTTGCGGTTGTCGGCGTGATCGCCGCGTCGATCGAGAAGGTCGTCGAGACACACGGCAGCCGGATCGGCGCAGGCGTCGGATTTGCCCTGCTCGCGGCACTCGGCTTTGGCGCCTCGATCTCCGCCTTGAGCAAGGCGGCGGCGGGCGGCGCGCTATGGGCGCCGCTCCCGATGAGACTCGTGGGCATTTCGCTGATCCTGGGCGTCGTGTACTTCCTGCGCCCGTCCGCGGAAGGGCTGCGCACGTCGTGGCGGCTACTCGTCGGGATCGGCGTCTGCGACACGGGGGCCAACATGCTCTTCGGGCTCGCGTCGACGCGCGCGCTACTGAGCGTCGCCTCGGTGCTCGCGTCGCTCTATCCCGTCGTGCTCGTCGCGCTCGCTCGCGTGCTGCTGCACGAGCGGATCGCAAAGCACCAGCTCGGCGGCGTCGTGCTGGCGCTCACCGGCGTGGCGCTGATCAGCGCTGGGTGAGCATCAGACGTTGAAGCGGATGTTCAGCACGTCGCCGTCCTCGACGGGGTAGGTCTTGCCCTCGAGCCGCTGCTTGCCCGCGCGCGTGGCCTCAGTGTGCGAGCCCGCCGCGACAAGGTCATCCCAGCGGATCACCTCGCAGCGGATGAAGCCGCGCGCGATGTCGGAGTGGATCGTGTCGGCCGCCTCGATCGCGGTCTGGCCCTTGCGCAGCGTCCACGCGCGCGTGTCCTTCTCGCCCGCGGTGAAGAACGTGATCAGGTCGAGCGTGTCCGCGAACCTCCGGACGACCTCGTTGAGCGCGGACTCGCCGCTGCCGCGAAACTCCGCCGCCTCCTCGTCGGGCAGCTCGGCGAGCTCGGCCTCGAGCTTCAGGTCGATGCCACTCGGACCGTTCTCGATCGCGATCAGCGGCTTCGTCGTCAGCGGCTCGAGCTCCGGCGGCAGCTCGTCGGCCCAGTCGGCCATCGTCTTCCCCGAGTCGAGGTGCGCGAGGAGCTTCTCGAGCTGCTCGACCTCCTTGCGGAGGGCTGCGTCGCCCGATCGCGCCTGCTTCGTGATCCGCTCGAGGCGCTTCTCGACGTGGTCGCGGTCGGCCACGAGCAGCTCGAGCTTCAGCGTCTCGAGATCGTCGGACGGCACGTGCGTCCCGGAGAAGCCGTCGAGCACGACGAGCAGCGCGTCGACCTGGCGCAGGTTGCCGAGCAGCGCCGGGCCGGTGCCGCGCACCTCGGAGACGCGGATCGCGGCGGGCGTGACCTTCCGCGCGTGCACGACGTCGGCGAGCTGCTGGAGCCGCGGATCGGGGATGGCCGCCATCCCGACCTCGCCGTGCGCCTTCGCGCCCGTGAGGGCTTCGAACAGCATCGACTTGCCGGAGCTGGGCAGGCCGACGATCCCGACTTCGAGCGCCATGCGCCCAGGCTAGCCGGGCGGCTCTTCGACCTGCTTCTGAAGCGACGCGAGCGCCCGGTGCTGGAGCGACTTGATCGCGCCCTCGCTCTTGTCGAGGATCTTTGCAACGTCGGCGTTCGCGAAGTTGAAGACGAACTTCAGCGTCAGCACCTGCTGCTGCTCGTGGGAGAGCGTGTCGATCAGCTCGAGCATCGACTGGCGTCCGATCGACTGCATCGCTTCGGCCTCTGCAGAGGGCTCCTCGGAGTCGTACGGCTCGGGCACCTCCGCCTCCGGCTGCCAGCGGCGACGCGAGCGAAAGTGGTCCATCGAGAGGTTGTGCGCGATCCGGAACAGCCATGCCGAGAAGGGAGCGGACTGCCAGCGGAAGCGGCCGATCGACTCGAGCATCTTCACGAACGTCTGCGTCGTCAGGTCCTCGGCGTCGTGGCGGTTCGCGACGGTCATGTGGAGGTAGCTGTAGATCCGGTCGAAATGGATCAGGTACAGCTCCTCGAGCGCTGCGCGATCGCCCTTCTGCGCCAGCTCGACGAGGGAGCGGACATGCGCGGTCGACTCGCTGCGGGGGGGCTTTTCGGAAGCGTCGGAGCTCACGACGTCAGTTTCCCCCTGACCTGCGACGGCCTAACCCGAGCCGAACCCGACGCGGCTCGACCGGTTGAAACGCCGGAAATACGCGACCTGCGGCACCACGACGTGGTAGGCGCCGTCCTCGGTGGTGAGCACGACGACACGCGGGCCGTCCTCGTGGAGCGCCCGCTGGAGCTCCTCGGCGGCCGCGGCGTCGACGAAGCCGCCGATCACCTGCCCGCCTTCGAAGCCGATCTCGACTCGAACCCGATCGTCGTCAGCCACTCGACACCACCTCCGAGAGAACGCCGTGGACAGAAGCCGGATGCACGAAAGCGACCTGAAGGCCGAAGAGGCCCGCGCGCGGTGTGAGGTCGATCAGCTCGGCGCCGTGCTCGGCGAGCTCGGCGAGCGCCGACGCGACGTCGTCCACCTCGTACGCGACGTGGTGCATTCCAGGCCCGCGCTCGGCGATGAACTTGCCGACCGGCGTGTCGTCGCCGAGTGCCGCAAGCAGCTCGACACGGCTCTCACCGATGCGCATCGACGCCGCCTCGACGCCCTGATTCTCCACGCGTGCGCGATGCTCGAGGCGGCCGCCGAAGAGGCGCTCGTACGTTCGCACCGCTTCGTCGAGGTCCGCGACGGCGACGCCGACGTGGTGGATGCCTCGTGCTTCCACTCGGGCGATGCTATCCGGTGCCGGTCAGGTGCGGTCGGTCAGAACGGGAGCTTGGGCGTCTTCGCGGCGACGACCCGGGGCATACCGACCATGTCGGAGGCCCGCGACTCGGGCTCGACGCCGGCGAACAGCGCGACGACCTCGTCGCGGCCCAGCGTCTCCTTCTCCAGGAGCAGCGCGGCGATCTTGTCGAGCATCGCCCGGTGCTTCTTGAGCAGGCGAACCGCGTCCTCGTAGGCGCTGTCGGTGAAGCGTGCCTGCTCGCTGTCACGCAGCCGCTTCGTCTCTTCCGAGAGGGCGTAGTTGTCGGCGCGCATCGTGCGGGAAGAGACGCCGTCGGCCATGCCCCACTCGAAGACCATCGAGCGTGCGATGTCGGTCACCTTCTCGAGATCGTTCGCGGCACCGGTCGTGACGCGGCCGAAGACGACCTCCTCGGCTGCGCGGCCGGCGAGTGCGACGACCATCCGGTCGATCAGCTCTTCCTTCGTGTGCAGGTAGCGATCCTCTTCCGGGAGATAGAAGGCGTAGCCGAGTGCGTCGCCGCGCGCGACGATCGTGACCTTCTGCAGCTCCATCGCGGAGCCCATCAGGTGAGCCATCAGCGCGTGGCCGCCCTCGTGGTAGGAGAGGATGCGGCGTTCCTTCTCGGTGAGGACTTTCTTCTGCTGGAGACCGGCGACGACGCGCTCGAGTGCCGCGTCGAAGTCCATCTGCGTGACGAACTGGTCCTCGCGACGGCCGGCGAAGATCGCGGCCTCGTTGCAGATGTTGGCGAGCTCGGCGCCGGTGAGGCCGCTCGTCTGCTTGGCGACGGTGCTCAGATTGACGTTCGAGCCGAGCGGCTTGCCCCGAGTGTGCACCTTGAGAATCGCCTCGCGGCCCTCGAGGTCGGGCGGCGGCACGAGCATCTGGCGGTCGAAGCGGCCCGGGCGGAGTAGGGCGACGTCGAGATCCTGGATGCGGTTGGACGCGCCCATCACGACGACCTGGCGGGCGCCTTCGAAGCCGTCGAGCTCGACGAGCAGCTGGTTGAGGGTCTGATCCTGCTCGCGGTTGAAGCCGTGGCCGCTGCGCTGGGCGCCGACGGCGTCGAGCTCGTCGATGAAGACGATCGCGGGCGCGTTCTTGCGCGCCTCCTCGAAGAGCTTGCGGATGCGGGCCGCGCCGAGGCCCGCGAACATCTCGACGAACGAGGATGCGCTCGCGGAGTAGAAGTTCGCGCCGGACTCGTGGGCGACCGCTCTGGCAAGCAGCGTCTTGCCGGTTCCGGGCGGTCCGTACAGGAGCAGGCCTTTCGGGACCTTCGCCCCGAGCCGCTCGAAGCGCTTCGGGTCGCGCAGGAAGTCGACGACCTCCATCAGCTCGGCGCGAACCTCTTCGACACCGGCGACGTCGTCCCAGGTCGTGTAGGACTTCGCCTTCGAGTCGGAGTGGGTCGGCTTGATCCGCGGCATGATCCCGACCGTCTTCCACAGCAGCCACGCCATCAGGATCAGGATCAGAAAGAAGCCGAGCGGGAGCCAGGTGGTGGCGAAATTCGCAGCTTGATGGAACCAGTTCCCAACCATGCTTTCGTCTCATCGGCAGCAGGACGGGAATCCCTTAGCCGAGGGAGCGGATCACATCCTCGACGGTGGCGATCTCGACGCCGCGATCGCGCCAGGCGGCCAGGCAGGCCGCGGTGCGGGTCTCGTCGAGCCCCCGGGCGGCGTCCTCGACGAAGCGGACGCGGCGGCCGCGCTGGAGGAAGCCGAGGATGGCGGCGTCGTCGCAAACGTCGGTCGCGACGCCGAAGACGACGATCTCGTCGGGGTCGAGCGCGGTGAGCAGGGCGTCGGTGTTCGGGTTGGTGAAGACGTCGAAGCTCTTCTTCAGGAGCAGGATCTCGCGGTGGCCGTCGATCATGCCGCCGAGGAGTCCGGGCGGAAAGGGGACGAGCGAGAGCGGCAGCGGGTCGCGCTGCTTCGTCTCGAGGATCTTCTCGGCGCCACGCGTCCCGCGCAGACAGTGCGGCGGATACGTGTTGCGGAAGTCGGGCGCATCGGAGATCTCGGGGTCGGTCAGCTCGTGGTCGTCGGCGGACGCAACGTGGGTGAGGCGTGCGGCACGCGCCGCGTCGACGAGCTGTTCCATCGCCGGCGCAACGTCCCTCGCGCCGGGGACGTAGAGCTTCCCTGACGGCTCCATGAAGTCCACCTGCGTGTCGACGTCCCAGAGAATGCGCCCGGCCATCTCTGCATTGTCGCTGCTCCGCGGCAGCGTCGGGGCCCGCCCCTACAGCGCAGGTCCTAAGGCGACAGATGTCCCGGCAGGACACGTCTTGGTGCCAGGCACCGAGACATGTCTGTGGGGGCGATGGTGTCCGTATCGGACGTCTTGCGCGAAGGCGCTTGAAGAGGAAGCCTCGGCGTATGCCGCGGAAGAAGAGAGATGCAGCTCCCGGAATTCATCATGTCGTGGTTGGGGCGACGGGACCGTCGCCGTACTTCGCCGACGACATCGACCGCATCACCTGGGTGCGGTTTCTGCTCAAGACACTCGCCGAATACAAGTGGAGATGCGTCGTTCTCTGCCAGATGACGACGCACGTCCATGTCATGTTCGAAATCCCGGACGAGTCGCTTCCAATCGGCATGCATGCGCTCAACACGGCGTATGGAAAGCGATTCAACGCCCGGCACGATCGACTCGGCAACCTCTTGCGGACGCGCTACTGGTCTACGCGGATGAAGGATGACGCCCAGCTCCTGGCCGCGTTCCGCTACGCGGCGCGCAATCCGGTCCGCGCCGGCATGTGCGAGCGAGCGGAGGACTGGTTCTGGAGCAGCTTCGCCACGTCGTGCGGGCTCGCCCTGACCTTCCCCTTCGTCGACGCGTCGCGCGTGCTGTCGCTCCTCGATGCTTCTCCGACAGCTCCCGGACAAGCCTTGATTGCACTCGTCCGCGATTGACATGTCCCGGTGCCAGGCACCGAGACATGCCCGTTGGGGACACCGTCGACGCTAGGTGACGAGCTCGAGCCGCGGGCTGGCGCGGTAGTGGCGGCCGAACTTCGCCGACGGCTTGCCGTCGGTGAGGACGATGTCGCCGGTGAAGTCGTTCGAGCCGCGGATCAGTGACGAGCCGACGCCGTACGCGTCCACCGGGACGCCGTTCGCCTCGAACTCGCGGATCTTCGCGACCGTGAAGCCGCCGGAGACGACGATGCGCACGCGCTCGTAGCCACGCTCGTCGAGCGCTGCGCGCACCTTGGTCACGAGTCGCTCGTTCACGCCGGTCGGCTCGAAGTCGCCCATCTCCTCCCACAGCGAGCGGTCGACGAGCGCCTCCGACGTATCGAGGCGCACACCCCAGAGCCGGTCCCCCAGCGCGTCGGCGACCGCGAGCGCGGTGCGTACCGAGTCGTTCTCGAAGTCGACGAGCACAGTCACGTTCATGTCCGGCGACGCCCATTCGGCGAACTTGCGTGCGGCGAGCACCGTGTCGCCCTCGTACGCGGCGATCAGCGCGTGCGGGACGGTGCCGATGCCGCTGCCGCCCCACCACGACGCCTGCTCATCCGTCGTGACGCCGATCTCGGCGCCGACGACCTGTCCCGCAACGTACGCCGCGTAGCCGTCGCCCGTCTGCACACGGTGATGGTCGTGCCGCGCCGGCATGAAGATGATCGGCTTCCCGTTCGCCGCCTGCAGCACGTGCACGACGTTCGTCGTGATCAACGTGCGCCGCGCGAGCGTGCCGAGCACCGGCGTCTCGAGGTGCGCGAACGTGGTGTAGTCACCCTCGATCGTCAACACCGGCTCCCACGGCTCGATCCGATCGCCGTCGTAGAGCGCGCGCACCTCGAGCCCGTCGAGGCCGCTCGCACACAGCTTGAGGATCGCGATCGCCTCGTCCATGCCGCCGAGCCACGCATCCCGCTTCTGGAACACCTGCAGCACAACGCGCGGATGACGGCCGTCCTGGAGAAGCGCGTCGCGCGCGTGGTTGAAGTACGCATCCGTGTACCAGCCGGCGCGCATCTTCTCGACCGGGAGATCGAAAATCTCGGGCGGGAGTCGCGTCCTAGGCGTCTGCGCCATGCTCGAGCTCGAGGCAGGCGGCGAGTGCGGCCTCCGCGACCTCCAGCTGGTCCGCCGACGGCTCCGCCGTCGAGAAGCGGTGCTGGAGCTCGTGACCCGGCTTCGCCAGCGCCTGCGCGACGGGGTTGTCCGGATGGCGTGACATCCAGCCGAAGATCTCGGTCGACGCCGCGATCGCACCGAACTGCGCCGCCGCGCGAGCTCTGCCGCGCGAGCGCTCGGGCGCAAGGCCCGCAAGCAAGTTGCCGACGGCCGACGTCGCGACGAGCGGGCCGAGCAGATGACCGCCGCAACGCTCGTGCTCCTTCGTCGCGCCCGCGCCGTGCTCGTACGTGCCGATCGAGATGTGCTCGGCGCCGTGATACGAGGCAAGCTCCGAGCCGCGCATCGCAAACGCTGCAGGCGCCAGCGAAAGCAGCCCCGAGATCAGCTCCTGGGCCGCGGGCCGCAAACGGCTCGACTCGCGAACGCCCTTCATGGCGACCGTCACGCCGACCATCGTCGCGAGCACGCGGCGATTCTGCAGCGGCATCTGCGCCGCCGGCAGCTTCCGCTTCACCTGCGGCAACAGGGCGAGCGCCTCGGCGAGCCGAGCCGGCCCGCGCAACAGCGGGCTCGTGACCCGCGACGCCTGAAAGCGCTTCCGCGCCGACGCAACTTCGAGCCGCCCGTCCGCATGACGGATCGCGCACGCCCACGAGCTCGGGCCGTGCACGAGCACGCCGTTCGGCAATGCCATGCCTCCCAGCCGGACCTTCTCTTCGCTCATCGGTCCAGAGGGTATCCGGCGGCCGCCCGCAGAGCGCGCTGGAGCGACTCCGCCGCCGGGCCCGGACGGCCGTCGGCAATCTGCGCACCGTCGACCGAGACCACAGGCATCACCTCACGGATCGACGAGCTGAGAAAGGCCTCATCCGCGGCAAGCAGCCGCTCGAGCGGAAACGCGCCCTCCTCGACGCCGTATCCCAGGTCAGATGTGAGCTCGAGCAGCGTCGCACGCGTCACGCCGGCCAGGATCGGCAGCTCGAGCGACGGCGTCAGCAGCCGTCGCTCCTCACGCCACCAGACGTTCGAGGTCGGCGCCTCGAGCACGACACCGTCCGGCGCGACGAACAGCGCATCGTCGGCGTCGCGTCGTGCGGCTTCGTCCTGCGCCACCATGTTCTCCGCGTAGCTCGTCGACTTCGTCCTCGCGATCAACTCGCCGGGCGACCACGGCACGACGGCGAGCCGCAGCCCACGCGCGCGCTGCTCGTCGTGCCCCGAAGGCAGCGTCGAGATGAGCGCGAGCCC
>Ga0265319_1002453_pt1 | contig 10124 bp, 3 predicted proteins | sample 4824metaG_FD_192443 | JGI IMG/M metagenome (GOLD analysis project Ga0265319, IMG submission 192443) | Rhizosphere microbial communities from Carex aquatilis grown in University of Washington, Seatle, WA, United States - 4-8-24 metaG | ecosystem: Host-associated > Plants > Roots > Rhizosphere >... | reverse complement strand
AAGTGATGGGAGCGCTTATTTCGCTGTGTCCGCCGACACGCCCATTTTCTTCCAGGCCTTGGATGCAAATCAGGAAGCAGTACAATCCATGCGTTCACTCACCTACGTCAAACCCGGCGAGTCCCTGACGTGCGTCGGCTGTCACGAGCCGAAAGGCACCACGCCGCCATCCACCGCCCAGCCTCTCGCCGTTCGGCGGGCGCCCTCTAACATCACGCCGGACGTGGATGGGTCCAATCCCTTCAGCTATCCGCGGCTGGTGCAGCCGGTGCTGAATGCCGATTGCGTCGCGTGCCATCAGGCACAGGGGGCGCTGGACTTGAGCGCGGGCAATTATACCGCGAATTTCAATTATTGGTACAATTCCTACCTCAACCTCGCGAACTTTGCCTTCTATTATGGCGCATATGCCAATGACGGCTATGATACGTGGAACTCGCCCAACAGCATCCCGGGTCAATTCGGTGCGAAAGCCTCGCGCTTGTACACCGAGGTCCTGTCAACGAATCACCACGGTCTTCAACTCACGGCGGAAGACAAGCATCGATTGACCTTGTGGCTCGATTGCAACTCGGATTTTTTCGGGGCGGATGAGAACACGCTGGCGCAGGCGCAGGGGCAGATTGTCCAGCCGATCAATCCCAAGGTGACTGGTTACCAGACTGTGACCAATACCGTTTATGGTCCGGCGATTCCCGCAGTGACGCCGCCCGTCATCGGTAATAACAATGGGCTCAGTGAGTATGGAACGCCCTTGCAATTGGCGGCGCCCCAGTCCGTTGGCGCCTCCAGTCTGCCCATCTTCTTGGGGCAACCTGCCGGAGGCGGTTCCGCCACCGTGGTGGTGGACGCCGGCCCGGACGCCATGACCAGTGTCGGCGGCCCGCTGGTTTCCCTTAACGGTACCGTGACTGTAAATGGTCAGCGTCCGGCTTTTGGTTCCGTCCTCGTTGGTTGGTCACAAGTGGCCGGCCCAACCAACGTTACCTTCGGCAATTCAACCAGCCTTGGCACCACCGCGGCATTTTCACAGCCGGGCAGCTATCTCCTCCGCCTCTCGGTCGTCACCGGTTCAATCACAAACAGTGACGATGTCCTGGTCACAGTCATGTCCGCCAATCAGGCGCCACTCGTATTTGCCGGATCGGACCGGGTTTTGAGCAATGGCGAAACCAATGTGGTTCTAATGGGACGCGTTCTGGATGATTCCGGTGCGGCGACCGCCAGTTGGAGCCAGGTCAGCGGACCCGGAACAGTTGTGTGGGACATTCCCGGTTCGCCAGGCAGCACCGTCTGGTTTCCGATGCCGGGCGTCTATGTGCTGCGCTTGACGGCCAGTGACGGCTCCCTCAGCGCCAGCGACGATTGCACGATTCAAGTGCTGCCACCGGGGACAAACAGCCCTCCTTCAGTTTCTGCCGGCACTGACATCAGCACCTCCTACACGAACAATCCCATACCGCTCCAAGGGAGCGCCTCGGATGATGGGATTCCGGCACCACTCACAACGACCTGGAGCGTGATCAGCGGGCCAGGCAACGTCACCTTCGGGAACCTTCACTCGACGAACACAACCGCCAATTTCTCGCAATTCGGTTATTATCTGTTGCAATTGACCGCCACCGACGGTGACCGCACAGCCTACGATCAACTCGCGGTTTATCTTTATCCCGGGAGTGGTTCCCTTCAATTCGGCTCGATCACCCGGGAGTACTGGGGCGGAATCGCTGGAAATGACGTGGCCAACCTCACCAGTTCACCCAATTACCCAAACCACCCCGACTGGACCAAGACGATCACGTCCTTTCAAGTGCCCAATGAGTCAGGTGATAATTATGGCTCGCGCGTGCATGGTTATCTGTGCGCTCCGGTGACAGGCTATTATACCTTCTGGATCGCTTCCGACGACGGCGGAGAACTCTGGCTGTCCACCAGCACGAATCAAAACAGCGCAGCCTTGATCGCCTCAGTTCCGCTATGGACAGACCCACTCCAGTGGAACAAATTCGCATCCCAACAATCCGCGCCCATTCTCTTGCAAGCGGGGCATGTGTACTACATCAAAGCGCTCCAGAAGGAAGGGTACGGCGGGGATCATGTGGCGGTCGCCTGGCAGGGGCCGGGATTCACCCAGACTGTTATTGATGGCATGTACCTCGCGCCGATGTCATCCGGGACCGGAGTCTGGACCCCGCCCGTCAGCGGCGGCCCGGTCGTCTCGGGCCAGAACGAACGGCCTCGCGTGAACGCCGGGCCCGACCAGGAGATCAGTTTCCAGTCAAACATTGTCGTTTTGAACGGGCGGGCCGTTGATGATGGCTTGCCGGTAAACCCCGGCTTGCTGACCGTACAATGGAGCGTGCAGGGAGGCCCTGGCACGGTCACTTTCTCGAATGCCAACGCAGCCTGCACCAGCGCCTCGTTCAGTGCCCCAGGGCTTTACCTGCTGCGTTTTGAAGCGAGCGACGGTGAGTTGTCGGACTCCGCCACTGTGGCCATCACCATGACGGATAATTCCGAATACGGCTATTTCTATCCCTCCCCACAGGACCTGGCCTTTTCTCCGGACGGAAGAACGATTGCGGTTTCCGACGAAGGCCTCAACCGGGTTTTGCTCGTGGACGCAGCGACACGGCGCATCCTCCACAGGGTGCCCGTGGAAGGGACGCCTCGGGGTCTGGCCTGGGAAACCGCCAGCAACCTCTGGGTTTGCGAATACGACGCCGGGTCGCTCGCAAACGTTGATGTCGTCGAAGGCCGGGTCATCCACCGCTTGACGGTCGGTCCCAAACCTTACGACGTGAAGGTGGATGCCAGCCGCGGGCGCTTGGTGGCGGTTGATTTCGGACTGGCTCAAGTCTCGATCCTCGATCTTGCGAGCGGACGAACCCTCACCAATCTGCCGGCGGTGGACAAACCGATGTATTTGACGCTGACACCCGACCGGCAAGAAGCCCTGATTGCGAATAGTGAGCCGCACGGAGATGCGCGCGGCGCCGCTTATGCCGCGTCCGTCACCGTGGTCAATCTCAACACGTTTGCCACGTCACAGATCCAGTTGCCGCCAGGATCGACTTCCTTGCGAGGCATCGCCGTTTCGCCGGATGGCCGCTGGGCCTGTGTGGCGCACCTGCTTGCGCGCACATACCTTCCCACCAGCCAGCTGAACAGCGGGTGGATGGTCAACAACGTCGTGAGCATCATCGACCTTAGCTCAGGCCGGGTTTATGCCACCTTGCCGCTCGACTCGGCCAAGGATGGCGCGGCCAACCCGTGGGGACTGACATTTTCCGACAACGGAACCGCACTCTGGGTCTGTGCCTCCGGCGTTCACGAAATCATCCGCCTGGATTTGGCCTCAATTTTCAACTATCTGGCCGCCAATCCCTTGCACCTGGCCACCATTGACTCAGATTTGCTTACGCTTTACCAGAGCAATTGGGTACAGCGGATTGGCCCGGTGGGCGTAGGGCCTCGCGGTATTGCCTTGTCGCCGGATGGCCATACGCTCGGCGTTGCGACCTATTTCAGCGGAGAGGTTCATCTGCTCGATATCACCTCGAATCATGTGGCTAACGCGGTCGCCACGGCGTTCAGTCCCCCGGAACATGCTCTCCGCCGGGGCGAGCGGCTGTACAATGACGCAACCGGCTGCTTCCAGCGTTGGGTCTCCTGCGCCACCTGCCATCCCGGCGGCCGCGCGGATGGATTGAACTGGGACCTGCTGAACGACGGCCTCGGTAACGCCAAGAACACCATGTCGCATTTGTATTCGACCAGAACTCCGCCTTCCATGGCCACGGGCATCCGTGCCAATGCGATGGTCGCCATCCAGGCCGGATTCAAATACATCGAGTTCCAACAACACTCCGACCAGGACATGCAGGATGTTTACGATTACATGGATTCCCTGCGACCGGAACCCAGTCCCTATTTGAACAAGTGCCGGCTCACTCCGGCCGCGTTGCGTGGTAAGGCGCTTTTCCAAAACTCCACCGTGGGTTGCGCGAATTGTCACCGCGGCGTCTATTTCACCGACCTCCAGAAACGAAATGTCGGAACCGGACATCCCGGGGATACCGGTCCTTACGACCCGATTTACGACACGCCGATATTGCATGAACTCTGGCGCACCGCCCCGTACCTGCACGACGGTTCGGCGCCCACACTCCGGGATGTTCTCACGACCCAGAACACCAACAATCTCCACGGCGCCACGTCCCAGCTCAACTCAGGCCAGATTGATGACTTGGTGGCTTATCTCAACCAGATTGGTGGCATCGCGGACTGGGTCAACACGCCACCTGTGGTTGATGCCGGAAACAACCAGTTGCTCATATTGCCCGCGGGGACGGCGCAATTATCGGCCGTGGGCCGTGACGACGGCTTGCCCAACGACACCATGACCTTGTCGTGGATATTGCAAACCGGCCCGGCACCGGTTGTTTTCGGTGACGCCAGCCTGCCCGCCACCACGGCCACGTTCACCGCGCCCGGCACATACACCTTGGGCTGCATTGCGGATGACGGTGAGCTACAGGGGACGAATTCCGTGCTTATCGTCGTGGCCGCCCCGGGAACCTCTCCCGACAGCAATTCAAACGGCGTCGCGGATGCATGGGAGCAGCATTTCTTTGGCGGCCTTAATGTTCCCAATGGCGGCGTCAATGACGACTTTGACGGTGACGGTCTCAGCAACTGGTATGAATATTTAACCGGCACCGATCCGACCGATCCACACAGCGGTTTCCATGTCAACATCGGAAAGGTGAACGGGCAAATCGTTGTTGGTTTCCATGCCGCCGCCGCCGGCACTGTCCTGACGCCTGGCACGCGATTCTTTACTCTCCAACGTGGGATGCAGGGTGCCAACGGTTTCGTCTGGAACAATGTCACCGGTTATACGGACATCCAGGGTGCCGACCAGGATGTGCAATGGACAGGAACAGCATCTGAAGTAATGCAATTGTTCCGTGTCCAGGTGCGTTTGGACCCGTGAACCGGCCCGTGCCGGATGCTGTGAAGTAACGCCTGACAATATTAGCTATACAGACGCACTTTGTCTTTATAAGTCGTTTTCTGGGAAAAGCCAAAGTACGAAGTTCTTGTCCGTTCCTGCCATCCTGACATCGCGGGCATGATGCGCCCCGGTCATAACCAGCCAATTCCTTTTGAGACCTCTAAAAAACTCCCCTTCATCGTAGCGGCGGTCGGCAGACCACCGCATTTCTCCAGCAAATTGAAGAATCGGCTTTCTGCCGAACCGCCGCTACGCCGGTTTTCCAAAACCCTCTTTTGGATTTGTCCACCGCCGAGCGGGTGAGTCTTTAATGCAACTCTGCTGACGCGCGAGAAAGGCCATGACATCGACGCCGCATGCGGCCAGTTGCGCTTGAAGACCGAGCGCGAACTGGCTTCAACTTGATTTGGCCGCGAGCAATTCGTTGACCTTGGTCATCACCGTGAAGGCGTCGGCCACGTAAAGCACATCAGCCTTGCCACGTGCCCAGCCGCAGTTCGGATCCAGATTGATCGCGCGTCGCTCGGCAATAAAACGCCAGCCGACGGTGTGCGGTTCCTCGCCGTGGCAACAGGTGGAAAGTCCTTTGGGATGGCGCGGCGTCGCGCCGGCCTGGAGCAGGGCCTTGTGGACGCTGCGCAGGTTGCCGGAACCGTAATCGAGCAACGCAATCACGGGTCAAGGTTAAGTGCTGCCGGGCCATCTGGCAACCGGAGACGGACCAGTACAATTTTGTTCACACAATTGACATTAATTGGTTAGAAAAAAGGAAATCGAACGCGCAATGATTCTTATTATAAAGCGGATCGGCGTCCCATTGCCGGTGCCCATGCGGAAATTCGTCAGGCGTGGGTGGCGGCATGCAATGATTACATTAAACAAAGGCAATTATATGGAAGCACTTGCCGAACTCAAATCATACACGTCCCTTCAAACCCTGCCCGGAGATGATGTCCGGCAGATTATGTGGCGCTTTGCGGATCGCTATGAGTTGCAGATGCTCATCCAGGCGTCGCGCAACGTCGCGCGCGGGCCGGTCGCCCGGCTCGTTGCCAATGGCGGCCGGAATTCGCATGAATGGACGGCGGACAAAGCCGCGTTGCTACCCCATTTTGACGAGAGCGGCATCACGGCGGCCTCGCTCGACCCGGAGCAGGGTGGTTTCATTTCCGGCCCGAAAAATCTCACGCTGGCGCTGATTGCGTTTGAGCTGGCCTGGGTGGACGCCGGCGCCGCGACGTGCAGTCTGGCGGGCAATCTCGGTCTCGCGCCCATTCATGAACTCGGCACCCCGGAGCAACGCGCGAAATACATCGCTGCCGCAGCGCCATTGAAGCCGGGCGAAAACCGGAAACAAGTCCGCGCCGCGTTCGCGCTCACGGAGCCGATTCCCTTCGTCGGCGTCGAAACTGGAATGCTCGCCGGCAAGGTGCGGGTGGCTGAATGGAAGAAAGACGGCGAACCGATGCTGCAGGTGGACAAACGCGGCCGCTTTATCACCAACATGGGCTTTGCCAACGTGGTCACCGCTGCTGTGGATTCCGACGACCAACGCATCAAGGGCAGTTGCATGGTGATTCTGGAGGAAGGTGATCCCGGGATCTGGGACCGGGGCACGCCGACGAAAAAGCTCGTGCACCAGCTTTCTTCGACCAACGATCCCATTTTCAACCTTCGCGTGCCCGCCAGCCGTATCGTGGGTGGCTATACCGTCAAGGACGGCGTCATCATCCCCAACTATTCGCACGGCGAAATCATCGAGGCCGTTTTCCGCCGGACCCGGGTGACCGTCGGTTTGATGACCAGCGCGAAACTGCTCTCCGCGATTGAACCCGTGATTCTTTACCAACGCCGCCGGTTTCGCGGTGGCGAGGGTGCCCCGGGCACGCCGCGATTTGAACTGGGCATCCAGCAGAAGGAGGACGCGTTACACCGCCTCGTGGACATCTGGGCCACCGGCGAGGCCAGCGCATCACTGGGATTTGCCGCGGCGCGGCTGTTCGACGAACTCGACCCGTTGGAAAAGGAGAAGAACCAATGGCTCGCGGATAAAAAGTTGACCGGTCGTGCCGCGCTCAAGGAATTGTCGAAGAAACAGCAGGAAGCCCTGGAGCTTTTGCAGATCAGCGCCCGACCGGTGGGGGAACGCGATCACAAGCGTGCGGAGGACTTGCAGGCCGATCCGCTGGTGCGTTTTGTCACGCTGGATTCGCAGGCGAATGTTTTGTGCCCGGCCTGCAAATTGTGGAACACCGGTCACGGCGCGAACATGATGCGGGAAGCGGTCAGCCTCATGGGCGGTTACGGCATCACGGAAGATTGTCCGGGTTTTCTCGGCCAGAAATGGATGGACGCCCAACTCGAAGCCACGTACGAAGGTCCCGAGGCCGTGCAGCGTCTGCAGCTTTCGATCACGATGACCAACGAGTTGTTCCTGGCGCAATTTCAGCAGTGGATTACTGAAATGCGCCGTATCGCCTCCGAGCGGCCCGGCACCGGTGCCTGCACGCTGGCCACCGCCATGCAACTCTGGCTCTGGACCCTTCACCGCGTCCAGACCGCCACCGATGCGGACGGCGCGAAGCTTTATCACAAATCGCGCCAGGGTGTGACGTTTCCGCTGGCCGACGCGCTGTGCTGGCTGCTGGCCGCGCGACAGTTCATTCTGGACATCGTCGAACTGGAAGCCAAAGGCGCGGAAAATCCCGCGCTGGCCGAAAGTCTGGCCGGCACGGTTTCGTTCTTCACCGACCTTTGCCATGTGCAATCGGCGCGGGCCGCCGGTGAAACGGGCCGGGTTTGCGCCGAGATCGTTCACGGCTACAACCGGCACCCGGCCTGGGATGAAACGAGCTGCCACGCCTGCTATTGCGCCGAGGAATTGGAGAACCTGGAAGGCATTATTCCCGGCATTGACGGCTCGGCCCGGGCATATTCCGACGTTTCCGAAATCCGGGAACCCCATCCGCTCAAGGCCGGTCCGTGTGCCAGGTTCGACGGGCTGGAAGCGTTTGTCCGTTTGCGAACCAAGTTGGATGGCTGTCTCACCGGCTGTCGGCTGGCCAAAGACCGCGCCGCCGAGGCGTTAACGAAAGTGATGACGCGCGAAGCGTTGGATTATCCCGCTTGAGACGCTCTGGTCATGAGAAAGCGGAAGGCAATTAGCTCTGTAGAGCCGGTGGCAAGTCTGATTCGGCTCATTCGCCGCCAGCGCGTTATCGTGGATGCCGATTTGGCAAAAGTCTATGGGGTGACCACGACCCGCCTGAATCAACAGGTGTGGCGAAATGCGAAACGGTTCCCCAATGACTTTGCTTTTCGACTCACGGTGGATGAATTCGCGGGTTTGATGTTGCAAATTGCAACATCAAAGAACGGGCGCGGTGGTCGTCGGAAACGCCCCCTGGTCTTCACCGAACACGGCGCCATCATGGCAGCAAATGTTCTCAATAGTCAGCGTGCCGTGCAAATGAGTGTATTCGTGGTCCGGGCATTTGTAAAAATGCGCGAAGCGCTGGCGCAGAACCGGCAGTTGGCAGCCAAGCTTGCAGACTTGGAACGGCGGCTGACCGACCGGTTCAATGTTCATGAAAAGGCCATTGTTCACATTCTCGACGAGATCAAAAAATTGATGGAGCCACCGCCGCCTTTGCCGGAACCGAAACGGTGTGAAATCGGATTTCATGTTCGTGACGAAGTCAGCGCAAAAGCTCGTAACCACCCAGGAAACGAGGCTCAAGCTCAAACAAATCCAGTCAAAGTCCGCTCACGACGGTTGTTGCAGGTATAAACGACCGCTCAGAACGTTATCCATATGCCGGACCAGACAAATATCAACCGCCAGCACATGGACGCGGACATCGTCTGCGTTGGGTTTGGACCGGCCACGGCGGGTTTTCTCACAACCCTGTCGAAACAGCTCGTCAATGAGGATGGTACGCCCGCGGTTGAAAGCGCCGTGATGCCTGGAACGCCGCCACAGGTGCTCTGTTACGAACGCGCGGATGATATCGGTTTCGGGGTGTCCGGCGTCGTCACGAGGGCGCGGGCGTTGCGCGCGAGTTTTCCCGAAATCGAAAAGGCCGGCATCCCGATGGCAGCACCCGTCGGTGAGGAAAAAGTTCTTTACCTGCTTGATCCGCAGGGCGTGAGCCGGCGCTCGATGACATTGCGAGCGGCGGATAAAGTGGTGCGCGCTTTCAAGTGGATGCTGCCGGTAGAAAGTGACGCCCTGAATCTTCCCTGGACGCCGGCATTTCTGCACAAGCAGGGCGGCATGGTGCTTTCCGTTGGCCAATTCATGCAATGGGTCGGCGCGCAGGTGCAAAGCACCGGCACGGTCCAGATCTGGCCCGGGACACCGGTGGCGGAAGTGCTGATTGAAAAAGAGGCTGCCGCTAATGATCGGAGTGCGCCCGAGGACGGACGCACTCCGGGACAGCGTTCCAAAGTCGTCGGCGTGCGCCTGCTCGATCAGGGCGTGGATAAGAAGGGCAATCCTTCCGACGGCTTTACGCCCGGCATGGACATCCATGCCGCGCTGACTGTCGTTGGCGATGGGCCGGTGGGCGCGATGGGCCGGCAGCTCGACGCGCAGTTTGGTTTGCCGGACGGCCATCACACCCGCGACTGGGCCGTGGGCATGAAGTTCGTCGTGGATTTGCCGGAGGACACGCCGCTCAAACCCGGCACCGTGTTGCACACGTTCGGTTATCCGGAGCCGGAAATATTTGGATTCCTTTATGTGCATCCCGACCGGGTTGCCTCGCTGGGAATATTTGTGCCGTCATGGTTCGATAGCCCCGTGCGCACCGCCTATCGCCAACTACAGCACTGGATGTTGCATCCATATCTTTGGCGTTATCTCAAGGGCGGCAGGCTTCGTTCCTGGGGCGCGAAGACGCTCGGTGAATCCGGCCGGCGCGGTGAACCACATCTCACCGGTGACGGCTACGCACGCATCGGCGAAGGCAGCGGCACCACGAACGTTCTGACCGGCAGCGGCGTGGATGAGGCCTGGGCCAGTGGCACGCAGCTTGCCGAAGCCGTGCTAGAATTGCTCAAAGCAAAGAAGCCATTTACGAAGCAGAACCTTGATGAAACT
>Ga0265319_1002448_pt1 | contig 10140 bp, 8 predicted proteins | sample 4824metaG_FD_192443 | JGI IMG/M metagenome (GOLD analysis project Ga0265319, IMG submission 192443) | Rhizosphere microbial communities from Carex aquatilis grown in University of Washington, Seatle, WA, United States - 4-8-24 metaG | ecosystem: Host-associated > Plants > Roots > Rhizosphere >... | reverse complement strand
CCATGCCGATGCGAAGCCTCTTCGGGAACAACAGGAGCCGCATGCTAGCGAATCGGGCGGCCGGTACGCGCGGGGTTTCTCTCACCCCTTCACCGCACTGGCGGCGAGGATGCCGTCCGCAGCCGCCAGGATCTCGCTGAAACGCTGCTCTCGATCCTCGGCGACGCGCACCGTCACCTGCGAGCGCCCCGACTCATAGATCGCGCCCGGAACGCGTTCGCGCAGCTCGCGAACGCCGCCCGAGTCCAGTTCGATCGGGGTGACGGTGAGGCGGCCGGCGCGCACGCTGACGGCGCTCGCGCCGGCCGCTCCGAGCTTGATCCGCGCTCGGGCGATCGCCAGCAGATGCTCGACCGGCTCCGGCGGCGGGCCGAAGCGATCCTCGAGCTCCTCGCGCAGCAGCTCGATCTCGGCCACGTCGCGGGCAGCGGCGATCCGGCGGTGCAGGTCGATCTTGGCCTGCTCGTAGCCGACGTAGTCGGCCGGGACGTAGGCGTCGACGTCGACGTCGAGACGCACCGGTTCCCACTCGCCGCCGGGGCGCTCGCCGCTGGCCTCAGCGGCGGCGAGCGCCTCATCGAGCATCTGCATGTACAGCTCGAATCCGAGCGCCGCCACATGCCCGGACTGCTCGTCGCCCAGGAGGTTGCCGGCCCCGCGCAGCTCGAGGTCGCGCATCGCGATCTGAAAGCCGGACCCGAGTTCGGTGAAGTCCGACAGCGCGGCGAGGCGCTGGGCGCCCTCGGCGGTCAGCGCGGCCGCGGCGTCGTAGAGCAGGTAGGCGTAGGCGCGCTCTCGGCTGCGTCCGACGCGGCCGCGGATCTGGTAGAGCTGGGCCAGGCCGAAGTGGTCGGCGCGCTCGACGATGAGCGTGTTCGCAGCCGGGATGTCGATGCCCGATTCGATGATCGAGGTGCAGACGAGCACGTCCGCGTCGCCGCGCAGGAACGACATCATGCGCGACTCGAGCTCCTGGTCCTCGAGCTGACCGTGCGCGACGGCGAAGCGAAGCGTCGGACACAGGCCGCGCAGCCGCTCTGCGACCTCGTCGATCGTCTCGACCCGGTTGTGCAGGTAGAAGGCCTGACCGCCGCGGGCGCCCTCACGCTCGAGCGCCTGCCGCACCAGTGTCTCGTCGAACTCGCCGACGTAGGTGCGCACCGGCCGGCGACCCTCGGGCGCGGTCTCGATCACGGAGATGTCCCGCAGGCCGGCGAGCGACATCTGCAGCGAGCGCGGAATCGGCGTGGCGGACATCGCGATCACATCGACGCGCAGGCGCAGCTGCCGCAACCTCTCCTTCTGCTTGACCCCGAAACGCTGCTCCTCGTCGATTATCAGCAGTCCGAGGTCCTTCGCCCTCACGTCGCGAGAGAGCAGCCTGTGAGTTCCGATCAGGATGTCGAGGCGCCCGTCGTTGAAGCGCTCCAGCGCCTCGCGCGCCTGCGCGGCGCTGCGGAAGCGCGAGACGTGGTCGACGGTGAACGGGTAGTCGGCGAGACGTTCGCGAAAGGTGCCGTAGTGCTGCTGGGTGAGGATCGTGGTCGGCGCGAGCAGGAGCACCTGCCGGCCGTCGGCGGCGGCCTTGAACGCCGCCCGCAGGGCGACCTCGGTCTTGCCGTAGCCGACGTCGCCGCAGATCAGGCGGTCCATCGGCCGCGCCTCCTCCATGTCGGCCTTGACCAGCTCGATCGCCTCGCGCTGGTCGGGTGTCTCGGTGTAGGGGAAGCGCTGCTCGAACTCGCGCTGCCAGTCACCGTCCGGCGCGAACGCGTGCCCGGGCCGGCGCTTGCGCTCGACATAGAGCTCGAGCAGCTCGCCCGCCATCTCCTGTGCGGCGTGGCGCGCGCGCGCCTTCAGCGTGTCCCAGCGGGTGCCGCCGAGTCGTGAAAGCGGCGGATGCTCGCCGCCCGCGCCGACGTAGCGGGAGATCTTCGCGAACTGGTCGGTGGGCGTGTAGACGCGATCGTCGCCGTGATATTCGAGATACAGGTAGTCCCGCGTGACACCGGCGACCGTGCGCGTCTCGAAGCCGGCGAACCGCGCGATCCCGTGGTCCTCATGAACGACGATGTCGCCGGCGCGCAGGTCGGAGAACGAGCGCAGCGCGCCGCGGCGCCCGACCGATGGACGGGCCTGCGTGCGGCGGCGGTGAAACAGCAGGTGATCCGGGATGACCGCGAGCCGAAGCCCCGGGGCGATGAACCCCTCGCGCAGCGCGGCCTGCGCGAAGGTGAGGCGATCCGGGGGCGGTTCGTCCTCCAGCCAGGACGCGGTCAGGCGCGCCAGGTTGTGCGCCGCCCGCTCCCCGTCGCCGCGGCGGGCCCACGTGACGACCGTGCGGTAGCCGCTGCGCAGGTTGCGCTGAAGCTCGGATTCCGCTTCGCCCAGCGAGCGCGCGACCCCGGTCGCCGCCTGAGCGTGGAACTCGACACCGGCCGCGCCGGCGATCGAATGCAGGCGGATCCGGGCACGCTCACCGAGCGCCGCCTCGATCTCCTCCGGTGCGATGTAGAGGTTGTGAGCCGCCTCGTCGTGAAAGGCGGCCGTCACGTCCGCCCAGTGGTCGCGCAGCGTCGGGCCGATCTCCTCGCTGCCGACCACGAGCAGCGACGCCTGCTCACCGACCAGTTCGAGCAGCGGACGGAACCGCTCCAGCGGCAGCAGCTCCGCGATGTCGGTGCGCTCCCCCGCGAGCGCGATCCCGCGATGCTCGAGCGCCAGCTCGGCCGCGGGGGCGACCTCGATGCGCTCGATCGCATCCAGCGAGCGCTGCGTGAAGGTGGAGAACGTGCGCAGCGATTCGATCTCGATGTCGAACAGCTCGATTCGCACGGCCCGATCCGCGGTGGCGGCGAACAGGTCGAGCAGGCCCCCGCGCATCGCGAACTGTCCGCGGTCGTCGACCTGCGAGACCCGTTCGTAGCCCATCTCGACGAGCGTCTGGGCGCATTCGTCGAGGTCCAGCAGGTCGCCGACGGTGAGCGTGAACGAGTGCGGGCGCAGCGCCGGATCCGGCACCTTCTCCGACAGTGCCGGCGCGGAGGCGACCAGCACCGGAGCGCCGCCCGCCCCGGCGGCGCCGGGGGGCGAGCTGGCGGCCAGTGCGTCGAGCGCCGCTATTCGCAGGCCGACCAGGTGTGGCGGCGGCTGCAGGTGGGACTCGTAGGTGACTCCACGCGAAGGGTAGAAGCGGACGCTGCGCGGGGCGAGCCACGCCCCGAGGTCTGCGGCGAGCTCGCCCGCCGCACGGTCGTCCGGCACGACGACGATCGCCGGGCGCTCGCCGGCGCGGGCGAGCATCGCCGCGACCAGGAACGGCCGCAGCGCCGAGGAGCAGAACGCGTCGCCGCCGTCGCGGGCGAGCGCCAGACCCTCCTCGCTCTCGGCGAGGTGGTCCAGCAGCGGCGCGAGGATCGTCACCGCGGCGTCGGGCCGCGCGACGCCGTGGGCGACGCTGTCGTGTCGCCCTCCTCGCCGCGGACGATCGCGTTGGCCGCGTCGCTCGCGCCGGCAACGAGCGCCGCGACCGCGTCCGGGGGTTCGCGGAAGCGTGCGAGCACGTAGGCGGCCACGATCTCAGGGTCCGTGGAGTCCGGGCGCCCCACCCCCACGCGTACGCGCGTGAAGTCCGTCCCGCCAAGCTCCGCGCGCAGCGACTTGAGCCCGTTGTGGCCCGCCAGACCGCCGCCGACGCGGCTGCGAATGTCTCCGAACGGAAGGTCGATCTCGTCGTGGATCACCAGCACGCGCTCCAGCGGCAGCCGGTAGGCGCCACGCGCCGGGCCGACGCTGCGGCCCGCGTCGTTCATGAAGGTCTGAGGCTCGAGCAGCGCGACACGCGGCCCTCCATCGCCGGCACGCCCCTCGCGCAGCAGCCCGCGGAAGCGGACGCGTTCGCGCTCCAGCCCCCATCGAGCTGCGAGCTCGTCCGCGACGGCGAAGCCGATGTTGTGCCGGGTGTGTCGATACTCGCGGCCGGGATTGCCGAGCCCGACGACGAGCCAGTCGATCGACGGTCCGCGCGAGAGGCGCAGGAGCTACTCGCCGTCGTCGCCGGGCGCCGCGTCGTCCGTGGACTCCGCCGACTCGCCCTGGGCCGCGGCGTCGTCCGACTCGCCGACCAGCCCGGTCTCCTGCTCGATCTCGGTCTCGTCCTCGAGGCGCAGGCGCGGCGGGCTGAGTGTCGCGATCACGATCTCGTCGAGTTCGCCAAGCAGCGTGACACCCTCGGGCGCGCGGATCGCCGACAGCAGCAGCGTGTCCCCGATCGACATGGCGGAAACGTCGTGGCCGATCGACTCGGGGATCGCGGTCGGCAGCGCCTCGACGTGCACGCTGTGGGTGACCTGCTCGAGGACACCGCCGTCGCGCACGCCGGGCGAGTCCTCCGCCCCATGCAGCTCGACCGCGACCGTGGCCTGGATCGGCTGGTCGAGGCGCACCCTGATCAGGTCGACGTGCATCAACTGGCCGCGCACAGGATGGCGCTGGGTGTCCTTCAGCACCGCGGGCGTCGCGCGGCCGCCGTCGAGCGCGACCTCGAGCACTGCGCCGACCGCCGCGAGCGCGTTGCGCAGGGCGCGAGCCTCGACCGCGAAGCTGATCGGTTCGCCGCCGCCGCCGTAGAGGACTCCGGGGACCAGCCCCTCGTGGCGCATCCGCCGTGCCGACCGCGAGCCTTCCGCGGTGCGGCTTGCAACGTCGAGTCGGGTCAGGGCGGCGCGTTCCATACCGGCTGGGGATCGTAGCGAACCGCGGCGTGGGCCCGGTTCTCAGGCGCGGCGCGGACCCCGGTCGCAGGCGCGGCGTGGGCGGTTCTCAGGCGCGGGCGCGCGGTTCTCAGGCGCGGCGTGGGCGGTTCTCAGGCGCGGCGCGCGCGGTTCTCAGGCGCGGAGCGCACAGATGCCAGGCGCGGCGGCGCCCTCAGCAGTCAGCCGTATCCGGGATCTCGGCGCTGATCGCCAGCAGGCGGACCGTCAGGCCCGTGATCGGGTTGCCGCTGCGCCTGACCTTCACGCACTGCACGACCGGAAAGCGTCCGAGCGATGACTTCCAGGCGACGCGCGTCTCACCGAGCGCCGTCGTCAGGGAGTAGGACGTCTGTGACTGGTACGCCAGGATCTGAACATGGCCCGTGCGCCGCAGCCTGCGTGCGTCGGCGACGACGGTCGCGCGGCAGCGGCCGGCGCAGCCGTGCAGCTTCCCCAGCATCGCCGTCGCATCGCCGCGGGCCTCCGCCTGGAGCACGGCGAGCACCGCGTTGCGCTCGACGTTCTCGAGCGCCAGCCAGCGCGCGAGCCCGGCACTGATCGCCAGGAACACGATCACGCCGACCGCGATCGCCAGCTTCGCTCGAGGCCTCATCGAGGCCCCGGCGCGGAACCGGCCATCAGCCGGCCTCCTCGACGCGCCGCGCGAGCGCGTCCTCGAACGCGCCGAACCGCCCGGCCGCCAGCAGGTCGATCGGCCGCGCGGGCGGGCGACCCGCCCGCAACCAGCGCGCGAGGCCACCCTCGCCAAGCCGCTCGTCGGCCTCGGCCGTGAGCACGTCGAGAATCACGATCTCGGGCCGGTGGGCGACGTCGCCGCCGATCGCACCGAGCGCGTCCAGCTCGAAGATCGCGAGCGCCTCGTCGTCGCTCAGACCGAGCCTGGCGACGAGGCCGCTGAGAGGCTCGCTCAACGGGACCAGCGGACGCTAGAAGAGCTGGTTCTCGCCGCCGAACACCTCGCTCACCGAGCCATCGGTGAAGATGCGGCGAATCGAGTCGGTCAGCAGCTCGGCGCACGGCAGCACGAACACGTTGTCGGGCGCGCCAGGCGGCGTTGCGACCGTGTCCGTCACGACAACGCGCTCAAACGGGGTGTTGCCGAGATTCTCGTAGGCGTCGCCGGAGAAGACGCCGTGCGTCGCGGCTGCGTAGACGCTCGTGGCGCCCTGTTCGAGCAGCGTCTGGGCGGCGGCGCACAGCGTGCCCGCCGTGTCGATGATGTCGTCGATGATGACCGCCGTCTTGCCGGCCACCTCGCCGATCACGTAGCCGATCTCGGCGACCTGCTGGGCCGGGCGCTCCTTCGTCAGCACGGCCAGGTCGGCGCCGATCTTCTCGGCGAACTTCTGGGCGAGCTTGGCACGGCCGACATCGGGCGCGACGACCACGATGTCCTCGAGATGCAGGTCGATGAAGTGCTGGGCCAGGATGAAGCGGGCCGTCATGTGGTCGAGCGGCTTGCTGAAGAAGCCCTGAACCTGGCCCGCGTGGAGGTCCATCGTCAGCACGCGGTCGGCGCCGGCAGCCTCCAGCACGCGCGCCACCAGACGCGCGCTGATCGGCTCGCGAGGCGCGGACTTCTTGTACTGGCGCGAGTATCCGAACCACGGCACGACGGCGATCACGCGGTGGGCGGAGGCGCCGACGGCGGCGTCGATCATCACCAGCAGCTCCATCAGCGCGTCGTTCGCCGTCAGCCCGGTCTGCGCGTTGCCGCAGGTTGACTGCACGATGAACACGTCGGCGCCGCGGATCGACTCCTCGTAACGGCAGTAGACCTCGCCGTTGGAGAACGTCTTCAGCGTCGTCGGCCCGAGTTCGACGGCGAGCTTGGAGGCGATGTTCGCCGCGAGCTGCGGGGTCGCGCGGCCCGAGAACAGCATCAGCCGCTTGTCGTAGTCGATCGGGAGACTCGTGATGGCAGGCTGCGGCTCAGTCACGCTCATCGGCTCGGAAGTCTAGTTGGTCCTCGGGCGGCTGTAGACCGCAGAACGCGCCGCGTCGATCATCCTCCGCGCCGCTCGTCGTAGCGCTCCACGTTGCGCTGGCGCGCGCGTGCCACGGCGAGCGCGCCCGCCGGAACGTCGCCGGTGACGACGGTCCCGGCCGCCGTCCAGGCGTCGTCGCCCACAGTCACCGGCGCCACGAACGAGGTGTCCACGCCGCCGTGCACGCGCGAGCCGATCTTCGTTCGGTGCTTGCTCGTGCCGTCGTAGTTGGCCGTGATCGAGCCGGCTCCTAGGTTTGAGCGCTCGCCGATGTCGGCGTCGCCGATGTAGGACAGGTGCGGCACCTTGGATCCGGCTCCGATGTCGGAGTTCTTGACCTCGACGAACGTGCCGACCTTCGCGCCCTCACGCAGCAACGCGCCGGGCCGCAGGTAGGCGAACGGGCCGACGCTCGCTTCATCGCGAACCTCGCAGCGCACGAGATGCGAGTGAACGATGCTGACGCGGTCACCGACCAGCGCGTCGATCAGGGTGGCGTGCGGCCCCACGGTCGTGCCGGCACCGACGCGGGTCGCGCCGAGGAGTTGGGTGCAGGGCTCGATCACGCTGTCGGCGCCGATCGCGACCGTCACGTCGACGCTGGTCGTGGCCGGCTGGACGATCGTCACACCCGCCAGCATGTGACGCTCCTGGATCCGTCGCTGCGCCTCGGCGCGGACGACGGCGAGACCGGGCCGGTCGTTGACGCCCAGCACGATCGCCGGGTCCTCGGCGGTGAGGGTTGCGACTGCGGCGCCCGCACGGCCCAGCACCTCGAGAACCTCCGGCAGGTAGCGCTCGCCCTGGGCGTTGTCGGCGCCGACCTGCGCCAGCGAGTCAAGCAGGGCGCCGCCATCGAACGCGTAGATCCCGGTGTTGACCTCGGCGATCGCCAGCTCGGACTCGCCGGCGTCACCCGCGACCTTCGTCTCGGCGACCCGCAGGACGCCGCCGTCCTCGCCGCGCACGACGCGCCCGTAACCGCGCGGATCGGCGAGCACCGCCGTGACCATCGTGACGGCGGCGCCCGACAGACGATGGTGCTCGGCGAGCTCGTGCAGCAGATCGGCCTCGATCAGCGGCACGTCGCCGGCGAGCACGATCACGACCTCGTCGCGCCCGATCAGCGAAGCGGCGGCGGCCACGGCGTCGGCGGTGCCGAGCGGCTCGTGCTGCACCGCAAGCTCCACGTGCTGGTCCTGCCGGTCTCCGATCAGCTCCGCGAGTCCGTCGTCGGGGCCGACCACGACGATCGTGCGCTCCGCCCCGGCCGCGCTGGCGGCTGCCAGTGGCCAACCCAGCAGCGGGCGTCCGCACAGGTCGTGTGCGAGCTTGGGGATGGAGGAGCGCATCCTCGTACCGCGACCGGCGGCGAGGATCACAACCGTTACGGCGGGCATCGTTGTGAGCGTAACTACACTTGCGGCGGTAGCCGTTGGGGGGTCGTCTAACGGCAAGACATCGGCCTTTGGAGCCGGTTATCGGGGTTCGAGTCCCTGCCCCCCAGTGCCCGAGATGTGTGCGGTGCGGAGCCCGGCGCACGTCATGGCGTGCTCCGCAGATGCGCGGGCTCACCGGCCGATCGCGCGTGCGCATGTTCGCGACCGCCGCCGGCGCCCCGCCGGCACGCGGGCCCCCGCGCCCCGCCGGCGCACGCGCGTCGCTAACGCCGTGGCACGCGTCCGCCCGAGTGCCCGGGTTCGCTCGACGGGCCTCCGCTCGTGCCCACGCCGAGCACGCGCATCGCCTTCAGCCCGAGGCTCAGCTTCTCTCGCCCGTCGCTCGATCCCACGTCCAGGCCGCACAGCTCGCGGACACGCTCCAGCCGGTAGCGGATCGTGTGCCGGTGCGTGAACAGCCGTTGCGCGGTGCCGGCGACGTTGCCGTCCGCTTCCAGGAAGGCTTCGACGGTCGCCACGAGGTCCGTCGCGTACTGCTCGTCGTAGGCGACCAGTGGCTCGACCGTCTCGGCATAGAAGCGCTGGAGCTCCTCCGGGTTCTCGCTCATGGCGCTCAGCAGGAGGCGATAGGCCCCGGTCTCCTCAAAGGCGAGCACGCGGTGCTCCTGGTCACCCTCGGCAACGTTGGCGGCCAGCAGCGCCTCGTCCGCGGCGCGCGCCAGCTCGGCCGGATCGGTCGCCGGACGGCTGCGCCCGATCACGAACACGAATCCGCCCATCCCGGCCTCGAGATCGCGCAGCACGCCCTCCGCGGCACGTCGCGCCGCAGCCTCGTCGGCCCCAGCCAGCAGCACGATCACCTCGGCCCCGGCGTCCAGATCGCGCTCCGAGAGCACAGCCACCGCGCTCGGCACCGCCGCTCGCGCCGCTCGGGCCGCGATCGCCCGCAGCCGTGCGCGCCAGCCCTCCTGCGCCGGCGCCTGCGGGTGAGCGTGGGCGATCAGCACCGACGCCCCCCGCTCGAGATCGCGCAGCCCGACCTCGCGGGCCGCGGCGAGCACCTCGTCGCGTCCGGTTATCTCGCGCGCCAGCACGGCCGCGACGAACACCGCGGCGGCCTCCTCAGACGCCAGCTCGGGCGCTCGCACCCGCTCGACTTCGGAGGCGATCAGCGTGCTGACGAGCCGCAGCAGCCCCGGGTTCGGGGTGTTGCGGACACGCGCCCTCAACCAGCCGACGTCGACGTCGGCGACGCGCAACTCGATCGCCGTCACGCCGTCGGTCTCGACCATCAGTGAACGCTCGTCCGCGGGCGAGCGTGCCGCGACCGCGAGCGCCTGCCCGCTGCGGTCGAGCACCGCGACGCTTGCATCCAGCACCCGCGCGGCGGCGCGAACGACCGTCGGCAGGCCGGCGCCCGACTCGACGGCCGCGGTGATCTCGTCGAGGGCCGCGAGGTCCAGTCCACCCCCGATCGCCGCTTCGCTATCCGTAGCGGCCCCAGATCCAGATCACGCCGCCGGCCCCGAGCAGGCCGACGCCGATCATCGCCGCCAGCACGTAGAACGAGAGCACCACGGCAACCAGCCGCTGCCACGACCGTCTGTAGGAGCCGACGGCGGGAACGAGGATCAGGCCGACGAACGCGGCTGTGCCCGCGATGCCGCAGACGCCGGCGACGATGTAGGTGACGTCGATCCTGCTCAGGGATATCCCCGCCAGCCATGGTTGATCGCGGTCGCGCTCACTGGTGCAGGGGATTGTCGCTTAAGCGGCCGTCGTGGTCATGCTCAGCGGTCGTTCGACGCCCGCGCCCGTCACCACAGAGCGTTCGCCAAGGCGGGATAGGGGCGCGCGGCATGGGCGTCGACCCCGGCCGCTCGAAGCTTCGCAGCCGCGTGCGCGGCGGCGGGCGGATCCTCGAACAGCCCGATCGCCGTCGGCCCCGAGCCGCAGACCATCGTCGTCGTTGCTCCC
>Ga0265319_1002447_pt1 | contig 10145 bp, 8 predicted proteins | sample 4824metaG_FD_192443 | JGI IMG/M metagenome (GOLD analysis project Ga0265319, IMG submission 192443) | Rhizosphere microbial communities from Carex aquatilis grown in University of Washington, Seatle, WA, United States - 4-8-24 metaG | ecosystem: Host-associated > Plants > Roots > Rhizosphere >... | reverse complement strand
GCGGGGCTGTAGTCAGATTATACTATATAGGTTTGGTCCGTTTGACTTGCTATAACGCCTGTATCGAGCAGGTATATAGCACTTATGGTTACAAAACAGATCAAACAACTCGAAGCCGCCAAGGCCAACCTCGCCCGTCTGCAGACCGCCGTCGCGCGGCACCTCCAGAAGGAACTGGCCGGCCTGCCGGCCGCCTACGGCTTCGATTCCCTCAAGAGCTTTTTCCGCGCCGTCACGGCCGCCTCGGCGGGCAAGAGCGCAGGCACCGGCGGCGCCAGGGCGCGCAAGGCCGGCGCCAAGAAGCGCCGCAAGCGGGCCGTCATCACCGACGCGACCCGCGCCGCGGTGAAGAAGCTGGCGGAGGCCGGCAAGTCCGGGGCGGAGATTGCCAAGGAAGTCGGCATTTCCCTGCCCAGCGTGCAGAACGTCAAGAAGGCCCTCGGGCTGGTCAAGGCCCGCAAGTAACCGGGCGGATTTTCTTCAGGCCCCGGCCCGCGCAACGGGCCGGGGTTTTTTGTTGGCGAAACCGGCCGGCCGGCGCGATGCTGCCGCCTTCGGCCCATGTCCCCGTCCTATGTCCAGGCCAATACCAACGGCCGCCTGCATCCGGCGCACGAGGCGTCGCTCTCGCCGCTCAACCGGGGCTTTCTTTACGGCGATTCGATCTATGAGGTCTGGCGCACCTACCACGGGGTGCTCTTCGCCTGGGATGAGCATTGGGAGCGCCTGCAGAACTCCGCGCGCGCGCTGCACCTCGAACTGCCGCTGGCCCCCGCGGCGATCTTCGCGGAAATCCGCCGCACGGTGGCGGCGCACCGGGAGGCGACGGGCTTTGCCGGCGAGCATTATATCCGGCTCCAGGTCACGCGCGGCGGCGGCCCGATCGGCCTCGACCCGGCCCTGGCCGACCGACCCGACTTCGTCCTCCTGGTCCAGCCCTGCCCGGAGCTGCCGCCGGAGAAGCTGCGCACGGGCCTGCGGCTGTCCCTGGCAACGGCCCTGCGGCGCAATTCGCCGACGACGCTCGATCCGGCCTGGAAGACCGGAAACTACCTCAACAACCTCCTCTGCCTGCGTGAGGGCAAGATGCGCGGCGCGGACGAGGTCCTGATCCTGAACGCCGCGGGCGAGGTGACCGAGGCGGCGCTCTCCAACGTGGCCTTCGTGTGCGACGGGGCGATCCTGACGCCGCCGCTCACGGCGGGCATCCTCAGCGGCGTCACGCGCCGGCTGGTGCTGGCGAAGGTGGCCGCCCGCGCGGGGATTACGGCCCGCGAGGCGATGGTGCGCCCCGCGGACTTTGCGCGGCTGGACGAGTGCCTGCTCCTCTCGACCACCCGCGACGTCGTGCCGGTGGCGGCGATCGACGGCACCGCCTTCCAGGTCGGTTCCGACACGGTGACGGCGCGCCTCAAGGCCGCCTTCGCCCTGGAGGCCCGGGCCTACGCCGCCGCCCACCCGGAACTCGCCCTGGCCTGATGCGCTGCCTCGGCATCGACTACGGGTCCCGCCGGATCGGCGTCGCCTATGGCGACGAGCTGGGCGTGGCGACGCCGCTGCCGGCCCTGGTCGCCGCCGACGAGGCGGCGCGCTGGACCGCCCTGGGCGCGCTGGCCCGGGAGCGCCGGGCCACCGATCTCGTCCTCGGCTATCCCTACAACATGGACGGCACGGCCGGCTTCAAGGCGAAGGAGGTCGACGCGTTCGCGGCGCGGCTGAAGGCCGAGCTGGGCCTGCCGGTCCACCTGGTGGACGAGCGCCTGACCAGCCACGAGGCGGAGGCCTCGATCCCGCCCAGCCGCCGCCGGGCGATCCGGGCGAGCGGGATCGTGGATTCGCGGGCGGCGACGATCATCCTGCAGGATTACCTGAACCAGAAGCTCGGGTTGCTATAATCACCCGCGATGATCCGCCGCTGGAAATGCACGTGCGCCTACGACGGCACCGCCTTCGCCGGGTGGCAGAGCCAGGCGGGCGGCGGCGCGATCCAGGACGTGATCGAGGCCCGGCTCGCCCAGATGCTGGGCGAGCCCGTCCGGATCCACGGCAGCGGCCGGACGGACGCCGGCGTGCACGCGCGGGCCCAGGTCTTTCACTTTGACTCGGCCTGGCGCCATGGGCCGGACCGGCTGCTGGCCGCCTTTCGCACCGGCCTGCCGGCGGCGATCCAGATCAGGGCGGCGCGCCCGGCCCCGCCCGATTTCCATGCGCGCTTCTCCGCGAAGGGGAAGACCTACACCTACGATCTCCGCCTGGGCGACGCCGATCCCTTCACCCGGCCCTATTGCTGGATGGTCTTCCGCCCCCTGGATTTCACGGCGATGGCGGCGGCGGCCGCCCGGTTGCGCGGCCGGCATGATTTCCGGGCCTTCTCGGCCGGCCACGGCGGCAGCACCGAGGACACGGTGCGGCACCTGCGCCGCCTGGAGATAGCGCGGCGCGGGCGGCGGGTGCGGATCACCGCCGAGGCGGACGGATTCCTGTACAAGATGGTGCGCAGCCTGGTGGGCGCGCTGGTCGCGGCCGGCCAGGGCCGGCTGGCGCCGGAGCAGCTGGAGCGGATGCTGGCAGCGCCCGCGCGCGCGACGCGGGTCGAGGCGGCCCCGCCCGAGGGGCTCTTCCTGGACCGCGTGTTCTATTGAAGGCGGGCGCGTGGCTGCGCGGCCTGGGCGACGTCCTGTTCCCGCCCCGGTGCGCGCATTGCCGCGGCCTGGTCGAGGGGAGCGGCTACCGCCACCTGTGCGCGCGCTGCGCGCGGCACCTGGACTTCGTGCGGCCGCCGCATTGCCCGACCTGCGGATATCCGTTCTTCGGCGCAATGGAGGAGGGGCGGACCTGCCCGCACTGCGCGGCGCTCGCCCCGGCCTTCCGCACCGGCTGCACCGCCGTGATCCTGCGCGGGCCGGCGCGGTCGCTCCTGATGGAATTCAAGTACCACGGCGGGCGGCACGTCCTGGAGGACATGGAGGAGATCTTTCGCCGCTCGGCGCCGGTCCTGGCGCATGTCCGCGGGGCCGTCTTGGTGCCGGTGCCGCTCCATTCCCGCAAGCTGCGCGAGCGCCGCTACAACCAGAGCGCCCTGCTGGCGGCCGCGCTGGCGCGGGCCGCGGGGGGATCCACCCGGGTGGCCGCGGTCCTCCGGCGGACCGTCGACACCCCGACCCAGACAGCCTTCGACCGCCCCGCCCGGGCGGCCAATCTCAAAAATGCCTTTGCACTGCGGCGGCGCCCCGGCCTTAATCCCGCCCTGCGCTATATTCTCGTCGATGATGTCTTCACGACCGGCTCCACGCTCAACGGCTGCGCCCGCGTGCTCCGCCGGGCCGGCTGCCTGAACCTGGACGTGGTCACCTTTGGCCACGGCTAGCCGGCACCAATATATAATAACCCATTATCCCCGAGGATCTTCCATGCATTTCGATAAGCCCACCTACAAGGTAAAAAAGACCAAGAAACGGGACATCCCGCAGGGGCTATATACAAAGGACCCGGTCACCGGGGACATCCTCTTCAACAAGGAAATCGAGGACAACCAGATGGTGGTGCCGAAGAGCGGCCACCACTTCCGGATCGGGGCCCGGCAGCGGATCGCCAAGCTGCTCGACGAGGGCACCTGGATCGAGGCGCACGACAGCGTGCGCTCGAGCGATCCCCTTAAATTCGTGGACTCGCAGTCCTATCCGGAGCGGCTCAAGCGCTATGACCGGGAAACCGGGCTGTCTGAGGCCGTCGTGACGGGCACCGGCCGGATCCATGGCATCCCGGTCTCGCTCGCGGTGATGGATTTTCGGTACTGCGGCGGCGCGATGGGCGCGGCGGTGGGCGAGAAGCTGACCCGCGCGATCGAGACCGCCACGGCCGAGAAGATCCCCTGCATCATCTTCAGCGCCTCGAGCGGCGCCCGCATGCAGGAGGGCATCTATTCGCTCATGCAGATGGCGAAGACGAGCGCCGCGCTCGCGCGCCTCGCCACGGCCGGCCTCCCCTTCATCTCCGTCCTCACCGACCCGACGACCGGCGGCGTGTCGGCCAGCTTCGCGACCCTGGGCGATATCATCCTGGCCGAGCCGGGCGCCCTGATCGGGTTTGCCGGCGCGCGGGTCATCAAGGACACGACCAAGCAGACGCTGCCGACGGGGTTCCAGACCGCCGAGTTCCTGCTCAAGCACGGGCTGATCGACCAGATCGTGAGCCGCGTCGACCTGCGCGACCGGATCGGCGAGCTGCTCCGCGCGCTCTACGTGAAGAAGAAGTGAGGAGAGGCCGCCGATGGCCGCCAGCCAGTCCGCCTATGCGGACATCCAGGATTATCTGTTCAGCCTGAAGGCCCGCGGGGCGAAGTTCGGCATCGACCGCATGCGGCTGCTTGCCGCCGCCCTCGGCCACCCGGAGCGGGCGCGGCCTTACCTGCATGTCGCGGGCACGAACGGGAAGGGCTCGGTCGCGGCGATGCTCGAGGCGATCTTCCGCGCCGCCGGCTGGCGGACGGGCCTCTACACCTCGCCCCACCTCGTCCGGCTGGGGGAGCGGGTGCGCGTGGACGGCCGCATCCTGACCGAGGACGAGATCGCAGGCTTCACCGCCGAGTTGCGGCCCTTAGCCGACCGTCTGGCGGCGGCGGGCGGCGAGGACGATCGGCCCAGCTTCTTCGAATTCATGACGGCGATGGCGTTTCTCCAGTTCGACCGCGCGCGCTGCGACATCGGCATCGCCGAGGTGGGACTGGGCGGCCGGCTCGACGCCACCAACATCCTCGATCCCGAGGTCAGCGTCATCACCTCGATCGGCTTGGACCACTGCGAGTACCTCGGCACCACCCTCGCCGAGATAGCCGCCGAGAAGGCCGGCATCGTCAAGCCGGGCCGGCCGGTGGTCCTCGGCCGCATGCCGGCGGAGGCGGAGCGTGTCATCCGCGCGATCGCGCTCGAGCGCGGGTCGGAGGTTCTTTCCGTCTGGCAGGAGTTTGGGGAGGACATCGCCGGCTACCCTCTGACCAATCTCGCCGGCGACTACCAGCGATGGAACGCGGCGACGGCGGTGCTGGCCGCGAGCCTCCTGCCGGCTCGCTGGCGGCTCTCCGCGGACGCCGTCACCCGCGGCCTGCTGGCCGTGGACTGGCCCGGCCGCTGGCAGTCCACGCAGGTCGGCGGCCGGATGCTGGTGCTCGACGCCTCGCACAATCCCGAGGGGGCCGGGGTCCTGGAGACGAACCTGTCCCGGCTGGTCCGGGAGACCGGCCGCAAGCCCGTGATCGTGGTCGGCGCGCTGGGCGCCCTCCGCGCCGGCCCGCTCCTGGCGACCGTGTGCCGGCACGCCCGCGAGCTTCACCTGGTTGTGCCCGACCAGTCCCGGGCCTGCAGCCACGCGGAACTGGCCGCCCTCGTGCCGGCGGATTTCGCCGGGGCGGTCGTGCGCAGCACCGTCGCCGGGCTCTTTCCGGAACCCGGCGTCTGCACCGCGGGCGGGCCGGACGACGTCGTCGTGGTCACGGGCTCCATCTATCTCCTGGGCGAAGTGCTGGCGCGGCTCGAGCCCCAGCGCGGGGCGGGCGAGGGGCGCCTGCAGGATTTCTGAAAAGATTTGCCCTCGGGGCGGCCCTCGTCTTTTCCTCTCCTGCAACAGGGGTCTTGGGGCTTCGGTTGCGACCCGAACCATGTCCCTGCCTCCCTTTTCCAGCCAGCTGATCGCCGATGTCGGCATTTCCCTCGGTGACGAGGGCAAGGGCCGGCTCATCCCCGAAATCGCCGAGGAACTGCGCGGCACCCGCTCGGCGGTGTCCGTGGTGCTCAAGGTCAACGGCGGGGCCAACGCCGGGCACACGGCGGGCGGCATCAAGCTGAACCTCCTGCCCTCGGGCGTCGTGGTCCGCGAGGTGCCGCACCTCTGCATCGGCAGCGGCGTGGTCGCCGACCCGCGGAAGTTCTGGTGGGAGGCGCTGCCCCTGGAAAAGAAGGGCTATGCCGTCCTGGACCGGCTGCTGATCGACGAGCGCACGATGATCTCGGACCTGACGCACCGCCTGCTCGATCTCGCGGAAGAGGACTACCGGGAGAAGGTGCTCCAGGAGGAACCGCGGGGCTCGACCGGCCGCGGCATCTCGGCGGCGTATGGCGAGGAGACCTCCCATTGGCAGATGTACTTCTCGGACTTCCTCGCAGGTCCGAACTTCTTCGCGCGCAAGCTCGCGCAGCGTGCGGATCGGGCCTGCCGGATGATCCAGCACGTCTACCGGACGAGCCCCGAGGCCTGGCATGGCTTCTTCGACCGCCTGACCACAGCGGAGCAGCGCGCCAACGCGGACTCCGTTGCCATGGGGGTTTTCGGGAAGGAGGAGTTCGACTTCTCGATCTTTCGCGGCGCGGCACCCTTCACCCTGAACCTGGAGCGGTTCACCGAGGTCTACTGGAAGGCCGGGACGGCCCTGTCCCGCAATATCGGCGAGGTGCGGGAGCTCATCCTGCAAGAACTTCAGGCCGGCCACACCATCGTCGGGGAATTCGGCCAGGCCTACTGGCTCGACAAGCGGCACGGCTTCTCGGGCACTTCCTCGCACACCTTCACCCCGGAGCTGTTCGAGAGCGCGAACATCCCGGTACAGCGCATCCACACCTTCGGCGTGGCCAAGGCCTACGATACCAAGGTCGGCACGCACACGTTCATCACCGAGATGGAGGACGCCCACCCCCTCTGCGCCAAGCTGAAGCAGATCGAGTTCGGCGCCACGACCGGCCGCCAGCGCATGGTGGGCTGGTATGATGCGGTCGAGAAAGGCGACACCCTGCGCTACGGCGGCTTCCAGGACCTTATGATCAACAAGCTGGATCCCCTGACGTACTCCGGGGAATGGAAGGGCGACCTGCTGATCTGCACGGCCTACGAGGACGCGGCCGGCAAGCGTGTGACGCACGTGCCGCGCAACGAGGCCGTCCGCCGGACCCTGCGCCCGGTCTTCGCGCGCTATCCGGGCTGGAGCGAGGACGTCTCCCAGGTTCGCCGCTTTGCCGACCTGCCGAAGAACGCCCGGCGCTACGTCGCCGGGATGGTCAAGGGTGTCCTCGACGTCGCCTACGGCAGCGACCCCCGCCCGGCGGTCCTGCCGAACCTGCGCTACCTGGGCGTCGGCCCGCTGCCTTCCCAGCTCATCAAGGACGTGCCGTCGACGGGGGAACTCGTGAGGCTGGCGGGCTAGGGACGGGAATGGTTTAGGCTATCGCACCGCGGCGTCCAAGTGGGCTCCGAGGTTGGCGCGCAGCGCCTGAAGGCTTTCGTGTGCGGAAGGTTCCACGGCGAAGGCGAGCGCCCGGTCAATCAATGTAATGGCCCGGGGGCGGTCGCCAGCACGGTTGCAAACGAGCGCTGCCTTGTAGGCGAGGACCGTGGAGCGGGGAAAAAATGCGGCGCCTGCGGCCAAGAGGGCGAGATTCGAGGCGGGAGGACTCGATTCGCAGCGCAGCCAGGTGTCGGCCATCAGGTCGTAGGCTTCCGGATCGGGCGAGAAGCGAAGGGCCTCGCGGAGAGGGCCCAGGATCGTGTTGGCTTGCGCCGCGGTGAGACGGCCTCCCTGGGCCTGTGGATGCGCGGCTGCCTCCGCCGAGCGGATTTCGGCCAGGACGAGGTAGGCTTGGGGACGCGCCACCTTGGCCGCCAGCGCCGCTTCCAGGAGTTCCTGGGCCTTGGCATCGTTGCCGGAATCGTGCTCGTAGAGGCCGAAGACGGCGAGGAGCGAAGGATCCTGAATGCGAATGGCCGCGACGTCGTGGCCCGCCAGCTGATCGGGAAGCAGCGCGTTGTCGTCACGATAGGCCCGCAGCAGCATGCGTCCGGATAGGGACAGCAGGCCGGAACTTAGCGGCGGATTCTTGGCCCGCAGGTCTTCGGCCTGCACGCGCAGCCAATCTCCGAGAATTCGGCCCGACTCATCCGGTGTCGCTCGCCGGGTCGATGGAGTGGGGTATGTGGAGGGAATATTCAGGTTTCGCACAATCGTCGGCTCACTGAGGACTTCCTTGAGGAAGTAGCCTAGTTTCTCCTCCATCACGCCGTAGTCATAGCCGAAGCACGCGACAAACATCGGCTCATTGACCGGTTCGCGCCGGGCCCGCTCAACAAAGCGAAGAAAGGAGTGAAAGCTGGCCGGATCGTCTCGTCCCGGTCCGATCAGGCCCCACCGGAGAAAAAGCCCCGCTTCCGACTCCCAACGCGGCCCGTCCGAGGCGGAGGGGTGGTCTTCCGAAAACAACTCGGCCAACGGCAGCAGCGGAATCCTTGTCCAAAAGGATGCTTTTAGGAGCCGTTGAGTTTCCGCGGGGGAAATCCAGATCGTGCCTGGTCCGAAGGCGGTCCGGAAAGTGCCGGATTGAAGCCGCAGGTCGGCGGCGGAGGCGCCCCCGCGGCCGGGCAGCGCCTTCGGGGTTTCAAAGATGAATCCCTCGCGGAAAAGTCCGTTGCGACCGAACAGGCCGGCGAGGACCCAATCGGGGAGCGGGGGTGTTGCGCGCAGGAGGGTCGTGAGCTTGCCGGAAGCATAGGGAAATCCGCCATGACCGACTCCAGTGGGGCTGTGATCGCGCGCCGCATTTTCGGCGGTGGTGATCGATTCGTTCGCGACCGGCTTTCCTGGGGGAGGACGCCCCGAACCGGAAGCGCCGCTGGGCGGGTTCGTGGTCGCGGCAGGCGTTTGAATGGGTTCGGGCTGCGCCGTGGTGAGATTCGGATCGTCGATGATGGCCAGAAAAGGCACGAGGGCTGGCGGAAACCAGTCGGCGGGGAGGACGGCCTCCTGCACCGCCTGGGCGCGGAGGAGGGCATTGAGCTCCCAGCTGGTGTCCGCCTCGGAGGCCCGGGACAACACCTCGAAGTTGGCGAAATTCAGGTAACGCCAGGGGTTTTTCGCCAGCCGCGTCGCCGAGACGATAACAGGCGGGAGGAGAATGGCCCGGTCCGGCACGGAAGCGGTCGGCGGCGCTGGATTCCCGGTCGCGGACGCTGGCAGGTCCATTTCGGGCGGTGCGGTTTCGGGCGGGACGGAAGCCTGGGCTTCGACTTCGCGGATTTCCGGAAGCTTGATGGTTGGTCCGGTGAACGAGGGCGACGTCAGATTTCCGGATGCGTCCGCCGACGAGCGCACGCTCTGATCGGCGCCATAGGCATAGCTGACGCCGGCCCAGTCGCATTGGAGCGAGGGCGACCCCTTTTCGCTCAGCTCACAGGGAACGCCGGCGGCCTGCAGGGCCAGGAAGGCCCGCCGCATTTCCATGTCGCTGTCGTCGCCCTTGATCCCATCGGGAATGGCCGCGGCGGCCGCTTGGGATGGCCGCTTGGCCGCAACCACCTGATCGCGGATCTGGCTCAAGTGGCCGGGATCGCTGAGCGCCGGAAGGTAGTCTGCCGGCAGCGCGAACCCGCCGAGCACGGGAATAAGCAGGCAGAGCCTGCCGTCCCGCTCGAAAGCGGCGGCGGCGGGCTCCCCGGCAACCACCACGGCGCGGTTGCCCGGGTGCTGGCGGGCGAAGGTCGCGCAGAAATAGACGCATTCGATCCGTGCGCCCCCCCGCAGGCCGAGCTCCGGCAGTCGGGTGATGGCATTGAGCGGCAGCGGCAGGGCAAAGGTGCCTACGTCCGGATTGTAGTAATATTGGGTGCCATCCAGGTCGAAGGTGAGGAACTGGGTTGGACGAATTCCGGACGCTCCAGGACTGCGCGCGAAGTAGGCAAAAGGCGGTGTGTCGCCGGGTCCGCCTTGGCCGGTGATTTGGCCGAGCGCGACCGGAAGCATTCCCGCCTTCTCCGGATCGTGCAGGTTGCTGTAGGTCCAGGCCAGGTTTTCCCGGGGCCGCCCGGCATAGAAGGAGTCGGGGGTTTCTTCAAAAAGATCCAGTCCGTCCGACATATCCTGCACCGCGTTCCCCACCGGATTTCCCGCGGCGGCTTCACCTCGGGCATTGGGATTGTTGAGCAGCGCCTGCATATAGCGCCGGGCCTGAATGACGCCCTCAGGCGTCGCCAATTTCGCCGGAGAAATGCCCTCGAGAAGAAAATTTCGCCGGAGTCCCTCGCTATTCCCGTAAACCAACCCCGCGTTCGTCCAAAATATCATCGTCGAGACACTGTGGTCCCGCTGGGGGATGGGAACGATGACGGCCTGC
>Ga0265319_1002445_pt1 | contig 10147 bp, 8 predicted proteins | sample 4824metaG_FD_192443 | JGI IMG/M metagenome (GOLD analysis project Ga0265319, IMG submission 192443) | Rhizosphere microbial communities from Carex aquatilis grown in University of Washington, Seatle, WA, United States - 4-8-24 metaG | ecosystem: Host-associated > Plants > Roots > Rhizosphere >... | reverse complement strand
GCCGCCCACGCCGCGCCAGGCCGCCCATGCCGTCCACGCGTGCGTTGCCGGCCCGGCCGCCGCGGCGGTGGCGCGCGTGTCCGCTGCGTGCGCGACGATTGCGGCGATGGCTGAGACGCCTGGCGCGCTGAAGGATCTGACGATCATCACCGGCTTCTCCGGGGCCGGGAAGTCGACGGCGATGAACGTGTTCGAGGACGCCGGCTACTTCTGCGTCGACAACCTGCCGCCCGGGATGATTGGCAGCCTGATCGAGCTGTTCGTGCACGAGGGCTCGAAGGTCGAACGGGCGGCGGTCGTCTCCGACGTCCGCGGCGGGGAGTACTTCGACGCGCTCCAGGCGGTGCTCGACGACCTCAAGGAGATGGAGCTCTCCCACCGCGTCCTCTTCCTCGACGCCGAGGACGAGACGCTGCTCAACCGCTACAAGGAGACCCGCCGTCGCCACCCGCTCGCCCCCGCCGGCTCGATCGCCGACGGGATCGCCGCCGAGCGCGCGCAGCTCGACGCGCTGAAGGCGCGTGCCGATGTCGTGATCGACACGACCGGCCTCTCGACGGCGATGCTGAGGGGCAAGATCGTCGAGTCCCTGCTCGGGCAGCACTCGACCAACCGCCTCGCGATCACCTTCTCGAGCTTCGGCTTCAAGCACGGCCCGCCCCGCGACGCGGACCTGCTGTTCGACGTGCGCTTTCTGCCGAACCCCCACTACGAGCGCGATCTGCGCTCGCTCACCGGGCGCGATCAGCGCGTCGTCGACTTCATCGACCGCGACGGCAAGCTCGCGGAGTTCTACGCGCTGCTCGAACCGCTGCTCGACTACCTGTTCGCCGAGTACGTGGCGGAGGGCAAGTCGCACCTGCTGGTCGCGATCGGCTGCACCGGCGGCCGCCACCGGTCGGTCGCGATCGTCGAGCACCTCGCGGCGCGCTACGGCTCGAGCGAGGATCTGGTCGTGGCCGCCACGCACCGGGACGCGGACAAAGCGCCGCAGGACCAGTGATCGACCACGTCGGCTTCGAGGTGTCGGACCTCACGCGGTCCGCTGCCTTCTACGACGCCGTGTTCCTCGCGCTCGGTGGGCGCCGGCTGCACGAGGGACCACACGCGATCGCCTACGGCATGGTCGCGCCGGCGCTGTGGATCGTGGTCCGCGGCCACCAGCCGGCTCCAGGCTACGGACACGTTGCGCTCAGTGCGCGGGGCCGCGCCGCGGTGATTGGCGCCCACCAAGCCGCCCTCGCCAACGGCGGTAGCGAGGAGAGCCCGCCGGAGCTGCGGCCGCACTACAGCCCGCTCTACTTCTCGGCCTACGTCCGCGACCCCGACGGGCTGCGCGTGGAGTTCGTCAGCGGCTCGCAGTGAGCGCCCCCCGGCCGGTTGTTACCGAACCAGCCGGGCCCCGTTGATAGCCTTGCGCGTCGCCCGGATCCGCTCGCGAAGACTGGGCCGTTCTCGTCACTGCGATGGAAGGATGCTGGGATGGCGGTACGTGTGGGGATCAACGGCTTTGGCCGGATTGGTCGCAATGTGTTTCGCGCCGCGATGGCCGCCGGCGCAACGGAGATCGAATGGGTCGCGGTCAACGACCTGACCGACGCACCGACGTTGGCTCACCTGCTGCGCTACGACTCGATCCTCGGTCCCTACAGGGGAACCGTCGAGGTGGACGGCAACGATCTCGTCGTCGACGGCGCTCCGCTGCGGGTGCTGGCCGAGCGCGACCCCGGCGCGCTGCCGTGGGGCGATCTCGGCGTCGATGTCGTGATCGAGTCGACCGGGTTCTTCACGGCGCGCGAGGCCGCGGCCAAGCACCTCGAGGGAGGGGCGAGCAAGGTCGTGATCTCGGCGCCGGCGAGTGGGGAGGACATCACGGTCGTGCTGGGCGTCAACTTCGACCGCTACTCGCCGTCCGAGCATCACGTGATCTCGAACGCTTCCTGCACGACCAACTGCCTCGCTCCGATGGCCAAGGTGCTGCACGAAACGGTCGGCATCCGTCACGGGCTGATGACGACGATCCACGCCTACACCGCCGACCAGCGCCTTCAGGACATGCCCCACAGCGACCTGCGCCGGGCCCGCGCCGCGGCGCTGAACCTGGTGCCCACCTCGACCGGCGCCGCCAAGGCGGTCGGCCTCGTGCTGCCCGAGCTCGCGGGCAAGCTCCACGGCTTCGCGGTGCGGGCGCCGGTGCCGACCGGCTCGCTCGTGGACCTGACGTTCGAGGCCGAGCGCGAGACCACCGTCGAGGAGGTCAACGCCGCGTTCCGCGCGCGCGCCGGCACCGGTGAGCTGACCGGCATCCTCGCCTACACAGAGGATCCGATAGTCTCGACAGACGTCATCACCAACCCGTTCTCATCCATCGTCGACGGCGGTTTGACCGCTGTGATCGACGGCACGCTCGTGAAGACGGTGAGCTGGTACGACAACGAGTGGGGTTACTCGAACAGGGTCGTCGAGCTCGTCCAACGACTCTCATGAAGCAGCTGGACGACGTTGACGTCGACGGCCGCCGCGTGCTGGTCCGGGTCGACTTCAACGTCCCGCTGAAGGACGGTGTGATCACAGACGACACGCGCATCCGCGCGGCGCTGCCGACGATCGAGAATCTGCGCCGCCGCGGCGCGAAGGTGATCCTGTGCAGCCACCTGGGGCGGCCGAAGGGCGGCCCGGACCCGGCCTTCTCGCTCGCTCCCGTCGCCGAGCGCGTCGCCGAGCTGACCGGAGCCCACGTCGAGTTCGCCCACGACGTTGTCGGGCCGAGCGCGCAGGCCGCCGTTGCGGGGCTCGAGCCGGGCGAGATCGCGCTGCTCGAGAACCTGCGCTTCGAGCCCGGCGAGACCAAGAACGACGACGCGCTCGCGCGAGCCCTGGGCGAGCTGGCGGACGTCTACGTCAACGACGCATTCGGCTCCGCGCACCGCGCCCACGCCTCGACCGAGGGCGTCACGCACCACGTGCCCGTGGCGGTGGCGGGGCTGCTGCTCGAGCGAGAGGTGACGCAGCTCCGCGCGATCCTCGCCGATCCCGCGCGGCCGCTGGTCGCCGTGCTCGGCGGCGCAAAGGTGACGGACAAGATCGCCGTGATCGAGCGCTTTCTCGAGCTCGCCGACACGGTGCTGATCGGCGGCGCGATGTGCTTCCCGTTCCTGAGCGTTCAGGGCCACGAGATCGGCGCCTCGATGTGCGAGCAGGAGGGGCTCGAGCCGGCCCGCAGCGCGCTCGAACGCGCGGCCTCCTCACGCGCCAAGCTCGTGCTGCCGGTGGATCTCGGCATCGGCGAGCGCGTGGAGGCGGACGCCCCGCGGCGCGACCTCGACGGCGTGGACGTCCCCGACGGCTGGATGGGCCTCGACATCGGGCCTCGCACCGCCGCGATCTACGCCGAGGCGATCGCGGCCGCGGGCACCGTGTTCTGGAACGGCCCGATGGGCGTGTTCGAGCTGGACGCGTTCGCGGCCGGAACGCGCGCTGTGGCCGAGGCCGTCGCCGCGGCGCCCGGCACGACCGTCGCCGGCGGCGGCGACTCGGTCGCGGCGCTCAAGCGGTTCGGCCTCGACGGCGCCGTGACGCACCTCTCGACGGGCGGCGGCGCCACGCTCGAGCTGATCGAAGGGCGCACGCTGCCCGGCGTCGATGCGCTCGAACGCGCGGCGGCAGGTGAGGCATGAGCCGCACGCCGCTGATCGCCGGCAACTGGAAGATGTACAAGACGGTCGCGGAGGCCGAGCGCTACATCCAGGCGCTGCTGCCGCGAGTGGCGAGCCTTGAAGGCGTCGAGCTCGCGATCTGCACGCCGTTCACAGCACTCGCCGCAATGGTCGACAGCACGCGCGGCTCGCGCGTGGCGGTGTTCGCCCAGAACATGCACGAGGCCGCCGAAGGCGCCTTCACCGGCGAGGTGGCGGCGCCGATGCTGGTGGAGCTGGACGTCGCCGGCGTCGTGCTCGGGCACAGCGAGCGACGCCAGTACTTCGCCGAGAGCGACCGCGCCGTCGCGCTCAAGCTCGCAGCGGCCCTCGAGGCGGGGCTGGCGCCGATCCTCTGCGTCGGCGAGACCGAGGACGAGCGGGTCGCCGGCGACACCGAGCGCAAGCTCCGCCACCAGGTGCAGGAGGGACTCGAGCACGTGCCGCCCGGCCGTCTGGCGGAGGTCGCGGTCGCCTACGAGCCGATCTGGGCGATCGGGACCGGGCGCGTTGCCACGCCGGAGCAGGCGCAGGAGGCCGCGAGCTTCGTGCGAGCGCTCGTCGGTGCGCTCGCGCCGGGTGTCTCGGCGGACGTTCGCGTGCTCTACGGCGGGTCTGTGAACGCAGCCAACGCGGCTGAGCTGCTCGCCCTCCCGGATGTCGATGGCGCGCTGGTCGGGGGCGCGTCGCTCGACGCGGAGTCGTTCGCGGCGATCGCGACGGCGGCCCGCGACGCGGCGAGATGACGGCGCCGCGATGAGCCTGCTGCCCGGCCCGGCCACGCTTCCCGCTCCGAGCCTCTGTCTGGTGATCCTCGACGGCTGGGGAATCGCTCCGCCCGGCCCCGGCAACGCCGTGCTGCTCGCCGACACGCCCGTGTTCGACGAGCTCTGGCAACGCTACCCGCACACCCAGCTGATCGCCTGCGGGCGCGCCGTCGGGCTCCCGGACGGGCAGATGGGCAACTCCGAGGTCGGCCATCTCAACCTCGGCGCCGGAGCGGTGATGCGTCAGGACCTGACGCGACTCGACGACGCGATGGCCGACGGGACGCTCGGCTCGAACCCGGTGATCCGCGCCGCACTCGCCGGCCCGGGCCGAGTGCACCTGATCGGGCTGGTCTCCGATGGGGGGGTGCACTCCTCCGAGGCGCACCTGCTCGCGCTGATCGACCTCGCGGGCGAGCTGGACGCCGGGGAGGTGATCGTGCACTGCTTCACCGACGGGCGCGACACGGCCCCCGACGCGGGCCTCGAGGCGGTCGGCCGCGTGGAGCGCCACGGCGGCGCGCGGGTCGCTTCGGTGATCGGCCGTTACTGGGCGATGGACCGCGACAAGCGCTGGGACCGTGTCCAGCGCGCGTACGACATGCTCGTGCGCTGGAGCGCCCCCTACAGCGCGCCGACCGGCGCCGAGGCGGTCGCGGCCGCCTACGAGCGCGGGGAGACGGACGAGTTCATCGAGCCGACGCTGGTCGGCGAGCCGGCACCGATCGCGCCGGGCGACCGCGTCTTCTGCTTCAACTTCCGGCCCGACCGGATGCGCGAGATCGTTCGCGCGCTCGCCGACCCGGCCTTCACGCAGATCGACCGCGGCGGCGTCGCGACGATCGACTCCCTCAGCTGCATGACCCAGTACGAGGAGGACTTCCCCTACCCGGTCGCGTTCGCTCCCGAGCACCCGAGCACGACGCTCTCGGCCGTGATCGCAGCGACCGGAGCGCGTCAGCTGCATGTCGCGGAGACCGAGAAGTACCCGCACGTGACCTACTTCTTCAACGGCGGCGAGGAACAGCCCGAACCCGGCGAGCGGCGTGAGCTGGTGCCCTCGCCGCGCGACGTCGCAACCTATGACCAGAAGCCGCAGATGAGCGCGCGCGAAGCCGCCGACGCGTTCGTCGGCGCCTGGAACGAGGACCACCCGCGCTTCGGGATCATCAACTTCGCGAACTCAGACATGGTCGGGCACACCGGCGTGATTGCGGCCGCCGTCACCGCCGTCGAGTTCGTCGACGGCTGCCTGGGCGACATCGTCAACACCGTGCACGCCTCGGGTGGCGTGTGCATCGTCACCGCCGACCACGGCAACAGCGACGAGATGCTCAACTCCGACGGCAGCCCCCAGACGGCCCATTCGCTGAACCCGGTGCCGCTGATCGTCACCTCACCGGCGGTACGGATGGAACGGGAGGGCGTGCTCGCGGACGTCGCGCCGACCGCGCTCGAGCTGCTCGGCCTCGACCAGCCGGCCGCGATGACCGGGCGCTCGCTGGTCGAGATCGACTGACGCTCGCCGCCCAACCGCGGGGTCGGCCGGGCGTGCACCGCGGTGTCGGCTAGGGAATCGCGAAGGCGGTGTGGACGCCGGCCGACGCGCCGGCGCCGGTCGGGCTGACGTAGCCGATGCTGAGCGTGGGGCCGACGACGCGGGTGAGGGGCACGCCGGCCTTACGTGCGCGGACCGCGAGCTGGATCCCCCCGCCGACGGGCGTGCACGTCACGATCAGCGCCAGCTTGCGCTTCGCGCGCGACCTGCCGTTGACCTTGAGGTGGTACTGCCCACCCACCCTGGTGAGCTTTGCGGGCACGGTGCGACCAGCCTGCCGGCAGCCGGCGGCCGCGTCCACGGCCTTCGCAGGAACCGAGACCTCGCGCGCGACCTCGATGCACGCATTGAGGAACAGCAGCCCGAGCACCGAATTGCTCTGGGCGAACGAGAGATCCTCGCCCGGAAGCGGGTACGTGTAGAAAGCGATGCACGCCAGGAAGCGCTGCTTGAAGGAGCCGAGCGGCGCGAGCACCTCGGCCAGGCCGGCGAAGGCGCCGGCGCTCGTCCCCGCCGTCGGAGTGGCGGTGACCGTCACCGACGTGGCGCTCGGCGGCAGTGTCGGCGAGGTCACCTGGGCGTCGCCGCCAGGCGGGATCGTCACATCGATCGCAGACGGGAACCCCGCCGCGTGCGCGCGCGGGCCGCGTGCGGCGCCCGCTCCCGGCGCGGCCGCGACAGTCGCGACAAGAGCAATCGCGACCAACGAAAACGCCGGCACACGCCGCAATCTGTTCACCGCGGCGAAATCGTGACACATCCGTGCGGACGCTGCCGCTCGAGCCGGACCCCGCACCCGGGAGGCCGAATCCGCGCGAGTGGCGGCCGGGAACCCGCGTCCCGGAGGCCGAATCCGCGCGCACAGCGGCTGCGAAGCCGCGCGGCGGCGGCTGCGAACCCGCGCGGCAGCGGCTGCGAATCGGCGCGCGCGGCGGCGCCATTGACAGCGCTGCGATCCGCCCCTAGCCTTGGGAACCCGCAGCCGAGACGGTCGCGGTCGCGCCGGAACACCAACGTCGGGAGCGAGAGCTGTGTGTAGCGTGAACGCGAGGCGCGAGCCCGCGTGAGGGCGGCAGGCTCCGTGTGGCGCCGTCCGATCGGCCGGCGCCGGGCGCTCGCGTTGGCGGCCGCGCTGCTGATGACCCTGCTGCTCGGTGCGACGGCACGCTCCGCATGGGCGGTCCCGCCCTACATCGACGGCATCGCCGACCAGAACATCGGCTCCTGGAACGGCAACTTCATCGATTCCCAGGGCGTCTTCGACCAGCCGTTCTACGACTATTTCCAGCAGGCCTGGGTTGGCATCCCGCCCTCGCACATCCGCTACGCGCGCTTCGTCACCGCTCCGGACGTGATCGCGCAGGGGGGCGCGTGCGAGCAGAACCTGTTCAACTGGTACGCCTACGTGACGCAGACGCTGCACCTGATCCCGGTGATCGCGGTCTGGGACGTGGCGGAGGGGGGCTGCGCCAACCACGGCGTGCCGTCGAATGCCAAGTACACGACCGACGTGGAGCAGTTGCTGGGAGCGCTGAGCGCGCTCGGGACGCCGCTGCAGTACTTCGAGGCGTGGAACGAGCCGAACGCGTCCGGTGTGTCGGCCGCGGCGGCCGCGGGACTGTGGAGCGACGCCGGCGGCGTCTGCGCCGCGAACGGCTGCACGGCGCTCGCCGGCGACTTCGTCGACACCGCAGATCAGAGCCAGAAGTTCAATCCCGGCTGCGGCTCGAACCTGACGTTCAAGACCTTCAGGACCTACGAGACCACCTACGTCAAGAACCTCGGCGGCGCGCAGCCGGCGATCTGGGCGCTGCACCCCTACCTCGCCGTCAACTGCGAACAGGCCACATCGCTGCGCACCTTCGCGGCCAACCTTCCGCAGTCCGCCACGCCGCCCGCCGTCTGGTTCACCGAGGTGGGGGGCTGGGAGTGCTTCAACGGGCAGTCGCCGGCGCGCGGGACGGCACGCCAGCAGGCCGACGCCTCCTATCTCGTCAACACGCTGATGGCGCCGGGAGCTCCGGCGGCCCCCGATCACGTCTTCTGGTACGAGATCGCGGCCCCCGGCTGGACGCAGAACTGCGCGAAGTACACCGACTCCGCACTGTATGAGGCGAACACCGCCCCCGGCACGCTGTTCGAGCGACCGGCCGCGCGCACCGTGTTCGGGTCCGACACGGAGCTGAGCGCGACGACCGGCTCGGCGAGCGCGGTCAGCTCGACCCAGGCGACGCTTGCCGGCGCCGTCGTGCCCGGGGGGATCTACGAGGGCAGCTACAGCTTCCAGTTCGGGCGCACGAACGCCTACGGATCGCAGACCTCGACGCTGCCGCTGGGGCCCGGGCTCTCAGCGGTTGCGGTGAGCGCCACGATCGCCGGGCTCGCGCCCCGCACGACCTACCACTACCGGATCCTCGCCACGGACACGGCCGGAACCACCGTTGGCGGTCTCGACGCCCGCTTCACGACACCGTCGGCGCCGCGGCAGTCCTTCGCAGCGCACTGACCGGGGGCGCGGCGCCTTCGCCACGGAGGCGGAGGCGAACCTCAGCTCGGGGGGCTCGGCGGCGGGCTCGCCCCGGCCCCGGCTTCGGGCGGTCCGGCATTGCGCCGGCGGCGGCGCAACCACCAGGCGGCGAACAGCGCGAACACCACGAGCGCCACCGGAATCCCGTAGAGGCCGATCTTCGAAAAGACCTGCTTGGCGCCGTTGCCGCCGTAGTAGGCGGCGAGCGCGACGCTGGTCGCCCACGCCGTCCCGCCGAGCGCGTTCCAGACCAGGAAGGTCGGCCAGCGCATGTCGCTCGCACCGGCCAGCCAGGACGTCCAGACGCGCAGTCCCGTGATCCAGCGTCCGAGGAAGACGGCCTTGGGGCCGTGACGCTCGAAGAACGGGTCGCCGACGGCGAGCATGCGCTGGCGCTCCGCGTAGAACCGCCCCGGCCGCTCGAGCAGGCGCCTGCCGCCCTTGCGCCCGATGACGAAGCCGACGTTGTCGCCGATGATCGCGCCGGCGGCGGCGACGACGATCACCGCGACGATCGACAGGCGCCCCTGGCTGGCGGCGAGGCCGCCGAAGATGACCGCCGTCTCCCCGGGCAGCGGGATGCCGAGCGCCTCCACGCCGACCACGACGCCGATCACCGGCAGGCCGAGGTTCGTGGTGAGGCTGATGATGCTTGCCAGCACGGTGGTCATGGGCGGTGACGCGCTCTCTTAGGATTGCCGCGATGCCCGCGCTGCGCATTATCGTCCGCGACCCGGCGTCGCGCGCGCGCGCCGGTGTCCTGTCCACAGTACACGGCGAGGTTCGCACGCCCGCCTTCGTCCCGCTCGCCACCGCCGGCAGCGTCCGCACGTTGACCTGCGCCGAGGTCGCGGCGCTCGGCTACGACATGGTGCTCGGCAACACCTTTCACCTGTTCCTGCGGCCGGGCGGGGAGCTCGTCGAGCGTCTCGGCGGGCTGCACCGCTTCATGGGCTGGGAGCGCGCGATCATCACCGACTCCGGCGGCTTCCAGGTCTTCTCGATGGGTCACGGAACGGTCGCCGACGAGATCAAGGGGCGCCGGCCGACGTCGCGGGGGAGCGGCGGCGGTGCGGGCCAGGGGTCGATCCTCTCGATCGAGGAGGACGGCGTGCGCTTTCGCTCCTACATCGACGGCTCCGAACGCTTCATCAGCCCGGAGGTCTCGATGGCCGTGCAGGCGCAGCTGAACTCCGACATCGTCCTGGCGTTTGACGAGTGCACGCCGTTTCACGCCGACCGCGACTACACCGCGCGCTCGACCGAGCGCACTCACCGCTGGCTGGCGCGCTGCCTGGACTGGCGCGCCGCTCACGCCGGGCCGGGGGGGTCACTCTTCTACGCAATCATCCAGGGCGGGGTCCATGAGGATCTGCGGATCTCCTCGGCGCAGGCCGTCGCCTCGAGCGCCGCCGAGGGCATCGCGATCGGCGGCTCACTCGGCCAGGACAAGCCGCAGATGTACGAGGTGATCGACTGGAGCACGCGAGAGCTCGACCGCCTCGCACCCGAGCGCCCGCGCCACCTGCTCGGCATCGGCGAGGTCGACGACCTGATCCGCGGCGTCGAGCTGGGGATCGACAGCTTCGACTGCGCGATG
>Ga0265319_1002441_pt1 | contig 10156 bp, 4 predicted proteins | sample 4824metaG_FD_192443 | JGI IMG/M metagenome (GOLD analysis project Ga0265319, IMG submission 192443) | Rhizosphere microbial communities from Carex aquatilis grown in University of Washington, Seatle, WA, United States - 4-8-24 metaG | ecosystem: Host-associated > Plants > Roots > Rhizosphere >... | reverse complement strand
GCTTTCAATGTCCAGGTATTAGTCGCGGGATCGTAGGCTTCGACGATGGAACTGGTGACAGTGGAGGTTGCACCGCCCATCGCATAAAGTATCCCATTTACTGCGACCACACCCGGCTGTAATCGTGCCTGAGACAGGGGAGCTTTGGTAGTCCAAGCGTTGGTAGTCGGGTCAAATGCGACGACGTTGGCCGTCCAGCCCCCTTGAGAGGACTCGCCTCCGACAACATAGAGAATTCCATTAATAACTGCGGCCCCGGCGGCGTCAACGGGAGTCGGCATTGGGGGTCCGGCCACCCAGGTGTTTGTTGATTGCTGGAAAATGTCCATCGTCGCGAGATAGGGATCCCTTCCCCCGGCTGCGTACACCACTTGTCTCGTTTCGTCGGCTGCAACCGCCGGTAGAACTCTGGCTGTCGGCATCGGCGGTAGCGTCGCCCAACTTCCTTGGGGCAGCGGAGCAGCCGGGCCTTGCGGGCCTTCCGGACCTTCGGGGCCAACCGTACCTTCTGGACCAGCAGGGCCGGCCGCGCCATCAATTCCAGCCGGACCTTGGGGACCAATTGGCCCAACTGCGCCGGGCGCCCCATCGGCTCCAGACAGACCGGCAGGGCCTTGCGGGCCCGTTGCGCCGGTGGCACCTTGGGGGCCAACCGGGCCAGCAGGACCCGAGGGGCCAGCAGGACCGGCCGGACCTGCAACTCCATCCGCGCCGGCCGGGCCTTGCGGACCAGATGGACCGACGGGGCCAGGCGCACCAGGGGGAGTAAAGACCTCCACAGTGGCGACAGTGCCACTTCCATTAAAGCCGCCAATAACATAGAGTTTGCCTCCGAGGCTCGCGGAACCCACTTCGTCCGAAACTCCAGTCAAAGGAACATTCGCCGTCCACGCATTCGCCGCGGGATCGTAGGCATAACTATCCGGTAAATTGTCCCCGGTGACATAGAGAATGCCGTTAATAACACCGCTGGCGCCGAGACCAAATGATGCCGGAATCGGCGCCCGCAGCGTCCAAGAGTCGGTGGCGGCATTATATGCTTCCACGGTTGTCTGGCTTCCGTCCGCAGCATAGCCACCGGCGACATGGATGACGCCATTGATTACGCCGACGCCAAAGCCATCCTGGCCAACGAGCAGGGACGCCTTTGGGGTCCAAGCATCATGCACCGGATCATAAGCTTCAACCGTGGCCACGGGGTTGTTATTGGCGTCATCGCCACCGATGGCATAGAGAATGCCGTTGGCGACCACGAGTCGGGGAAACACACGTGCCTGAGACAACGGAGCTTTGGCGGACCAGACGTCGGCCACCGGATCGTAGGCGAACACGTTGGATGTCCAATTATAACCGTCGAGGGTGCCTCCGGCCACATATAAAATCCCATTGAGGACCGCAGCACCAGCTGCGGATTCTGCCACGGGCATGGGGGCGCCATACGTCCATGAATTCGTGGATGGATGATAAATTTCCAAATTCGCCGTTATATTTGGGCTACCCGCCGTTATGCCGCCGCCCGCGGCATACAAAACCTGCGCTGATTCATCGGAGGCGACTGCCGGATCAAGGAGGGTCGTCAGGGTCGGGGTTGCCTGGCTCCAAGTGCCCAAAGCGGACAATCCGGCCGCGCCTTGCGGGCCAGCGGGTCCCTCGGGGCCAGCCGCGCCATCCGCACCTGCCGGGCCAGCCGGACCTTGCGGGCCAGCAGGGCCGGCCGGACCCGTGGCACCGACCGTTCCATTAAATCCAGCAGGACCTTGCAGGCCAACCGGACCTTGCGGGCCAACCGGGCCCTGTGGGCCGGTGGCGCCCGTTGCTCCCTTGGCTCCGGTCGCTCCGGTATTACCCGTCAAGCCTCGCGCTCCGGTTGCACCAGTAGGGCCGGCTGGACCTTGCGGCCCAGTCGGACCGGCAGGGCCAGCGGGACCGGCGGGACCAACCGTTCCATTAAATCCTGCCAGGCCTTGGGGACCGGCCGGGCCAGCAGCACCCGTCAATCCAATCGGACCTTGCGGGCCGACCGGGCCTTGCGGGCCTTGCGCGCCCGCTGGAGTAAATGCCTCCGCCACCGACAGCGCAGCGTTGTTGTTGCTGGCGTTTCCACCACCAAGCACGATCAACCTTTCACCCAAACCGGCCACGGCGTCATTCGCCCGAGCTGTGGGAATTGGGGCATTTGCACTCCAAGTATTCGTGGTGGGATCATATACTTCAACATCATTGGTAAAAGGATTGCTGCCATTGATCTCACCGCCAACAACGTAGAAGAGACCGTTGACAACTCCACCACCCACGAGACTCCACGGATTCAATTCCGAAGGCGGGGACGCCTTGGCGGTCCATGCATCCGCCGCCGGGTCGTAAGCTTCGACCTCCGGCGAACCACTGCTGCCATCAGTTCCACCTGCCACATAGATAATGCCATTAATGACACCAATGGCAAAGTCGTAGCGCGGAGCATTCATCGAAGCTTTTGGCGACCATGAGTCGGTGGCCGGATCATAAACTTCCACCGAGGACAGCGGAGAATAATTGCTGTCCACGCCGCCGACCAAATAGAGCACGCCATTCACCACGGCCAATTGCGGAAAGAACCGGGCTGACGAAAGCGGATTCTTGGCCGTCCAGACTCCCGTTGCCGGATTATACGAATTCACGTTGGCGATGGGCGTGCCGCCATTGTCGCCACCCACCACATAGAAATTTCCATTGATCAGCGCCCCTCCTGCACCCAAGGCTGGCGTGGGCATGGATGGGCCAGGCACCCAGGAATTTGTGGCCGATTGGTAGACTTCCATTGTCGCAAGATAACCATTAATGTTATTATATCCTCCTGCGGCGTACACCAACTGATTCGACTGGTCCGCGGCTACGGCGGCACCTGACCGCGGTGCGAGCATCGAAGGAATCGCCGCCCAACTTCCTGGAACTGGGGCACCGGCGGGACCTTGCGGGCCAGCAGGACCCTCTGGGCCGGCAGGACCTTGTGCTCCATCTGCGCCCGCCGGGCCGACCGGACCAGCCGCACCGCTCGCACCGGTCGCACCGGGTATTCCTTGCGGGCCATCCGCTCCAGCCGGGCCGGTCGCGCCCACGGGGCCTTGGGGGCCGACAGGGCCGGATGCACCGGTAAGCCCAATCGGGCCTTGCGGACCGGCAGGGCCAGCGGGACCAGCAGGACCGGCCGAACCCGCAGCACCATCCGCGCCCGCCGGGCCGGCGGGGCCTTGTGGACCGACAGGGCCGGGGGCGCCAGCCGGTAAAAAGACTTGGACGGTCGCAAGGACGTCGCCGGCGGTGTCGCCGCCTAGAGTATAAAGTTTTCCGCCCAGAATGGCCGAGCCGATTTCCGCCCGTGCCGTTGGCATCGTCGCATCGGTGCTCCAAGTGTTGGTGGCCGGATCATAAACCTGAACCGTGTTGACTGGGCCATTGTTGTTGTATCCGCCAGCAAGGTATAAGCGCCCGTTAATGGCGCCGCCGCCATTCAGATTTAACGCCGTCGGCAGCGAAGCGACGGTGGTCCAAGTGTCCGATGCTGGATCATAGGCTTCGACGTCATGGGTAAAGGCGCCACCGTCGCCCAGTCCACCTGCAACGTAAATGATACCGTTAATGACACCGGCAACAAACCCGTCGTCATGCGGACTAAGCATTGGCGCTTTGGGCGTCCAGGAATCGGTTGCGGGATCGTAGGCTTCGACCGAAGTGTTGTTTACCCCGTCACCGCCAATCGCATAAAGTTTCCCGTTCGCGACGGCCAAGCCGAAAGATGTCCGCGGCACCGACATGGAGGTTTTGGCGGTCCAGGTATTGGCCACCGGATCATAGGCAAACAAATTAGCCGTGGGATCACCATAGTAGGGCAGGCCGCCCGCCACATAGAAAATTCCGTTCAACACCGCCCCGCTGCCCAAGTCCGTATTGGCCGGCAACGACGGGGCCGACGACCACGTGTTGGTGGAAACCTGGTAAATTTGCACATCGGGAATGGTATTGAAATAACTTCCCAACCCGCCGGCGACATACAGAGTCTGCCGCGTATCGTCTCCCGCCACCGATGGGTTTCGCACCGCCGTCGGCATGGGTGCCACCGTCGCCCAACTTCCTTGGACTGCCGGGCCTTGCAGACCGGTGGGACCTTGCGGCCCAGCGGGGCCCGGAGTGCCATCCGCACCTGCGGGGCCTTGCGGACCGGCAGGGCCTTGTGCGCCTGGCTGACCTTGAGGGCCTTCGAGTCCGGTCTGGCCGGCTGCGCCTGTGTCTCCCTGTGGTCCGACCGGGCCTTGCGGGCCGGTCAGGCCAGCAGGACCTTGGGGGCCTTGTGGACCCGCCGGACCGGTTGCGCCAGCGGGGCCGGGAGCGCCATCCGCACCAGCCGGGCCTTGCGGGCCAGCGGGGCCGACCAGGGCGGCGGGGGGCGTAAAGGCCTCCAAATTCGAAAGGACTCCCGAGCCCAGGACGCCTCCGACTGCATAGAGAACCCCATTGATGGGAGCCGTTTCCAATCCACCCCGGGCCGTGGGCATGGATGCGACCGATGACCAAGTATTCGTCGCCGCATTGTAGGCCTCGACCTTATTGAGCCAATTCGTGCCATCGCTGCCGCCACAGGCATAGAGAATGCCATTGACAACCGATACGCTGAGATAGGAGCGGGCCGTCGGCATCGGCGCTTTCGTAGTCCAGACCCCATGGACCGGATCATAGGCTTCGACCGTGTTTAAAATTGTGCCGCCTGCATCGCCTCCGCAAGCGTAGAGTATCCCATTAACCACCCCGACGCCAAGAACCTGCCGCGCAGTCGGCATCGGCGGCAGTTCCGTCCAGGCGTTGGAAACGGGATCATAAACTTCCAAGTTGGAAAGTTCGTGGCCGTTATTGTCTGCGCCTCCAGCAACGTACAGGAGCCCGTTGATCACCCCGCCGCCGGCCACGTCCCGGCTCGTTGGCATCGGTGCGTTTGAGGTCCAACTATCGGTGGCCGGGTTATAAGCCATTAAGTTATTGATGGTTTTGCCGTTGGCATATCCCCCGGCGATGTAAAGCTGGCCATTGATCACCCCATAGGCCGCAGCGCCTTGAATGTAAGGCGCCGGATTCCCTGCGGCCCAACTGTTGGTGGCGGGATCATACGATTCCACCGTCGCCAAATGGGCATTGATCGTCTGGCCACCCACGACATAGAGGACCCCGTCAATGTTGCCAACGGCGGAGAGCGCCCGCGCCGTGGGCATCGGCGCCGCAGCGGCCCAGGAACCAATCTGCCCATGGGCGACAGGAGCAAATGCACCGAAGGTGGCGGCAAACAAAAGCCCGCTGGCGAGCTTGGACAGACGGCAAAACATCAATCGGGTATTCATAGTGGGATCCTTCACTGGCGTGGTGGTAGTTTTAGACGCGGCCATGCCAGGGCGCCGCCAGCCCGGAAAAAAGTACGCGCGCACATGCACCGAAAAAACGAAGCGCGCGCGCTGCTGATTTACTGTAAAAATTATCAAGGGCAATCTTTTTTTAAAAATAATTTCAAAAAATCTGGCGCAGCCATCCGTGGTCAAAAAAGGCCATTTGTTCTTAATAAGAACAAATCATAACTCAAATGCCGTTATTCCGACCGTGGTCACTTTCCGCAAATCCGAGACCAATACCTTGCTTCACTTCTCCGGCGAACGTGCAAAATTCGCCACTGCTTCATAATCATTGAAGACAATCTCCAAGCAAAAGCCCGGCTGCGGCAACGGAACGTGCGCTTCTTCAGATGTCCGGAATACCCCGGCCCTCCACCCCGATTAGCCTTGCCCGGCAGCAGAGGCCGGAAACAATGAAGCCACCCCCGACGCCCTTGGCCGGCAGCGGCCGCTACCCTCAGCCACGCTGCTCTGGCCCGGGCCGGCGGCGGTTAAAATGCCCCAGCCAGCGTTTTGTTTTGGACTTCTTAATTCTTAGTTCTTAATTTTCACCTTCTCCATGGCCCTCCCCCCCTTCACCAGTCAGTTAATCGCCGACGTCGGCATCAGCCTCGGCGACGAGGGCAAGGGGCGCCTCGTCTATGAAATTGCCGCCGAGCTGCGGGAAAGCACGAAGCGCCGCGACGCCGTCGCCTTGGTCCTCAAGGTCAATGGGGGCGCCAATTCCGGCCACACCGCCGGGGGCCTCAAGCTCAACCTCCTCCCCGCGGGCGTTATAGATTCCGACGTGGCCACCCTCGCCATCGGCGCGGGGGTCGTCGCCGATCCGCGCAAATTCTGGTGGGAGCTCGAGCCCCTTGAACGCCGCGGCTACCAAGTCTTCGAACGTCTGCTCATTGACGAACGCACCCTCCTCGCCGACGTCTCCCACCGCCTCCTCGACCTCGCGTGGGAGGATTACCGTTCGCACGTCCTCGGCGAGCCCCCGCGCGGCTCGACCGGCCGTGGCATTACGCCCGCCTATAGCGACGAGGTCAATCAATGGCCGATTTATTACGACGATTTCCGCGGTTCCCGCGATAATTTTGTCAAGAAATTCCGCGTGCGCCTGACCCGCGCCTCGCGCATCATCAAAGACATCTGCCAGGTCATACCCGAGCATTGGGACAATTTCTTCGACCGGCTGACGCTCGCCGAAACCCGCGCCAACCAGGCCGCCATTGACGCCGGGATTTTCCAGAAGGAGGATTTCGATTTCTGCCAGTTCCGCAGCAAGGAATCGTTCTTTCTCGACAACGACAAGGTCATCGAAACTTATTGGCGCGCCGGGCAGCGCCTCCTTCCGCGCATCGGCGACGTACGCGAGGCGGTCCTCACCGCGCTTAACCGCGGACAGTACGTCATTGGCGAATTTGGCCAGAGCTACTGGCTCGACAAACGCCACGGCTTCTCGCCCAACGTCACCGCGTCGCACACCTACACGCCGGAGTTCTTTCAGAGCGCGGGCATTCCCTGTCAGCCGGTGCACACGGTCGGCTGCTGCAAAGCCTACGACACCAAAGTCGGCACGCACGTCTTTCTCACGCAGATGGACGACCTCCACCCGCTGGGCAAACTCCTGCGCGAGCTCGAGTACGGCACCAGCACCGGCCGCCAGCGCATGGTGGGCTGGTTCGACGCCGTGGAAAAGGGCGATGCCCTCCGCTACGGCGGCTATCAGGACCTGGTAATCAACAAGCTCGACGCCCTCACCCACCGTGGCGCCTGGCAGGGCGAGCTTCTGGTCTGCACCGGCTACTGCGCGCGTGACGGCAAAATGACTGCCGGCGTCCCGCGCGACGACCAGGTGCGCAAGGACCTGCAGCCCGTGTTTGCCAAACTCCCGGGTTGGTCGGAGGACATCGCTGGCATTACGTCATTTGCCAGGCTGCCCAAAAATGCCCAGCGCTACGTGGCGTTCATGATGAAGAGCATCCTCGATGTCGCCACGCGCGGTGGCTCGTCCAGCGTCCCCGTGCCCAACCTGCGCTACATCGGCACCGGGCCCGACCCCGCCCAAATCATTCGCGACGTGCCGGCGACCCGGGATTTGCTGAAGCTGGCGGAGTAGCAAAACTCGCGCCCTCCAGTAACTCGAGCATTTTAAAAAATCTCTTAGCCGCTTGGAGAAGGTTTCACTGTCGCCCCAACGGGGCGACGGAGCCAAACCCAGGGTAGCTCCCGCAAAGCGGGAGCTACCCTGGGAGTCATCCCCAAAAAAACACCACCGCCCTGAAAGGTGCGGAGGAGTGCCGCCGCTTCCGTCTGTCGTCGCAATTTGGCAACGGAATTCTCGAAAATACTCTAGGCGCCAAGTATCGGCATTCGGAACTTAAACGTTAAGCATTAAGCTTTAAACATTGAGCGTTGAGCATTGAGCGTTCCGTGCCTGCCTCCGTCCCGCAACGCCTCTGGCAACCGCCAACAATACAGCAATAAAGCAATACAACAATTTACTCCCCACTGTTCCCCGCACTCCCAAATAAAGGCCAGCCTGCAGAAACAAGAATACCGCGCCCGTCGAAGCTGCTTCTTAATTCCTAAATCTTAATTCTTAATTCGCCCCCCGCCCCTCACCCGCCCTGGCCGGCCTCCTTGAGGATGGCCGGGCTCTCCTCCAAGTCCGGAAATTCCTCGTGGAGGCGCCGCAGGCCTTCGGCGGAGGGGAACGCATACAGCTTCCTGTCATTCTCGCCCTCGAAGCACTTGGAGAACGCCTTGTAATGTTTGTCGTCAATGAGATCGGCCAGCGTCGCGATGATGCCAAAATCCTGCGCCTTGTAGAAATTAAATTGTTCCTCGAGCGGGGCGAACCCGGCCTTGTACGCCGTCAGCCGGTGCTTCTTAAACGGGGTGGATTTCTTGCGCGCGATTTCATCCTGCGCCAAATGGTAGAGCAGCGTGTTGGCAACCTGGGCGAAGCGCGCGTCATCCTTTTTTTGGGCAAAGAAATCGTGCCGCTTGTGGGCCAGCGCGATGGTCCAGGCCACGATATCCGTCAAGGGCTGCCGGGCGTAGTTGGCGGTGGCCGAGGCGCGAAAGGCGTCGGGCGTGGCGGAATTGAGATAGCTCAATTCCTCGTCCACGAATTGATAGACATAAAACGCGTCCCCGTGTTTGTCGTGGGCGGTAAATTCCCGAAAATGCTTCATGTACAATTCGCGGCCCCGCAAGATTTCATAGGAGGCCTGGCCGAGCAGGATTTGCGAATCGTCGCCCATGTCCATCACGCGTTGGGCGCGGTTGATGCCGCTGCCGGCGAGATTGTTGACCCCGTTGATGTCGCGGACAAGGTTGTCCTGGTTTTCGTTGATGCCGATGCGGACTTTGAACCGCCACGCCTCGTCCGTCTGCTGTTTGTTGTGCTCCTGGATGAGTTCGAGGAGCTTGAACGAGAAAATCATGTTGATGTCGAAAAAATTGTAATTGAGGAACGCGACGCACATGCCGTCGCCCGTCGGCAGCATGATGCGCTGCTCCTTGGAGATCTTCAGCTCCTCGCAGACGCGCGCCACGAGGCCGTTGAGCGCGTCAATAATGTCCGACTGCGCCTCAACGCTGCGGTTCTTCGTGTAGTTCACGATGTCAATGAAGGCGTATTTCGCCAGGACGGTGGTTGCGGATTTCATGATTAATTCAAATCTCCCCAGTAAATCGGATCCACGGCGAGGTCGCCGCCGCGCACGCACTTTTTGAGAAAGGCCGGAAAGAACCGGCATTCGCCGAGCTTCGCCAGCTCGAGCCACGCGACGCCCACCTGCCGCCGGTCATGGGCCGCCCCGGCGCCCGGTTCAGCCCCCGCCGGCAATTGACAACGGAACACCACCTCCACCTGGTGAAAATGCAGGTGTTCCCGCGCAAAGTCATGGTTCTTGCCGATGTATTCGCGCACGTACAGGACGGGGCCGGGCTCCAGCCCCACGCCGATTTCCTCCTTCGTTTCGCGACGCAAAGTTTCGGCCAGGGTTTCCCCGTGCCGCTGGCCGCCGCCGGGAAGGATGAAGAACTCGCCCTCGCGGTCGCGCATGGCGATGGCCAACAACCGGCCGTCGCGTACGACAACCGCGCGGGCCGCCGTACGAACGCTGGAAGGAACAGGGCGCATGGATGGGTCTGGGGTAAAACCCATAATGGCCGGTATTGGTGAAGGCAAATTTATTAGATAGCAAGGGACAGAGGGACAAAGGGACAGAGGGACAAAGGGGCTAGAAGCTAGAAGCTAGAAGCTGGAAGCTAGAAGCGGGGAGCGGGGAGACAGGAGTCAGGAGTCAGGAGGGTCCAGAAATTGATAACGGGGTATGAAGCAGGATGTAGGATGAATTCCGAACTCCAGTCTTCTGACTTTTTCCTTCTGACTTCTGCCTCCGGTCTCCTGTCTCCTGACTCCTGTTTCCTGGCTCCTGAATTCAAGATCTCCGGTGTTTTCCCCTTTGTCCCTCTGTCCCTTTGTCCCTCTGTCCCTCTGTCCCTTCAGGACATAATTCCAATCACCCGGCCGTTATGAAGGCGCAAAATCCGGTTGATTCCGGCGGGTAGATCCTCATTGCGGTGCGCCGCGATGATGATCTGCGCGCCATGCCGCGCCGCGCGTTCAACCGCACGGAGAAATCGAGTCCGAGCCGTCGGCGAAAGGCCGTCGCAGGGTTCGTCCAAAATCAATAGTGGGCGCAGGTAATGAGAGGCGAGATTTTGAGGTTGGGGCGTCCCGC
>Ga0265319_1002438_pt1 | contig 10161 bp, 10 predicted proteins | sample 4824metaG_FD_192443 | JGI IMG/M metagenome (GOLD analysis project Ga0265319, IMG submission 192443) | Rhizosphere microbial communities from Carex aquatilis grown in University of Washington, Seatle, WA, United States - 4-8-24 metaG | ecosystem: Host-associated > Plants > Roots > Rhizosphere >... | reverse complement strand
GTGGTACCCTTGCAGTGCTCGCAGGTATCTTCCATGTTGAGCCGGAGCTCTACCTCGGTGCCAAAAACAGCTTGCTCAAAGGTGATTTCTACGCTGGTCTCAACGTCGCGGCCGCGTTTTTGGCGGTTTTGGCGGCCACCGCCCATGTCGCCGGTGAAGAAACTGCCCAGGATGTCGCCCAAGCCAAGATCGCCAAAGTCAAAATTAACGTTTTCCGTGCCCTGGCCAAAGCCGCCAAAACCGGCGAAGGGATTGCCGTCGCTGGCCGCGCTGCTACCTACGCCGGCGTGGCCGAATTGGTCGTAACGCTGGCGTTTACTGGGGTCTTTTAGGACTTCATAAGCCTCGTTAAGTTCTTTGAATTGCTCTTCGTTGCCACCACGGTCGGGGTGATGCTCTACCGCCAAACGGCGGTAAGCTTTTTTAAGCTCATCCGCAGAAGCGGACTTGCCTACTCCCAGTATTTCGTAATAATCACGCTTCGCCATGGTCTGGTGTTCCTGTTTGGCGTTCAATTCTTTCTTCGATTATCCAACCATATACGTCCCTTGTCGAAAGACCGTGGGCCCGCGCCAAACGTGCTAGCGCTAAAGCGTGTTTTGTCGATACGGGCAGATCAATCGGAGCGTCATTTAAGATACTTAAAACTTCCGGGTCAGCTTTCATCCCTTCCATCCTTCCCTCAACCGTAGGTGGTCGCTGAAATTCAGCCATTTTTGAGCTCCTTGCCCAGCCACAACTGGCAGAAATCATTTTTCATCTTTTATCACTTCGCCTTTGATGAATTTGCGGTCTTTGCTGACGTAAGTCTCTTGGGCGTATTTGATGCCCAACTTAACTCCCGCGGCTACTGCCACTATCGGCAAAAGCACATAGCGCAAGAAGTTAGTCGGTTTCACCTACTCTTCTTCCTTGTCGTTGATGTCGGTTAGGGATTCTGGCTTAAAGCGCGCTAAGGCCCGCTGTTTAAAGTGTTCAGCTAGATCTGGACGGTGACTAATAAGCTCCCCGGGGGAACGGTAGCCCTCGACGTATGCCCCTTGGTCAAGTGCCTTGAATACAGCGAACTCCTTGGGGTCCTCGCTTAAACCGCGCCCATCGTAACCGCCACCTGTTTCAAGACCGGACATTATTTTTTGTCCTTGTCGTCGACTACTTCGCCTTCTACGGGTTCGTCTTTGTCGGATTTCTTTTTGGCGTCGCCTCCTGGCTTTTCACCTCCGGCGGCGTCTTCGGCCGGCTTTTCCTCGGCTTGGGCAGCCTCGTACATCTTGGCGCCGATGGGCATTATCTTGTCGCTCAGGTCTTTGGCAGCTTTTTCCAATTCCTCTTTATCGGTGGCTTCCAAGTGGGTCTTAGCTTCGTCAATCGCGTCTTGGATGGTCTTAACATCTTCTTCGGACAACTTGTCCTTGTAGTCAGTCTTCATTTTTTCTGCCTGGTAAACGGCGTTATCCAGCTGGTTTTTGACCTCTATGGCTTCGCGTTTTTTCTTGTCGTCTTCGGCATGGGCTTCGGCATCTTTGGCAGCCTTTTCTACCTCGGCTTTGTCTAAGTTGCCGCTGCCTTGGATGGTAATGCTCTGCTCTTTGCCAGTGCCTTTGTCCTTGGCGCTCACATTTAAGATGCCATTGGCATCGATGTTAAAGGTAACTTCGATTTGCGGTACGCCGCGCGGCGCCGGCGGAATGCCGTCCAGCACAAAACGGCCGAGTGACTTGTTGTCTGCGGACATCTCGCGCTCGCCCTGCAAAACGTGGATCTCCACGCTGTTTTGGTTATCTGCAGCCGTAGAGAAAGTCTCATTTTTGCTGGTTGGGATGGTGGTATTGCGCTCAATTAATTTGGTGGTTATGCTGCCCAAAGTTTCAATGCCAAGACTTAGCGGAGTTACGTCCAAAAGTAGTACGTCTTTGACGTCGCCTTGCAGCACACCGCCCTGAATAGCAGCGCCCACAGCCACAACTTCGTCCGGGTTAACCCCTTGCAGCGGGTCTTTGCCAAAAATTTGTTTGACCTTTTCGATTACCGCCGGCATGCGGGTCATGCCGCCCACTAAAACGATTTCATTGATGTCGGCAGCCTTGAGTTTGGCGTCTTTTATGGCCTTCTGGCAAGGCTCGGCGGTTTTGTCTATGAGGTCTTGCACCAGTTCAATAAGTTTGGCGCGGGTCAGTTTGTACTCAAAGTGCTTGGGGCCTGCGGCATCGGCCGTCAAAAACGGCAGGTTGATGTCTGCTACCTCTGTTGTGGACAGCTCTTTTTTAGCTTTTTCAGCCTCTTCTTTGAGCCGCTGCATCGCGGCTTTGTCGTCTTTGATGTCTATGCCCGACTCTTTTTTAAACTGGTCAACGAAGTGGTTGACGATGCGCATGTCAAAGTCTTCGCCGCCCAGGTGGGTGTCGCCATTGGTGCTCAGGACTTCGAATACACCGTCGCCCAGTTGCATGATGGATACGTCAAAGGTACCGCCGCCAAGGTCAAATACAGCGATTTTTTCTTCTTTGCCCTTATCTAGACCATAAGCCAACGCGGCGGCGGTCGGCTCGTTGATGATGCGCTTAACCTCTAGGCCGGCGATTTTACCAGCGTCTTTGGTGGCCTGACGCTGGCTGTCGTCAAAGTAAGCCGGAGTGGTAATTACGGCCTCTGTAACCGGCTCACCCAAAAAGGCTTCAGCATCGGCTTTGAGTTTAGATAAAATCATACCGCTAACTTCTTCGGGGCTGTATTCCTTGCCGGCCATTTCGACTTTTACGCCACTGCCAGCCTTAACAATTTTGTAAGGCATGAGCTTTAGGTCGCGTTGGACCTCTTCGGCGTCAAACTTGCGGCCAATTAAGCGCTTAACGCCAAAAATGGTGTTGGTCGGGTTGGTCACCCGCTGGCGGTTGGCCACCTGGCCCACTAAACGTTCGCCGTTTTTATTGATTGCCACCACGCTTGGCGTGGTGCGGCCGCCTTCGGAATTAGCGATAATTTCCGGCTTGCCGGACTGCATTGCCGCCATCGCGCTGTTAGTTGTTCCTAGATCTATTCCTATAATTTTTCCCATGTTATTCCTCCTTCTCTTATTAAGCTGCTTCTTCAAATTTAAAACCCAGGAATGGTACTTCAGGGTCATCGACATATTCAACAGCTCGTCCATGATCCCAGCCGCCTGCAACACCCACCATACCTATTCCTCTCATGATCGCCCAGTTCTGCATGTCTCCTTCCGCTAGACTATGTGCCCGGAATCTTAGCGCATCTTCCGCTGTAGTTTGCATGGCTTCACCCGGCTTTAGTACGGTGCCCGGAACGTGATTTACGACCGGGATTTCCAGTTCCCCACTCTCCACCTTATTGCGGAGTTCGGTCTCAATCTCTGCTCTGCGTTTTTCTAAAGCAGCAGTCCACGCTTCAAGATACTCAGGAGCCGCGGTTGAGACACTGCGATTCTGTGGATTAATATGGATTCTTAACGTTTCTTCAGTAGCCATTATTTCTTCTCCATTTTTACTTTAACTAAGGCGTGGCGAATGACTTCGTCGCCGATTTTATAACCGGGTTGAAGTTCCTCGCAAACAATTTCAACCTGGCCGCCGGCATCTTCCACGCCGATTGCTTCATGCAGTCTGGGGTCAAACGGCTCGCCAACGGTTTTGATGCGCTGGACCCCAAGCTTGGCAAAACAGTCTTCAAATTGCTTGTTAACTCCTTCCACCCCCTGCATCCACTGTTTCCAAGTACCGTCCTTGGAAACGACAGGGGTATGCTTCATTGCTCGATCCAGATTATCTAAAGCCGGCAAAAGGTCGCGCATGATCAGGACTTTGTAAAAATCACCCATGCGGCTTTTGTCTTCTTCGGCCCGGCGCTTAACATTCACTGCGTCGGCCCGTTCACGCTGCAACGCAGCCGTAAGTTCTTCAACTTTCGTCTGCAGTAGTTTGTAGTTTGTAGTTTGTAGTTGGGACTTCTTGGGATTATCTTTTTTCATTATCATTCCTATCTACCATCTTCTAGCTACTATCTGCTAAACGTAGAGAGTTTCCTCCAGAGTTTTGCCGGCACGGCCGACTAGTCCCATTACATCACGGTAGCTTTGGCGGGTTGGGCCCAAAACGCCAATATAGCTACGGTCGGAGAACGGGCTGCGGAAGCGGCTGATAATCAGACTGGCGCCAGCGCTGCGACCAATGGGATTCTCGTGCCCGATATAAACACTTAGTGGTTTGTTGGGCGCAGCCTCGTATAGCCAGGGCTGCAGGTTATCCAGTAGCCTCGCAATCTCTTGAACTTGAGCCGGGTGAACAAATTCAGGTTGACCAAACAGATTAGAGAGGCCGCTCATGTAGAGTTCATTACCGATGGTTGCCAAGCCTAGATTATGGGTCAGCTCTACCAGAGTATCTACAGTGTTGCGAATAGTGAGCTCGGGTTGGCCGCCGGGTTGTACACGGGCGCTTAGCGCTCGAAGCACTCTCCCAGCCCCTGATTGCTCATCAGTTTCCGTTAAGCTGTTAACGTAATAGCGGTAGCCCTTATCTGTGGGGGTACGGCCGGCGCTGGTGTGCGGCTGGTCAATATAGCCCATACGCTCCAGCTCGGCCATGTCGGCGCGGATGGTGGCGCTGGATACGTCAAAAGCCTTAGCCAGCAGACTAGAACCCACCGGGCTGGCGACTTCGGCGTACTGTTCAACTATCGCTTGAAGAATTCTCTCTTGTCTTGGGGTCATATTTAGCACTCACCTAAGCTTATTGCTAAGTTACACACATTATACCAGAAGCTGGCACTCTAATGTCAAGAGTGCCAAAATTAGTAGGCGTTGATGTGATCTATAAGCCGTTGGGCTAGCTCACGGTTGCGCTGCTGGGATGGTATGTCGGTGATGTTATTAAGTATTTCTTTAGTAACCCGAGGCAGCTCATCGTTAATCACCAATATAAAATGCTCGTTTTGGATAGCGGCCTCCAGCTCCTTTTTGGCGCTATCTATCCTTTTGGCGCGTTCTACGTGGCTCATGTGCCCGCGTTTTTCCAGGCGCTCCATCCAAACCTCAAAACTGGGCGGCAGGATAAAGAACGACCGGATGCCCGGAATATGAATATATAAATCCTGGACACCTTTTAAGGTGATGTCGACTATCGGCTTCCTGCCGGCGCGCAAGACGCTGTTGTAGGCTTCTAAGCTAGTTCCGGAAACCTGAATTTCGTGCACGAAGTCAACTTCTATGAAAGCTTGGACGGCGACCAAATTCAGCATTTCCTCCTCGCTGACGAACCAGTAATCCTTGCCGTTAGTGTCGCCGGGGCGCAGTTGGCGGGTAGTGTGGGTGACTATGTGCTGCCAGCCGCTGGTTTTTTCGATGTAATCTTCTATGGTGTCTTTGCCTACACCGGTAATGCCGGCCAAAACCATCGGCGGGTTGGTGGTCAACAGATCAACAGCCGCCTGCGGCATGCGGTAATGTTTGACTGCTTCAAGAAGGCGGGCGTGAGTACTGTCCATCTGTGAACTAGTTTATACCATCCAGCTAATATTAAGGATCACCGGTTATCCGCTAATCACGTCTTAGCATTACGGCGAAGGCTTCGGCGGGGATGTCTACCTTACCGAAGCGTTTCATGCGCTCTTTGCCCTTTTTTTGCTTGGCCAGCACCTTTTTCTTGCGGCTGACATCACCGCCGTACAAACCGATGGTTACGTCTTTGCGGTAGGCGCTGATGTCTTCGCGGGCGATAAATTTGCCGCCGATGGCCGCCTGAATAGCGACTTTGAAGTTCTGGCGCGGGATTACATCTTTGAGCTTGCCTACGGCGTTTCTAGCCACCCGGTCGGCCTCGGTGCGGTGAACCATGATGCTAAGCGCGTCAACTTTGTCCCCGGCCACATAAAAATCCAGGCGCACCAAATCTTCCGGCCGGTAATCGTCCAGTTCGTAATTAAATGAGCCATAGCCGCTGGTGCCGCCTTTGAGCTGATCATAAAAGTCGGTTAACAGATTAGCCAGCGGTGCTTCAAAGTCTATTACTGCCAGCTGGGCGTCCACGTAGCCGATGTGTTTTTGCAGGCCGCGGGCATTGATTATCAGCTGCAGCACCGCGCCAACATACTGGTTGGGCGTGACAATTTCGCCCTTGACCCAGGGCTCGCTGATTTCGGTAATTTCACTGGGGTCGGGCAGCTCGGTAGCTGATTTTATGTCTGTTTCCTGCCCGCCGGTGGTTTTAACTTTGTAATCGGTTGACGGGTTGGTGATGATTAGCTCCAGGCCGTACTCGCGTTCTAGCCGCTCGCGAACAATATCCATGTGCAGCAGGCCCAAAAAACCGATGCGCACGCCAAAACCCAGCACCGGCGAATTTTCCGGCGCAAACTGCAGGGCTGAATCGCTTAAAGAAAGTTTTTCTACGGCGTCTTTCAAGACCTGGTAGTTTTCGTTGCTATCGGGAAAAAAGCCGGCGTAAACGAATGGCTGGACGTGCTTATAGCCCGGAAGGGGGCTAATCGACTGATGGACGGCACTTAGTGTAACGGTATCACCGACTCTGGCATCATGAGTTGTCTTTAAGTTGGTGACTACGTAGCCGGTCTCGCCGGTTTTAAGATCTTTAGTCGGCCGCATTTCCGGGCTGAGACTGCCCACTTCCAAGGCTATGCCCTCAGCACCGGTGGCCATCATTTTTATGGCACTGTTCTTAGCAATCTGGCCATCAATAATCCGCACGTACAAAATCACACCGCGGTAATCATCGTAATAACTGTCAAAAATTAGCGCCCTGGTCGGCGCATCGGGCTGGCCGCTGGGCGGCGGTACCAGCTCCACGATTCTATCCAGCAGATTCGTAACACCCTCGCCTGTTTTAGCACTGACCAACAAAATATCGTCTTTTTTGCAGCCCAGCAGACTGATAACTTCGGCGCTGACCTTGTCAACATTAGCCGCCGGCAGGTCAATTTTGTTTAGCACCGGGATGATTTTTAGATCAGCCGCTAACGCCAAGTAAACATTGGCCAAGGTCTGCGCCTGGATGCCCTGGCTGGCGTCAACCACCAAAACCGCACCCTCAACCGCCTCCAGCGAGCGGCTGACCTCGTAGCTAAAATCCACATGCCCGGGCGTATCTATCAGGTTAAGCTCATAATCTTTGTACCTCATGCGCACCGGCGCCAGTTTGATGGTAATCCCGCGTTCGCGCTCTAAATCCATCTTGTCCAGAATCTGTGCCTTCATCTCGCGTTTTTCGACAGTGCCAGTCAACTCCAGTAAACGATCCGCCAGCGTGGACTTGCCGTGGTCAATATGCGCAATAATACAAAAGTTCCGAATCGACTCTTGCGCCATGCCAGCCTGCCTACCGGCAGAGCCGGCAGCACCGCTGGCATTTGTGGCGCGCGGCGGCGTTGAATTGTTGCGCTGCTCGCTCAACGTACACCTCCGTACGCCTCGCTGCGCTGCTCACATTCGCCTTGCAGCGCATCCACACGCAAAAGCCAATTTGAGATTTGGTCTTGTTCCATATCCCTCAGATTATAACAGAGGTAGCTAAGAAGTCAGAGGAAAAAGCTCAGAACCGGATTTTGGTAGTCTAGACATTTATGTGTTTTCCCTTGTTCGCCTCTTATGGTTATCTAGGGGGGATTATAGCATTTTGAAAGAATATTAGGGAGTAGTGGCTGCCAGGTTGTAGCTGTGGCGGAACTTCGCCGGTTGCCTAGAAGATTTTTACTCTGCCCATCCTGCTATCCTAGCTGTCACTCAAAAGATGCCAGGGTTCTGGAAGTTGGTAGCCGCTATGCGAGGAACGCGCACAGCAGCATTGACATTGATGCTGTCGAGCCTTACGTCCCTCGTCCCTACATACCCCCAACCACTGGCCACAAAAACTGCGCCATTGGTGAATGGCCCATAGTCGCTGCCGCTCACGGCTACAGGACTGTCTAACAATTCCTCCCAAAGGATGCCATCGGAGCCTTGATAAAAGTGTATTGCATCGCCGTCCAGGGCAATCTTCCACCACTTGCCCGTTGCTTCTGTTTGTGTGGTCATAACCCCGTTGCTTCCCGCAATGCCCTCCACGACTCCCTGGACGAATGTGGGAAATGACCCATCTGTGTCAAGATCCATGCCCATAATCACAGCGGGGTTGTTGGTGTTGCCGTAATCGCTGATGAAGACTATCGCGCCACAGTCTGCGAAGTCGTCCCAGTGGACGGTGATGCTGTCCAGATCAAAGTCCACTTCTGTGGATGAAACGACGTCATTGTTATCGGGTGCAATTACCAAATCTCCACCGGAGACAGACGCATCCGTGCCCCAGTCCATCCACTTTTCATCGAGCGTGGTACCGGTGAAATCGTCTACGAGGGATGAGGTCGGAGGGTTATTGATGCGATCAACGAGAAGACCGTCAGCGCTACTAGAGTCGCCAATGACAATATATCCACTCGTCAGACTCGGAGGAAAGAAATCAGAGTGGCCATAGTCATTGATGCCATCGTATAGCTCTGTCCATGATTCACCATCTGCGCTGTATTCAAGGAAAACCGAGTCTCCACTCGCTCGAATACGCAGCCATTTCATGGCATCGGGATCAAAGGTCTCCCTGGGAAAAAGATTCAGGCTGTTGTCATTGTCAACTACCGCACCATATAGAACAGGGTCTCCAGCGTAGAGATCAAATTCCGCCCAGCCAGCGCCTGGCGTTGCCGACTGGAAGCTAAACGTAAATTGATCTCCGGGCCTGGTTATGTGAATTCGAACTTCACTATCAGACAGGTCATATGTCTGATCAGACCCTGCGATTTCAGCATATCCGTCTGTTCCATGATCTGTGAGATCAAGATTACCGGAGGAAACAGAGGGAATTCCTCCAAGAACAGTCCATTTGACGAGATCTAGGGAGTCTCCGTCAAATAGATCGTAAAATGAACTGATCTTCGCCATTGTTAGCTTCTCGTGTACCCAATCATCACGCCGAGGAGCCGTGCGTCGGCTGCCAATGTCTCGCCACCTTCGCGTTCGACTCGAAACAACAGCAGTTTCGACGGCCCTGGGGAACCACCCGGCCCATAGACACCCGTTTCAGATGAGATGCGCACCCGGTTGGCAGTGCCGCCGTTCGTGTCAGTAACGACGATGCCGCCTGCTCCTGACCAATCACTGTCGAGCGCATCGTCATCACCGTAAGCAAATGCGCGAAGCAACCAGTCGACCTCGTTGTTTGTCACGTCATCTGCCATCCAGACAAATTTGGCAGTGATGTAGCCACCGTCCCAATCGCTTGGCATCATCAGGTTGCCTTCAGCGTAACCACCCGCGTTTGGGAAGTCGAGCGTGTAGACATTGTGTTTGTATGTTGGCGTCTCCACGAGCGAATTCGGCTTACAGCCGCCTGTTGTGCTAGGCCACATGCCTGCGGCCGATAGCCAGATTTGCCCCGCAACCTCTGGCCCGATAATGTTGGCGATAATCAAGTAAGCGCCTGCACTACGCTGGTAGAGATCGCCGGTTGTCGTGTTCAAGTAGAGGTCGCCATTCACTCCCGTGCCATTGTCAGGAACGCCAGCACCCGAGCGCCATGTGGCGCCGGCGGCTCCTGCAGCCCCTGTGGCGCCAATCAGATTCACCACGATGCCATAGCTGCCCGCGGAGCGCTTGTACACATCGCCGGTCGCTGTGCGCAAGTAGAAGTCGCCGTCTACGCCGGTCGCGTCAGACGGAACGCCAGCACCCGAGCGCCATGTGGCGCCATTGGCACCGGCTGCACCGGGAGCACCGTCAGCGCCATTGGCACCGGCTGCACCGTCAGCACCCTTGATGTTCCCAGCGAACGTGTAGACGCCACCAATACGTTCGTACACATCCGCAGTTGTCGTGCGCAAGTAGAAGTCGCCGTTGATGCCCACGGCATTGTCAGGTGCCCCGGCGCCTGTGCGCCACACTGCCCCTGCGGCTCCTGCAGCGTCAAGCGCGGCCACCACTGCACCGTCTGCAAAATCAGGGTTCGGGTAGGTGCCAGAGAGGACGCCGCCCGCTGGGCCGGACGGGGTTCGTTCGTCAGTGAGCCTAGAGTCAGAGCTATATATAGTGCCTAGGTTAGTTCGGGCGGTAGCAGAGTCAGTCGCACCAGTACCGCCTTTGGTTAGGGGGAGAGTCTTTTGCGTACCGTC
>Ga0265319_1002437_pt1 | contig 10166 bp, 10 predicted proteins | sample 4824metaG_FD_192443 | JGI IMG/M metagenome (GOLD analysis project Ga0265319, IMG submission 192443) | Rhizosphere microbial communities from Carex aquatilis grown in University of Washington, Seatle, WA, United States - 4-8-24 metaG | ecosystem: Host-associated > Plants > Roots > Rhizosphere >... | reverse complement strand
GACTCGTCGCGTACGACGACGAAACGCCACGGCTGAGAGTTGCTGCTGCTGCCCGACCAGCGCCCGACCTGGGCGAGCGCCCGGAGCTCATCGTCAGCGACGGCATCGGTGGTGAACTCGCGGTACTGGCGCGTGCGGATCAGTGGGCGGAGCTGGTCGATGGGCGTGGTCATTGACATAGCGTGGCACGTGGACGCGCGTCTCGCCGTAACCCGCCAACAGTCCGCCTGACCAACGCTGGGCGGCGTTGGGCATTTTGGACTAGTCCGGGACGGTCGCCCGCGCCGGATGATCGGCTCCATGGCCCTCCCCCTCGCTCCCGACAGGGTTACCGATGCCCTCGCGGAGGACGTCCTTGTCTTCCGCTGGCGCGACAGCTCCTTTCAACTCATGGGCGGCACGGGTCGTGGCGCGGGCTGGGCAAACATCGTCGACGTCGAGGCTGGCGACAGCCCGTTGATGGAAGAGGCGTGGCGCTCTGGCGTGTCGTCGCGGATCTCGACCAAGCAACCGATCCGAGTCGGGGGTCCGTACTGGGCCGCCCACGCGGTGGTCGTGCCGGTCGGGCACGAGCACGTCGTCGTCTTCGGGGGTCCGAGCGTAAGCAATCGCCCGGACGCGGCATTCATCACTGCCGCCGCGCACGCCGTTTCACTGACGGGCGAGATTTCGACCGAGAAGCTGCTGGCCGACGAGCTCGAGGTGGTGCACGCCGTGCGCGCGCTGACCTAGTACCAGCCGGTGTGCGTGCGCGAAACGGCTCGTCACATCGCGACAGTCGCGGCCCAGATGCTGTCGTGTGACGTTGCCGCAGTCCGTGTCAGCGGCGTCGACCAGCCGACCCTCGAGATCTGGCAGTTTTCGGACGGCGAGACTATGGGCGATCAGAGCCATGCCGGACGCGACGCCGAACAGTACCTCGATGCCGTGGGGCGCATGGTCGTGCCGGTCGTCGAGCAGTCGGTTGGACCCGATCCGGAGGTGTGGACCGACGAGATCGTGTCACGCATGACGCTGCCGATCGGCCCCGGCCAAGGCTTCGGGGCCATGGCATTGGGTCACGTGGCGGGCCGCGAACGCGGCTTCACGTCTCTGTGCCAGCGCATAGCCCGTGCCCTGGCAGATGCGGCCGAGCCGATGCTCAGCCAGGCAATCGCGCACGAGCGGCTGACCTCCGAACGCGAGCAATACCAGCGCGCGACACATGTCGATTCATTGACCAATGTTGGCAACCGCGCGGCGTGGGATGCTGCGCTCGGGTCCATTCCGTCCGACGCGCTGGACAGCTATGCCGTGCTGAGTGCCGACGTCGACGATCTCAAGCTGGTCAACGACGCGCACGGTCATGCCGTTGGCGACAACCTCCTGCGCATGGCGGCAGGGGTAATGCGCTCGACCCTGCGTTCGTGCGACGTGCTCTGTCGAGTTGGTGGTGACGAGTTCCTGATCCTGCTACCGAACTCGGGCGAGTCCGAGGCACACGCCGTCGGACGGCGTATCTCTGCGGCCGCGGCGGCCGCCCGGCTGCCCGAGCGGGGAGTCAGCCCGCGCGTGTCAGTCGGTTGGGCCGCGTTCGACGGGGCGTGGGATACGACGGTGCGCACGGCGGACGCACGGATGTACGCCGACAAGCGCGAGAAGGACGCCGCGCAGGCCGCCGAGCAAACGCGGACTCAGCCCGAGAAGCCAAGGCGCCGCCGAACCGACAAATAGCCGCCCTTGATGCCTTAGCCTCTCGCCCGTGAGCGAGGGCACCGTATCGAGCTTCAGACGCTGGTTCTGGGCGCGGCCACGGGCGCACGGCGAGACGATCGAGGGTCGCCGGGTCAGCAACACCGAGCTGCTCTACGACCTGATCTACGTTGCCGTCATCGCACAGTCGACGGCGGCGCTCGGCACCAACCTGACCGTTGGTGGCCTGCTCGACTTCGTCGTCGTCTTCGCCCTGGCGTGGATCGGCTGGGTCAACGGCAGCCTCTATCTCGAGCTGCACGGGCGCGACGACGGGCGAACCCGCTCCTATGTCTTCCTGCAGATGGCGATCCTGTGCCTGCTCGCCGTCTTCACGCAACACGCCGCAAGCACCACCGGGGCGCAGTTCGCGTTCGCGTATGTCGCGTTCCTGCTCGTCGTCGGCTGGCTGTTCTTCACGGTCCGCCGCGTCGACCAGGGACCGGTCGCGCGCCTGACCGGAACCTATGCCGTGGGCCTGTTCATCTCCGCGGCCGTGATCCTCGTCAGCGCATTCCTCGCACCGGACCTCCGACTTATCGTTTGGGCGGCCTTCGACGTGCTGTGGATCCTGGCGACGATCGCGCTCGGTGCTCGCCCACGCTCGTAAAGCATCGGCATCGCACCGACCGAATCGATGGTCGAACGCTTCGACACGTTCACCCTCATCGTCCTCGGCGAGGTTATCGTCGGCGTGGTCAGCGGCATGATCGCCGCGTCACAGGACCTGCTCACGATCGTGACCGGAGTCCTGGCACTGGTCATCGGCCTGGGCTTCTGGTGGATCTACTTCGACATCGTCGGCGGCCGACGGGCGCGGCGATCCGGGCGAGCGATAACGGCGTGGATCCTGGCCCACCTGCCGATCACGCTCGCTATCGCCGCCGCCGGATCGGCCATGGTCAGCCTGGCCGAGAACGCGGTCGCGCCCGCTGCGCCGGGCGCGACCGCGTGGCTGCTGGTCGGTTCCCTCGCGGTCGTGCTTATAGCCGAGATCGTGGTTGTGCTCGCGTTCGTCGACGGCCGGGACGAGCGGCTTGTCTACAGGCCGTTGCTCATCGCCATGGCTGCCGCGGCCGTAGTCGCTCTCTTGGTCGCGTTCGTGCCACTGCCGGCCTGGGCGCTGGCGCTTGTCCTGAACGCGATCCTGCTCGCCATCTGGTTCGTCGCGGCCGGCCGTTTCATGCGCGCCGGCTCCTGGCCGCCCGGCTCAATCGACGGCTGAGCCAGGCTCCGGCTGTACCGGCGCCTCGTTGCCAGCGAGCGCGGGCCGGTCCAGCGCCTCGGAGCGGAGCGCGTGAGCAATCGCCAGTGCTGCGGCCGCAATGGGAACCGCGAAGACTGCCCCGAGCACGCCCGCCACCTTGCCTCCGATCAGGACCGCGATCAGCACTGACAACGGACTGAGGCCGACGGCACTGCCGATCACGCGCGGCTGAATCACGTTGGCGAGGACGACCATCCCCACGCCCATGATCACTAGGGTCGGCAGGAGCGCATCAGGCTGGAACAGCAGCGCGGCGACGACCGGAGGGGCCCACGAGATCAGCTGGCCGAAGTACGGAATCGTTTGAATCACGGCGACTGCGAAGCCGATGAGCGGGGCGTACGGCAAACCCAACACCAGGCTCACAACGAAGGCGACGGCCCCATAGGCAATGCCCATGGCGACCTGGCCGCGGACGAAGCCGCCGAAGCTGTGGCCGATTGCCTCCTCCGAGACCTCGAGCGCGTGCTGGTAGCGGAGCGGCACCAGGCGCTCGATTTCCGCCTGCAGCCGATCGCGATCGGCGGCGATGTATACGGACATGAATACGACGATCGCGAGCGTGCCCAGGGCACCGGCCAGGGGCCCAACGACGCCGCCGATGGCGTTGAGACCGCCGGACGATCCAGCGTCGAAGGACGCGAGCGCTCCCTTCAGCCAATCGCCGGGCGTGATCCAGGCCAGACCAGCGGCGTCGAGCTGTGACTGCAGCGGCGCCAGACGCGCCCCGAGCAGGTCCGCCACGCTCGTTTGACTAGCCGTCAGGTCGCCGATCGACTGAATCAGGGAGATGGACACGGCGGCGATGAGCGCGGTCGTTGTCAGGCCGACGATCACGTACGCAACAGCCACGTCAATGCCGTAACGCTGCGTGCCGAGAACGCGCGAGACGGAAAGCGCAACTGGCCGGATCAGGAAGGCAAGTAACCAGGCCAGGAAGAAGACAATCGCCAAGTCTGAGAACGAGGCAAGAATCGGCGCGCCGAACGTGACCAGGGCCACGGCGAGAACGGCGATGGCCAGCCAGACCAGCAGTCGGATCTCCGGATACCCGCCTCGCCGGATCATCGCGTTCGTTCCATCGCCTCGGACAGGGTAATCAGCACCGTCGTCGTCTGACGAGCAATTCAGCCAGTACGCATGGTCCACGCTCCGGCGCTAGGCTGCTGGTCGCTTCCCTCGCGGTCGTGCTTATAGCCGAGATCGTGGTTGTGCTCGCGTTCGTCGACGGCCGGGACGAGCGGCTTGTCTACAGGCCGTTGCTCATCGCCATGGCTGCCGCGGCAGCAGTCGTTCTCTTGGTCGCGTTCCTCCCACTGCCGGCCTGGGCGCTGGCACTCGTCCTGAACGCGATCCTGCTCGCAATCTGGTTCGTCGCGGCTGGCCGTTTCATGCGCGCCGGCTCCTGGCCGCCCGGCTCAATCGACGGCGAGATCGCCCCCAAGATAGCTCGCTCGTTCCTGGCACTCGTGCTTGCTAGGGACGCAGACCCCAGCTCTTGGCTAGTACTGGCAGGAGACCCGCCAAGACGATTACGAGCGCAGCTCCCCAAACCGTGATGGCAATTCCGAGAAAGGATCCATCCCAAAAGCCGCCGGGCGTGGCCAAGCTGTACGCAATGAACGACACCACCGCAAGCACGATCAGCAGAAATCGCTTACGGCGCGCGGTTGCGGGGGCGTCACTGCCAGGCTTGTAGGTCAGCCAAATGAGTCCTACCGACATGGCGAGCCCGACGACAAAACAGATCGCCTTCACCGCGAAGACCTGACTCGCTGTCGTCCCTGAGGCCGGAACCAGGATCGCGAGGAGCGCGATGTATGTTGCCAACGCCTCGGACGGTATGTAGGCCGCCACGACGTTGAGCGCTTTCTCGAGGCTGCTATTCCCCGATGGCGCACTCCTGCCCGCCGGCGACGACGCCAATTGACCCATCGATGTCAGGCTCATTGTTGACCCTCTCTCCGTCGATCTCTCCCACATATCCTTGTGGTTGGGCATGTTTAGTGATTTCTGGTTGCGGCGTCAACCCGCAATTTATCCACCGGTTTTTCAATTCGGGTGGACCGAATGCCAGCTTGGGCAACGTAAGGAATTCGAACCGCTACGCGCGCGCGGTCTTGGGTTTACAAGTGCCCGGTCTAAACCCTGCTTGGCCCGGATCGACGATCCATTCATCGCCGCGCGCGGATAACCTCCGCACATGGACGATTTCAAGCTGGGGATTCTTCTCTGGAGCCAGGCGACTGACTGGCCGAGCTTCGAGCGGGCGGCGGTCAAGGTCGACGAGCTGGGCTACGAGCACCTGTGGACGTGGGACCACCTGCACGCGATCTTCGGCGATCCGCAGCAGCCCATCTTCGAGGGCTGGATGTCTCTCGCGGCGTGGGCGAAAGCGACATCTCGGGTCAGGTTGGGGCTGATGGTCGGGGCCAACACCTTCCGCAATCCGGGGCTCGTAGCCAAGCTGACGACGACGCTCGACCACATCTCGAACGGGCGGGCGATCCTGGGCCTGGGCGGCGCCTGGTTCGACTACGAGCACGCGCGCCACGGGATCGATTTCGGCACTGGCTTCGGCCAGCGGCTCGACTGGATGGACGAGGCCGCGGCCGCGGTTCGCGAACTGCTCGACGGCGGTGAGGTCACCTCCGCGGCGGGCGCCAGGTATGCGTTCGATCACCTGCGCCAGGAGCCCTTGCCGATTCAGCAGCACCTGCCGCTGATGATCGGCGGCTCGGGTGAGAAGAAGACCCTGCGCACGATCGCGAAGTACGCCGACATGTGGAACGGCATGGGCACGCCCGACGAGATGCGCCACAAGATGGACGTGCTCCTGCGGCACTGCTCCGACGTCAACCGCGACCCGAGCACGGTCGTCAAGACCACAGCGCTGAAGCCGGTGATCCGCGATTCAGTTGCCGAGGCGGAGTCGGTCTGGCGCGCCCAGATGGCTCACAACAAGACCGCGATGAGCGACGTCTCCGACGACGAGACTTTCGTCAACGGTCCGAGCGAGCTGGTCGCGGAGTACCTGATCGCGCGCAAGGAGATCGGCTTCACCCAGGCGATCGCCGAGATGGCCGCGCCCTACGACGAGGAGACGCTCGAGCGCTTCATCGGCGAGGTCAAACCGCTCGTCGACCAGGCCTAACGGCCGCGCCGGTGGTCGCCCGTGATCATTCGGCGGTGAGCAACGCGAACGCTGGAAGTCGATATCGGGCCGCCATTTTCGACCTCGGCGGCGTGCTGATCGACTGGAATCCGCGCCACCTCTATCGGAAGCTCTTCCCGGGCGACGAGCAGGGCATGGAGCGGTTCCTGGCCGAGGTGACGACGCCGGCGTGGAACAGCAAACTGGATGCCGGCCGCCCGTTTGCCGAGGGCATCGCCGAGCTCCAGACTGCGCATCCGGACAAGGCCGGCCTGATTGCCGCGTACCTCGACCGCTGGCCAGAAATGATCGGCGGCGTGAACACCGACACCGGCCAGATCATCCGCGACCTCAAGGCGCGCGGGCTGCGTACCTACGCCCTGAGCGACTGGTCGGCGGAGACCTTTGGCATGGCGCGCACTCTCGTCGCTGAGCTCGCGCTGTTCGACGACATCCAGATCTCAGGCGAGGCGCGCACGACCAAGCCCGATCCGAAGATCTTCAAGCTCGCCCTGGAGCGCTTCCGACTTCGACCCTCGGAGGCCTTCTTCGTTGATGACGTTCAGGCGAACGTTGACGGCGCGCAGGCCGCCGGCATGACCGGGTTCCTGTTCACCGACGCTGCCGCGCTGCGCCGGACGCTCGAGGCGATCGGCGTCCTCTAGCTACGTGTCGAGGACGGTGAAGTCGATGCGGGCGAGGCGGTCAGGGTCGGCGAGGATGTCGATCTCGACGATGCGCTCGTTGCGGATACTGAAGGCGAGGACGGCGTAGGGCCGATCGCCGGTGAATACGGCAAGGCCGGCTGTGCCGTTGACCATGGCCGGCCGCGCACCGGGCGCGAAGCGCCGGAACAGCAGCGCCTGGGCCGCCACGTTCTCCGCACCGTGCGCCTCGAGCGACGCCGTGAGCGTCGGTCCGTAGTCGACACGCACGACGGCATTCGGGTCCAGCATCCTGATCAGCGCTCCGAGGTCACCGTCCCGGCCCGCGGCAAGGAACGCGTCGACGATCCTGCGCTGGCCGCTGACATCGACATCTGATTCTGGGTTCGAACCGCGCACCCGGCGTCTGCCACGGCTGGCCAGCTGGCGCGCCGCCAGCGGCGAGCGATCGACGATGGGCGCGATCTCGTCGAACGACATGCCGAAGACGTCGTGCAGCACGAACGCCAGCCGCTCTGGCGGCGTCAGCTTCTCGAGCACGACGAGCATGGCGATGCCGACCGAATCGGCAAGCAACGCCTGCTGCTCCGGATCAGGCCCGCCCGTGCCACTGATCAACAGGTCCGGGACCGTGAAGCCCATCAGCTCCTCCTTGCGCGCGCGGCGAGAACGCAGCGCATCGAGACACAGCCGCGCCACGACCGTCGTCAGCCAGCCACGCAGGTTGTCGACTCCGCTCGTATCGGCGCGCCGATAGCGCAGCCATGCTTCCTGGACGACGTCGTCCGCCTCGGCGAGCGAGCCGAGGATGCGGTAGCCCACGGCGCACAGGTGCGGCCGTTCCGCCTCGAATGCCCGTGTCAGATCCTGCTCGGTCACCTTTCGGTCACGTTCCCTCGATTGCTTCCGTCAACCAAGTGACGAACCCAAAGCCACAGAGGTGACCAGATGACCCATGCCAACACGCACTTGCCCGTCGCCCGAGCCCCGGGCCTGATCACGGCGCCGACGCGCCTCGTCAACAAGCTGCTCGAGCTGGGCATGCCGATGGGACCAAACGTGCTGGTCACGATCCGCGGACGGATCAGCGGCGAGCCGCGCACGCAGCCGCTCGCGATCGTCGCCCTTGACGAGCAGCGATGGCTGATCGGCACGTTCGGCGACACCAACTGGTGCCGCAACCTGCGTGCCAATCCGGAGCTCCAGATCCGCCACGGCCGGCATACCGAGCAGCTCCATGCGCGTGAGCTGACGATCGTCGAGACGGAGACGTTCTTCAGCGAGACATTGCCGCGCGAGATTGCTCAGATGTCGCTGCCGGCTCGCGTGTTCGGGCGCTCTTTCCTGCGCGTCGTGGCCCGTGACATCGTCGCCGACCCGCACGGTGCCGCGGCGACTCACCCCGTTTTCGAGCTTATTGCTGGCCCATCTGCGACGGATCGAACGGCGTGATCAGCTGGAAATAGTTGTTGTCGGGATCGGCGAGCGTGGCGATCCACGTGCCTGCCATGGCCTCGAACTCGTATGGCTCGCGGATCACGATCGCGCCCGCGGCCTGCATCCGGGCGAAATCGCCCTTGACGTCCTCGGTCTCGATGTTCCAGATCAGGCGTCCGGGCTGATCGTTGCGGCCGTGGACCTCACTGTGCGGCCCCACGGTCACCGAGCCGTTGCCGATCATCCACGACGTGTAGCCGCCCTCGCTCATGGTCGGTGCGCCGAGCAGCCTGGTGAAGTAATCGGCCAGGCGCGGCGCATCGTCCGAGCCGATCAGGATTCCGTTCATGTTCATCGACTGACCTCCATGTCGCGGGGCGACGTCTTGGGTGCCTTCGGCTTTGTTGCAGCCCGCCGCACGGCGCAGCGTGGCGCACTGGAGGCGCACGGTAGCACCATGGAAAATCGGAGGGCGCATCGCCTCGATCCCTGGCCCGCCTACCCCACAACGAGCGCGAGCGGGCGACCGATCAACCCGGACAGCCGCTCGACCTCCGCTCCGAGCGCAGCGGTCGGCGCCCGACCGAGCTCCGCGAACCATTGGATCTCGACGCGGTCCTGGTTGAGCGCCCACGTCCCGGACACGACTCCACCGACAACGACGAGCGGCGCGATCCAGCCCGCCGTGCGGCTGACCCGTGCCCGCCGGCCGGGTGGAATGACGTGCGTGTCGTCAGTGCCCGGCCCGAGAACCCACTGGTCGAAGCCCGGCAGAAGTCGCACCGCTCGGCTGGGCGTGCTGTCGACGAGCGCGTCAACGTCGGCCGCCAGCACGTGCATCTCCTCACCATCGACCTCGACCCTTGCCAGGGAGTCGCCCAGCTCCGCGAACCAGTGCTTGAGCTGGCGGCCGGACACTCGTCCGCGAGCGAGCCAGCGGCGGACGTGTGCCGGCGTCGCCGGACCGTAGGCGCGCAGGTAGTTCGCGATGGCTATTGGCGCAGCTTCGTCCGCGGCGGGCAGCGGCCGCCAATGCGGGCTGATCTGCTCCGGGCGAGAGAACGTCACGCGCGTGCCCTTGTTCGGCCCGAAAACTATGTCGCCCTGCCACGCGAGCGGTTTGAAGAGCGTGCCCCAGCCGGACTTCAGCTCGTCCGCGAGGTGCTCGTAACCCGGCGTCGTGACGATCTGGGCGTTGACCTCCTCGCGCGTCAGGACACGGCCGTCGAGGATGTCGCGGACCACGTCGCGCAGCCGCTCGATGTCCGCCGCGGACAGGCCGAAGTAGCGTTCCCAGGCGGGCGTCTCCCACGACCGGCCCGACGCCAGCAGGGCCAGGTAGACGCCCGCCTCGTCGGCCGGCAGAAGATGCAGCGTGCCGCGCATGGCCCACGTCTTGACCAGCGCGCCGCTGGCGAGGGCGGCCGACACGTCGCCGTTCGTCTGGTCGCGCCGCCTGACACGGACACAGAGGTCCGCGGACGACGCGACCTGGGCCTGAACGCCACACAGGCGGCGCACGACGTCGACCGTGGACAGAGTGCCCACGGGCTCGAGCAGCTGACGCTCCATCCGCCACGCGAGCGCCTGCGGCCACGTGATGCGGACGGTCATTGGCGCCGACTAGAAGGGCAGCAGGACTGCGACCGTTCCGACCAGTAGTGCGACGACCAGCGATGCGCTGGAGAGCTGAATTGCGCGCCGCCGGTCACGCGCGCGAGCCATCTGATCGGCGACCGTCCCTGTGGAGCCGAGCCCGCCGAAGTTGAAGAGGCCGTTCATCCCGAACCTGACGCAGAAGCGCAACGCGGCCTCGAGGTAGCAGGCGGCGCTGACGGCCACCGGCGCGGCAATGATGAAACGGAGCAGCGCCGGCGCGTGGACGAACACGAGTACCGCGAACAGGACAAGC
>Ga0265319_1002434_pt1 | contig 10177 bp, 11 predicted proteins | sample 4824metaG_FD_192443 | JGI IMG/M metagenome (GOLD analysis project Ga0265319, IMG submission 192443) | Rhizosphere microbial communities from Carex aquatilis grown in University of Washington, Seatle, WA, United States - 4-8-24 metaG | ecosystem: Host-associated > Plants > Roots > Rhizosphere >... | reverse complement strand
CACGACGGCGAGCACGAAGGCGTGGCGGAAGCGTTCGCTCATCGCAGCATCATCGGCCGCTCAGCGGGACGGCGTGAGCACGAGCAGCAGCCCACCATCGTCGTCATACGCCGGGAAGAGATCGGCCGTCGCGGTCGCCGAGAGGTCGGAGTCGGTGCGCAGCGTGGCCGGCTTGCCGAGCGCCCGCACGCCCCATTCGAGCACCGTGCTGACGTGGTCCTCGCCGCTCTCGAAGCTCAGCCCGAGCGCCTGCGTCAGCGGCTGGCCGACGACCTCCTCCTCCTCGTAGCCGGTCAGCTCGAAGGAGCCGCGGCCGCAGCCGATCACGCGTCCCTCGCGGTCGGCGACGAAGAACGCGGCGTCCGGGGCCGGGTAGTAATCGTCGAGCAGTTCGAACAGGAACGAGAAACCGCAGTTCGCGCAACCGCGGTCCTCGCGGCGAAACGCCTCGTAGCGGTCCGACGCGAGCGAGCGCTCGCCACAGTTGGGACAGATGAACGGGTGCGCCATGGACTTTTGACAGCCTACAGGCGCGACCGCGACGGGCGAGGCGCCCGAGTGCCGCGCCCGGGCGAACGCCCGGCGGGGCGCCCCCGCCACGGGTGCTCGCGCCCGCGCCCGAGCGGCGCCCCCGCCGACGGCCGCCCCCACCGCGGACGATCCGCCTGGCGCGCCCGCCGTGCCCCCGGCGGCCCGGCGGCGCAGCGCCGGGTTCAAAACAGCGCCGGCGCCGCTGATGGCAGCGCGATGTCGAGGTGCGCGTAGGCGTGCTCGGTCGCGGTCCGCCCGCGCGCCGTCCGCTTCAGCATGCCGAGCTGCAACAGGTAGGGCTCATAGACATCCTCGATCGTGTCGCGCTCCTCACCGACCGCCACCGACAGCGTCGAGAGCCCGACCGGGCCGCCGGCGAACTTCTCGCAGATCGCTCGCAGGATCGCGCGATCGAGGCGGTCGAGCCCGAGCTCGTCGACCTCCAGCAGCCCGAGCGCGGCGTCGGCGACCTCCGCCGTCACGGTGCCGGCGCCCCGCACCTCGGCGTAGTCGCGAGTGCGCTTGAGCAGCCGGTTGGCGACACGCGGCGTGCCGCGGCTGCGGCCGGCGATCGCCAGCGCGCCGCCCTCGTCGAGCGCCACCTCGAGGATCCGCGCCGCGCGCACCACGATCGCCGCCAGCTCCTGCGTCGAATACGGCTCCAGGCGCGCGGGGATGCCGAAGCGGTCGCGCAGCGGCGTCGTCAGCAGACCCGCCCGTGTGGTCGCGCCGATCAGCGTGAACGGCGGCAGCTCGAGCGTCACCACGCGCGCGCCGGCGCCCGCGCCCACGGTGATCGGCAGGCGCCGGTCCTCCATCGCCGGGTAGAAGGTCTCCTCGAGCGCGCGGGGCAGCCGGTGTATCTCATCCACGAAGAAGACGCTGCGGGGCTCGAGCGAGGTGAGGAACGAAGCGATGTCGCCCTTGCGCTCGAGCGCCGGCCCGGCCGTCGCGACGAACGGAACTCCCAGCTCCGCGGCCACGATCTGCGCGAGCGACGTCTTGCCGAGCCCGGGCGGACCGGCGAGCAGCACGTGATCGAGCGCCTCACCGCGCGCCGTCGCGGCCTCGATCGCCACGGCCAGCTGCTCCTTGAGCTGCGTCTGTCCGACGAACTCCTCGAGCCGTCGCGGACGCAGCGTGCGCTCGAACTCGTCCTCCGGCGCGAGGTACGGCGTCTGGATGCGCTCCGGCTCGCTCACCGGCTCTCCGCCCCACGGCGTGTCGCGCGCAGCGCCTCCGCCAGCAGCTCCTCGGCGCTGTCGCCGTCGGCCTCGGCCAGCAGCCGGTCCGCTTCGGGCGGCGCGAAGCCGAGCTCCAGGAGCCCCTCACGCGCGAGCTCCCGCGGTTCGTCCGCGGCGGCGACCCGGCGCAGCACGATCCCCTCGCCGATCGCGGCGCCGACCTTCTCGCGCAGCTCGACGATGATCCGCTCCGCGGTGCGCTTGCCGACTCCGGGAACCGACTGGAAGAAGCGCGCGTCGCCGGACGCGATCGCTCCCACGACGGCCCCGAGCGGCCCGGCGCCGAGCACGGCCAGCGCCAGCTTCGGGCCGACCGCCTGCACGCCCAGCAGGGCCAGGAACAGGTCGCGCTCGGCCTGCTCGGCGAAGCCGACCAGAGCCAGAGCATCGTCGCGCACGATCAGGTGCGTGTGCAGGGTCGTCTCGCCGCCGACCGGTCCGAGCGACGCGAGCGTCTGCGCCGAGACCGAGAGGCGGTAGCCGACGCCCGCGCACATCACGGTCACATGATCGGGGCCGCGCTCGGCCACCTCCCCTCGCAGCATCGCGATCATCTCGCCGCGGCCGCCAGCGAGTGCGCGAGCGGAGCGTGATTGGCGTGGCAGATCGCCACCGCCAGCGCATCGCTCGCGTGATCGGAGAACGGCTCCGCCGGCAGAGCGAGCAGCGCCGCCACCATCCTCGAAACCTGATCCTTCGGCGCCCGCCCGTTGCCGCAGACGGCTCCCTTGACCTGCTGGGGCGTGTAGGAGAAGCACTCGACGCCGTGCTGGCCGGCGCACAGCATCGCCACCCCGCGCGCCTGCCCGACGGCGAACGCGGTGCGCACGTTCTGGCCGAAGTAGAGCGCCTCGAGCGCCACCGCCGACGGTGAGTGCTCGAGCAGCAGCGCGCTGAGCGCCTCGTGCAGCTCCCCGAGGCGCTGTTCGACGCTGGCCACCGGCGCCGTCTGCACGACGCCGCCGTCGAGCGCCACGAGGCGCCCGCCGCGGCGCGCAACGACGCCGTAACCGGTGTTCGCGAGCCCCGGGTCGATTCCAAGCACGATCATCTACTGCGCCTGATTCTCCGCGCCGCACCGGACGCCTGCCTGAAGCCCGCCGGCGGTGGCACGCGCCCGCGGTCGCGGCGTGCAGGCGGCGGCTCGCATGATCGCGCGGCGCCGGTCTCCCGCGATCGCCGCCGCCCCTGCACCATGCCGGCCCGCCGCCGGCCGGCTCAGCCGACGACCTTCTCCAGCACCTCGTCGGAGATCTCGAAGTTGGCGTGCACGGAGCCGACGTCGTCGTTCTCCTCCAGCGCCTCGATCAGGCGGAACAGCTTCGTCGCCGCGGCCTCGTCGACCTCGACCCGTGTCGTCGGCCGCTGCACGACCTCGGCGCTCTCGATCTCGATCCCGGCCGCCTCGATCGCGGCACGCACGGCGGACAGCTCGCTGGGTGCGGCGATCACCTCCAGCGCGTCGTCGTCGGCGACGATGTCCTCGGCGCCCGCCTCGACCGCGACAAGCAGGTCGTCCTCGCCGTAGCGCGCTCCGTCGACCATGACCACGCCGCGCTTCTCGAACAGGTAGGACACGCTGCCGGGCTCGCCGAGGTTGCCGCCGTGCTTGCTCAGCAGGTGCCGCACGTCGGCGCCCGTGCGGTTGCGGTTCTCGGTGTAGGCCTCGATCAGCAGCGCCACGCCACCCGGACCGTAGCCCTCGTAGAGCACCGTCTCGATCGCTTCGGCGTCCGCCCCCGCTCCGGTTCCCTTGGCGATCGCGCGCTCGATGTTGTCCTTCGGCATCGAGGCGTCCTTCGCCTTCTGGATCGCGTTGTAGAGCGCCGCGTTGGACTCCGGCTCCCCGCCGCCCTCGCGCGCGGCGACGCTGATCGCCCGCGCGAGCTTCGTGAACTGGGCGCCGCGGCGGGCGTCGACGATCGCCTTCTTGTGCTTGATCCCCGCCCACTTCGAATGTCCCGACACCAGGACCATTCTACGAGCCCCGCCGGGCGGGCCCGGTACGCGGACCTGGCGGCGCCCCGGCCACGCGGCGGCGACGCCACCACGTAGCATGCGGCGCGATGACGCTCGACCCCGACATCTTCAAGGCCTACGACATCCGCGGCCTGTACGGCTCACAGATCGACGGCGACCTCGCCGAGCAGATCGGGCGCGCGTTCGCGCGCGTGCTGTCCGGGCTCGCCGGCAAGCCGACCGCCCAGTTGCGCGTCGCGCTCGGCCACGACATGCGCCTCACCGCGCCCGAGCTCCACGCTCGCTACAGCGCCGGGCTCGTCGCCGAAGGAGCACGGGTGCTGGACGCCGGCGAGGTCGCGACGGAGGTCGTCTACTACCTGATCGGCTCGCGCGAGCTCGACGGCGGGCTGATCTGCACGGCGTCGCACAACCCGAAGGCCTACACCGGCGCCAAGCTGATCCGCGAGGGCGCGATGGCGCTGTCCGGCGACACCGGCATCAACGACGTGCGTGCGCTGATCGAGTCCGGCCTGCCGGACGCGCCTGGCGGCGGCAGCGTCGAGGCGGTCGACTGGGGCGACGGCTTCCGCTCCGCCGCCCGCGCGTTCGTCGACACCACGGCGATCAGCGGGCTGAAGGTCGTTCTCGACGGTGGCAACGGCATGGCCGGCCCGACCGTCGGCCCGATTCTCGAGGCCCTCCCGCTCGAGCTGATCCCGACCTACTGGATCCCGGACGGGAATTTTCCCGGTCACGAGCCCAACCCGCTGCTGCCGGAGAACCGCGAGCTGGTGATCGCCGCAGTGCGCGACAGCGGCGCCGACCTGGGCATCGCCTTCGACGGCGACGCCGACCGCTGCTTCTTCATCGACGAAACCGGCGAGTTCATCGCGGGCGACTTCGTCACCGCCCTGCTCGCCGGCTCGCTGCTGCGCACCCACCCGCGCGAGGCGATCCTCTACGACGTGCGCGCCAGCCGCGCCGTCGCCGACACGGTGGCCGCGGCCGGCGGGCGCGCCTTTCGCAACCGCGTCGGCCACGCTTTCTTCAAGCGCCGCATGCGCGACGAGGGCTCGCTGTTCGGCGGGGAGGTCTCCGGCCACTACTACTTCCGCGACTTCTACTGCGCCGACTCGGGCACGATCCCGGCGTTGCTGATGCTCGAGCTGCGCTCGCGCGAGGGCCGTCCGCTTTCGGAGCTGCTCGCCCCCTACCGCGAGCGCTACTTCATCTCCGGTGAGATCAACAGCGAGGTGGCGGATCCGCAGGCGAAGATCGCGGCGATCGCCGAGCGCTACGCGGACGCCCGCCACGACACCCTCGACGGGATCTCGATCGACTACGACGACTGGCACTTCAACGTGCGCGCGTCGAACACGGAGCCGCTGCTGCGCCTGTGCCTGGAGTCGCTCGTCTCCCAAGCGGACATGGAGCGCCGCCGCGACGAGGTGCTCGCGCTGATCAGGGCCTGAAACTGTTTTTAGGCGACCGCTACCGCGGTCGATCGTCGACAGCCTCGAGTGTGGCGAGATGCTCGAGGTTCGCGCGGTCCCCGTCCTCGACACTCGCCTCTGTCGCAAACCAGGCGTCGAGGATCTCGCCGAGCACTCCCTCACCGACCGCCCGCAGACTCAGTGCCAGCACGTTGGCGTCGTTCCAGCGCCGAGCGCCCGCCGCCGTGACCGCGTCGCCGCATAGCGCCGCCCGCACGCCGGCGACCTTGTTGGCGGCGATCGCCGCACCGGTGCCGGTCCAGCAGCAGACGATCGCCTGATCGGCGCGCCCGGCCGCGACGTCGGCGGCTGCCGCGGCCGATCCCCAAGCCCAGTCGGGGCGCTCGTCGTCGGTGAGCGCTCCGTGTGCGATCGTGGCATGGCCGCGCTCGCTCAGCTCCTCGAGCAGGAACTGCGCGAGCGCCGAACGCTCGTCAGCGGCGACCGCGATCCGCATCGGCGCAGTATCACAGCTGCTCGAGCAGCCACCGGTGCAGCCGGTCCTCGCCGGTCAGCTCCGGATGGAAGGCGACGGCCAGGATGCGCCCCGACCGTACGGCGACCGGGTGCTCGCCGACGCAGCCGAGCACGACGACCGGCGGCGCGTACTCGGCGACCCAGGGGGCGCGGATGAAGACGCCGTGAAACGGGTCGGTGAACCCGTCAAGCGCGACGTCGCCCTCGAAGCTGCGCACCTGGCGGCCGAACGCGTTGCGTTCGCAGCGCATCTCGAGCACGCCGAGATGGTCGCGGTCGAGCATGATCATCCCGGCGCAGGTCGCGAGCACAGGCACCCGCGCGCACAGCTCGCGCAGCGGCTCCGCCAGGCCCTCGCGCTCGATCCCGAGCGTCATCGACGTGGACTCCCCGCCCGGCAGGACAAGCGCCGCCAGGCCCTCGAGGTCGCCGCGCGCGCGCACCTCGCGCGTCGCGGCTCCCAGGCCGGCCAGCACGGCGCCATGCGCCTCGAAGTCGCCCTGCAGGGCGAGCACGCCAACCTCGCCGGCCATGGACGGCCCCTACCAGCCGCGCTGGGACAGCAGCTGCTCGTCGGGCAGCTTGCGCGCCTCGAGGCTCGACATCGCGCTGCCCAGTCCCTCGGAGGCCGCCGCGACACGCTCGGCGTCGGCGAAGTTGGTTGTCGCGTCGACGATCGCCGCCGCACGCGCGGCCGGATCCTCGGACTTGAAGATGCCCGAGCCCACGAACACGCCCTCGGCGCCCAGCTGCATCACCAGGGACGCGTCGGCGGGCGTCGCAATGCCGCCCGCACAGAACATGACAACGGGCAGGCGCCCCTGCGCCGCGACCGAGCGCACCAGGTCGAGCGGTGCGCTCAGCTCCTTGGCGGCGGCGGCCAGTTCCTCCTCGCGCAGTCCCGCAAGGCGGCGGATCTCGCCCCCGATCGCGCGCAGGTGGCGGACCGCCTCGACGATGTCCCCCGTGCCGGCCTCACCCTTTGAGCGGATCATCGCCGCTCCCTCGGAGATCCGGCGCAACGCCTCGCCGAGGTTGGTCGCGCCGCACACGAACGGGACGCGGAAGCGCCACTTGTCGATGTGGTTGGCCTCGTCGGCGGGCGTCAGAACCTCCGACTCGTCGATGTAGTCGACCTCGAGCGCCTCGAGCACCTGGGCCTCGGCGAAATGGCCGATCCTGGCCTTCGCCATCACCGGGATCGAGACGGCCTGCTGGATCGAGCGGATCATCGCCGGGTCCGACATCCGCGCCACACCGCCGTCGCGACGGATGTCAGCGGGGACCCGCTCGAGCGCCATCACCGCGCAGGCGCCCGCCTCCTGTGCGATCAGCGCCTGCTCGGCGGTGACGACGTCCATGATGACGCCGCCCTTGAGCATCTCGGCCAGACCGGCCTTGACGCGAAACGTGGCCTCGTCGTGCATGCAACATGAAGTCTACGCGCAGGGCGGCGCGCCGGTCTCTCGCGACCCGTTTTGCCCGTCTACTTCAGGCGGAACGCCTTGATCCGGTCGGCGTACTGCTCCTCGTCGCGTGAGTACACGCCGTAGGCGAGCGCCTGCAGCATGCTCAGCAGGGCTGTGTGCGAACGCACATACGCAGGGCTGTTGGACGAGTAGTAGAGCTTGATCTGCGCGAGCTTCGCAACCTCGGAAAGCGTCGCGTCCGTGATCGCCATCGTCAGCGCCTTGCGGTGGCGCGCCAGTTTCATCGCGCGCACGACCAGCGCGTGCGGGCGCCCGGCGGAGAGGGCGATCACGAGTGTCTCTGAGTCGATCCGGCCCAGCCGGCTGAGCGCCTCCTGCGACGGGCTCGCGACGAGCTCCGCGCGCAGGTCGAGCAGCATCAGCAGGTGACGCAGGTAGCTCGCGAAGAAGGCCATCTGGTCGGTGCCGGCGATCACGATCCGTTCGGTGGAGGCGATCGCCGCGATCGCCCGCTCGACGGTCGCGCGGCTCGCCTTGCGCGCACTCTCCTCGACGTTGGCATAGTCGGCTGCGATCGAGGTCTCGAACTCGGTGCGTTCGATCGAGAACAGAGGCGACGAGCTTTCCGCGGGCGCGGCGTGGGCGCGCTTGTACTCCTCACGCGCCGCCCGCTGCAGTTCCGGGAAGCCCTCGAAGCCGAGCGCCTGCGAGAAGCGAACCACCGTCGAGCTCGAGGTGTTGGCGCGTCGCGCCAGCTCCTCGGCCGTCTGGAACGCGGCCTCGTCGAGGTGGTCGATGATGTACTGGGCGACGTCCTTCTGCGAGCGCGAGCACTCGTCGAAGCGCGACTGGATGTAGCTCGAGAGCGTCTGCGGCTCCGAGCCGTTCGCGACGGGTGCTGCGGCGATCTCCCCTGCTGGTCTCTTCATGAGTGTCGTTGTCATTCGACGGTCCGTTTCCCACTTCCTCCAACGGTGGCCTTGATCCGTGGTCGTGGCAACCACGTAACTACGCTTCGCAACGATGGTTCGCCGCGCCCGCCCACTCCCCTGCTTGCAGATCGCTGCGACCTCGCCGGCGCGGCGAGAATGAGGATCGCGATCGTCGGCGGCGGCATCTCGGGCCTGGTCGCGGCCGATCGCCTGCACGAGCGCCACGAGATCACGCTGTTCGAGGCGGGGACGTATCTCGGCGGGCACACCAACACGGTCACGGTCGAGCGCGAAAGCGGGACCTGGCACATCGACACGGGGTTCATCGTGCTCAACGACCGCAACTACCCGCGCTTTCGTGACCTGCTGGACGCCGCCGGGGTTGCGGTCCAACCCACGCACATGGGCTTCTCGGTTCGAGGCGAGGACGAGGACTTCGAGTTCGCGGGCACGCCGCGCGGGGTGTTCTGCCAGCGAGCAAACCTCCGCCGTCCAGCGTTCTGGCGGATGCTCGCCGACCTGCGGCGCTTCAACGCCGCGCTCCGCGCGCTGCGCACCGTCGCCGGCGCCGGCGATCAACGGTCGCTCGCCGAGTTCGTGCGCGACGAGGGCTACTCCCGCTGGTTCATCGACCGCCTGATCGTGCCGCAGGCCTCCGCGGTGTGGTCGGCGGACCCGGCGGCGATGTGGAGCTTCCCGGTGCGGTTCCTGGCGGAGTTCTTCGCCAACCACGGCATGCTCGGTTTCCGCGACCGTCCGCGCTGGCAGACCGTGACGGGCGGAGCTCACCGCTACGTCGAGGCGGTCAGCCGTCCGTTCGCGGACCGGATCCGGCTCGCCTGCCCGGTCGCAACGCTGGTTCGGGACCACGACGGCGTGACGCTTCGCACGCGCGACGGCGCCAGCGAGGATTTCGACGAGGCGATCCTGGCCTGCCACGCCGATCAGGCGCTCGCGATCCTCGCGGACCCGTCGCCCGCCGAGCGCGACCTGCTCGGCTCGTTTCCCTACCAGCGCAACGAGGCCGTGTTGCACACCGACAGCGCGCTCCTGCCGCGCCGGGCCGCCGCGCGGCAGGCGTGGAACTACCACCTTTTCGCGCAACCCCGGCCGCGCAGCACGGTTACCTACCACATGAACCACCTGCAGCGACTGGACGCCCCCGAGGACTTCTGCGTCTCGCTCAACATGACCGATCGCATCGACGAGTCGAAGGTCATCGCCTGCTTCGACTATTCCCACCCGGTCTTCACGGCCGCGGGCGTCGCGGCCCAGGCGCGCTGGCGCGAGATCTCAGGCGACCGGCACACGCACTACTGTGGCGCCTATTGGGGCTGGGGATTCCACGAGGACGGCGTGGTGTCCGCGCTGAGAGCCGTCGAGGGGCTGTGATGGCCGCGAGCTGCGTCTACGAGGGCTGGGTGCGCCATCGCCGGCGCGGCACGGTGGGCCACGACCTGCGCTCGCGGCTGTTCATGCTCTACCTCGACCTGGGCGAGCTGCCCGAACTGTTCGACGGCTACCGGCGCCTCGCCTCCGCGCGCGGCCGCGCGCTCGCCGAGTTCCGTCGGGCCGACCACCTCGGAGACCCCTCGAGAGCGCTCGAGCGCGAGATCCGCGAGTTGGTGGCGAGGCGAACGGGCGAGACGCCCGAGGGGCCGATCCGGCTGCTGACCAACCTGCGCTACCTCGGACACTGTTTCAACCCGGTCAGCTTCTACTACTGCTTCGATCGGGGCGGCTCGCGCGTGCAGACGGTCGTCGCGGAGGTCACGAACACACCGTGGGGCGAGCGCCACGCCTACGTGCTTTCGCCGCACGACGAGCGTCCAGGCTCCTCGATCATTCGTGGACGCTTTGAAAAGGAATTCCATGTCTCCCCGTTCATGGGTATGGATTACACCTATGCGTGGCGCATGACCATGCCCGATGATCGCCTGATCGTGCACATCGACAGCGAGCAGGACAGCCGGGTCGTGTTCGACGCGACACTCTCCCTGCGCCGGCGCGAACTGACGCCCGCGACGCTGCGCCGGCTGCTCGTGCGCCATCCGCTGCTGAGCGTGGGGGTCGTTCGCCGGATCTACGCCAACGGCCTTCGGCTGCGA
>Ga0265319_1002433_pt1 | contig 10178 bp, 8 predicted proteins | sample 4824metaG_FD_192443 | JGI IMG/M metagenome (GOLD analysis project Ga0265319, IMG submission 192443) | Rhizosphere microbial communities from Carex aquatilis grown in University of Washington, Seatle, WA, United States - 4-8-24 metaG | ecosystem: Host-associated > Plants > Roots > Rhizosphere >... | reverse complement strand
ACCTGACTGTCCTCGCGACGGAGAAGGTCACGCGCAAGACGCTCAACGCCGACGACCAGAAGCGCCTCGTCGACGACGCGCTCGCCGAGCTGGACTTCAGCGCCCTCTCGGGCGAGGGGAGCCGGAACTAGGCCATGGAGGAGATCGCCCAGGTCTACGCGCGCGCCCTCTTCGAGGTCGCGCAGGAGCACGACAAGCTCGACCTCGTGCGCGAGCAGCTCGGGCAGTTCGCCGACGCGCTGAACGAGAGCGCCGACCTGCGCGTGTTCTTCTTCTCGCCGTACTTCTCGACGGAGGAGAAGAAGGACGGGCTGCACAAGGCGCTCACTGACGCCGACCCGGCGATCGTCAACTTCCTCGAGACGCTGCTCGAGCGTCACCGGATGCCGGTGATCTTCCGTATCCGCAGCGAGTATGAGCGGCTGTGGGATCGGGAGAACAAGCTGCTGCCCGTCGAGGTGACCAGCGCGGTCGACCTCGACGAGGCGACGGTGAAGTCGATCGGCGAGCGGATCGGCGAGCAGACCGGTCAGCGCGTCGAGCTGACGAGCAAGGTCGACCCCGAGATCCTCGGCGGCATCGTCCTGCGCGTCGGCAACTCGATCCTCGACGCCTCGATCAAGCACCGCCTCGACCAACTTCGCAAGCACGTCGCGCAGGCGTAGCCGCCGCGCTTCCAAGGAGCCACTGAACCTGTCATGCAGATCAAGCCCGACGAGATCACCTCAATCCTGAAGTCGCGCATCGAGGGCCTCGACACCGGCGGCGCGGACCTGACCGAGGTCGGCACCGTGCTGTCGGTGGGCGACGGCATCGCCCGCATCCACGGACTCGAGAACTGCATGTCGTTCGAGATGCTCGAGCTGCCCCACGACGTCGTCGGCCTCGCGCTGAACCTCGAGTCCGACAACGTCGGCGCCGTGCTGTTCGGCGACTGGCAGCGCATCTCCGAGGGCGACACGGTCAAGCGCACCGGCAGACTGCTCGAGATCCCGGTCGGCGACGCGCTGCTCGGCCGCATCGTCGACCCGCTCGGCAAGCCGCTCGACGGCAAGGGCGACGTCACGACGAGCGAGTTCCGCCCGGCCGAGTTCAAGGCCCCCGGCGTCGTGCAGCGCCAGCCCGTCACCGAGCCGCTGCAGACCGGCATCAAGGCGATCGACGCGATGATCCCGATCGGCCGCGGCCAGCGAGAGCTGATCATCGGCGACCGCCAGACGGGCAAGACGGCGATCGCGATCGACACGATCATCAACAACAAGGACACGGGCGTTGTGTCCGTCTACGTCGCGATCGGCCAGCGCATGGCGACCGTCGTGCAGATCGCCGAGACGCTCGCCGAGAACGGCGCGCTCGACAACACGATCATCGTCGCCGCCTCGGCCGACGAGGCCGCGCCGATCAAGTTCATGGCGCCGTACGCCGGCGCCGCGATGGCGGAGCACTTCCTCTACGCCGGAAGACACGCCCTCTGCGTCTACGACGACCTGACGAAGCACGCCTACGCGTACCGCCAGATGTCGCTGCTGCTGCGCCGCCCGCCGGGCCGTGAGGCGTACCCGGGCGACGTCTTCTACCTGCACTCCCGCCTGCTCGAGCGCTCGGTCAAGCTGAACGACGACCTCGGCGGCGGCTCGATGACGGCTCTGCCGATCATCGAGACGCAGGGCGGCGACGTGTCCGCCTACATCCCGACGAACGTGATCTCGATCACCGACGGGCAGATCTTCCTCGAGCCGAAGCTGTTCAACTCGGGCGTGCGCCCGGCCATCAACGTCGGCATCTCCGTGTCGCGCGTCGGCGGCAACGCGCAGATCTCGCCGATGAAGAAGGTCGCCGGCAAGATCAAGCTCGAGCTGTCGCAGTACCGCGAGCTGGAGGCGTTCGCGCAGTTCGGCTCCGACCTCGACGCCGACACGCAGGCGACGCTCGCCCGCGGCGAGCGGCTCGTCAAGACGCTCAACCAGGGCGAGCGCGCGCCGCTGCCGGTCGAGGACCAGGTCATCCAGATCTTCGCCGCGACGAACGGCTACCTCGACCGCATCGACGCCGACAAGGTCGAGCGCTTCCTCGACGGCCTCACGCGCCGCGCGCACGCCGAGGGCGGCGACGTCCGCGCCAAGATCGCCGGCGGCGACTGGAAGGACGACACGCAGCAGGCGGTCGACGCGCTCGTCAAGCGCTACGCGGAGGATTTCGGCTACGACCTCGACGAGGAGGGCCAGCCGCTGACCGACGAGGACGCGCCGCCGGTGCGCCCGACGCACGCCGAGCCGGCCGCCGTCGAGACGCCGGAGCCGGCCGCGGTCTAGTCGATGGCGCAACGAGACGTCAAGAACCGCATCGCGTCGGTCAAGAACATCCAGAAGATCACGCGCGCGATGGAGATGGTCGCCGCGGCGCGCCTGCGCCGCGCCGAGCAGCGCATCGCCGCGCTGCGCCCGTACGCGGGCGCGATCCGGCGGATGACGCGCCAGGCGGCCGAGGCGGCCGGCAAGGTGCCAGCGCTGCCGATCCTCAACGAGCACGAGAGCGAGCAGCGCGTCGCGCTGCTGCTCGTCACGGCCGACCGCGGCCTCGCCGGCGCGTTCAACTCGCAGATCATCCGCGCCGGCGTGCGCACGGCGGCCGACTACCAGGGCGAGGGCAAGGAGGTCGTGTACTACGCGACCGGGCGCCGCGGCGTCTCCTCGCTCACGTTCCGCGGCACCGAGCCGGAGCAGGGCTTCACCGGCTTCACGGAGCGGCCGACGTACGCCAACGCGCGCGAGATCGCGCAGGCGCTGACCGCCGCTTACGTCGACGGCAGGGTCGACCGCGTCGAGATCCTCTACAACGGCTACGTCTCGCCGATCACGCAGGAGGTGCGGCGCGAGACGCTGCTGCCGCTCCAGCAGGCGACGATCCTCGAGGCCGAGACGCCCGAGGAGGAGACGCAGCCGACCGGCCACCACGCGTTGGTCGAGTACGAGCCGGAGCCGGAGGAGATCCTCCAGCGGCTCGTGCCGGACTACGTCGAGATCTCGATCTACCGGGCGCTGCTGGAGTCGACCGCGTCGGAGCTGGGCGCGCGCATGACCGCGATGCGCAGCGCCTCCGACAACGCCGGCGACATCATCGACGACCTCACGTTGGAGATGAACCGCGCCCGCCAGGCGGAGATCACGCAGGAGATCATGGAGGTCGTCGGCGGTGCTGAGGCACTGTCGTAGACGACGCTTAGGACCCCTCTAGGAGAACCCAAACCTATGTCAGCCACAGCAACGAAGAACGTCGGGCGCATCGAGGAGATCCAGGGCGTCGTGATCGAGGCCGTCTTCCCCGACGAGCTGCCCGAGATCAACCACGCGATCACGATCGACCGCGGCGAGCAGGGCATCCTCGTCTGCGAGGTGCAGCAGCACCTCGGCGACGACCGCGTCCGCGCGGTCGCGATGGACTCGACCGACGGCCTCGCCCGCGGCATGGAGGTCGGCGACACCGGCGGCCCGATCACGGTCCCCGTCGGCCGCGCCACGCTCGGCCGCATCTTCAACGTCCTCGGCGACGCGATCGACCTCGCCGGCCCGGTCGACAACGAGGAGCGCTGGCCGATCCACCGCCCCGCGCCGACCGTCGAGAACCTCACCCCGACCACCGAGATGTTCGAGACCGGCATCAAGGTCGTCGACCTGCTCGCACCCTACGCCAAGGGCGGCAAGGTCGGCCTGTTCGGCGGCGCCGGCGTCGGCAAGACCGTCCTCATCCAGGAGCTGATCCACAACCTCGCCAAGGAGCACGGCGGCCTGTCCGCCTTCTGCGGCGTCGGCGAGCGCTCCCGCGAGGGCAACGACCTGTGGCTGGAGATGAAGGAGTCGGGCGTCATCGACAAGACGATGCTCGTCTTCGGCCAGATGAACGAGCCGCCCGGCGCGCGCATGCGCGTCGCGCTGTCCGGCCTGACGATGGCGGAGTACTTCCGCGAGCAGGGCCAGGACGTGCTCCTGTTCATCGACAACATCTTCCGCTTCGTGCAGGCCGGCTCCGAGGTCTCCGCCCTCCTGGGCCGCATGCCCTCGCAGGTCGGCTACCAGCCGACGCTCGAGTCGGAGATGGGCCAGCTGCAGGAGCGCATCACGTCGACGCGCCAGGGCTCGGTCACGTCCGTCCAGGCGATCTACGTGCCCGCGGACGACCTCACCGACCCGGCGCCGGCCTCGGTGTTCGCCCACCTCAACGCGACGACCGTGCTGTCCCGCGCGATCTCGGAGAAGGGCATCTACCCGGCCGTCGACCCGCTCGACTCGACCTCGACGATCCTCAAGCCGGACATCCTCGGCGAGGAGCACTACAACGTCGCCAACGAGGTCAAGCAGATCCTCCAGCGCTACAAGGAGCTGCAGGACATCATCGCGATCCTCGGCATCGACGAGCTGTCCGACGAGGACAAGCTCGTCGTGCAGCGCGCGCGCAAGGTGGAGCGCTTCCTGTCGCAGCCGTTCCATGTCGCCGAGCAGTTCACGGGGACGCCGGGCGCCTACGTCCCGATCGCCGAGACGATCCGCGGCTTCAAGGAGATCATCGAGGGCAAGCACGACGAGCTGCCCGAGCGCGTCTTCCTGCTCAAGGGCACGATCGACGACGTCGTCGCGGCGGCGAAGGGCTAGGGCGAAGGCTCATGGCCCGCACGAAGTTCCCGGTCGAGGTTCTCACCCCCGAGGGCGAGGTCTTCAACGACGAGGTCGAGATGATCTCGACGCGCACCGCGACGGGCTCGATCGGCATCCTCGCCAACCACACGCCGCTGCTGGCGATGCTCGACCCGACGGAGCTGCGGCTCTACCGCAGCGAGTCCGAGATCGTCCGCTTCGCGCAGGGCGAGGGCTACCTGCAGGTGGCGGAGGGGCGCGCGCTGATCCTCGTAGAGGACGCGTACGCCCCGTCGCAGCTCGACGCGACCGAGATCACCGAGAAGCTGCGCGCCGCCGAGGACGCCTACGCGAAGGCCGAGGCGAACTCCGAGCAGCAGCGCCTCGCCGCGCGCGACAGACGCCGCTGGGAGGCCTTCCAGCGGATCGCCGAGGGCGGCTGAGCCGCGCCGCGCTGGCCGGAGCCGGCCAGCGCGGTCCCTATCCTGTCTCGATCGTGGTCGACGAACGCGCGCTCGCCGAGCGGCTCATCTCCTATGACACGTCCCGCCCCGAGGAGCTCGCGGCGGCGGCGGCGTTCGTGAAGGGCTGGCTCGAGGCGCGCGAGATCGAGGTCCGCGAGCAGACGCACAACGGGCTGCCGGTGCTGATCGCCGACGTCGGCGCGGACGGCGACGACGGCCCCACGGTGCTGCTCCACGGCCACCTCGACGTCGTGCCCGGCCACCAGGAGCAGTACGAGCCGCGCGTCGAGGGCGACCGCCTGATCGGCCGCGGCGCCTACGACATGAAGGGCGGCCTCGCCGCGATGATGTGCGCGGTGAAGGACTGCGCCGAGCAGCGCGACGTGCGGGTGCGCTTCCTGTGCGTGCCCGACGAGGAGGCCGAGGACGTCGACGAACGCTCGACCGACGAGCTGGTGCGCGCCGGCATGCGCGCCGACTTCGCGATCACCGGCGAGCCGACGAACCTGCACATCGGGATCGAGGCGAAGGGCGTCCTCGCGATGCGCATCGAGGTGCGCGGGCGTGCCGCCCACGGCTCGACGCCGTGGCTGGGGGACAGCGCCGTGCTGAAGGCGTTCGACGTCTTCCGCCGCATCGAGGGGATGGACTTCGCGCGCGAGTCCTCGGAGCTGTTCGACCGCCCGTCGATCAACCTCGGGCGGATCGAGGGCGGCGACGTCTTCAACAAGGTCCCCGACCGCTGCGAGATGGTCGTCGACGTGCGCTACCTGCCTGGCCAGGACCCGGGCGCGATCCTCGCGCAGATCCGCTCGCTGCCCGACGTCACGGTCGTCAACACGCTGATGCGCGCGCCCGCGCACGTCGAGCGCACGAACCCGTACGTGCGCGCGCTGCGCGACGCGGCCGCCCGCACGACCGAGGGCGAGGCGCTGAGCGTCGGGCGCGACGGCGCCTCCGACGCGATCTCGTTCCTCGAGGCGGGCATACCGGCGGTCGAGTTCGGCCCGGCCGGCGGCGGCCACCACGGCCCCGACGAGTGGGTCTCCCTCGCCTCGCTGCGGCGCTACCGCGAGGCGCTCGCCGGCTTCGTGCGCACGCTGCCGGAGTGGCTCGCGCGCGAGCGCGCCGGCGGGGCGAGCGGCCTGACGGCGATCGACGGGGGGCTGGCGTGAACCCGCCGCCCGAGTTTCCCCGCCGCGGCGGCCTGTGGTGGCGCTTCCTCGTGGCCGGCTTCACGATCGTCGTGCTGACCGCCGCCGTGACGGCGACCGTGGGCCTCAACACGGTCCAGGGCTTCGTCGACGACATCAAGCAGGGCGGGACGATCGCGAACGCGGGCAGCGTCATCACGCGCGCGCAGGCGGGCCAGCCGCAGACGATCCTGCTGATCGGCTCTGACCACCGCTTCGGCCACTCGACCAGAGACGCCCGTTCGGACACGATGATCCTCGTGCGGCTCGACCCGGATGCGAACGCGACGACCGTGCTGTCGATCCCGCGCGACCTCCAAACGAGCTTCCAGATCCCCGGCGGCGGCTACCGCACCGGGGCGAAGATCAACGAGACGTACACCGATGGCGGCGAGGTGCTGACGGCGAGAGTGATCTCGGAGCTGCTGCACGTCCAGATCAACCACATCGTCAACATCAACTTCAGAGGCTTCCAGGAGGCGGTCAACGCGATCGGCTGCGTGTACGTCGACGTCGACCGGTGGTACTACCACTCGAACCTCGGGCTGCCGCCCTCGCAGCAGTACTCCGAGATCGACGTGCCGGCGGGCTATCAGCAGCTGTGCGGCTCGCAGGCGCTCGCCTACGTGCGCTATCGCCACACCGACAGCGACTTCGTGCGCTCGGCGCGCCAGCAGGACTTCCTGCGCCAGATCAAGGCGCAGTACGGCGCCGGCCAGTTCCTGTCCGACCCGCACAAGCTGACGCACGAGATCGGCAAGTACATGACGACCGACGCGTCGCTGCAGAGCGGGCAGGAGCTGCTTCGGCTGCTCTACCTCGTCGGCTACTCGGCGAGACACGGGATCTACCAGGTGCAGTTCCCCGAGGCGTACCTGATGTCCGGCGGTGCGTCGTACGTGACGGCGACGCCCGCCCAGCTCGCGCAGGTGCGCCACCAGTTCCTGTCGCCGCCGCCGAAGGAGCCGAAGGCGCCGTCCGCGGCGAGCGGCGCCGGCGGGCACGGCGGCAAGGCGCATGGCGGCGCGCCGGCAGCGCCGACCGCGAGCGGGCTCGTGAACGCGCAGACGATGGGGGAGAACTACGCGATCCAGCTCGGTCCGACGCGGCTCCCGATCTACTACCCGAAGCTGCTGACGTCGGGCGGGCAGTACGAGACGCCGCTGCGCAACGCTCAGGGCCAGCTCGAGTATCCGCGCGCCTACCGCATCAAGATCCCGGGCGGGAGAATGGAGGCGGCCTACCGGCTCGTCGTCTCCTCGGGCCTGGTCGGCAACTACTACGGCATCCAGGGAACCGCCTGGACCGACCCGCCGATCCTGCGCAACCCCTCCGCCGACCAGCGCACGATCAACGGCAAGCACCTGCTGCTGTTCTACGACGGCAAGCACCTGCGGACCGTCGGCTGGAAGACGCCCCACGGGTCCTACTGGGTGCAGAACACGCTGCAGGAGACGCTGACGAACGACCAGATGCTCGCGATCGCCGGCTCGCTCACGCGGCTCGGCGGCCATTGAGCACGCAGGGCCCGCCGACCGCGTCGCTAGTAGTCTTCGCCGCCGCATGACTCCCCCGCGCGAACCGATCGCGGTGATCGGCACCGGCTACGTGGGCCTCGTCACGGCGGCGGGCTTCGCCGAGCTCGGCAACGAGGTGTGGTGCGTCGACATCGACGCCGACAAGATCGCGCGCCTGGAGCGGGGTGAGGTGCCGATCTACGAGCCCGGCCTGGCGGAGTCGATCGCCGCCAGCCGCGAGCGGCTGCACTTCTCGACGGAGCTGGCGCCGGCGCTCGAGCACGCGCGCCTGCTGTTCGTCGCCGTGGGCACGCCGCCGACCTACTCCGGCGACGCCGACCTGTCGGCCGTGCACGCGGTCGTGGACGCGATGCCGCCGTCGGACCGCCACGCGCTCGTGATGAAGTCGACCGTGCCGGTCGGCACCGGCGCCTCGATCAAGCGCACGTTCGCCGAGCGCGGCAAGGACGGCTTCAGCTACGTCTCCTGCCCCGAGTTCCTCAAGGAGGGCACCGCGCTTTCGGACTTCCGCAGACCGGACCGCGTGGTCGTCGGCGACGGCGGCGACTGGGCCGGCGACGCGGTCTGTGACCTCTACGCGCCGCTCGGCGCGCCGCTCGTGCGCACCGACGTCGCGAGCGCCGAGATGATCAAGATGGCGTCCAACGCCTTCCTCGCGACGAAGATCTCCTTCATCAACGAGATCGCCAACGTCTGCGAGGAGACCGGCGCCGACGTGCTCGAGGTCGCGAAGGGCATGGGCCTCGACGAGCGCATCGGCCGCCACTTCCTGCGGCCGGGGATCGGCTTCGGTGGAAGCTGTTTTCCTAAAGATGTGAGTGCTCTTAAGCAACTTGCCGGCAACTCCGGCTACCACTTCCAGCTGCTGACCGCCGTGATCGAGGTCAACGAGCTGCAGAAGCGGCGCGTGATCTCGAAGCTGCAGAAGCACCTCGGCTCGCTCGTGGGCACGACGGTCGCGCTGCTCGGGCTCGCCTTCAAGCCCGACACCGACGACATGCGCGAGGCGTCCTCGCTCGTGCTGGCGGCGCGGCTGCAGGCAGACGGCGCCACGGTGCGCGCCTACGACCCCGTCGCCGAGCACGAAGCGCGGCGGCTGATGCCCGGCGTCCACTTCGCGCCCAGCGCGCTCGAGGCGCTCGACGGCGCCGACGCGGTCGTGCTCGTGACCGAGTGGCCGGAGTTCAAGCAGCTCGACTGGGGCGCCGCTGCGCAGCGGATGCGCGGGCGGCTCGTGATCGACGGGCGCAACGTGCTCGACCGCGAGGCGCTGCGCGAGGCCGGCTTCGCCTTCGAGGGCGTGGGGCGCGGCACCACTCGCGTGCGGGCCGAGGCCTGACGTGCAGGCGCTGATCCTCGCCGGCGGGGAGGGGACGCGGTTGCGGCCGCTGACCTCGACCGTGCCCAAGCCGGTCGTGCCGCTGGTCGACCGGCCGTTCATCGCCTTCATGCTCGAATGGCTGCGCGGCCACGGCGTCGACGACGTCGTGATCTCGTGCGGCTTCATGGCCTCCGGCGTGCACAACGTGCTCGGCGACGGCGCCGCCTACGGCATGCGCCTGCGCTACGTCGAGGAGCCGAGACCGCTCGGCACCGGCGGCGCGGTCAAGTTCGCCGAGGACCTGCTCGACGAGCGCTTCCTGATGCTCAACGGCGACGTGCTGACCGACATCGACCTGACTGCGCAGCTCGCCCAGCACGAGCGCACCGGCGCTCGCGCGACGCTCGCGCTCGTGCCGGTCGAGGACCCGTCCGCCTACGGGCTCGTGCGCCGCAACGCCGACACGAGCGTGTCCGAGTTCCTCGAGAAGCCCAGCTCGGACCAGATCGACACGAACCTGATCAACGCCGGCGCGTACGTGCTGCACCGCGACGTGCTCGCGAACGTGCCGACAGGCCAGCACGTCTCGATCGAGCGCGAGGTCTTCCCGACGCTCGTCGACAACGGGCTCTACGGCTACGAGGCGTCGGCGTACTGGCTCGACATCGGCACGCCCGAGCGCTACCTGCAGGCGACGTACGACATCCTCGACGGCGCGGTCGAGACGTCCGTCACCGACGCCTACGACGCCGCGCACCTGTCCGTCGCCGAGGGCGCGCAGCTGACCGGCCGCGTCGTCGGGCCCGCGCTCGTCGGCGCCGACGCGCGCGTCGCCGAGGGCGCGCTCGTGAGCGGGCGCAGCGTGCTCGGCCGCGGCGTCGAGGTCGGCGAGGGCGCGCACGTCGACGGCTCGGTCGTGCTCGACGGCGCCGTCGTCGGCCCGCACGCGCAGCTCACGCACTGCATCGTCGGCCCCGGCGCGCGCATCGGCGCGCACTGCCGCCTCGCCGAGGGCGTCGTGCTAGGCGAGTGCG
>Ga0265319_1002430_pt1 | contig 10187 bp, 5 predicted proteins | sample 4824metaG_FD_192443 | JGI IMG/M metagenome (GOLD analysis project Ga0265319, IMG submission 192443) | Rhizosphere microbial communities from Carex aquatilis grown in University of Washington, Seatle, WA, United States - 4-8-24 metaG | ecosystem: Host-associated > Plants > Roots > Rhizosphere >... | reverse complement strand
CTGCCGCTCTCGTCAAATAACCGGGCGGCCGTGGTGAATTGCCCGCCGCGCTCCCGACTGAACCCGTCGTCGGGACGCAGATGCGGCTCCAACCGCCGCACCCAGCCGGCCGCGGTTTCCTCGAAACCCTTGGCGTGGATTTCTCCGAGCACGCACCGCGTCAACGCCTCGGCCGTATCCAGCCCTTCTTTCGTCAGAATGATCCCCAGCGGGGTCATGCGCAAATGCTCCTGCGCCAGGGTGTCTCCGGGATGCGCGGCCGCCTGGAACAGGGCGAGGAGCGCTGCGCCGACGGGGTTGTCGGTGCCCACGCGCAGATCGGACTCGGCCACCGCGGGCAGGGCGCCCCGCTGGCGGAGAAAGTCCGCCAGGGCCGCCGCCGTGTCGTTGGTCTGCACCAGCACGGCGCAGCTGAGACCGCGGCGGAGCGGGTCGATTTCCTGGATGATGCGCAACGTCTGTTCCCAGGCGGCCGCCTCGTCCTCCGCCAGCAGCCACGCCGCCTGGCCGCCGCGCTGCGGCAAAGCGGATTCATGGGCGCGCCAGTCGCTGTTCCACCGCGCCCCGGCCTCGCCCGGAAAAAATTCCGCCAGCGCGGCCGCGCGACCAAAAACCGCGTTCACCATGGCGATCACCGGCGGACCCGAACGCCAGGAGCGCACCAGACGATCGGTCTCGATCACACCGGGAAGCGCCGCGTTGTAGTGTGCGAAGATCTCCCCGAAGAGCCGCGGATCGCCCTCCCGCCACGCAAAAATCGCCTGTTTCACGTCGCCCACGCAAAAAATACTGCGCTCACCCGACGGATCCTGCACCACCTCGTCGATCAGGCCGCGCAGCACGCTCCACTGGCCGAAGCTCGTGTCCTGAAACTCGTCGAGCAACCAGTGGTCGATCCCGGCGTCGAGCCGGTAGTCGATGAAGATCCGCCCCTCGATCCCCGCCTCGCTCGTGAGCGGCCGCGCCCCCGCCTCGGGTGCGAGCAACCGCTGCACATCGGCAAACGTCAGCTTGCCGGCGCGCCGCACCGCCTCGTGGTAGAGGTCGTCGTAGTTGCGCAACACCGCATGAATGCCGCGCGTGGTCTCCAGCCGCCGGACCAGCTCGTCCCCGGCGATCCGCGCGAGCACCGCGCGCAAGGCCTTCCCTTCTTCCGTCGACAGGATCTGCTTCTTCCGCTCCACCGTCAGGCCGGCGCCCTCCGCCCCGAGGTCCGGCCAAGCGGCGAGACCGTTCTTCACGATGTATCCGACCGCTTTGGGCAGAATGCCCGCCGACCGCTCCGGAAGCGCCGCGAAAAAATAGTCCCACCGGGCCCGCTGTTTCTCCGGCAAATCGCGCCGGCCGAGCAAATCGCGCAAGCGCGCCGCGGGTTCCGGGCCGGCCCGCGCCCCCAGCCAGGGATTGCCCTCCGGCCAGATGCGCGCGGGATTGCCCCACAATTCCGCCTCCGGGGCGGCCAGATAGACTTCGTGATGCGCATCGAGAAATTCGTCCAGCCGGGCCCCGAGCTGTTTTTCCTCGCGCCCGAATGTCGCGCGCTTGAAGGCCTCGATAAATTCCTTTCGGGCCTCGGCGAGTCCGCCGGCCCCGTTGAAAATCTGCCGCAGTACCGCTCGGCGCTCCCGTTGCGCGACGTGTTCCTGCAGCAGTTCAAACTCGCCGGCCAGTCCGAGCTCGAGCGGAAAGCTCCGGACGATGCGGGCAAAAAATCCGTCCAGCGTGCCGAGCCGCAGTCGCGGCATGGCTTCGGTCACCGCCCGCAGCATCCCCAGAAAATCCGCCGCCCCGAGCCGGGGATGGCCGATCTCTGCCGCCAGGTGTTGCGCCTCGCCGGCGTCCCCCGCGGCCCGCGCCAGCTTGCGCAGGATCTCGTCGAAAAATTCCCCCGCCGCCTTCCGCGTGAACGTCAGCGCCACGATGCGTTCCGGCCGGGCCCCGACGGCGAGCAACTCAACAAACCGGTTCGTCAACGCGTAGGTTTTGCCCGACCCGGCCGAAGCCAGGATCATGAGATGCTTGGGAGCGTTCACCGGGTTTCCTCCCACGCGATGCTCTCCGCCGCACCCTGGTGAAACAGGGACGCGAACGGATCCAGCCCGGCCTCGCGTCCGGTCAGTTCGCGCGGCGGCCAGAATACTCCCGTCCGGATGGCCTCGCACACCCCCTCCGCACAACGCCAGGCCGCCGCCTGCAGTTCGGGCGCGGCGTCGTCCCACATGGCCAGTCCGGTCTCCCCCACCGCCTTGGGCAGGTTGAAATAGCCGCACGCGGGCAACGGCCCGCCGGTTTCCACCTGCAGCGCTTGGCGGTACAACGGCAACTGCAGATCGGTCCAGACCCGCGGCTTTCCATCGCCGTCGTAACCGGCCCAGACCGGCGGCTCGTCCCCGGCGCGCCGGACTCGCAGGTGCGTGTCCCGCGGCTGCGCCGCCTGGTCCGAAGTTTTATAGTCGAGCACGCGCATCGTCCCCGACAGCTCGTGCCGCTCGATGCGGTCGATCTTTCCGGAGATCACGAGCCCGGCGGCCTCCAGCGCGAATTTCTTTTCCACGTCTTCGATCCGCCAGCCCGCCGCGCGTTCCCGTGCCTGGATCACCGCCGCCTTCGCCAGCCGCTGGCGCGCCGACTCGGTCTGGATCAACAAGGGCACGACCAGATCCTCGCCGTAACGGATCCGGACGGAGCGCTCCAACTCGGCCAGGAGGAAATCCCGGAGCACATCCGCCTCGACCGCCTCGCGCATGGCCGGGTCGCGCCCCATCGCCTCGAGCGCCGCATGGCACAGCGTGCCGAAATCCAGGGAATCCAGTTCGCCTTTGAGCGGATCAACCGCCTCCATCCCAAGCACCCGCCGCAGATAAAAGCGGAACGGACAGTGCAGATAATCGCGCAGCGCCGTGACCGCCACCCGGGCCGGCGCGGGTTCGCGCCGCGGCCTCAGCTTCCAGGCGCGGGACCAGGCCAGGCCGGCGTGGGCCAGTTCCGGCGAGCGAAACAGAAAGGCCACCCGCTCCGGCAGCGCCGCGTCCGCACACCGGAGCAGCAGCCGGGACGGGCGCAACGGATCGCCGACCGCGGAAACCTTGCCGAAAAACAGATCGATCCGTCCGCGCCCCGCCCGGCTGGCAGCGAGCGCCTGCAGCAAATAGGCATCGCGGGCAAAACGGGCCGCATTGGTCGGGAGCCCAAGTTTCTCGCGCAGAGTTCCGGGCAGGAAAGGATCGTCTGTCACCGCCTCGGGCACGCCGCCGTCGTTCAGCCCGGCCACGGCGACATGCGGCGCATCCTCCCAAAGCAGTTCGAGCCAGCCCTGCAGCTCCAGGGCGCCCGCCGGTTTTTCGCCGGCATGGACGGTCTCGCCAAAAAGCCGCAGCGCAATCTCCCACCAGTCCGCCGGGGTTATGGCCTGAAAGCGCCCGGCCGCCGCCCGACAGGCGCGCAGCAATTCGGTCCAGTCTGCCGCCGACTCCGCCAGCCGGTCGTCCTCGGCCCGGGTCGGGTCGAACGGGCGGGCGGCGAATATTTTTGCGAGGGCTCCGGCCACGCCGCCGGCAAAATCGTCCGCAACCAGCTCCGCCCTTAGGTCGGCGAGGGCGGCGAAGGCGGGTCCGAGCTCGGGAAAATCGCGCAAGTTCCCCGCCCGGGCGCAGGCGGAGGCGAAATCGGCGGGCAGATGCCTCGCCCGCAGTTCATCAAGGCCGGCAAGAAATCGCGCCGAGGAAAAACCCGGGCCGCCCGTTCGCTGCAGATGGGCGAGGAGATCGGGGCAGCGCGCAAGACTCTCCACCGCCTCGTAATTCGCCTCGCGGACAAACGCCGCGAGCGCCGCCAGCAGGTGATAGAGGGCATCGCGCCGTCGCGACCGACCGCCGGGATTGAACGACGCGACTCCGGCCTGCGCCAGTGCACCTTCCAGGGGAGGCAGCACCTCCGGGTCGGCCACGCCGACCCCGAGCCATCCGTCGGGTTCAGCATAAGCCCTCGCCAGCCCAGCGATCCGCTCCGCCTGCGCCGTCGGGTCCGCGCACAGGTGCACGTGTTGCGCAAATTCCGGCAGGACCAATTCCCGCTGCGCCCAGCTCGCTTCCACCGGACGGCCCCAGTCATCGAAGCCGGCCGCCTCTTCGCGGGGCGCAAACACCACGACGTCAACCGGCACGACGCAGGCCAGCGACTTGAGCGCCGCGAGGGCGAGCGGCGAGGGATCGGGCGCAGCCAACAGCACGACCTGATCGATGCCGGTTGCCGGCGGATTCTCCGCCGCCGCCATCCGGACCGTCTGCTCATCCCGGAGGCCATGGGCCGCGAGCACACCGGTGTACCGCCGCTCGAGTTCACCCAGCTGACGCCAGCGCGCGGCCTCCGGAAAATCGCCGGCCCCCACCACCACTTCCGCGAAGCCCAGCCGGCCTTCCGCCAGTGAGCTCCGCACCCCACTCAATTGTCGGGCCAGGGCAAAAGCCCAGGAAAAACTCCGGGCAGGCGGATCGATCGGGAAGATTTCGCGAAATTCCCCGAGGTCGAGCCCCTGCAAAAGGTCCGCCCAGGCCAGGAGCGAGTCGAGTCGGGAAGCCACGTCCGCCGGCGGATCGGGCCCCAAGAGCATTTCCGGCGTGATCACGCGCGGTGGGAACACCGCCTGGCCGCGGGCGGCGGCATATTCGGCCAGCATCTCCCGGAGGCGCCGGCCAGACTGGCGCGTCGGCACGATCACCAGTTTCCGGGTCAGGTCGAGCGGGCCGTCGCCCGACCATTCCCGCGCCAGCCACGCCGCGGCCTGCGGCAACAACGGTCCGTCCCAAGGCAGGAAATGACGGCGGGGATGGGCGGACGGAACCACCCGGGAAACCTTCCCCGCCCGGACGATCCGCGCAAGCCCAGAGGCTCGCCCGGGCAAACGAAAGCCCCGCGGTCAGAAGACACACGGGGCGGTCAAAGGTCGATCACGCTCGAATTACTTCTTCGCGACAAAAATGTATTTCGCCACCTGGGATTTGTGGTGGGACGCCTTGTTGCGATGGATGACGTGGCTCTTGACGGCCTTGTCGAGCGAGGAGCTGAAGGCGCTGGCGACGGCACGGGTCTTTTCCGCATCACCGGCCTTCGCGGCGGCGGCGACGGCCTTGGCGAGGGTCTTGAGACGGGTCTTGACTGCTTGATTGCGCGCCGCGTTGCGGATGGATTTGCGGGCAGCTTTGATTGCGGACTTGGTGTTGGCCATGGAGTTTGGAAATTTGTGAGGGTCGAAGGACCCAAAATCCCGCGGATGAGTCAAGCGCTTTCCTGTCCGGGTAGTGGGTCAGTTTGGTGGGACCTGAATCGTGTGCCGGCTAAGCCTGCTCCGGTCGGGCTGCACCGCGGGCTGCTGGGCACAAGGATCGGCGGAACGAACCCACCCTGTCCCGGACCGGAATCAGCGCCCTTGGGGCCTGGGCCGCCGCGAATGCCCGGGGCATCTTTCCTTCCCGCCAGACCCAAGTCGCACCCGGGCAAGTTTCTGCGTGCGCGCCGGGCCGGGGCCGGGTAAGAGCAAGGTTGAGCATGCAGGTCTCCTTCATCGTCCCTCTTTTCAACTGTCTGGCTTATACCCGGGAATGCCTGCGAACACTGTCCGCCACCTTGCCGGCGGGGCTCTCGCATGAGGTCATTCTGGTGGATGACGGCAGCACCGATGGCACGCGCGAGTGGCTCGCCACCCTCCCGCCGGCGGGTGTGGTCATCCTGAACCCAACCAACCTTGGCTTCGCCGGCACCTGCAACCGCGGAGCCGCTGCCGCGAACGGCGAGCTGCTCTTTTTCCTCAACAACGACCTGATCCTGCTGCCCGGCTGGTTTGAACCGATGGCGACCGTCCTCCAACGAAAACCCCGGGCCGGCCTCGTCGGCAACATCCAGCTCGACGCCGCCACCGGGGCGATCGACCACGCCGGCATCAGTTTCACCCGCCAGGGCAAACCGGCTCACGACACCCGCCGCCCCCTGGTGGCGCGCATCCGGGGCCTGCGCCACGTTCCGGCGCTCACCGGCGCCTGCATCGGCCTCCAACGCAAGCTGTGGCAGGAGCTGGGGGGATTCGACGACGGCTTCGTCAACGGCGGCGAGGACATCGACCTTTGCCTGCGCGCCTCCGCCGCCGGCCGGCGGAACTATGTCGCCCTGCACAGCCTCGTCCGCCATCATGTCAGCGCCGCTCCGGGCCGCAAGCGGCACGACGAGGCCAACTCCCGCCGCCTGGCCTTGCGCTGGCGCGAAACCATCGCCGCCTTCGTCGCGCGGGACTTGTGCCGCGCGTACTTGGAAACACAGTGGATCGAACCGAAAAGCGAAAATGCCGCCGACGTGTGCGCCGCTCTCGGTTGCTGGCTCGGGCTGCGTTCGGCGCCTCCGGACCAGGTGCGCAGAGCCGTCGACGCGGCCTTGGAAACGGAATTCAACCGCTGGCGCCAGCTGCTGGGTTGAAGCGGAAGATTCTCCCGGATCCGGACCGAAACGCAACGGGCCCCAGGATGCCGGCGGGCAAAGCGCTCCGCCAGGCGGTCAGTTCCCAGTTTACAAGCCTGGCCGGCTCCTTGATAAACCGCGCCACCCACCGCATGTCGCCCCGTCTCCGCTCCAAGTTCACCGGGCTGTTTACCGACGAAACCGTCTTCGACTCCCTCTGGATTCGCGAGATCGGAGCCGTCACCCTGCCCGCTCTCACCGGGGTGGAATCCCTGCACGTGGTCGGCGAGGTGCGACCGCCCGCTCCCGCCGATCCGACGTCCGCCGGGGAACTTGGTCTCGCCGTCTGGCTCGACGGCCGGGAGGTCAAAACCGTCCCGCGCCTGCCCCCGGGCGGTTTCAGCCTCGATTTTCGTGTCCCGGCCTCCGCGCCGGACGCAGCGGTCCATCGGTTGGAACTGCGGCTCTCCGGCGTGGCCACCAGCAACCTCCGGGCCTGGCTCGGACGGGTGACCGGCCTGGCTTGCTGGCAACCGTGGCGGCGCCAGGCACGCAACCACCGCCTGCGCATTCAGAAGATTCTGGCCGACGACGAGACCCTGTTTGATTTTTCCAATCGTTCCTCCCCATGGAATCCGGGTTTTGCGCGCCGCTTTCTGCAGCTGGGGGTCAACTTGGCGGGCTACTTTCGGGCCGACCTCGGCATTGGCGAATCCGTCCGCTGCATGGCCCGCGCCGCCGACGCTGCCGGCATTCTGACCGCCTTGATCGACCTCCGCCTGCCATGCAAAAGCCCCATGGGGGACACCGCCTTTGTCCCGCGCCTCCGCACCGAAAATCCCCATCCGGTGAACGTCATCCACGTCGACCCGCCGGGTATGCGGGATCTCGATCACCATCACGGCCCCGGCTTCCGGCGCGACAAATACAACATCGGTTACTGGGCCTGGGAGCTGCCGGAATTTCCCGATGCCTGGATCCAATATACCGACTATTGCCAGGAAGTCTGGACGCCGTCCCGTTTTGCCGCCGATTCCATCGCCGAGAAGGTGCCCGTGCCTGTGCTGGTCATGCCGCACGCCATCGCTTTCGACCGGCCGGCGGGCGACTACCGGCAAAAATTCGGCCTGCCGCGCGATCGCTTTCTGTTTCTGTTTCTCTACGACCTCCATTCGTACTCCGAGCGCAAGAATCCCGCAGCGGTGATCGAGGCGTTCCGGCATTCCGGCCTCGCCGGGGCGGGGGCCGCCCTCGTGATCAAGGTCCACAACGTGCCCGGCAACGAAGCCGACTTCGAGCGCCTGCGCGCCGTCGCGGCCACGCTGCCCGGCACCACGCTCATCACGCAAACCCTCTCCCGACGCGATCTCTATGAGCTGGAGGCGGCGTGCGACTGCTTCGTCTCGCTCCACCGCTCCGAGGGCTTCGGCCTCGCGGTGGCGGAGTGCATGTATCTCGGCAAGCCGGTCATCTCGACCGACTGGTCGGGCACGGCGGAGTTTCTCGACACCGCCACCGGCTGCCCCGTCCGCCAGCAGCTGGTCAGCCTGGAACGCAATCACGGACCCTATTCGAAAGGGCAGACCTGGGCGGAGCCCGACATCGAACATGCCGGCTGGTGGATGCGCCGGTTGCACGAGGATCGCGCGCTCGGCCTTCAACTGGGCGCCGCCGCCCGCGCCCGCATCGAAAAAGAGCTCTCCCCGGCCGTCATCGGGGCCCGTTACCGCCGCCGGCTCGAAGCCATCGCCAGCTGGTAGCCGCCCGCCTTTCCCCGTGCGTCTCTTCTTTCTCCGCCGCAGCTGGAATGCATTGGCCCGCCGGGATCCGTTCTGGGCCGTGCTGACCGACCCCGAAAAGCGCGGGCGACAGTGGCAACCGGAGGAGTTCTTCGCCACCGGCGTCGAGACGATCAAGCGCGAATTGGATTCCGTGCGATCGCGCTATCCGGAGCTGCGGATGGGACAGGCGCTGGATTTCGGCTGCGGCGTCGGCCGGCTGACCCAGGCGCTCGCCGGTCATTTCGAGCGCGTGGTCGGCGTCGACATCGCGGAAGACATGCTGGCGCTGGCCCGCACCCACAACCGCCATGGCGACCGGGTGGAGTATCTCCATAACCACCGGTCGGACCTCCGGCTGCTGGCCAGCGACCGCTTCGATTTCGTCTGCAGCATCATCACGCTGCAACACATGGAGCCGGCCTTGTCCCGGGCCTACATCGCGGAGTTCGTCCGAGTCTGTGCGCCCGGCGGCGTCGTGGTGTTCCAGATCCCGGCGCACCAGCCCGAGGAAAACATCCTCCGGCTCGAACGCCTGACATCCTCGTGGTGGCCGCCGACCTTCTTCCGACGGCTGTGGCGAATCAGCCTCCAGCAACTGCCTTTCTGGGTGCAAAGCATCCGCTTGCAGCCGGTGATGGAAATGCACGGGATTCCCGAAGCCGAAGTGGTTGCCCTCCTCGAAACCAGCGGCGCCCGATTGCTGGGCGTCAACCGTCACGATGCCGCGGGCGAAACCGTCCGGAGTTACGACTACCTTGCGGTCAAGAAGCCCGCCGCGCGAAACTGACCCTTTTTTCAGTGACGAAAACACGATTGCCGAACCGACCGCGCCCAGACCACGCTGATCCCGTGATGGATTCCACCGCCGCGTCCCGTTCGCCCTGGTCCCTCGCCCTCGCCATCGGCCTGGGCCTCATGGTGGCCCTGGTCATCGCGGGCAGCGACCTTTACTTCCGGACGCCGATGTTGGAGCAGGGGGACATCGCCGTGAATGCGTTGCAGATCGACAACGCCAAGCACGGCACCGAGATCTACGGCAATTATTCGCGCTTCATGTTCAACCACCCGGGGCCGGCCTTTTTTTATGTCTATGGCGCCGGCGAAGGGGTGTTGTACGACTGGCTCGGTGTGGTGCCCGCCCCGCACAACGCCCACCTGCTGGCGTCGCTGTTCCTTCAGGTTTCATGCTTCGCCGTGACGATTGCGCTCATGCACTGCTGGGTCGGCTCGTGGACCTTTGTCGCCCTGGCGCTGCTCGGGGGCATGTGGCATTTCTCGCTCGCGCAGCATGCCTTCACCAGCCTCTGGCCGCCGTATGTGTTGCTGATGCCTTTTCTGGCGTTCCTCACGGCCGCCAGTTCTTTCGCCGCCGGACGCACGCGGGACCTCGCGATTGCGGTGGTCGCCGGCGGATTTCTGTTTCACGGGCATGTCGCTCAACCCCTGTTTGTCGGCGGACTCGGTGGGGCCGCCGCATTGCTGCACTTTCGCGGCCTGCAAACCGCCGCAGCCTGGACCGGACGGAGGGACTGGCTGCGGGCCCATCGCGGATTGGTTTGGTTCTGCGCCGCCTGGGTCGGTCTGCTGCTCCTGCCCCTCGCGGTCGATGTCGCCCTCTACGGGCTGCACAGCAATTTTTCGGTCATCGTGCACCAGTTTCTCGTGAACACGCAGGAAGGCAAAGGGCCGCTGCAATCGCTGCTCTACTTCCTTTCCTTTCCGACCTATGCCAGCAATCAGGAGGATTTGTTTACCCGGCTCGGGCCGGAATCCTTTCGGTTTTTCCGCGAGCACCTCTCCATCCTCGGAGGCTGGCTGCTTTTTCTCGCGGGGCCGGCCGGATTCGCCTGGCTGGGGCGGCACCGGCTCCCGGCTGAAGCCCGGCGCTTCTTCGCTGCCGCCTATCCGCTGTGGGCCGCCACCGCCGTGCTGTGCGTCCTGTGGGGCATGTTGCAAGCGGGT
>Ga0265319_1002429_pt1 | contig 10193 bp, 5 predicted proteins | sample 4824metaG_FD_192443 | JGI IMG/M metagenome (GOLD analysis project Ga0265319, IMG submission 192443) | Rhizosphere microbial communities from Carex aquatilis grown in University of Washington, Seatle, WA, United States - 4-8-24 metaG | ecosystem: Host-associated > Plants > Roots > Rhizosphere >... | reverse complement strand
CAGCTTCGAGCGCGGGTCGAGACCCGTGGTCGGCTCGTCGAGCAGCAGCAGAGTCGGGCTGGTCAGCAGCGCTCGCGCGATGGCGACCTTCTGCTGCATGCCCCGGCTCATCTGTTCCACGGGCCGGCTGAGCCGCGACTTGTTGACACCGAGGCGGGCCATGATCCGGACCGACTCCTGCGCCGCCCACTTGGCATCCACGCCATACAGCCGAGCGGCGTACGAGAGGTTCTCGGCAGGCGAGAGCTTCTTGAAGAACGCCGCGTCGACGCTGACGCGATTGATCAGTCGCTTGACTTCCATCTCACGCCTGGTGATGTCGAGGCCAAAGACCTCGACCCGCCCGGAGTCGATGGTCAGCAGCGTGCTGACGAGTCGAATGAGCGTTGACTTGCCGCTCCCGTTGGCCCCCAGGACGCCGTAGATCTCGCCGCGCTCGATGCGCATCGAAACGTCGTCGATGGCGACGACCGGCTTCTTCTTCCGGCCCACGACGAACTTCTTCGTCACGTGGTCGATGACCAGCGCCGGGACCTGGGTGCTCGCCTCAGAACGCACCGCGCTCGGGTCGAGCTCGGGCTGTCGAGTCACGAGAGCCTGATCACGATCCGGCCTGTTTGCGGCCGGTCGTTCGAGCGTGACTGTCATAACGGTGCTCCTGCTTCATTGGCTTGGCTCCAACTGGACAGGGCCCCCGGATTCACGGCTTGCGGGGAGGGCTTCGATGTCCTCGTCATCTGCGAGAGGCATCAAAAAAGCCGGGGGCCCGATCTGGCCCTCCGGCTCCTTACGCTGTGGCTTTCGCCGGCGTCAGGTCAAAAAGGGCACAGATCTCCCGCTTGCCGGCGCGCCGAGAGGCGCGACGATCCGCAGCCGGGTAGCTGCGGTGCTGGCGAGGAAGTTGCTTGTCATCTGTGCTGAAACGACTCCTGTTGATTAGGCCGCACGGTCGGCGCGAGGCGGGATAGTAGCACTCATTTTGCGTGCCGTCGCGGCGCGCGCGCGGGTCAGCTGCCGACAGCCTCGAGCAGGTGGCGCGATGCATGGGCGATCTCGTCGACCGCGGCGTTGAAGGCCTCCTCGTTCTTCTTCGAGGGCACGCGATAGCCGCTGATCTTGCGTACGAACTGGAGTGCGGCGGCGCGCACCTCCTCGTCCGTTGCTGACTGTTCCGGTCGGCGAAGGGTGATGATGCTGCGGCACATGCCCGGCAGCATACCAATGCCGATGGGCGCTTCGGTACTTCCAGAGGCCGACCGACGGGGTGGCCCTGGGCTATCCTGTCCGCAGGTCACCAGGAGTCTCGCGAGCGTGGTCGTCAGCCACGCTCCACTGCGGCACCTTCCCCACGGAGGGTGGACCGGCGAGAAGAGGGCTCGACGGCGAGGGCGCCGAATCGGCCGACTCCGCGGGCTTGCAGATCCCCCGGAGACCCTGCTTTGCTGGCGGCTTCAACGATCGGCGACTGGCGTCGTTTCGGCGACTCTCGCTTCCGCACGTACCACTACCTGGCCGTCGCCCAGGGAGTGGTCGCGGTGCTCGCCAGCTTCGATGTAATCATCCCCTTCGCATTGTCGATCGGCTGCCCGCCGTTTCTGGCCGTGCTCCTGGGCGCCATCCCGCTCGTCGGCGGCGTCGCCCAGCTGATCGTGCCGCGCCTGCTCGACCGAACCAACGGCAACCTGCGCGGGGTGACCCTGTTCATCGCGCTCATCTCGGAGCCGCGCGGCCTGTGGTTGGCCGGTCTCGCCGCGCTCATCGCAAGCGGCGCCGTGACCGGTGCAGCCGCGCTCGTCGTCCTGATCGCGATCATCTCTCTGACCAGCATCCTGACCTCGATCGTTGGCGCGAACCTGTTGGCGTGGCATTCGGCCGTGCTGCCCGAGCCTGATCGCCGCCTCGTCGTGCCGCGCCTGCTGGCCGTATCGCTGTCGATCGGCGCGCTGCTCCTGCTGCCACTGGCCGCGGTTCTTGACGGTCTCGTCCACGCCTTCGGCCCGCTCGCCTACGCACTGCCCTTCACTATTTCGGGCACTTTCGGCCTGATCGAGATCTACGTTCTGCGCCGGCTGCGTCATCCCGGACGAGTGATAGTTCCGCCGCGCGCGACAGCATCGCCGGCCGAGACGAGTCCGGAGCTGAGGCGCTTCCTGCGCGTCAGCACGATCAATGCCACGGGCATGGGCCTCGGACCGTCGATGTCCGTGTTCATGATCTCCGTGCTCGGCATGACCGCCGGCTTCTCGGTCATGGTCTCGTCGATCGGCACGCTGACCCAGGTCGTAGCGGCGGTCATCGCGGGCACGCGTCTCGAGCGCGGCTCGTCATCGCGCCTGCTGCGCTCGTCGTTCGGCATCCGCGCTCTGGCGATGACCGCGCCGCTCTTCGTGCTGCCGGCGCCGGCCCTCGCGCCCGTGTTCCTGATCTCGTCGTCGATGCTCGGCGCTGTGGGCTTTGTATTCGGATCACTCGCCGCGAACGAGAAGATGTTCAGGCTGATCAGCGGTCCGGCCGTGATCCGTCAGCACGCCCGCTACCTCGCCTGGACCTCGGGCGCGATGACCGGAGGCCAGGTGGCGAGTGCGGCCGTCATCGCGGTGGCCGGGCCGTTCGGCTATCCCGCCTTCGGCTTGCTGTACACGGGCTCGGCCCTGCTGCGGGTCGTTGCCTATCGGCAGGCCGCACCCACTGTCATCACGGAACCGCCGACGGCGGCCGCGGAGGCTGGGGCCTCCTTGGCCGCTTAATCGCGGCCGCCCGATTCGCCCCCGGTAAAGCCCCCCGGGATAGCAAGAACGGCGGAGGCCCGCTGGCCTCCGCCGTTCTCTATTTGGACTCCAAACCGATCAGGCCGGCGGCGCCGCGGCCGGCGCGCTCGGCGCGCTCGGCGTATCTCCGCGGTGAAAGAGTGACCCGACGCGCCATGGCGTACCCAGCATGGGCAGCAGGTAGCGGTCGGCACCGTAGTAACCGGCCACGCGCCAGGCAAGCATGATGCCGATGGCGAACGTGAACAGGACGGGGTTCGAGGATGTCGATCCGGCGAGCAGGTAGGAGACGTTCATCAGCGCGCCGAAGAACGCGGCCAGGCCCGTCAGGATGCCGAAGATGAGGCCGATCCCGACGGCCATCTCACCGAACGTGATGAGCAGCGCGAACCAGCCCTGGGCATTGTTGTTGATGAGCAGGTTGAGGAAATCGCGATACCAGTCGTAGGTGATCGCGGCATGGCCGGTAGCAGGAATCGCGACCGCGCCCTGCCAGTACTTCAACAGCGAAGAACCGCCGTCAACCCAGCCCGTGCCGGTGAACTTGTCCCAGCCGGCGATGAAGAACGAATAGCCAACCAGGATGCGGATCGGCAGCCAGACCCAGCCGGCAGAGCGATTGCTGAACAGGAAGCGCGCAAACGGAGGTCCCTCGACCTCGACCGTTTCCGACCCGGGCGCGTTCCGAAAGTTCACGTACAGCGCGATCACGAGCGCGATGAATGAGACCCAGAAGACCAATGTGACTAAAGTCCGGAAGTCGCCCGTCAGCCCGATGACCACCAGCAGGGCCAGACTGATCGCAGCGACTGCGCCCAGGACCCAGATGATCCAGCGCAGTGAGTTCATAGCCAGGTAATCCTCCATCTCTTCGTCGTCGCCCGCAGCTCGGGACAATCGGAATAGCGAGAGAGTGGCTGCTTTGCCAGCCCGCTCTGAGGGCCACATGGCCTGTTGTTCGCCCCGCCAAACGGTCCCTCAGGAGTGACGGTCGAACACCGATTGTAGGTGTCGCGGCAACGAGAAAGGCGCCGATCCGCATTCGGCGGATCGGCGCCTGTCCCAGCGCTGATGAAATAGGCTCGTCTAGCGCGACGGGCCGCGTACCTCGAGCAGGTGCGCCTTCCAGCCGTCAGGCGCCGAGTCCAAGCTGCTGCCCTGCCAACCGCACGTGCACGTGACCAGCTGCTCACGGTGCTGATAGCGATCAATCAGGTGCTTGAACGGTTCCGGCGGCGCGTCCTTGGGCACGGAGCGGCGCCAGACGGAAGAGCTTGACGTTGTCACGCGTTATCGACCTCTCGTGAAATCTCTACCCGAGTCGGTGATCCCCTTGTCGACGTCTCCGGGCGGCGACCCACAGCCAATGAAGAACCAGGGTCGCTGCGCTCGTTGGGCTGTTGAGGTGACGACCAGACTGCCTCGGGAAAGTGCCCCAATATTCTAATCGATCTCGACCAAACCGGCCAGTTCCCAGGGGCGAGGCCGTGAACGAGGCCGTGAGCGCGCGACCTTCAACCGGGAGCGGTACCTGTCCTAGCGGCCGGCGCAGCATTGAGCTCATGAGCGAGCCCGTCGCCGGTGCTCCACTCCGCCGGATACTGCTCCTTGAGGCGCCGCCTTTCGTCGAGCAGCACGAGCCGGCTGGGCCAGCGCCAATCGGCGCGCCGCTCGCCGGCAGCGATGGTTTCCACGCTCTCGGCGACAAACGCGGCGTAGCGCGCGACGGGCGACATGGCGGCGAGCCGTTGCTCGAGAGTCGCGCGTGGGTCGGCCGCGGCGCGCAGGCGGCCCAGGTAGGCGTAGATCTCCTGTGAGCCGAGCTCCCAATCCTGTGAGTGACCCCCGCGGGCCAGGATCGGTGCTTCTGAGCTGAACACGGCGACCTTGACGTCTTGGACGCGGTCGACTTCGAGCTTGCCTCCGAATGAGACGAACTCGTTCGACACGTTCAGGCGATCGACCACTCGGATCAGGCCCCACGAGAAGTCCTGCGTGTCCGCTGCGTGTGACGGCCAATCGAGAGAGGCGGCCATGCCTCGCCCGCCGAGGTTGGTCCAGTAGTCCACCCGCTCAGGATCGAAATGGTCGAGCGTGGGTGCGGAGCGCAGCGCGACGAGCAGGTACGCGTGGCCGCGCGCGAACGGGGCGCCCGGAACGAGCAGAAAGCCGATTTCGTCGAGCAGCGAACGGGCAGCGACAGGATCCATGACATCGAGCATGCGCTGAGCGTGCGCCGCTGTCCACAGGCGGCGAAGGGCCGGACGGACCCTTGTTGGCGCCCGCGCGCGATGAATGTGTCACGCCCGATCGCTCTTGGGGTTAGCGTTCGCGGGTGACAGTCACGGCATCGCCCTCACCCGGTGCCTCCGACGCGGTATGGACGCTCGATCCTGACGCGGCGCTGGCTGAGCTGGGCTCGCGCTCGGGCGGGCTGAGTCCGGCCGAGGCGGCCGCGCGCCTGGCCAGCTATGGGCCGAACACGATCGAGCGGCGCAAGCGCAGCGACACGTTCACGCTTCTCGCGCGCCAGTTCGCCAGCCCGATAATCCTGATCCTCGTCCTCGCCACGATCATCTCGGGCGTGCTCGGCGATGTGACCGACACGGTCATCATCCTCGCCATCATCGGCCTGTCGGGGCTGCTCGGCTTCTGGCAGGAGCGTGGCGCAGCGCGCTCGGTCGAGGCCCTGCTCGCCGTCGTCGAGGTCAAGGCCGATGTCGTTCGCGACGGCGCGACGACCTCCGTGCCGCTCGAGGACGTCGTGCCGGGCGATATCGCCGTCCTCAACGCGGGCGACGTGATCCCGGGCGACTGCCTCGTGCTCGAGTCGACGTCGTTGCTCGTCGACGAAGCGGCGCTGACCGGCGAGACCTATCCGGTCGAGAAGAAGAGCGGCCAGATCGCGGCCAGCGCACCGGTGACACAGCGGACGAACGCGCTGTTCCTCGGCACGCACATTGTCAGCGGCTCAAGCCGGTCGCTGGTCGTGGCGACCGGACTCCAGACACAGTTTGGCCGCGTCTCGGCACGCCTCGCGCAACGCCCGGCGCCGACCGGCTTCGAGCGTGGCATGACCCAGTTCGGTTTCCTGCTCGTGCGGGCAATGGTCGTGCTCGTTGGCGTGATCTTTGTTGCCAACATCATCCTGGCGCGGCCGTTCCTCGACTCTGCCCTCTTCGCGCTCGCGCTCGCGGTTGGGCTGACCCCCCAGCTCCTGCCCGCAATCGTGACCATCAGCCTCTCGCAGGGTGCGCGGCTCATGGCGCGCAAGCGTGTCATCGTCAAGCGCCTCGAGGCGATCGAGGACTTCGGCGCGATGTCCGTGCTGTGTACCGACAAGACCGGCACGATGACCGTGGGCACGGTCGAGCTCCAGTCGGCCCTGAGCGTCGACAGCGCGCCGAGCGATGCGGTCAAACGGCTGGGCTATCTCAACGCCAAGCTCCAGACCGGCTTTGCCAACCCGATCGACCAGGCGATCGTGAAGGCCCTCCCGGCGAGCGAGGGCGAGGGCGCCACGAGAGTCGCGGAGCTGCCCTACGACTTCAGCCGCACGCGCCTGAGCGTCCTGGTCAAGGACGGCGCCACGACCCAGATGATCACCAAGGGCGCGCTCGACTCAGTGCTTGGCGTGTGCACGCAGGTCCAGCTGCCGAGCGGCAAATCGGTGCCGATCGACAGCCAGCGGGCGCAGATCCAGGCGCAATTCACGAGCCTCAGCGCCCAGGGCTTCAGGGTGCTCGGAGTCGCGAGCAGGCAGATGCCGGGCGCGACGAGCCTGGCGCCGACCGACGAATCGAAGCTGTGCTTCGAGGGCCTGCTCACCTTCCTCGACCCGCCCAAGGAGAGCGCCCGGCAGACGATCGCCGACCTCGGCGCGAGCGGCATCTCCGTGCGCATGATCACCGGCGACAACCACCTGGTCGCGGCTCACGTCGCGCAGCTCGTCGGCCTGGACGGGTCCGTCGTGCTGACCGGCGAACAGATCGGCGCGCTCGACGATGCGACGCTCGCCACGCAGGCCGCCACGACGCAGGTCTTTGCCGAGATCGATCCCGTGGCCAAGGAACGCATCATTCGCGCCCTGCGCACCACGGGCAAGGTCGTCGGCTACATGGGCGACGGCATCAACGATGCCCCTGCGCTCCACGCGGCAGATGTCGGGATCAGCGTCGACAGCGCCGTCGACGTGGCCAAGCAGGCGGCGGCGATCGTGCTCCTGGACAAGGACCTGGGAGTGTTGCTCGACGGTGTTCGCCAGGGCCGGCGGACGTTCGCGAACACGATGAAGTACGTGTTCACGACCACGAGCGCGAGCTTCGGCAACGTGCTGTCGATGGCCATTGCGTCGCTCGTGCTGCCGTTCCTGCCGCTGCTCGCCGGGCAGATCCTGCTGATCAACTTCCTGACCGACTTCCCGGCGACGACGATCGCGACCGACGAGGTCGACCCCGAGCAGCTCGAACGCCCGCACGACTGGAACATCGGCTTCGTGCGCACGTTCATGATCGTCTTCGGCTCACTGAGCTCGATCTTCGACCTGCTCACCTTCGTCGTTCTGCCTCACGCCACCGTCGCCGACGCAACCGCATTTCGCAGTGGCTGGTTCATCGAATCGGTCGCTACGGAGCTGGCCGTGCTGTTCGTCCTGCGCACCCGCCGCCCGTTCTTCCGCAGCAGGCCGAGCCTGCTCCTGCTCGGCGCAAGCGTTCTCCTCGGCCTGGTCACGCTGGCCATCCCGTACAGCCCGTTGGCCCCGCTGCTGGGTCTCGCGGGACCGCCTCTCGCGCTGCTTGGATCGCTCGCCTTGATAACCGTCGCGTACGTGATCGCCAACGAGATCGTGAAGGTGCCCTTCTACCGCCGCTTGACCGGAACGTTCTGAGGCTGCGCGGCGCTCAGCAGAACCTCGGCAGTCGCCGGCCTGCCGACCAGGTAGCCCTGGATGTAGTGGATATCTATCTCACGCAGCGTACGCAGCTCGGCTGCCGTCTCGACGCCCTCAGCGATCAGCCAGAAACCGGCCGTACGGGCGAATTGGCGCATACCGACCGCGAGCGCCCTGCGTGCCTCATCGCGGTTGATGCCGGCGATGACGGCGCGGTCGAGCTTCACGTAGTCCGGTCGCAGCTCGACGATGTGGCGCATGCTCGCGAAGCCGGCGCCAGCGTCGTCCACCGCAAGACGAACCCTCGGGCCGAGGCGATGCATGGCATCCCGGAACGCTGCGTAGTCGTCGATCGCCTCGTGCTCCGTGACTTCGATCACGATCCTGCGTTCCGAGGCGGCGATGATGCCGGCGAGCTCCGGCGCGCTGGAGATCACGGCCGGCGAGAGGTTGACGTTGAGCCACGCGTCGCTCTGGAGCGAGTCGGCGCCCTCGATGATTGCCTTGAAGGCCGCCATCTCAAGGTCCCTGGACATGCCCAGCGCCGCGGCTAACTGGAAGCGCGTTTCGGGATCGGTCCCGTCCTCGAAGCGGGTAAGGCCCTCGTAGCCGACGATGCGGCCGATCTCGACATCCACGATCGGCTGATAGACGGGGTGGAACGCATGCAACGCGATGACCGATGCCAGGCTTGCGAGTGCTGCGTCGTTGATCGTCCGGTCGGCAAGGCGCGCGCCGAGCACGGTCGATGTGATCTCGGCGAACTCGACGAGGGCGGGGAGTGCCTCGGCGAGCTGTTGCTCGGCGTTGTCGACGGACGAATTGATGATCAGGAAGCCGACGACATCCTTGCCGTCGCGGACGGGCGCAAAGGCCGTCGCCCTGACGCCCATGACCTCGAAGACCGTGTTGTACGGATGGTCCGGGTTTGCGCGCCACGCCTCGATCCACGGCCCACGCTTGCACTGCTCACGCAGGTATGTGGCGCGCCACACGGGCAGGCGCAGCCTCGGCGGTTCCTGGCCGCTGGGCATGAATGAGCCGGACGGCACTGCCTCGCCGTCGCTGGCGAAGACGAACAGGGCCGCGAGCTCGACCTCCGGCAGGCCAGCCACCTGGCGGCAGATGGCCGTGGCGATCTCGTCGGCAGTGCCGTGGCTGTCGATGGCGCGAATCGTTTCCGCGATCAGCGCGCGCTCGCGCGCCTGCTGCCGTGCGGTTTCCTCGTAGCGCCGTTCCTCGGTCACGTCGCGGGCAACTACGACATAGCCGCTCGGCTCGTCGCCGGGCTCGCGAATGGGCGACACGACTACTGATGCCTGGAAGGGCACGCCGTCGTTCCGTGTGCCCGAGATGTCGCCGCTCCACGGTGTTCCGGACCCGACCACGTCACCGATCGCCGACCAAGGCCCGCCGATCTCGGGCGCGCCGCTCATCAGCCAGCCTTCTACGCCGATCTCCCGGCTGGCCACAAAGCCGGTCATGGTCTCAAACCCTGGATTGACATACTCGACCCGCCCTTCACGGCCGACGACGAGGATTGCCTCCGAGGTGTTCTCGATCGCTGTCTGCAGCCGGACCAGATGCCGCCGGGTGGCCCGTTCGACGGTGACATCGCGGGATACGCCGACGACGCCATACGCCTTGCCGTGGGCGTCGCGCAAAACCGTGGTGCGGATGTCGACCCAGACGTCAGAGCCGTCCTTTCGCTTGCCGCCCCATTCGCCTAGGAAATCAGCTCCGTCACCGATCGTGGCGATATCGGCGGCGAGCGCCTCCTCGCTCTGGTTTGGATAGACGCGCGCGAGCGACGTTCCGAGCATCTCGTCGGCCGCGTATCCGTAGATCGCCGTGGCGCCTGCGTTCCAGTGCGTCGTCCGGCCCTGAAGGTCGGTCGCGATCACGGCTTCGGTTATGTTGCCCAGGATCGATGCCTGAAGACGGAGCTGATCGTCGGCCTCGTGTTCAGCGGTCACATCGTGGCCGTTGAGCACGATGCCTGCGACCGCGGTGTCGGCGGTTCGGTTCGTGGCCGTCACGCTCAGCCAGCGGTAGCTGCCATCGCGGTGACGGAGGCGGATGTCGAACATGGCCGTCCGTCCCGGCTCCTGGATCACCTGGAACAGGACGCGGCCCCTCGTCGCTGCGTCCGCGGGATGGACGAGGCGAACCAGCTGCGTTATTCGGTGCCCCAGGAAGTCACCGGGTTGATAGCCAAGGAGGCGCTCCGACGCTGGGCTGCAGAACGTGATCAAGCCGTCGGGCGCGACGACCTCGAAGGCGTCGGAGGCGTTCTCGAGCAGGTGCGCGTAGCGGACCTTCTCGTCGAGCTCGGCACGGACCAGAAGCTGGATTCGCAGCAGCAGTGCTCCGACGACAGCGACCGACGCCACGACGATGACGATCAGCTCTATCTCGGTGTCGAACAGCTGGTCAAGGGTGACGAAGATCGGGATCGCTGCGAGCGACACGACGCTGATCATCAGCGTGCGACTCTTGCGCTTCGGCATCAGGTCGGGCATGGCCAATCGCGT
>Ga0265319_1002428_pt1 | contig 10199 bp, 7 predicted proteins | sample 4824metaG_FD_192443 | JGI IMG/M metagenome (GOLD analysis project Ga0265319, IMG submission 192443) | Rhizosphere microbial communities from Carex aquatilis grown in University of Washington, Seatle, WA, United States - 4-8-24 metaG | ecosystem: Host-associated > Plants > Roots > Rhizosphere >... | reverse complement strand
ATCACACCATGAAGAACTCCGCGATTCTGGCGATCTACGCCACCTCCTGTCTCCTCGCCGCCGTTGCCCTTGCGCAGGAAAATTTCCCCACGCCACCGGACGCGGCGCCCTCCGGCCCGACCGGAGGATTCACCGGCGCGGGGGATACGGCAGGCACTGGTCGGCAAGTCATTATTCAGCCGCTGAATTCGGGCGCTTCGGGTGCGCCCGCGCCGGCTTCGACCACGCGCCGCACGATCGTCCAAAGTGCAGCGGGTTCTTCGCGTGGCGGTGCCTCCGGTGCCAGGGGCCGGGGGAGTGCTCCAAGCCGGGGAGGAGCAGCAGCTGCGGTTGGTTCAACGGTGGTGGGCACCCCGACGGTGGCCGCCTCGAACACCCCACCCAAGCCGCAACTGCCCTCGCTCAAGGAAAACATCCATTTGGAGGTGAAGGGAGAATTGGTGGACAATTATCCGGTGGATTTTTCGCTTACTGGCATTGGCCCGGATTTTACCATCAACTTCATGCTGCGGCCAACGGCGGAGGCGCCAGCGGAGGCCAAATCCGACCCGACCGGCCCGGCGCCAGCCCCGTCATTTGTCATGGCATCGCTGCAAGCGACGGTGACCGAGGGGGACTCCGGGTATCAAGTGGTTTTTTCTCTGGGCTATTCGGTTCCCTACGTTGTGGAGCGGGGTTCCGGCTCGTCGACGCAATCGACGGTACAGTACCGCAATGAAACAACTAAATCCGTGGTGCTGGTCAAACCCGATTCGACGGTGGAAGTGGCGGCGGCCAACGGCAAAAAAGTCACGGTATCAATTTCAAAGCCTCCGGCCAAATGATGCTTAAGATTTTTTCATGAAATTTTTTCTACCAGCGGTGTTGCTTGGCACGATCCTGTGGCCGGGAATGTTATCGGCCCAGCCGCCGCCGGCTCCCTCCGCGTCGCCCGCGGCCAATGCCGCCAGCACCCGACCAGCGACGAATCCACCTCGTTTGCCCCAGGTAATGACGCTCGGGCTGCAGGGTTTCTCCATTGAAACCAACACCTCAGTGGAACTTTCACTCGACGTCTTCGAGCCGGATTTTTCCCTGACGACCTCGATTGATAATCCCAGGGACCCCGCGCATCCCATTGAAATTGTCTTCAGTGGAACCGTTCAATTGCTGGGCGCGCGGTATCTGGTCAACTATGACCTGAGTTGGAAGATTCCGACCGGCACGCAAACTGCCCGGGGTGGCGCGGGCAGCGTGACTTACCGCAATCTGAGTGTTCAAGGCTCGGCCTATTTGCACGCGGGCCAACCGGAGGCGGTGCTCAACGAACAGGGCAAAAGACTTCTGTTGACCATTAAACCATCGCCGAAGACTGCCGGCGCCATGCCTGCTTCCCCGGTGCCCGCTTCGGGTTCCTCCGGCGGTGCGGCCATCCCCGCCAATCCCGGGCCCTTCTTGCCGGACAATGTGACTCTGGCCGTCAAGGGGACGTTTGATTTCGGCATTCCCGTGGATTTTTCCTGGACCGGGGCCGGCCCGCAGTTTTCCAGGGACAACGAGGTGCCGTCCGCCGCCACGGAGATTAAAATACCGGCGGCCGCGAATGCGATAATCTTGCAAAGTGTCAAAGGTGTCGTCCGGGCGACCAAGGATGGTTACTGGCTGGATTTTACGTTCGGCGTTTCCCTGCCGAATTTCACTGAAAGTTCGAGCCCGCGCGGCACCTCGACCACAACCACAGTTACCTACCGCAACCTTGCTTATCATGGCTCCGTCAACCTCAAACCCGGCCAACCTGAGGTGGTCCTCGAGCACAACGGCAAGTCCATCACCGTCACCCTCACCAAGCCCGATCCGGGCAAATAATGCGGAATCCCCGCCCTCTTTCCCCCTCCTGCGACGAACTTCCTGCAGCCCAAGCCATCGTTCGACCACCAACCGTCCTCCGCTCTGAAATCAACCGGCCGGGGTCACTTGTAAAATAATTTCCGGCCTAAATTGAGACTTCGACATTTACCTTGAACCGTGTATGCTGGTTTTAACAATTCAAGCATCCTCCCTTACTATGAAGCGAAAACTTACCTCCGGTCGTCTTTTGGCAATGTTGGGCGGGGCGCTGGCCATGGCGCTGACCCCGATAATCTGGGCCACCCCCATGCCCCTGGCGGACACCCAGGAGATGTCGAAAGAAACGATGTCCACCGTGGCGTTTTTGGAGCACGTGCACTACTCGAAGAAATCGCTGTCGGATTTTGACATGCGCGAATTGCTGCGGGCCTACATGGCGAATCTCGACTATCGTCATTTGTTCCTGCTGCAAACCGATGTGACCAGTTTTCAGGACCAGTACAGCCCCGTGTTAATCCGCGACGTGCGCAACCTCGGCGATCTGTCGCCCGCGTATGAAATCTTCAAGAAATTTGAGAGTTCGGTGCAGGATCGCGTAACCTGGGTCAACAAGTACCTCGACACAAATTTGGATTTGCAGGCCTCTGACACCTACCATCCTGACCGCACCGAGGCCGCGTGGCCCGTCACGGCGGAAGACGCGGACAAGCTTTGGGAGAAGCAAATCCGTTTTGAAATCATTGATGAATTGCTCGCCGCCCAAACCCGCGAAATTGACGCGGCCGCCAAAAAGGCCGCCGACGCCAAAGACGTTGCGGACGGCAAAACCCCCGCGACCCCAGCCCCGGCGGACGGCAAAGCCACTGCCACAGACGGCAAAGCCCCGGCGGCGGATGCCCCGCCCAAGACCTTCGCCGAAAAAGTGGCCGACGCCAAAGACGCGGTGCGCAAGCGTTACAACAGCACGCTGAAGTCCCTGGATGAGACCGACGCCATCGAGGTGCAGGATGTTTTTCTCAACACCCTCGCCGGCTTGTACGATCCACACAGCAATTTCTTCACCGAGAACACCGTGGCGGGATTTGACATGCAGATGAGCAATTCATTCATCGGCATCGGTTGTGTCCTGCAAAACAAGGATGGCGACTGCGTGGTCAATGAACTCGTCAGCGGCGGCCCGGCGGACCAATCCAAGCAAATCAAAACGGGTGACAAAATCATCGAAGTCGCCCAGGGCGACGCGGATTTCGCCCAGGTGGACGGCATCAAGCTGAATAAAACCGTCAGCAAAATTCGCGGACCCGAAGGCACGGAAGTACGCCTCAAAATCATCCCGGCCGGCTTTACCAGCGCGGCGGACGCGAAAATCGTGATCCTGACCCGCAAGAAGATCGAGATGACCACCGCCCTTGCCAAGGCCCAGATTATTGACGTGCCCATGGGCGGGCAGACGGTTCCGGTGGGAGTCATTGACCTGCCGGCTTTCTACGGCCGCGTGAATCCGGGCGACAAGTTCAGCACCGCGGAAAACGTGCGGGAATTAATCGGCAAGCTCAAAACGGCCGGCGTGCAGGGCCTGGTGTTGGACGTGCGCAACAATGGCGGCGGTTTTCTTTCGGAGGCGATTGATTTGACGGGGTTGTTCATTCCGCCCAGCCCGGTGCTCCGGGTACGGTCCCCGCTGGGCTCATTGACGGCGATGCAAAATGACAAGCCGACGCCGTATTGGGACGGCCCGCTCATGCTGCTGGTCTCCAAGCAAAGCGCTTCAGCCACCGAAATCATGGCGGGGGCGCTGAAGGATTACCGCCGCGCCCTCATTGTCGGGGACAGCACCACCCATGGCAAAGGGACCGTGCAGCAGGTTTATTCCTTCAGCCGGATTGAGCCGACGGAAAAGGGCGCCGCCAAGATAACTCTGGAAAAATGGTATCTCCCCGACGGCAACTCCATTCAGTTGAAGGGTGTGGCGTCGGACATCCCCCTGCCGTCCGATGTGGATTTCCTTCCCATCGGCGAAGCGGATGAGAAAAATGCACTGCCGTGGGACAGCATTCCCCCCCTGCCCCTGACGTTGAAGGGCAACGGCCCCTGGCGCGATTCGCTCGTGACCGATGCGCTGGTCACTGATTTACGCACCGCCAGCACCTCCCGCCTGGCCAGCCTTGACGAGCTCAGCCTGCTCCAGAAGCGGGTGACATGGGAAAAGTCGCGCGAACAGCAAAAGGAGTTTTCCCTTAATTTTGACACCCGGATGAAGGAACGGCTCAACGACATCAAGTTTCGCGATGATCTAAAGCAGAGTCTGGTGGCGCTATCGAAGAATAATTTTAAATCCACCGAGGTTTTGCTGGATGCGGCCAAGGAGCAGAAGGATGCCGCGGGCAACTCCACCGTGAAATATGACCCGGCGGCCCAGCCGAAGCCCGCGGACGGGGTGGATGCCGCGGATGCGCCGGTTAGCTTTGATATTCAGTTGCGGGAAGGCCTGCGCATCATGGGCGATTGGATTCGCACGGAAAACGAGGCGAAGGCGGGAACGACCGTCAAAGTCGCGGCCGACACTGCGAAAGCCGATCCGAAATCCGGGGATACGGGGACAATCGGCACCGGTTCGGCGGCAACGCCGTCGGTTCCCGCCAATGTTGGGCAATAGGCTGGATTGCCGGACCGGCGGGTTTTATCCGATATGCGACAGGGCTGCATCTTAGGGTTGTTTTTCTTGCGGCATCCGGCCATGGTAGCGGGGCTGTTTCCCACCCTCGCATGAAGACTGCTGATGTCATCGCCCGTCTCGCGCAATTGCGCGTGATCCCCGTTATCGTCATTGAAAACGCCGCCGACGCCAAACCGCTGGCCGAAGCGCTGCTGGCCGGAGGCCTGCCTTGCGCGGAAGTCACCTTCCGCACGGCGGCCGCGCTCGAGGCGATCAAGGCCATGGCGCAAATTCCCGGGATGCTCGTCGGCGCGGGCACGGTGCTGAAGCCGGAGCAGGCTCAGGCCGCCGCCGATGCCGGCGCCCAGTTCATCGTCACTCCGGGCTTTAATCCCCGCGTCGTCAGTGCCTGCATCAGCCACGGCATACCCATCACTCCGGGGGTCAGTGATCCGACCAGTATCGAAATGGCGTTGGAGCATGGCCTCGACGTGGTGAAGTTTTTTCCGGCCGAAGCCTGCGGCGGCCTGCCGTATTTGAAGGCCATTGCCGCACCTTACAGCATGATGCGCTTCATTCCCACCGGCGGCATTGAGCCCGGCAATTTGCGCGAGTACCTGGCTTTCCCCAGAATTGTTGCTTGCGGCGGCACGTGGATGGTGAAGGCCGACTTACTGAAGAACCGCGACTGGGCGAAAGTCACCGAGTTGACGCGCGCGGCCGTGGCCTTGGCCCAAACCCCCAAAGCTTGAACCGATGATTAAAATTGACCCAACTTTGGCGGCGAAGGATTTGCGCCCGGAACTCGGGCATTTTTGGCGGTTGTCCGGCGAAAAAATCCGACTGATTGAAAAGAAATTCGACCCGGCCCGCGGCGCGCCGGTCTTCACGGAAGCCGGCACTTACACCGCCCGCGGGTGGACGGAGTGGACGCAGGGTTTCCAGTACGGCTCGGCGATTTTGCAGTTCGACGCCACCGGCGATAAACAGTTTCTCCATTTTGGCCGCGAGAATACCGTTTCGCGCATGGCCCCGCACGTCTCGCACATCGGCGTGCATGACCACGGCTTTAATAATGTCTCGACTTACGGGAACTTGCGCCGCCTGATGCGGGAAAAGCGCATCCCGCACCACGAGTGGGAATTGAATTTCTACGAGCTTGCACTGAAAGTCTCTGGCGCCGTGCAGGCCGCGCGGTGGGCCAAGCATGCCAAGGGCGGATTCATTTACTCTTTCAACGGGCCGCACTCGCTGTTCGTGGACACCATCCGTTCCTGCCGCGCGCTCATGGTCAGCCACGCCCTCGGGCACAACCTGAGCGGGGAGGGCGACAAGCGCATCAGCTTACTGGACCGCGCGCTGGCCCACATTCGCTCGACCGCCGATTATTCCGTCTATTATGGCGAAGGTCGTGACAGCTATGACGTGCGCGGGCGCGTCGCCCACGAGGCAATCTTTAATGTCAAAGACGGCGCCTACCGGTGCCCGAATTCGCAGCAGGGTTATACCGGCTTTTCCACCTGGACCCGTGGCCTTGCTTGGGCGCTGGTGGGTTTCGCCGAGGAATTGGAATTTTTGGAAACCCGGACAGATGCCGAACTCAAGCCCTTCGGCGGCCGGCGTGCGTTGGAAGCCATGATGCTCAAGGCCGCCACCGCCACTGCGGATTTCTACATTGCCAACACGCCAACCGATGGCGTGCCGTACTGGGACACCGGTGCGCCGGGCCTCGTGCATCTCGGCGATTATCTTGAGGAATCCGCCGACCCCTTCAATGAATACGAGCCCGTGGACAGCTCTGCCGCCGCCATCGCCGCCCAAGGCTTGTTGCGCCTCGGTCATTATCTCCAGGACCACGGCAAAGCCAATGCCGGTAAGCGTTACTGGCAGGCTGGCCTGACCGTCTTCCGTACCCTCTTGGCCGAACCTTATTTCAGCACGCAGAAATCCCATCAGGGACTGCTGCTGCACTCGATTTATCACCGGCCCAATGGCTGGGACTTTGTTCCTCCCGGCTCGCGCATCCCCCGCGGCGAATCGTCAATGTGGGGCGATTACCATTTCCGCGAATGCGCCCTGTACCTCGAGCGGATCATCGCCCAAGGTCCATATTACACTTTTTTTGGCTGAAAGGCACCACCCCTCCGCGTTCTCCGCGTACTCCGCAGTTAGAAAGTTTTCATGCCCGTTGCTCCCCTGACCGATTACTCCCGGCTCTGCCTGCACACGATCACGACGAAACCGTGGTCGCTGGACGAGGCTTGCCGCGAATACGCCCGGGCGGGCGTCAAAGGCATCAGCGTCTGGCGGGACACGCTCGTCGGGCGCGATGTGGCCGCCAGTGGCCGGCAATTGCGGGATGCCGGTCTGAGCATCGTTTCCCTGGTACGCGGCGGATTCTTTCCCGCCAGTGACGCCGCCGGCCGCCAAAAAGCCGTGGATGAGAACCGGAAGTGCATTGACGAAGCGGCGGCCTTGGGCGCCCCGATCATTGTGCTGGTGTGCGGCGCGGTGGCGGGCCAGCCGCTGGCAGAATCGCGCAAACAGATTGCCGAAGGCATCGCCGCGGTTTTGCCGCACGCGAAGGCGGCGGGCGTCAAACTCGCCATCGAACCCCTGCATCCGATGTATGCCGACACGCGCTCGGCGGTCAACACGCTTAAGCAGGCCAATGATCTCGCGGCGCAATTCGACGCGTCCGTCGGAGTTGCCGTGGATGTTTATCATTTGTGGTGGGACGACCAGTTGGAGTTCGAAATCGCCCGCTGCGGGCGCCTCGGCAAACTATTCGCCTACCATGTCTGCGACTGGCGCTCGCCGACGGTGGATATGCTGAACGACCGCGGCCTGATGGGCGAGGGCATCATCCCCCTGCGCCAAATCCGCGGCTGGGTGGAGGTGGCGGGCTTCGGCGGCTATATTGAAGTCGAGATTTTTTCGCATCGCCTCTGGCAGATGAATCAGTTGGACTTCCTGCGCGACATCCAGGCGGCCTACCTCAAATCCACCTGATCGCCTACCCCTTCTTATGAGCAAAAACGACAAAGTCCACCGCGTGGGAATTATCATGAACGGCGTCACCGGCCGCATGGGCACTAACCAGCACCTGCTGCGTTCGGTTTCGGCCATTATGAAACAGGGGGGGCTCCGCGTCGGGCCCAACGAGGTTATCATGCCTGACCCCATCCTGGTGGGGCGTAATGAAGAGAAGCTCAAGAAGCTCACGGAAATTTCCGAGGCCAAAAAATACACCACCGACCTGAAGGAGGCCCTGAAAGACCCATCCTACTCGGTTTACTTCGACGCGCAGGGCACGTTGCAGCGCGCGGCCGCCGTAAAAGCCGCCGCCGCTGCCGGCAAACACATTTATTGCGAAAAACCCACGGCCGTCACTACGGCGAAGGCCCTCGAGCTTTACCACTTTTGCAAGAAGGCCGGCGTCAAAAATGGCGTCGTGCAGGACAAACTGTGGCTCCCGGGCTTTCTGAAGTTGCGCAAGCTGATGGATGCGGGCTTCTTCGGGCAAATCCTCTCCGTCCGCGGGGAATTTGGCTACTGGGTGTTTGAGGGCCACACGGTCAAGGCCCAGCGCCCGTCGTGGAATTATCGCAAACAGGACGGCGGCGGCATCATCATTGATATGCTCTGCCACTGGCGCTACATGCTCGACAATCTCTTCGGCGCGGTCCAGTCCGTCTCCTGCCTCGGCGCGACGCACATCAAGGAACGCGTGGACGAAAACGGCAAACCTTACAAATGCACCGCCGACGACGCCGCCTATGCGACGTTTGAATTGAAGGGCGGCGTCATCGCCCACATCAACAGCTCGTGGACCGTCCGCGTTCGCCGCGACGATCTGGTGGTCTTTCAGGTGGACGGCACCCAGGGCAGCGCCGTGGTCGGTCTGCGCAAGTGCCTCGTGCAAAGCTACGAAAACACCCCGCGCCCGACATGGAACCCGGACGTGGTGCAACCCGTCAATTTCTTCGAGGGCTGGGTCGAAGTGCCCGACGACGGAGAATACGACAACGCCTTCAAGATTCAGTGGGAATTGTTCCTCAAGCACATCGTCCTCGGCACCAAGTTTCCCTGGACGCTCCTCGAAGGCGCCAAGGGCGTGCAACTGGCGGAACTCGGCCTGAAATCCTGGAAAAAGCGCGCCTGGGTGGATGTGCCGAAACTGAAGTAAAGTGCTTTAGTGCCTAGTGTTTTAGTGCTTAGTTCAACACTACTGCCCTCTACTTCCTAACTTCTGGTTCCAGCATTCAGTTTTCCAGCAACCCGTTTCTCGCTTCTTCACAAATACTAAGCACCAGAACACTAAGCACTAAAACACTATGAAGCGTATTGCGTTAATCACCGGCGGGAGCCGCGGCATCGGCTACGGTTGCGCGGAGCATCTGGCGCGGGCGGGCTTTGATTTGGCCATCAACGGCGTGCGCGAGGAAAAGGATGCGGGAGATGCCTTGAATGCGTTGCGGAAATTGGGCGCGGAGGTCGTTTATTGCCAGGGCGATATCAGTAAATCCGCCGATCGTGCCGCCATCCTTAAGAGCGTGCGCGAAAAATTTGGCCGGCTCAATGTCCTCGTCAGTAACGCGGGCGTTGCGCCCAAGGTACGCGCGGACGTGCTGGAAACTTTGGAGGAAAGCTGGGACCATGTGGTCGGCGCAAATTTGAAGGGCGGTTTCTTCCTCACCCAGGCCGCCGCCAAATGGCTGGTCGAACAAAAAGTGGCCGACCCGCAGAATTTTCAGGGCTGCATCATCATTGTCAGTTCCATTTCGGCGACGGTGGTATCAACGAACCGCGGCGAGTATTGCGTTTCCAAGGCCGGCTTGGCGATGGTCGCCGCGTTGTTTGCCGCGAGGCTGGGGGAGTATGACCTCCCCGTTTACGAAGTCCGCCCCGGCGTCATCAAGACGGACATGACCTCCGGCGTGACCGCGAAATACGATAAGCTCCTCGGCGAAGGCCTCGCCGTCACCCGCCGCTGGGGTACCCCCGACGACGTCGGTCGCGCCGCCGCCGCGCTCGCCCGCGGTGATTTTCCTTATTCCACCGGCTCCGTCATCATGGTGGATGGTGGGTTGGTGATGCCGCGGCTGTAGGAGAAAGGAGTCAGGAGACAGGAGGCCGGCAATAGAAGTTGGAAGCTGGAATCTGGAAGTTGGAATGGTCAAACTGGCAGAAATTTGCATTTTTCAGGTATCCCGGGGTTCGGGGGAGGGCGGCGTTAAGTCTGGTTCCATGGCCGCTTTTGCTTCTTTTGCCCTGCCGTTCCGGAGCCAAGCCTCGCGGAGCGAGGCGTGATCCCTTCAGCTTCCTTCCAACGTCATTATGGGAAAAAACCGATTGATGCGATTCAGTTGCGCGAGGTGGAATGAAATGATCCGCCAGAACGCAGTTTTTGACGGTTTCCTTGTTCTTGCACCAACGCGATTTTTGGCTTAACTTGACGGTATGTTCGATTGGTCGCAGTGCCCGGCGGTGGAGCGTTCGCCCGACAAGGTGAGCGGGGCTTGGGTGTTCAAGAACCCGCGAGTGCCCGTCGCGGCATTGTTTGAAAATCTGGAAAGCGGCGCCCGGCTGGACGAATTCCTTGCTTGGTTTCCCGGCGTCACGCGACCCCAAGCCGAGGCCGTGCTCGAACACGCCGCCCACAGCCTCGCCCCGGTGTGAAAATACTCTTTGATCAAGGCACCCCAGTGCCGTT
>Ga0265319_1002426_pt1 | contig 10207 bp, 8 predicted proteins | sample 4824metaG_FD_192443 | JGI IMG/M metagenome (GOLD analysis project Ga0265319, IMG submission 192443) | Rhizosphere microbial communities from Carex aquatilis grown in University of Washington, Seatle, WA, United States - 4-8-24 metaG | ecosystem: Host-associated > Plants > Roots > Rhizosphere >... | reverse complement strand
GTTGGAGTTAGCGAGTTGGTGGCCGTTGGCGTCGGTGTGTTCGTTGGCGTATTCGACGCGGTGTTGGTAGGCGTGTTAGTGGCAGTAGCTGTAGGAGTGTTCGTTGCCGTGGGGGTAGGTGAATTTGTAGCGGTTGGAGTTAGCGAGTTGGTGGCCGTTGGCGTCGGTGTGTTCGTTGGCGTATTCGACGCGGTGTTGGTAGGCGTGTTAGTGGCAGTAGCTGTGGGAGTGTTCGTTGCCGTGGGGGTAGGTGAATTTGTAGCGGTTGGAGTTAGCGAGTTGGTGGCCGTTGGCGTCGGTGTGTTCGTTGGCGTATTCGACGCGGTGTTGGTAGGCGTGTTAGTGGCAGTAGCTGTCGGAGTGTTCGTTGCCGTGGGGGTAGGTGAATTTGTAGCGGTTGTAGTTGGCGAGTTGGTGGCCGTTGGCGTCGGTGTGTTCGTCGGCGTATTTGTTGGTGTGTTCGTCGGACTATTGGTCGGTGTATTCGTTGCTGTATTCGTGGGAGTGTTGGTTGGAGTATTCGTAGCCGTAGGTGTGTTGGTAGGCGTATTCGTTGGGGTATTAGTCGGTGTGTTAGTTGGCGTACTAGATGGGGTGTTGGTCGGGGTATTCGTTGGTGTGTTCGTTGGAGTATTGGTAGAGGTATTCGTAGCCGTGGGTGTGTTGGTGGGCGTATTTGTTGGGGTGTTCGTCGGGCTATTGGTCGGTGTATTCGTTAGTGTATTCGTGGGAGTGTTGGTTGGGGTATTAGTCGGCGTGTTAGTTGGCGTATTCGTAGGTGTGGGTGTGTTGGTGGGTGTGTTCGTCGGACTATTGGTCGGTGTATTCGTTGCTGTATTCGTGGGAGTGTTGGTTGAGGTATTAGTCGGCGTGTTAGTTGGCGTATTCGTAGCTGTGGGTGTGTTGGTAGGCGTATTAGTCGGTGTGTTAGTTGGTGTATTCGTAGGCGTATTAGTAGGCGTTTTCGTAGGTGTATCCGTAGAAGTTTTCGTTGGGGTATTAGTAGGTGTGTTAGTTGGCGTATTAGATGGGGTGTTTGTCGGAGTATTCGTTGGTGTGTTCGTTGGAGTATTGGTTGAGGTATTCGTAGCCGTGGGTGTGTTGGTCGGTGTATTTGTTGGTGTGTTCGTCGGACTTTTGGTCGGTGTATTCGTTAGTGTGTTCGTGGGAGTGTTGGTTGGGGTATTAGTCGGCGTGTTAGTTGGCGTTTTCGTAGCTGTGTGTGTGTTGGTAGGTGTAGTAGTCGATGTGTTAGTCGGCGTATTTGATGGGGTATTGGTTGGTGTGTTTGTAGGCGTATTGGTCGACGTGTTAGTTGGGGTATTTGTCGGGGTAATGGAAAAGGTGCCGTTTCCGGTAAAGGTGTAAATAATACTCACGCCGGTATTATTAACAGAGAAAAAGCCGGTCGCGAAAACACCCCCGCCAAAAGAAGATGGAAAACTGATGATGACTAATCCGGAACCGCCATTACCGCCAATGCCTAAACCGCCTGATCCTCCACCCCCACCGGATCCAGTGTTGACGACACCATTAGAACCAGCGCTGCCACTAACAAACCCCCCGGTCCCTCCACCACCCGATCCTCCAGTGCCTGCGGCGGGATTACCAAACCCGCCGTTGTACCCGCCAGCGCCGCCGCCACCCGCGTAAGTAACAGCTGAACCACTGATGCTGGATATGAACCCACTTCCACCGTTACCAGCTGCGTTTGCCGTGCTATTGCCCCCGGCGGAACCAGCCCCGCCGCCGCCGCCGCCAACATTGGCTTGGATATCAGCTCCGGTGTTTGAGCCGCCCGCATGGACATTTGAACCCGTTCCGGCTGCCGCGCCCGAACCAAGCCCAACTGCACCTTGAAATCCGCCGCCTGAACCACCGGAAGCAGGATTGGATCCAGGTGTTCCACCCGCACCTCCGCCCGTTGCCGTGATAGTCGAAAAAACCGAATTGCCGCCATTCGATGCGGCCCCTCCGGTAGATCCCGATCCACCATTACCAACGACTACGCTATAACTGGAGCCAACCAATACGATAGGGCCGGTTTCCACGTCCCCAGCGCCACCCGCGCCGCCCCAGTTGTATCCACCACCACCTCCGGCCCCAATGACAAGGTAAGTTACAGGCAACCCGGCTAACAACCGTGAAGACATTAGAAAAAACAAAAGAAAACATACAAAGGTTTTTTCCAACCTACGAGTTGCACCCAGGGAAATGTCCCATCGAAATGATTTCGTTTTGTCGGAAAAGGGCGCTATTCCCTGGAAAAAAACAAAACTTAAAGGTGAATTTTTTTGAATTTTAAAGTGATACAGGATCCAGGCCCCCGAGTCGACTCAATCAAAATCTGTCGAATTTATTTCTCAACCCATCAGTGCCCTAAGAGACGTTTCCTATGCCTAACATCGCCGACGAAACCCCAAGAAAATTTTCATGAAGTTGGAGTAAACATAATTGCAAGGAATGTGCCCTAATATTGGAAGCGACAGGACCGACATATCGGTTGGCGGCCTCGGCGAAATAAGCCGGCATGACAAAAAGGCAAAAAAGCGGAAAAATTGCTTTTAGGCGAAACTTAGACCATTTTTTGGCGCCAACTCCCTGCCATCCACACACATCTTACCTTTCCCCCGAAAACGAATCCCAAAGAAGGTTCGTTTTGGAAAGCTAATCGAGAGGGGAAAATTTTTGCGTCTTATAAATCAAACTTGGACCTAGCTTCCAGAATCGATACGCCTAGGGCATCCCGAGCGGCATCCACACCCGCCACCAGGTCCTCCCAAGCCATGACGCTGGTTTCTTGGAGTTCCGCGGCCTTAACCTCCAGCTCATGTTGTTTTGATTTGAGCTCATTCATTTGATTCCGCAACTTCACTTTGACATCCGCCTTGGCACTATCCGCCCTGGCCTGGAATTTATCTATTTCCGAATTCCATTTGTTGATATTCACTTTTAGTTTTTGAACATAACCGTTTCTTTCTTCGCCCACGAGATGGCTCCTTTTAAATTTTAAACATCATCTTCACTTTGGGTTTTTTGTACGGTTTCCGTGGTTTGGCAGCACATTTTTTCGGGTTCCGGTCAAACCATGAATTTCACGCCTTCCAGCCGCGCCGCGAGGATAGAATTCCTCTATCCGATGAGGACTAGGTTTTTTTCCACCCCTTCCTCCTACCTGCCCTAATTGAAATCTAGTCGGATCCAACAACTCATATGATTTCTTGAACGGCGCCGGTTTTGGATCCACTGTTGGCGTTTTAACCTCGGGTTTCCGAGGTAACCGAGGCTCTTTCACCTTTACTTTTGATTGAACTTTCATAAATGGCTCCTTTTCTTTCCAGCGGTTGAAACCCTGTCAATTATTGGCGCTGGTTTTGATTAAAGTTTGATAGTAGTTAAGGCAAGGAACATGCCCTATTAACGTCCGGTGCAACGCTAAATCACATGCCAAAACGAAAGAATCCCGTGTTTTCTGGTTGATCGAAAATAATTTTGACTGATAGCCACGGCATCGAGATCAAAATGATAATTTAGCCGTTCACTTTGATTCCCCGCTCTTGTCCGCATCCCAAGGAAGGCTCTTGAAACAGAACAAAAAGTCGAGGGATTAACGGCTTGTTTCTTGCTGTCTCTTATTGAGCCGTTGCACCAAAATAATTTATTCTAATCATGATCAAGGAAGACTCAATGACACCAACCCATATCATCCAACCAGCGCCCCCCATAACGGACGTCGAGTCGGCAAGACACGTTGAGGAAGCCGCTTATTTCAGCTGGTTAAATCGGGGCCGATACGCCCAACCAGGCGATGAGTTGAACGATTGGATTGAGGCGGAAAAACAGGTTCGCAACAGCCTTCAAGATACCCAGGCCAGTCTTTGATCCGTTTCTTTGCCGCGACTACCCGGAAAATCTTTCCAGGATTTCATCCTGGCGGAACCGGGTTGACCGAAAACAACGACTCAAAAAAGGACGCATGATTGAGCAATTCCAGCGAATTAACAACCGACTCATTTGAAACTACCGGAACGGTTAATGTTAATAACGATTTAGTCAAAGCCTTGAACAACTCAGATGATCACTTCAGGGTTTTGATGGATCTCCTGCCCATTTGCTTTATGGCCTTTCGCGGCGGATTGATCATTTATATCAATCCCGGCTTATTGAAGTTGTTGGGCTATGAAAATTTCGGCGAGCTTATTGGAAAACCCGCTTCTTTCTTTTTCACTCCCGAGTCCCAAGAACACATCAAAAAACGGATGAAACGCATCGCGGAAGAAAGGGTCCTCACGAACCCGCCCATCGAGCTCTTGTTAGTCAAGAAAGACGGTGAAATCGTCAAGGTGGAGGCGGAGTCCATCGTTACTATCCACCATGGCGCGCCCGCGACCATGGTCATTATTCGGGATATCACTTTACGAAAAGAAGCCGAGGAAAAACTTCGAAAATCGGAAAATAATTTAAAATTAATTATCGAACAAATGCCGGACGGAGTCCTCATCGACACTCCGGAAAAAATCCTGTTCGTCAATAAAAGCCTTATCCAAATGCTTGGTTATGACAATGAGTCCGAATTGATCGGCCGCTCGCCCTACGAGCTTATCCATCCCGACTATCACTCCATCGTCAAGGGACGAATCAAGCGGATATTCAGCAAAGGGGGCCTGAATCCACTATTGGAATATGTTTGGGTTAAGAAGAACGGCCAAATTCTCGACGTCGAAGGTTCCAGTATTTCAATTATTTACGAGGGATTACCCGCGATGATCGTGGTCGTCCGGGATATCACCTTTCGTAAAACCAATCAGGAAACCTTGAAAAAATCCGAGGAAAACTTAAAAGCGATACTCCATGAAATGCCGGAAGGCGTCTGGATTGTGGATCGTGACAATGTATTGTTCACGAATCGAACTCTCGCTCACTTGTTGGGATATAAATTCGAGTCGGAACTGATTGAACGGAAAAAATTTGATTTTATCCATTCCGATTTCCACAATACCATCCGGGAAAGGGTGGATGGGATACTGGGAAAAGGGGGCTCCAATCCTCTTTTGAAGCTGAAACTCATTCGCAAAGACGGCGAGATGTTGGAGGTTGAATCCTCCAGCATTTCCATTCGGTTCAATGGAAAACCGGCTGTCATGGGGGTTCTCCGGGACATCACTCAGAAAAACCAGGACGAACAAAAGGCGGCCCTCCAAGAAAAACTGGCCAGCGTGGGGACTTTGGCCGCCGGGATAGCCCACGAGATCAATAACCCACTCACTTATGTTTTAGGCAACCTGGTTTTTTTAAAGGAGAATTTTGAGGAATTCAAGCAACAGATGGATCATAAAGATTGCATGGACGAGAGGGGACGGAAGTTATTCAAGGAAATAGAGGCTGAACTAGCCGACACTTCGCAAGGCGGCGAAAGAATCCGGGACATCGTCAAGGGTTTAAAATCCTTTGTGCGAACTCCTGGTGATTCCCTGGCGGAAATCGACCTGAATCAAACGGTCGAGTCGGCCATCAACATGACCTTTCACGAACTCAAACATACGGCCAGGGTGGAAAGGGAATTTGCCACCGGCCTTCCGCCCCTGACCACCAACCCGGGCAAACTGCACCAGGTTTTCACCAATCTCTTGATCAACGCCGGCCAAGCGATGGAGGGCCGCCATCCTGAGCGGAATAAAATCCGTGTTCGGACCGGATTGGACAAGGGCGTGCTGTTCGTTGAGATTACGGACACGGGCAGGGGCATAGCCGAAAATATTCTTCCCATTATTTTCGATCCCTTTTTCACCACGAAACCGGTAGGCGTGGGAACAGGCTTAGGCCTTTCGATTTGCGCCGAAATAGTACGAAGCTTCAAAGGAACCATCGCGGTACAGAGCCAATCCGGAAAAGGATCCGTTTTCACGGTGCGGCTTCCATTGGAAAACGGTTTGAAGGCCCCAAGGATTGATTTTCATTTACCACCCGCCCACTTTCGGGGCCGGATCCTCGTCGTGGATGACGAACCAGGCAACTTGGAAGTTTTAAACCGGGTGCTGAAAAAGAACGCCGATGTCCTGACGGCCCTATCGGGCATGGATGCTTTGGGTATCATTGATAGGGAACAAAACCATATCGACGCCATCGTGAGTGATTTCAATATGCCGGATATGAACGGGGAGGCCCTTTATAAAATTCTCGCCCAGAAATATCCAGGCTTGGAAAAAAGAATGATCTTCATCACGGGCGGGCTCTTCACAGAGGAGGCCCGTAACTTTCTCGCTGCGATTCCCAATCCCTGCCTTCAAAAGCCTTTCAAGTTTGAGGATCTTATAAAGGCCGTCTCCCTGTGGACTGAACACTCTCCTAAAACAGGGCTCAGCGTTTAAATCGAAATGGCTGGAAATCCCCGCCTCGAATATTTACCCAAGAAACCGGTCTCAATCCGACTTCAGACTTTCAGACGGCTTCTTTTCCTCCACTGCGATAGTGATTTGAGTGGCATAACCGCCAAATCAGGGCCTTATTACTTTATTTTTTTCAATAACCTATCTATCCCTCAAAACAGCTGATCTAATCAAAACTATCAAAATGATAGTTAAAAACCTTTACCAACGGGCCATTTAACAACATCTATCATATTGATAGATTGCGGTTCCCTTTGAACTTCCTACCGGGTTTCTCCCCGCGCTTTTCGATTCAAAAATTTACAATCTTCATTCTTTTCCTCGGATTAGGGCTTTCCCCGGTTTTCGGACAAACCATCACCACGGTCGCGGGCAATGGAACGCCAGGATTTTCGGGTGACGGAGGCCCGGCGACTTTATCAATGCTGTCCGACATCGACGGGATGGCTACGGACAATAAAGGAAATCTATTCATTGTTGATTCGGTCAATCAGCGAATCCGGCGGGTGGACGCGACAACCCAAATCATCACCACCGCCGCGGGAAGCGGCGTTTTAGGTTTTTCAGGGGACGGCGGGCCCGCGACCTTGGCTCAATTTAACGATATCGACGGAGTGGAAGCGGACATCCAAGGCGATATCTTTATCGCCGATACGGGCAACAACCGGATTCGGGAAGTGGATGGCGCATCTGGAATCGTCAAAACGATCGCGGGCAATGGAACAGCTGTTTTTTCCGGCGACGGGAGTCCTGCTACCTCGGCAAGTCTTCGTTACCCAAGCGGAGTTTCCCTTGATGCCCAAGGAAATGTCTACATCGCCGATACCTACAACAACCGTATTCGCATGGTGAACCAAGCTACCGGAATGATATCAACCGTCGCGGGAATCGGCACCTATGGATATTCCGGCGACGGCGGCTCAGCGTTATTAGGCCAGTTGCATTTCCCATTGGGAGTCGCTGTTGACGCGTTGGGCAATATTTTCATCGCCGACACCAGCAACCATCGGATCCGGCGGGTGAACAAATCCGACGGCGTCATGACCACCATCGCGGGAAACGGGGTCCAGGGGTTCGGAGGAGACGGCGGACCGGCCGCGGCGTCGAGCCTAAATGATCCCGGCGGAGTCATCGTCGACGCGGCCGGAAATCTTTTTATCGCCGACACAGGCAACCATCGAATCCGGGAGGTTGACGGTTCTACCGGATACATCTCGACGATCGCGGGAACCGGAACCGCCTTTTACTCAGGGGACGGTGGACCCGCCATCTTGGCTTGCTTGAACAGCCCTACTTCGGTGGGCAAGGACGGGGAAGGAAGCCTCTACATCGCGGACGACAATAATAACGTAGTCCGAAAAGTCGCCGCCCTCTTGGTGATCGCCACCCACACACCTACCCCCCTCTCGACCATTACCTCAACCCCAACCAAATCCGTTACTCCGATGGCGACTGCAACTCCAACAACCACTTTAACGCCGGTCTGCGAATCACATGTCTGGCCGGATCCATTTAATCCCGCCTATGCCTCCGGAGGAGTTCTCAAGGTCAGCTGCGTGCCATCGGGAGGGACGGTTTCGTTCTTCACCCTATCGGGAGAATTGGTGAAAAAAATTCAGGAGGTCGACGGAATGGCTTTTTGGAATGGACAAAATCAAAACGGAGCGCTTGTTTCAACAGGGGTTTACTTTTACGTCATTCAACAAGGCGAAAAGTTAACGCGATCGGGAAAATTGATCGTTAAAATTTCCTCCATCTGAATTTGTGATCAAATGGCTTTTCAAAACGGTTAGCAGGCCCGACTAGGCCGCCGTGCTCGGTTTGGGCGGAAGCCAAGCCACCGTCATCCAAAAATCATGAAGTTTTTTGACTACGTTGATATAGCCCTCAATACCGGCGGGTTTGACGATATAGCAGGCCGCGTTCAATTCATAAACTTCCTTGACGTCCAAATCCGCCTTGGAGCCGGTCAGGACAAAGACGGGAATCGTCTTGAAAAGATTTTCGCTCTTTATCCGCCTCAGGAAAGCCCGGCCGTCCATACCCGGAAGATTGAGATCCAACAGGATGAAGTCCGGGGTCTTGGCTCCGGCCTGCTTTCCCGTACGGTTCAAATAGTCGAGAGCCTCCTCGCCTGTGCCCACCACATTCAAGCGGCCCTGAACCCGGTTTTCCTTGAATGCCTCTCTTATCAAGAGGACGTCCGTCGGACTGTCTTCCACCATCAGGATTTCAAAAACACCTTTTACGGTTGAGTTAGGCAATGACGGCTCCTTCATGAAATGGCAAGCGGTATCCGAACAACGCCTCTGAAATGCGATTCACTATAACAAGCATACCTCGATATGCCCGAATTAGTTCTAACCAATCCGAAACAGATTTTTTCCCAGGATGTAACCGATCCGTTTTAACCGGCTCCATGGGAGGTATCAAAACGAGAGTTCGAAAAATCAGTTTGATCGGCCCTCAAAATATCCGGCCGTTTAATAATTGAAACCGCCCCAGCGGCCATTGTTTTTCTCGCTTTTGAAAAAGGAAGCCTTCCCTCTCGAAAGGCCGGCGGTATGGAACTTGCTTTTACATCGGAGGATCCATGACCACTCAAACCAACCTAAAAACCGAATTCACCGAGCCTGATGCGTTGGACGTCAACCAGCTTCTGAAAACCATGATGGCCTTGAAAAAAGGCGATTTTTCCGTCCGCCTGCCGGTGGAATGGATTGGAACCGCCGGCAAGATCGCCGACACTTTCAATGACGTGGTTGAGATGAACGAGCTGATGGCCATGGAGCTGGAACGCTTGCACCAAGCCGTCGCGAAGGAGGGAAAAATCAACCAACGGGCCCGTTTGGTGGAATTCACCGGCTCCTGGTCCCGGATGATGGAGTCGGTCAACACCCTGATCGACGAACTGGTGAGGCCTACCAGTGAAATGTCCCGGGTCATCGGGGCGGTAGCCAAGGGAGACCTTTCCCAGGAGGCGTCCTTGGAAGTGGGCGGCCGGCCTCTCGAGGGGGAATTTCTCCAAACCGGGCGGACCATCAACACCATGGTGGACCGCCTCCGGACCTTCACCTCGGAAGTCACCCGGGTGGCTCGGGAAGTCGGCACGGAAGGCAAACTCGGCGGCCAGGCCATTGTGCCGGGAGTCGCCGGCACCTGGAAGGATTTGGCCGACAACGTCAATCTCATGGCCGGCAATTTGACGAGCCAGGTGAGGAATATCGCGGACGTCACCCTTTCGGTGGCCCAGGGCGATCTTTCCAAAAAAATCACCGCCGATGTTCGGGGCGAGGTCCTGGTCCTAAAAGAAACCGTCAACACGATGGTGGACCAACTGCGGTCCTTCGCTTCGGAAGTGAGCCGGGTGGCGCTGGAGGTGGGAACCGAGGGAAAACTCGGGGGACAGGCCCAAGTGCCCGGCGCCGCGGGAACCTGGAAGGAATTGACGGACAACGTCAATTTCATGTCCTCCAACCTGACCAGCCAGGTCCGCAATATCGCCGACATCACCACCGCCGTGGCCAACGGCGATTTTTCCAAAAAAATCACAGCCGACGTCCGGGGTGAGTTTCTCCAGTTAAGGGAAAAGGTCAACACCATGGTGGACCAGCTCAGCCTCTTCACCTCCGAGGTCACCCGCGTGGCCCGCGAGGTGGGCGTGGAGGGCAAGCTCAGCGGACAAGCCATCGCCCCCGGCGCCGCGGGAACCTGGAAGGAATTGACGGACAACGTCAATTTCATGTCCTCCAACCTGACCAGCCAGGTCCGCAATATCGCCGACATCACCACCGCCGTGGCCAACGGCGATTTTTCCAAAA